>Ga0065711_1027968_pt1 | contig 44585 bp, 31 predicted proteins | sample Hoacrofraction12_FD_59098 | JGI IMG/M metagenome (GOLD analysis project Ga0065711, IMG submission 59098) | Hoatzin crop microbial communities from Cojedes, Venezuela - Epithelial fraction 12 v2 (version 2) | ecosystem: Host-associated > Birds > Digestive system > Esophagus > Crop | place... | reverse complement strand
TTTTTTTTTTTTTTTTTTTTTTAATGAAAAGTGTTGTATCTGAAATGAAAAAGTAGTATACGGAGAACCCTTCTGAGATCAGAGTCCTTGAATGCAAAACACTGCAAGTCTGCATAGGTGGAGGGGGAACTTTCCTAAATTGCTACCTATAATGACTGTAAATATGACTAGTTCTATGAGTAGGAGAACAAAATTTAAATAATAAAACTAGGGAGATTAGTACTCTCCACTAACTATCTGTAATCCCAGAAAGTAGATGAAATGAGGAAAAGAGTTTTAGTCTTAAACCCTTCTCATACTTCAGTGACTTTCTGATATTGGGGAGAAAACTTGAAAGCCTGGAAGCTGTACTGACTGTGGCTGAATCCTGACTTCCTTGCAGCCTTTTGTCATTCCTGTAGTGTTGAAGGCCACTGTACATGAACAACTGGTTCTGTTCTCTCCATAACACTTGCATGGGTTTGGGTTTTATTTCCTCCCCAGGTGGTGGAACATCAGTGTTCAGGAACTAAGTCTCTCTGCTCCCCTGACTGTGCTTCCAACTGTTACCTGTGCGAAGACTGTTGAAATTCTCCGGGAGAAGGGATTCGACCAGGTACCAGTTGTTGATGAATCTGGGTATGTCCACGTATATCACTATTCATCCATGCGTATCACTTCCCTCACCGGGTCCCAAGAGATGTCCTTTAAATGCTTATTAGAAGTATAATATCCTCTCACTCATCTTTCTTCAGTTATAGTAACACAGCTCAGAAATGTTACCTTAAACACACCGATGCTGGACTTCATATGTTGTCATGCCAGGACTGTCCTGCCCTTCACGTGATAAGCTTCTAATTGTTATTATGATATGTTTACTCAGTGTGTCTCTGCAGGGTATTTTTACTGTTTTTCATAATAGCTGTTTAACTTAACAAAGCAAAAAATCATATTTAAAACAAACAATTCCAAACCTACCCATCTCCACTACAGCTTTTGCTCACTTTCTTCAGAACACTGCATTATAGTGCAATGTTGTAGTGACCCTTATAAACTAGGGCATCCCCAGCAAGCTGGTGTGCCTTATTACCCTATGGGTCTCCTGTAGGACAGGCTGAGGAATAGTTGCTCAGTTACTCCTCAGTTATAGTGCTACCTCAAGGGATTAATTGTTGCAGGTCCTTGCAACATCGTTGCAGGGAGAAGGGGAATAAGCACAACAAGCAAAACGGAGCATGTCTCTGGCCCTGTCACGTCTTTCAAAAGGACAGATGAGGGTGTAAAATGATTAAGTTGTGCTTTTCAAAAGCTTTCTCAGATCGCAAGAAGCTTTCCAGTTGCAAGGACTAGAGACACAAAGAGCCTAATGCTCAGAAGGGCCAGGCACCACAGCACCTGCTGACTTCTGTGTGAGCCTCCAGAACTTCTGAGAACAGGACTCTGTCTCCTGCAGAGACACAGAATCCAAGTATACCATCAATAATGTTGCTTTATACCGTGAAGCAGTTGAACTCACTTCTCCAGGCTGGCTGAGAGCGGATGCTTTTGTCTACAGGAACACCTGAGCCTTTTGTGTTATTTAGCCCTGTCTTCTCTTTCTCTTTCCCCAGGGTGATTTTGGGCATGGTTACCCTCGGTAACATGCTTTCTTCTCTGCTTGCTGGAAAAGTACAGCCTTCTGATGAAGTCGGCAAAGTAATCTACAAGCAATTTAAACAGGTAAGCAGGTATATTCTACAACTCCTAGTTCTCTGGTTGGAAGTACTACTGTAGGTGTCCTAACGCTATAATGGCATCAGGTTTGGTAAGGTTTACCTGGGACCATACAGAGCAGCTATTACTGAGCACAGACATGCTCTGAACTCTGTCCTAGGTAGCTCAATAGCTCCCAGGTTTATGTTGTGGCTCTACACTGTGCTGTTCCGTTACTTTGTGTGGCTTTCTTCCAGCATGCTTGTCCTTTCCTGCTTCCCAAAAAGCCCAGCACAAATCTGGGCAATGTAATTATCCAGAGGAAGAGACAGGGAGATGTTGAAACAGCTCTTCTGAATAATTTCTGTATCAGTTAAAAACAAGCAACTGTTTGCTTTTGCATCAGATGCCTTGCTGAAACAGGAGGAGGGCTGCTGAAAGCTGTTGTGGTCAAGATATGTGAATGTTGATGTTTAGGCAGTTTCACCTGTCCATCCAATGTAGTGTGCCAAGATACCACAACTTCCCAGCTGTATGGCTGCGCTTCTGAAATATATAACTATTGTTGCTGTTGCTTTGCTTCTCTTGCAGGAAAAGGATTTTGTTTTTAACATGGAATACTTGCCTTAGCTTTCATCAGGCTGTTAATTTCAACACTGTCTTATAGTAGAGGCTCTGTATTCTGCAAGTATGTGTGGTGCTTCCATTCAGTCTGCAAAATTCCAAGTCCATGAGGTTGAGAAAGGATGCTAGTTCTTTATAGACAAATGTAAATGTATTTTTTCCTTCCCAGGCAGATAAACAAGCATCAGGTGGAAATGTGGTGCGTAACAAAACTACTTAGTTCATGTCCTCCCTCACTTGGGCACCTTAAGAACTTCTGGGGCTGGTGGTGTGCAATCATTTCTGTAGCTACACTGGTGTTAGCTGTAGTAGCCAATTCTCTGCACTTCTGAGGTTGCGGCTATTTCCCATGGGCAGCTTGAAGTTTCTCATGCTTCTTCCATAAAGAAGAGCTTAACCATTTCTTTTCTCTTTAGTTCTGACTTTTTCTTGGTGGAGAATGGAAGTGACACAAAAGTGGTGGTATTGCTAACCTGCTAACTAAAAGCATCATTTATTGGTTATTTTCGATCTGAATTGATGATTTAATGCAGAAACGTGGTTAAATGCACATAACCTCAGAAGTATTGTGGATTTTGCTTTTCTTACCACTTTAGTCAAGTTTATTTGGCTTATTTACTGGTGAAATTGGGAAAACGGACCATCTGTGTCACTGAAATGACTCAGGATATCCTACAGTTAGGATCTGCACCACAGCATGCATCAATAAGAGGCTGGCTTAGCCTGTGACTGCCAAGGCAAAGCTATCTTTTGATGACACAAGAAGTTTTCTTTGATATGATCACCACAATTATTTTGGCGATCTCCTAGAATGGAAGAGTAATTGTTATAGCTTTTTTAAAGTCTCCAGTAGGATAGCACTCTAGGGCTTTGAACCACTAGTCACAGGATAATTTGCTGATCCAGACAAGTGCTGTCTGGTAGTGGAGAGGAGGGCCATTCTTGTGGAGTCAGATGTTAGTTCCAGTGGTTTGGGGTCTCTCTACTCCTTCTTTCCCAAAGGATCTTTGCGTCAACTACTAACATCTGTTGGGTGGTGCAGACATAGCCTTAGCAGACCTCCTGTCTGCCTTCACCAGATAATAGGGCAGGAGCATAATCTCTGACACTTTCTAGTTACTATACCTAGTGTTCAATTGTTAGCCTGTACCCTGGTGTGATTTTTGGTTAGTGTCCTAAACCATTTGGCACTCTGCTAAACACTGCAAGGCCAGGTGTCCCCAGCATCCCCGATGCCCGGATGCTACTTCTGGGAAAGGAGAGAATTTAGTTGTAGGGCCGTGGGCAGTGCCGTGTCACTTTTCCTTAGAGCGAAACAAGCAGTCTCAGTCATGTGTAGTGTAGTAACATGTGCATAGGCTAATTGCCTTAAAGACTTAGTAGGTTTAAAAAAAAGTCTAAGTGTGGGAAAACTCGTGGGCAAAATTTTTAGGGAGCTTGAATGAGCAGTAGTGAGACAGGTGAAAACTCCGTGGGAGTTCTGCTGAATTTCCGTTAAGCATTTCCAAACATGTTTATGTCTTCATAGTTGTCCTAGTGCTGCCTATGGGCTGCTTGTCCTGCTCATCTTTAGCGTTACCCAGTCCCTGAAAACAGGCCTATTGATTATACACAACCAGATGGCAAGGGGCTTGTCCTGGTTTCGGCTGGGGTAGAGTTGATTTTCCTCTTCTCATACTAAATCCAAAACACAGCTGCTACTGGGAGGAAAATTAACTCTGTCCCAGCTGAAACCTGGACAGGGCTCTGCTCTTCAGTGAGCTTTGAGCTTCGGTTCAGAAGTTAGGCTTTGCACATATATTTGCACAAAACTGCTTGTCAGTGGTGGTGACTGATAGGTGACTCGATGCAGCAGTAGGTCCAGATTTCCCCCATCTCTTGCCTGACCCACCAACCTCGGGACTGGTGCTTCAGTACACACTACAGCCTGCTGGTCCCTTAAACACAGGCTGCTGTGAATCTTTTTAATCTCTTCTGACTCACAGGATGGACATGAGAGCTTTGTGTTCCAGTGCAGCCCAGCTGTGTTCCAGTGCTGCCCAACTGTTTGCGCTGTGGTATTTATTCCTCAGTCACAAGCTGAGCTCACTGCAGGATAAAGGCTTTTTCAATCTGCAGCACAAGGCTTTTCTTTGCTGTAAATTCCTTTAATCTCCTTTAATGAAAGTTATGTCAGATGGTGGGTGCTGCTGTTACCTGGGGAGAGTTGCCTAGGTAATAGACTTGTTGCTACTGCTTAGTATGTTAAAACATGTAGAAAGAAGAGTTTTATGCGTTCTTTCAAATGGTTCCAGCAGGTGGTTAGCTAAGCGTTTCAGAAGGATCTGTATTCTTTCTGCAGAGTCGACACAGGGTGCATTCTTGTATAGTCTTAACAAAGTTGAATTTCACTAAAAATGAATTCTTAATTCTCAGTTCCCTGATTTGCACCTGAATACACTGTTAGCTGAGCAGTCTTCACCCTTGGTTTTGTTTTTGGCTTGTTTGGGCTTTTCTCTGTGCCCCTGCTGTCTTTGCAGATCATAGTCACTTCCACAATGATTTGCAGCCTGATTCGTTCACTCTTTACTGGTCTTGCTGGAGTAAAGTCACCAAGTATAATGAGTTTGATGGTAAATTCTTGTATTAGACACATGGAACACTTGACTTTCTTCCATCAGTAACATTTTCCAGATATTAAGTATGTTCAGTAGATTTATTATGTTTTCAGATCGGAATGAATAACTTCATGTAGTGCTTCATTTTTTGTTCTGTTTTTCTGGGAATTAGAAACAAGAAAAACTGATCTTGTAACTTGACCTTGATTTGTTGGTGTTTTACAATACTTCAAATGGGACCAGTATATAAATGCTGATGTATTGTTTTTAATACTGCGCAAAGTGTATGGGAATTATCAACCACTAAACATATAAAGGACTGTTTTAATAAAGTTTTGTAACTCTCTTCTCAGATTAACCTGAAAGACAACTTGGGGAAACTCTCTCATATCCTGGAAACAGACCACTTTGCTCTAGTGGTTCATGAACAAATTCAATGTGAGTATGATCTGCTGTGCCTTGTAAAAGGTAATGTTTGAGTGGCAACAAGAAGCAAGTACAAGTGTGAGTGTGTAAACAAGTTCTGAAGAAGCCAGATCCTCCTTCTGTATAGGTAACTATGTGCTGCCAACATTTAGTAAGACACTAGCACTGTAATTCTTGTGGAGTAGATGTAAAATCTATTAATAATCCCACATACTGTAAGGTACCTGCTTTTGGAGCAAGTTACTGCTCAGAACTGAATGCCTGAGTCCAGTCCACTGTACAGTGGCTTTGTTAGTAGCAGTAAGCCAATGAATTCGCTCCTGCGGTACAACGGATCTTTGCTTCTTCCTACTCCTGTCATACAAATTCCAGGAGTTCCATCACAGCGAGTGTCCCAGGTTAACTACGCTTTTTTTTTTTTTCCTTTCTAAAGCAAAACCTTCATTACGACTTCATAAAGTTTAGTAAGATCTAGATGTCAATACTGACGTCACCGTCTCAAGACAGCTTAATATTTCTTTCTCCTGTTTATTTTTTTGAACTAACTTACTCCCTTTCACTTCCTGTTTTTCCTCCAAACCCTACTTTTCTTCATTCTTCACAAGATTCTTTACACTGCCTTCTTTATGAAGTGGAAATGACTAAATTGTCCTCGGTTCAGCTGGGATAGAGTTAATTTTCACAAGAAGCTGGCTGGACTGACCCAAACAGCCAATCCAATGAGATATTCTATACCAGTGATGTCACGCTCAGTGTTTAAGTGGGGAGCTGGCTGAAGGAGGGGCTTTTGCTACTCAGGAGCAAGCTGAGCATCGGGTGGTGAGAACACTGCATGTTGTATATGCTTTGTATCAGTATTATTCATTGGTGTTTTCTTCTCCCTTTGCCATTCTGCTAAACTGTTCTCATCCCATCCCAGGAGTTTTTGTCTTTTTTTCTTTCTGAATCTCCTCCTCACCCCGCCAGAGAGGGGGAAAGAGTGAGAGAGTAACTGCGTGGTTCTTTGTTGCAAATTGAGGCAAAACCACAACACTAAAGAAATCTTCAAAGCTAGGGTATATGACTCTTATATGTGAAAAATATTTATCTTCCTTATAGCAGGCCACTTGCAAAATTACAAATACCGAGAAACTAGACTAAAAACAGTATTAAGACTCACCAGATAAATTTATCTGAGAGCTATCTCAGTTATAACTTTAAATGAAGAATAGTCATCAACTTTGGACTTGTTCCTGATGATCTCTATAAGCATGTGCTCTTGACTCTGTGCTGACCAACTATTTATAAACCTGGAAACTTGCAGTGGAACAGAAATTGAGTAAATGAAAAGTCTAGCACAATGCAGTAGGCTGAACAAACTCAGTGCATGAGCAGACTAAACATCTCAGTGCAGCCAGACTTTAGGAACAGGGAACTTAGACCACAGATAAAGGGCCAGAGGTTACTTGGCCACTTGTTCCAAGGTCAAAGGCTTACGCCCACAAGAAAAAATCAATTGAACCTTGTGCTCTCAATGCAGCAATGATTAGATGGTTAATAAGTTTTTTGGATATAAATGGGAAGATGTTTTATTGTGGTCTTTATGCTAATTCTTTATTTGACGGTGGTGTAGGAAGATGGTGGTGTTGCATGTCCTCCTCTAGCGGCCCTCGGTTCAAGCGGAATAATATCAGTTTGCAGCTGTTTCAAGTAGAGCCACAGAAACTAGTGTGTGAGGAAAATACGCTTTATAACAGAGGATTTGGTTTCAATTTTCATGTCAAGAAGAACAAATCCGATGGACTCTTATCCTTCCTTCCATAATGTTTTGGTTTTGAAGTCCCTTTTGTTGAGGAGCCTTTCTGAAATGGAAATGCTTGCCAGTTTCTGTGTGACTGTTGGTCACGATGCCATTTGGGTTCCCCCTCAGCATACAGGCGACACCAGTAATAACCAACTTCACCAACTGGCCATGACACACGGAGCTGTGTTCGCTTGGCACCTGCCTTTACAAACAGTGCCATTAAAACCAAGTGGGATGGTGTGGGTTTTGTGCCTCCTAAAGACAGAATCCCCTCCTTGTTTCTGTGTAGATCACACTGATGGTTCCTCCAGCAAGCGGCAAATGGTGTTTGGCATCGTTACAGCCATCGACCTGCTTAACTTCGTGACTGCACGAGAACGGGTAGGGAAGTCCAACTAAAGTCGAGTAGCAACGTGGATCCTCTTCAGCGATGTTCTGCAATCTCCAACAAAGAATCAGGTTTGCTTCTTAGGTAGAATGGTCTGTCCTTAGGGTGTTTTTCAAGAATTCTGAAAATAAACAGTTAGCTATCCTGGTGTCAGCTATACAGCCAGTGCTTTTTGCTGTATTGCACAGCTTCTGGGGACTTGTTTCTTAATCAGGTTGCACAATATTTCTTATCAAGACAATTTCTTTTTTTACCTCTCTATATATATGTAAAAATATTGCCTAAATTAACTGGTATGTTCCTTACTTGTTGTGTCTAAAGTCTGGCTTTCCAAAACGTTGTTTCACATTCATAAAATGGGTTGAAATAAAAAGGTACTGAAGCAGAGGCCCAAGAGAGCTCTGGAAAGTTTGGGATTTTTTTTGTTTGTTTGTTTTTTCTTTGTTTTTTTTTTTTTGTTCGTGCAAGGGTGTGAAGTTAGATAATACCTGTGTGGAGACAAAAAGGGAACTGGGGTGTGGAGAGAAGAAAGGGAGGTTTTCCTTTTGGTGACATCAGTGTAAAACAAGAGGAAATCCTGAGGGCTGGAGTTGAGGCTTGTTTCAGCCAGCTGCTCTGAGGAAAAGCTGACTTGAGTGGAAGCCTGACAGTGAAATGGCAAACATAAACTAGTGACGCTTTTTTACATGGTGCACTAGCTTTCACTGCAGACAGACATTTCTTTTTTTTTCCAGTTGTATCCTGATAGGAAAGCATAAGCGAAAAGATTACAAAGTAAGATCAAGCGTCTTGCTTGAAGGCTTTTGAAAATTGGGCTGCTTCATTTAGTACCTTCCCCTTACCTTCACACCCTTTATTTGTCTTAAAGTGCTCCTGTTTCAGAAGAGCCAAAGGTAATATGTCAAGAGCTGCAAACTCTTTCAAGTCCTGTTCAAGTGCTCCTACACTGTAGCACCTTCTTCCAGGAGAAAAACCCTACTATTAATTGAATTGACTCTAGCCAAGCTTGAAGGTAACTGGCAAACGTTATGTGGGCTGGGACTTCCAAGAGTACACAAGAGTAATGTGCAGTAGGCATGTGCAGCTACAACTTTTCACCACTTCTGTAACTCTGGATTTTTCAGTAATGTTTGACTTGCGTAGCCGTGGCAGGCATTGGCATTGGCAGCGCTATCCGGACACTGCTGCACTCAGGCTACCGACGGCTGTCAGTGGTAATGAGGAGTGGAATCACCCTGTGGCTACAGGAGGGAAGTAGCTAGTCTTCATAAAGACTGCTCTAATCATCGGCTGACTGGCCTTTTGCCAAGAATACATTGGTTTGAATAGCAAGAGTAACACTTTTCTCAGCTTGCCTCTCTTTCCACTGAAGGAGAAAAATACTATGTAGGCTGGGGCTGTTCCTGATAGGATAGCAAAGTTTTTTTAAAAGCTGAAAGCCAGGAGTTGTGAGTCAGCTAAGAGAAAACAAAAGGGTTAATTACAAATCACAATTACTGTTAAAGAATTTCTTGTACAATTTTTGGGTTATTCTGGGCTTGCTTCTTTATTCACAACTCAGAGTTGGGCCATCACCTCAGTGAGTGGCAACTCTGTACTACATATTAACACCTTATATACCATTTTTAACACAATTACACAATAGGTAAAGTCCACCACAAATTTCCACTGTGTCCTCAGTTCTCAATTTCTTCTAAAAAGTCCATTAATCTTCTCCATCAGGCTGTTCTGCAAAGTTCTGCTTCTGATCTCAGTCCATCAAGCCATCTCGCAAGGTCACCGTCTCGAAAGGTCACCATATGGTCTTTCATCCTTCTTCTGTGGAAAGTGTCTCGGTGTTCTGTTCTACGTATATTTTTAAATATCCTGTTCTTATTTATTCCTCAGTCTATCCATGTCTGCATTTACCCAATCTTAATCAAATCTATTCACTTATCGTTCCGTTTGTCTTTATCTACTGATAATCCCGGTTTGGGATTAGGCCAACCGTGGAAAGGGCTGTATGTGGGACAAATGAGCCGTCTTGCGTTGTGTGGCTGTTTCCACCTGTGATTACACAACTGTGATATCTTATCATTAATCCTATTCCTATTCTACTTCTTCTATAATAACTATTGAATTCTATCTCTATGGTTTAATTAATCTGTTTCAACTTAGCTCTTAACCTCTGGTTTTCAACAATTACTACCTCCTGTGTATAGACCTTTTCTGCCTGGCTGGCCTCCCTGTTTGGCAGCACGTGCTCAGAGGAGAGAGGTGATGGGAGCCACCCTGTCGCTTGTCAGTGCTCAGCAAAGAACACCGAGCAGAGCCTTTGTGGTTGTGCCTTGGGTGATTGAGACTGGCCTGGAGGAGGGAGCCAAGAGCTCCAAGCCCAAGAAGTGACACCAGTAACAGTGTCTGCCTGCCAGCAGTGACACAGGCTGGTTTGTGTTCTAGCTGCCTCTCGCTCACCTTAAATTTGTGAATGCTGAGAACTTTATTTTTAAATTTACTTTACTTGCTTTTATCTGATTTTTCCCATTTTCCATCTGACCTTTGGTAGCAGTGGTGGGGAGCGGAGATGCCTTAAGTGTTTGGGGTTTTTTCTTTTTCTTTTTGTGACTGTAAAAGCTCCATGTCCCCGCCTAACTGAATTCAGCAAGAAATAGGAGGAGAGTAGAAGGAGATTCCCAAAGCTGCTTTTCAGAACAGCAGTGCAAGAGAGAAGGAAGATCGCTGTGTTAGAGTTGGGGCAGCAGAAGGTTAACGGGTAGCTTTACCCGTGACACAGAGAAAAGTGTAAAGATTTTATTTTGCTTTTCCAGTTTACCATTCCCAAGTTAACCTCTGTAGTGTTATGAAAACAAGTAGCATTGACTAAGAAAGAAGGGGTGGTTAGAGCTGGTTGGGAAGAGGGTATGTGAGTCTAAAGCAATCCGAGTAAGCCAAAGTATCCAAAGAAATCCACCTGTGCCACTCTGCCTGTGCGGTTTGGTCAGAGCAGGAGCTGTTTCCCATTCAACACTGGCACAAGGAGGAAACGCTGGCTGTGAGGCCACCCTTATTCAGAGCAGCAGCCCAGTTTGGCCAGAGGAATTGGGGAAATAGATGGGGTTGCTGAATGACTGAAAAACTTTCCAGAGCTCTTTCCATAGTGGGGATGAAGGCGGCAAAGAGAAGGGGATGGGGAATCCTGCAAAACTGAAGTTTTCCTGATGCAAAAACTTACGAGGGTGATGCATTTCTGCGTGTGTGAGAACGTTGTTACTAGCCTGGTCCTGACTGGGAGTGGTGGGGCTGTGTCGATGCTGGATTCATCTCTCTGTTTCAAATACTGTGAGGACCAAGAAAGATGTCGCAGTTTGTTTGTTTGGTCTGTAACCTGAAGTTCAAGTCCAGAGCTTAAACAGAACTGTTTTTTGGTTTTTTTTTTTGAAATGGGTCCCTATGTCTTCTGTTAGTTTTCAGTCATATGGTCAGCACTTGCTTAACCAGCACAGGTAAACAATTTTGCACGTGGATATTTATATCAACAATTTATGCTCTGTTTGTTTGTCAGTCAATTTTCGGCTAATGTTGGCTCTGCAAAAATATTTTTATTTTCTTACCTGAAGACAATTATCCAGTAAAGTCTGTGATATTTTGCAAGCAGTTATCAGGCAATGACTTTAGGATAATTTTGAAGTTGTCACTTCCGATGTTCGTGCACAAGCTGTGGCTGACTTCAGAACTCTGTCAAGCTGAGGTTCCTCTAAGCAGCCGGACCGGTCTCTTCTGCCCACCAAGCTCATCACTAAATGGTTTCTGAAAACTGCTTGCTATTATGAATGTCACAAGACGTGCTCACTGTTAGGTGTTGCCTAGCATTGCCACTGTCATCCAACAGCCTTTTGTACTGCAGAGTGTCAACACACTACCGTGACAATGGGAAGCCTTTTTATGCTTTAAGGAGCCGGGAAAAATCAATACTATGCGCCATATTTATTGCACAAATGTTCAATATAAAGAGTTCAATAAAAGCCATTTGATTGCAGAATGACTCTGTATTTTTTAATGGCAGTTCAAGTTGAAAATGTATTGAACTGTAGACTGAGAAGTTCCATTCAGCTGCAGAAGACCTCTCACTTTCAGTGTGTGGACTGCAACACCCTGCAGTTGTTTTCTTCTGTCTGCAGTGAGCTGTTGGTGCGGCAGGACTGTCGGTGAGCCAGCCCACGGTCTGCTTCTCAGGGCCGGCTTTACTGCGGTCCTGGTGTTTCTGTACCAAGTGGGAAAGGAAGGATGCAGAGCTCGGGCTCAGATGCCTTTGGTGAAGTTCCAGAGCAACAGCTGCCCGTGTGGTCCATTGGATAGATATTTCTGAGTAAATGCATGGGGTGTGGGCCAGCTTGTGTTTCTGTGAGAAGTCAGTGTCTTTTGGGAATTACGGTGGAGCTGTGATGTTAGAAAGCGCGTGAATTCAAGTGCGGTGCGTGGGCATTGTTCTGTGGGTACGGAGCAGCTGGCAGAAACCTAAGGGGCTGGCTGTGTTACTGCAGAGCTGTGTATTTGTGCTGCCGCTCAGCGTCTTGGTCAATTACTCAAGTTAAACCAGGGTGAGAGTGGCTTATATCTGCTAGGCATGCGAGTAAACCCCTCATCCCTTGGTTTTCTGGTCCCTGTTTGCTTCTGCGCTCAGTCCTTGCTCAGCCCTGTCCAGATAGGCTGAGCCCCTGCCAGCTGCTCTCAGAGGGACGTTGTTCCACCCGACAAAGATGCAGGGGAAGGCTGGTGGGGCAGAGGTGTGGGGGTCTCCTGCTGCCTGCCTCGGGTGCCGGGGCTGGTCCTGTGGGCACCGGGCATGGACTCCTGGCTGGCAGGCTCGCCTGCGTGCCCGTTTCCTTACAGGGGCACGGTTCGTCTGCCCCCTCGCTCACAGAGTGCTCTGTCCTCAGCTTTATCTTCACACTCCTGATCCAGTTTGCTCTCCGGCAGCATGGGGTGACTGATACAGCAGGCAAGCGATACACTAAACTTTACCTTACACATCCTTTTCATGTGACAGCTGAAATGCTGTCGTTGCCATCAGCAATTGCAGATCCTTGCCTTACCTTTACCTTTCTGGCACTCTGCTCAGAGGCAAAAAGGATCCTGCTATCGCAGCCTGATACGCAGGAGGCCGGCGTCGCTCCCAGGCTCACCCGTGCGGGGAAGAGCGTTTCAGCAGAAAGGCCAAAGGCCAGCCAGGCCCAGCGAGCAGCCGCGGTGCGCGGGGTCAAGTTCCACCCGCCAGCAGGCTGAAGGCATGCCTGCCCCAGCCTCCGCGCTGCTGCTCCTGCCGCCGGGCCCCTGTCCCCAACAGGAGGGTTAAAAAACACCCTGGCAACGTCGATCGGGGGGCGGTTTCTGCCAGTGCAGCTGTTGAGAGAAATATTCGGGGCTCCTCAGTGAGCCCCAAGGGCGGTCCGTTAGCAGCAGCCCCCCCGGGTTTGAGCGCGGGGTGCAGGAGGCTGCACCCACCCCATGTTTGCAGGCAGAAGTGAGACTGTTCCCCGCTGCCTCATGGCACCCCAAGGACGGAACTGACCCGGCTGCCGATGTGCCCCTCCTCACGTTTCACCGGCGCAGGGAAAATTACTGGGTACAAGCTGTACTGCCTCTGGAGATAAAGGGAGGACTTCAGTCCGGAAAGCTACCTTACAAAAGCAATAAATTCCATTCGTGAGAGAAAAAAAAAAAAACCAAACCACCCCGCCAACCCACAGTTGTGTTGCTGATGAAAGTGCCACTGCAAGGTAAAGGCAGATGTGTTCCAGCTTTGCTCATGAAATATTCCCGAGGGCGTTCTTTATCTACACGGGCTCACTGGGAGCGCAGCACGGAGAGGGAAGAGGCTGGGCGCAGGCACAGCCCCTGCCAGGGCACAGGGAGCCCGGCCCGCACCAGGCTCCTGGCCCCGCTTGCTGCGGGGCTGGACACAAACAGCGGGGATGCTCCGTGGTCATGGTGGTCCCATGGAGCCCGGGCCCTCTCCTTGGTCCTGGATGAAGCTGTGCTGCAGCTGTGCCCGTGCCCAGCCCTGCACCCAGCCGCCCATGCTGCTGTCTCACCTGCCAGGGCCCTGGCGTGGCCTCAAAGCTGCCCCAGCTCTGCAGGAAGAGCCGTGTTGCAGAGCACATCCAGCTGAATTGCTGCTTCCCCCACACACCATGTTACCTCGTCAGCGAAATCAGTTTTCTGGTTTGTTTTTCTAGGTGTCCCTGATGGAGAGGGCAATGTATGATAGGGATGGCTGGGAGGGGGATGGGAGGGAGGACTGCAGGTGAGGGTTGCTCAGCTGGGTGTCCCATCACTCCATTGGGGCCAGACTCTTTTCAGTGGTGCCCAGCGACAGGACAAGGGGCAATGGGCACAAACTGAAGTACAGGAAGTTCTATCTGAACATGAGGAAGAACTTCTTCCCTCTGAGGGTGACGGAGCACTGGAACAGGCTGCCCAGGGAGGATGTGGAGTCTCCTTCTCTGGAGATATTCAAGACTTGCCTGGACAAGGTCCTGTGCAGCCTGCTGTAGGTGACCCTGCTTCAGCAGGGAGGTTGGACTAGATGACCCACAGAGGTCCCTTCCAACCCCAACCATTCTGTGACTCTGTGAACAGCAGCTCCGGCAAAGCAGGACCGTCCCCGTACCTTCCTCAATGTCAGGGGAAGCAATGGAGGAGATCTACCTGTCATGGCTGTGCTCAGCCACTGCTTTCTTTGGTGCTGAGCGCTGAGAGTTCACCCAGCGGCTGTGGTGCTGGAGGGCGGTGGGTGAGGGAGAGCCCACAGGACCAGCTCGTGGTGTGGCGGTGAGAAGAGAAGCCAACTGGCCAGCTACCACCCATGCACCCTGCCTTAGTCTTAAGACAAAATCTGTGCCTGTTTAGGGGAAAAGCCAAACGCCTTTTACTCTGCGGGTTGCACTACACTTTTGGCAGCAAAAACATGCCACGGCCTCTTCAAACAGACGCACCTTCTTCCTTCAGACCGGCAGGCTCTCAGGCTTTGAAAAGTTGCCGGCTCTCCTGGTGGTAGCTGGCTGGATTTGTGTGCCCCAGCAAACAGGGCAAGTGGCCTGCGCACGCCGACCGCCCCAATGTCCCCTGCACAGTGTGGGACGTAACAGATACTTCAAGACCCTGAGGAAACCGGAGTGAAGGCGATGTGCTGATTCGCAGTGAGACCGCTGCCCCTTGGGCCCATCAGGACACGGGAATGTGCTGATCAGCCCCATGGAGCAAGCATAGCAGCTCTGACCTGCGAAGGGTGGGAGACCCGGCGTGTTTGGAGCTGCTCGTGCCTTGGGTTCCTTCCAGCGTCCTCCTAAGCACAGCTAGCAGGTCTGCTCTTCCCCCGCCGGTCTCTGGAGCATGGCTCTCCCTACAGCCACCGGCAGCAGAAGAACCAGTGGTGGAGGCACATCGGGTGCTTTGAAAACCTGCGTGGGCTGTACAAGCAAACACTGACCTCTCCTGAAACAGGCAGGTGCGAATGGCTTCTTCAACGCAGTAACAAGGATGTGACTTTTCTAACCCATTTCTGCTTTGGACTGTGACAGGCTTGGGCCAGTTCACCTTATACCAAGTACCTCGCTCCATTGTACGGAACCCTGCCGAGGTGAGGCCTGTCACGAAACGCAGCGCTGCCTAGAAGTGTCAGTGGGGTCTAGCTGCAGGCAAGTAAATTCTTTATCTGATTTTGGTAAGACTTAAATTATGGGGAGGAGGGCTTTGTAAAATCCATATTTTGGACAGATGGCACTTGTCATGTTTCAGCTGGAATGGTTCTGCACTAAAATAAGGCATTTACACCAAGTGTGTTGAATAGGTGAAGAACGTTTAACAGCAAGTAACATCCTCCTTTTTTTCCAAGTTTATCCATGTAATTCAGATAGTGGGTATTATGGTCTGTATTCCAACTCAGAGTCCCATTCAGCTTGCCCAGTAGGAGTTTTGACCCTATGTCCTCATGGCAAACTGTCTTTCTCTGACAGCTAAAGATAAGCCAAGAGCCAAGGAAAGCCTGTTCTACCCTGAGTTATCTGCTGAGCCTTCCCAGAACATTGCTAACCCTTCTTCTTCTGATACCGTATCAAGTCCTACCATGGAGCTTCAACTGCTTTGACGAAGCCATTTTGATCATTAAATTACATGGGAGGGAAAAACATGGATTTCTTTCCTCTTGGTACAGCAGAATCAGGAACATTTTGAAACTAGATTGTCTCCTGTAGGAGAAAAATATCACCGGTGGCGTTAGTCTGTGGTCACGAAGGATCTCTCCTTCCAAGCACCCACAAGTAAAGCCTGAGTGCTGCGTCCCTTCCAACCCCGCCAAGCTGAGTACTATGAAATTACCTCTGCAAAGAGTCTTTTTGATGATGGTTCAAAAGCAGAGGCCCTCTCGCTGTGCTCAGGCATGAACTCTCCCATCGCACCTTCTTGGGAGAGCCAGGAGCTGTCCCAGTGCTTTCGGCCACCTCCATCACTCCCTGTGCCTCCCTCTGTTTACAGCTGGCCGGCCAGTCCTCTCTGGCTGTGGCTCCCTGGCCCGAGGACGGTGCCGTTTAGTCAGCAGGATCCGGCACGGTGAAAGCTGCAAGGTAACTGTTCAGATAAGGGGCAGGGCGGTGCGAGCCTGCTGGGCAGTGACCAGCTGTGCGATGCACTCTCATGGGTTTTGTCAGCTTGGTAACGCTTAAACACAAGCGCCGTAGGATGGCAAGGGAAAATTATACTGGGTTCGGTTTTGGGCCCCTCACTACAAGAAGGACACTGAGGTGCTGGAGTGTGTCCAGAGAAGGGCAACGAGGCTGGTGAGGGGTCTGGAGAACAAGTCTTATGAGGAGCAGCTGAGGGAGCTGGGGCTGTTTAGTCTGGAGAAGAGGAGGCTGAGGGGTGACCTTATTGTTCTCTACAACTGCCTGAGAGGAGGTTGTAGGGAGGCAGGTGTTGGTCTCTTCTCCCAGGGGACTAGCGATAGGATTAGAGGCAATGGCCTCAAGTTGCATCAGGGGAGGTTTAGATTAGATATTAGGAAACATTTCTATACTGAAGAGCAGTCAGGCATTGGAACAGGCTGCCTAGGGAGGTGGTGGAGTCACCATCCCTGGAAGTGTTCAAAAAACGTGTAGATATGGCACTTCAGGACATGACTTAGCAGGCATGGTGGTGTTAGGGTGACAGTTGGACTTGGTGATCTTCGAGGTCTTTTCCAACCTATGATTCTATGATTAGGTATCCACGGGCCACGTTTTTATTACGTGCACGGGCTGTGAAGTGCCTGGCGTGTCTGTGGGGAGCGGGAGCACGACAAGGGTGCCAGTGCAGAGCCCAGCCAGCCCCCTGTAGACCAGCTTCTCCTCTGCTCTTAACCCAGGTACACAGGAAAACCCATGTCAAAATGCCTGCCATCCTCACCTGCTGGGGCCAAAACCGGCTGCGTGCCTGCCCCTGTGGCTGCTGGTGCCAGAGTCAGACCGCGCAGCAGCTCTGGGGATGGGGATGGTGGGCAAATTCCTTGAGCATTTTGATCAAATTTAGCTAACAGCTTTTAACTTGCCCAGGAAAAGGGCATGGGGAAATTTTTCCAAAGCCCCCAGACTTGCCATTTAAATATTTTCTGAAGAAAACATTTCATTAAAAACAAAAAAATCATTAAACAAAGTATTTTGTTTCAAAACATTCTTCTGTCCCTCCAGATGCCCATCCATATCTCTGTTTCGTTTTAGGCTGAAAAGATCTCCATTTCTTGCAGTTTGGTTGCTGAAGGGAAGAATCTTATTTTTTACTGTGTCTTCACTTCGAGCAGGCGCTCCTTCAGGAGGCAGCCAGGAAGGGGTGGCTGGGTTATTCTGTAACTGCAATGCCCAGAAAACACAATTCTTGCCAGGGTTAGGGTTATTTTCAGCCTCTTTACAAGAGACCTGCATGCTCTGCGTCACATCAGATAGCCCACAAGATTTTTCTACAACGGATTACCTCTGGCAATGTTTTCCAGAGAGTTCATTTATTGCAAAAAGACCAAAGGTAATGTCGCTCCTGTGCTAATACCTACAACAGTCTCATCTTGGAAAGGTTTAATTCCAAAATAAGCATTCCTGTAAGCCTTATTCTTGCCTGATCATCTGAATATCGGTGAAGTTTCCTTCACAGCTGTGTTCCAGGGGAGCGTGGCCGCAGCCCAGGCCAGGCAGTTGTGTGCACTGCCTCGGCTTTGGGAATGAGCGAGGAAAGGAGGGACCGAAATTCCCATGGGCTCTTCCTCTTCCAGTAAATCTGCACCCAGATAATTTCCTAATCACCCAGCCAATGTTTGGGAACTGCTGTGGAGCAGAAGCTGCTCGCTGCTCTTGGCTGATTTAATAGTACAACAGTCGCATGAGGAGTGGGAGCTAGCACGACGATAGAGTTTTAGGGCTGGAGGTGGTGCAGAGACTGAGCCCAGGGTCCCAGAGGACACAGAGAGCCCATATCAGACAGCACCTAGCCTAATACATGATTTCTGTCATTGCCTGTGCCTGATTCAGCAAGGCACATGCTGCCACAGGCGAGCCGAGTTTTTAAGCACGAGCCATGAAATCAGAACAGAAACAGAATTCTGAAACCACCACAAAACTGCCGGGAGACAGGTTGAGAGCACGCCTGAAGATAAGTACGGATTAAAAAGAACAATAAATCGCTTATCTTTTTTTATACCCCAAGCACTTACGCTGGGAGAGCAACCAGGTGTTGGGCATAATTAGGCGTGGGGCAGGACCCAATCAGCGTCCCTCCGCACAGCGCGTACCGACGCTCATTGGTGTCCCCTGCCACCGGGCACATAAAAGCTCCGCGCTGGAACACGGTGAAGGCACTCGGCTGATGCACGGGAGGTGGTAAGTACGGCTTATCTGTTACCGAACACGCTGCTTTGCGAATGGCGGACTGCACGGGAGCCGTGCCTACTAACCAGGTAACTTTGTTGTCGTGAGGAGGCTTGAAAAGAGGAGGAATCTGGTAGCCTCTGCTTCTCAGCCTGTTCAAAGGTTGACTCTGAGCTGGGGAGCATGTGCGCTTTCAGCAAGATCTGAATAAACCTGAAAACCGGGGAGGTTCTGGCTTTGCGCTATGAGGTCAGTCAGGCGGCGGAGCGGGTTGCCTGGAGAGCTTGTGCAGTCTCCATCCTTGGAGGTTTTCGAGACCCAAGAGGACAAAGCCCTGAGCAACCTGATCTGAACTCCGTGCTGACCCAGCTTTGAGCAGGAGGCTCGACTGGGGACCTCCCGAGGTCCCTTCCAGCCTGCGCCACTCCGCCGTTTGATTAAACTGATCTTCCATTTGTCTTGCTCAGTGACAGCAATGCCATTTCTTTAAACTAAAGCAAGAAAATGTGATTTTGCTTTGAATGGGGCAAGTTTGCAGGTAGCTGTCTCCACCCTGCTGAGGTGGTTGTATTTTCCCTCAGTCTACTTAATGAGTTTCTTGATTTTCTTCCTTTTGAAGTTATCAGTGTAGTCTGATAACCTAATAATCTCAATCTCCTATCTGCAAAGTATGCTATAAACATTAGCCTATGCTCTTTGTCGTATATTTTCAGTGAGTGGCAGCAGCTGCAGAACTGCTTGTTAGCGTGCCCGGCCTCTTGGCTTGCCTCCCAGCTCCAGTGGATATTTCCACTCATCCTTTGACCAGTCTTGTGCCGTCTCAAGCTCCTCTATTTAGTAACGGACCTGTTGCAGGTCACCTACAATAGGTCAGATGTATTTGACGGCTGATTAGATGATAGCTGGAGCTCCAGGCAGGGGTTGGAGGGGGCATTGGGACAGAAGAGTTTAGGTAATCAAGAGAGGACATATCTTTGCTTTCTGTTATAAGATGACTTGAAATTGCACTGGAGGCAGCGTGGGGAGGTGTTTGCACTGGTCATTGCTCCTCTCAGCCATCCTTGGGTGCAGTCAGACTGTCCACAGTGGCCCCATGACCCATTCTGCCTGCACTTCCCACCCAGCCTGCGTGTTTGTGCGATGTGACTGCTGAGACCGTCAGCAGGGGAGCGGCTCACTGGTGTCGTGTCGAGGCCTTCGAAAGATACGGGAAGGTCTGATTCTTCCAATCCTTCGGTACCGTTACAGGTCATCTGCCATCTCGTATAGATGGTACTGGGGTTCCTACACTTCAGGCAGTTTTTAAGGTTACGTTCAGAACCACAGTGGTTTTAGACTTAATTTAAATATGAATCCAGACCCTAAGCACAGAGATGCAGAGATTTTAGAGTGACTCGTAACTGGAAGGACACCACGCCAGAAATTAACCAACCATTGAGGAGGTACAGGAGAAATTCTCCAGCAGAGAAGAATGTAGATGTTGGCCTCATTAAAGGCCAGGTCTTGGGTATTTGTTCTCTAGGCATCTAGAAAATGTGTCTGTATCCACTTTCAGTGAGTGAACAAATGAAAACCCGATTCTTGCCATTTTCTTTATATCAAATGTTAAGGGAACTGAACACAATGAGCAGAATGCAACCTTATTTTAGAAGGTGGAAAGCCGGTAATGCTCTTCCTGCCATGAAGTCCTCCTGCGGTCGCCATCTCGGCACAGCTTCAGGGCCGGCTTGGCTGCTCCTGGCAGGGGTGATGCTGGGGCCCGTGGCACTTCTTGGCAATGGTGAGGGAGGTTCTCGGATGCTGCCAATCCCAGGCGGGTGCCCGAGGTTCTTCAGGGCTCCCCTGAGCCCCCGGGGAGGTCACCCGGCTTCACCCAGGGCTTGGCCAGTGGCTGTCCCCGCAGCGGACGCCTGGCGTTGGCTCCCTGAATGTGGAGTCGCTCTGGTGACACTGCCCTAAGGCAGGGGTGCAAACCCCATCGTGGCGGTGGGCCAGTGACACCGGACCCTCTCCGGCTTTCCCCACAGCTCAATGTCGCTCCTGCAGCTGCTCCGTGGGGGAAGATGGGGCACAGGCAGCGTGGCCACACAGCCAGGGCTGGAAGGGAGAGGGGGTTTGCACGGGGCCCCGCAGCCGCTGCCGGCCTCCCTCGGGGCCAGCAACCACCAGGGCAGGGAGCCACGTGCAGATAAAGAGTGAAGAGACCCGCAAAAGCAGCCCTAATAATTTCAGCCCCCTGCCTTTCCTCTCTTTCCACCCCATCACAAAATGGTGATGGGCATCACCAAGAAAAAAAAAAAAAAAGAAAATTTTTAAAATCTATTTTGCCAACATTTTGGCTGGTAACCAGTGAACTCCGTTGTGAAAGCGCGATAACTACCTCTGGCTTATCTCTTCTTTACCCACTAGTGACTTTTGCTCCTTCCCAGTTCATTCATTAGGTAAACAGAGATTTGCTTGGGGAGATACACTCAAGGCCGACACAAATCCTGACTTGCAAGGAAATGAATTTTTTTTTTTATTTAACCCCTCCCAAGAAGCAATAGGTTTGGCAGTGGTGGGGAAGAGCGCTGGGAAGCGAAGTTTGCCGGGAGAGATTTTGTCGGACTGACTGCAGGTCCAAGCTGTTTTGGCGTGACCACTCTGCACCCTCGTGGCCTCTCACTGCTTTGTGGGGCTGGGGTTGGTGTCTCCAGAGGAGAAAAGGCAGCTCAGCACCAGATGTGGAGGAGACCTGGTGTCCCCGGCCTGCCGTCCTGCTTCAAACTTCAGTCCTGGGGCCAGGCAGTGACATGAGGTTGTGGACCTCCATCTTTGAGATCCCTGGGCACCTCTGGCTGAGAAGAAAGCTCGGCCACACACTGCGGGCTGTTTCAGCACTCTGCTATGGCTCGAATAATGGTGTGGTGTATTTCTGTGTTTCAGGGACAGCCCAACACGCCAGGAGTGAACCGCAGCCCCATCCTCCTGACCAGTGGAGAAAACACCGGGAAAGCCCGGCGCTGACCTCAGGTAGTCCCGCCACGCTGCTTCAAAGAAGCTTCCGCCTTGTGGGTGAAGCAAACAGGAGGAGGATGGCAGAAAAGGTAATTCTGCCCTTGGGATCACATGTCTGGCCACAACTTAATCAGATAATCAGGACCCAGCCACAACAGCGTGTTGGCTGCTTGCCTGGCCGCTGTGAATCAGCTGGGCTCTGCAGGCGCGGAGGCAGCCCGAGTGTCCGGGAGGGCAGAGCGGTGGCTTTGTGGCCTGGGACAAGGACGATGCTCCGCACGCCCATCAGCCTCCGTGACCTGTGCTCTGTGTGTTGGCTCCAGCGCCCGCCTGTCAGTGGCCTGAATTCCTTCTGCAGAGGACAGGCGGTGGCTCGCGTGGGTTTCCTACCTCCTCCTCCCTCCACGTGGCAGGCCTGGTCCTTCTGAAGGCAGTCCTCTGCGACTGGAAATGGGGTATTTCTTCTTTGTGTCACTGGAATTCTGGTTTGGTTCATACCAAACTCCCCACATTACGACTTTGTTCTCAGTCTGAAGTAAAATGGAGAAGGAAGGTCCAACATCACGCCCTTGAGAATTTCTACTACAGTAAATGAGAGCGTTACTCTTGCTCTAGTTGGAAAGTGCACCACCACAGTAGTAGTGTAGGAAGACAGGGCTCGCTGTGCTACAACAGGCAGGTTAACACCAACTGTCATCATCAGTCGCAGTAAGACATAAGTTTTACTTGTGACCGTGACCCTACTGAGCTGCAAGGTCCCTTTATTCAGCAAAGGCAAATTCATTCTGTGACCAAGCCAGAAAAGAAGCTTCCACGTACCAAAATCGTGTGTCTTTTCTCCGTGCGGCTGGTTTCCTTAGCAGAACAGGGTGGCAGATGAATTGCAGAGAGGGCCACACCAGAGCTCCGTGTAACCCCTGTTTCTGGTGTTGGTCAGTAGCAGATGCTGAGAATAAACTATAAAACCAGACTCCTCCTTTTCTCTGCATACGCATCTGCATCAGACTGCCGTGTTCACAAAGCGCAGGTCCATTAGGGCCAGCGTGTTTAAAAGACACTAGTGAACTCGACCTTTGCAAACTTGTTTAACCCTTTTCTGATGCCACTTTTACCTGCTTTGCTCCTATAGAAGTTTCTGATAATTTCATTTTGTCTTATTATTGGGTGCTGAGAAACAAAAGTGTTTCTCAGTCACCTTCTCCGGATCCGCCAGGATTTACAGCCCACTCTGACCACCAGTCACCTGTCTCGTTTCCAGTCTGATGCGTCCTCCTCTATTTAAGCTGTTTTACTATGGAACTTGCTCTGTACCCCTGAGCACCTTTGCTGCCCTTCCCTGACATTTTCTTTCTGTCACTTTTGTCACTTTTAATACACTCGAATGCCAGAGTAGAGGTGTCCTCTGGCCCTTCGAAGCCCACTGCCACCATACAAGTATTCTCAGATTATTGCTGGGTAGATTTATCTACAGTTTCTTCATTGCTAGGGTGAAAAATACTGCTCTTGAGCAAATAATTAATCACAGAGCACCAAATTTTCTAGCGGACAGGATGCTTCAAAGTACGTTAGAGCAGGAGAAGACTTACAGGAGAAGGAGGCCAGGTGGTGGTTTGCCATGTGTGTGGTGTAGTACAACTGGCCAAAAAGAGCAATTGGATGCATCTGTAGAACCAGGTTTCTGAAATGCCGCAGCAGGGATGCCACACACAGGCTGGCCACCCTGCTTTCACACCCAAACACAGGAGTCATTCTTTGCCTTCATCAGTTATTGCCCAGGTGCCCACTTTTCCTCCCAGGTGACCGTAGGTGTCTATTTCCACAACACAGGAGCTGACCAAGACGTGCTTGCTCATGAACGGCAGCTGCACAGGAAGTCAGGAAAGCAAAGCTGACAGCGCGTGGCTTCCCAACGTGCCCAGTAAGTGCACATGGACAGCTGCAACGCCTGCCACCAAGTCTCCACACTCCTGTATGCCCTTGTAAGTAATCCTTTCACGCTGGTTATTTCAGACTGCGGACAGCTTGGAATCTTATTCTAAAGATGAAGCCGTATTGTTGCACCAGGGTGGTCATGACCAGAAGTCAGTAGTTTGACAATATTTTACTTTGATGATGGTTTATTTTCCAGGAGGCAAATCCCACCTATTCTCACCTCTCCAGACAGAACTTTCTCACTCCCTTTAATATTGCAGACAGATGTGGCTGGCTTGAGACTCAGCTCTGTGTTTTCCAGCACACATTTGAAAGAATCTGCTAGCTTGGGGCATGTCATTTGAGAAGAGTTAAGATGAAGGTATTTCAGAGACAGATTTCCACCAGGCACATGTGTGCTTCTGCAGAGCGGACTTCGTGAGGTCTGGTGTTGCACGGCGGAAGCTCAGGCACCCCAACTGACAGCCGCTCGAGGAGATGCCGTAAAGGCTCTCCAGGCTGTAGTGTAACACACACACACAGCCCGAAGCTGTTGCACCCATCCCGGTGTGCAGCAGAGTTGGCAACAGCAGCGCAGTCGTCAGTCAAAGAGCTGCAGCTCAGCCACCCTTGCTCATTCAAACAGACCGACGCTGTGTGCAAGCAGATTTCTAGGTACTAGCAATGTCTTCACCGATGTCTGGGAGACCTTCGCGAAGATGGATTGCCAGGGCCTGGGCTTTTAGACAAGTAGGAAACGGCCCACGCAGAGGTTGCCCACTCTGCACAAGTGACCCAAGAGTGCAATGCGAGGCGAAGTGATTGCTGTGAGCAACCGCTGTGAACCGTCCTCGCAGCAGCAGGTTTCCTCCCAGTGTGAGGTGAGCCTGCCAAAGCATCCAGGTGAGACTGTACTCATGCTTTCATGGCCCGGCAAACCAGACCCAGACAAGCCGTTAAAGACAAGGCTGTCCTGTAAATGTCAGGGGAACTGTGGACACGTCTCTCCTGTGCCAGAGGTGTAAAACATGAATTCACCTCCAACGTGTGAGGACCTGGAGCCCGTGGGAGGTGCAGCACTGCTCTGCGTGGATGCCTGTCGTTCTGGAGCCGGCTGGCAAGCTGGGCAGGACACAGCCAGAGCACGGCCACTGGCACGTGTGAAGCCCAAAACAGCCCCCGGGTCTGGCCCGTGAAGGAGGAGTGGGGTGCTCAGCCTCAGAACATCCAGGCACTCATCCAGCGCAATCCCTGCAGCAAGGGCCCAGGGACAGGATAAGCTCTTTTCAGTCAAAATGTTTTTTTTTTTTCTCAATTATCATGCTGACCAGTATAGCATTCTTGGTTTTTAAGCAATTTAGCATCTGGGTGCCACAGAGCAGCAAAGTGGTGCCAGTTCCAGGGCCCATTCCCTCCTCCCAGCCCGGAGCAGAGCAGCCAGGGGGCCCGGGGCAGCCCCAGCCCCAGGCATTGGCCACCTCCCTGGGGATGGGGGCTGGCTGAGGGGGCCCATGCAGCGTCACCAGGGCAGGGACTGAAACATAGCCTGCTGTACGGCAGTGAATAAAATACACTGGGGCATGTCACACCTTTTCTTTTACTTCGTGGCAGTGCATGGAGAGGGTTGGTTTGTTTTCTCTGCTCTGGGTAAACCACAGATGGCAGCTCATGTGGCAAAAATCTCTGGACTTTCCGAGATTCCCGTGTGAAATCTGATTGAGTTTTGGGGTAGAAGCAGAGGAAAGGGGTGGGGGAACACAAGATGTTATTTTAATTAAGAGTATTAATTATTTAAATGTTCCCAAAGATACAGAGGTAGACTGGTTCTGACAGTCCTTGAGCCAGTTCTGACCTGCTATAACCTCAGCAAGAATCACTTGGTTTGCCAGGACTGTTTTCCCCCTGGACGTCCTATGGAATAACATGCCATGAGTAAAGGCAGAAATCTCAGAGAAAAACCACCCTTGTTGACTGTGACCCTGAACTGATACCAGCAGCTGCAGGACTGGAGTGTCCCCACCGCATCCTTCAGGAGCACCAAAGGCGTTTGCCACTGGTTCTTGTATCCATAGCCCTGCTGCCTTCAGGCCCGTGCACAGAGCTCTCGCAGCTGGGGAAGGAAGCTGCCAGTGCTCATCTTATTTTTGTAGTAAAATACAGCAGCGATTAGGAAAGGAATTTGATAGGAACTGCAGAAAATTTGCCCTAGAGCGAGAGAAAGGCTATTCTTTTTTGGGGACGGTCACTATGGCTGATGGTGATGCCAACGAGCTGTCCTGTTTCTGGCTCCCACCTTCGCCCTCCCGGCCAGGCTCCCTCCGGCAAGCAAGGCAGCACAGGCTGCCTTCTGCTTCCCCGTCCCCTTGCCAGGCTCCACCACTGCAGACTGCAGAGCCACACGGCACCTCACCACGCCACATCACACCTTGCTGGCGTTCAAAGGGCGCGCTAGCGTCTTGTTTACCACAATTACTGGGTGAAGGTAAATAAATGGCCTTGGTTTTTTTTCTCTCAGGCTGACTTCCTGCAATCTAGATGTGTAATGCAATACACAGGTCACTCTCTTGAAAGCCAGGCTCTAGTTAAGCACCGTCTGAAGGAGCTGGAGTCTCCTCATGTCGTGGCTCAGCCCCACTGAAATCCCTGAGCGTTTTGGTGGCTGGTAGAGCAGATGGAAGATGGCTGCAGTGGGGGGGAAGCTCATGGATCGAGTTATTGCCTCACGTTTACCAGCATTCAACGGAGGCTGTGATGTGTGCCGTAACACTTTCCATTGAGGGAGAGGTAACAACACGCGTGTAATACTCCATCATTTCTGGGCTTGAGATGCAAAGAGGCTGGCTCCTTTTGGTAGTAAAGACTTGCACAAAACTACTACCTCTGTACTCCTGCAAAGCAAGAAGCATTTATAACATGCTTGCAAAACCTGGAGGGAGGTGTGTGTGTCTTTAAGTAAATCAGCATGTCATCCCTGCACCATAGGGACTTTCTGTCGGCAGACAGGCATCTGCCTGGCTGTGATAGGAGACCAGGAAAACTTGGGTTCAAGGTTCAAAGGATGATAGTGGGTTAGAGGTGTGCAAAGGAGAGCTGAACAACAAGGGAATGGGGCTTTGTCACCCCACTCAGAGAGAGATGTGCTGGCTATCAACCAGGGACAATGTGTTTGTGGCCCCAATAAACACAGCCCTAGTCAATATTTTCCCTCTGTCTTTTAAAAAGTTCAAGGACACAAGTTTCCTGGCTGCATTCAGTTGTGAGCTGTGCAAACAATTCTTTTTCATTCTGGTTGCAATTGCTGTGACGCAGTTCTTGGCTTCTGCTGGAGTCTGACAGAGACTAGCAAAACCGTGAGGCTGGATTGCGCTGATCCAAGAGTTCAGCTTAATTATTTGCAAAAAAACCCACCACAGTCCTCTGTGGCTTGGGCCTTTCTGATGGCTTGGAGCCATCCTTGCAAGTCTAGGAGTCCTGGCCAGGCAAGCAACAGTTAGCCTAGAGATAGCTGAAAGTGCAAAAAATAGAGGTCGTGCTGGGTAGGACGGAGGAAAGAGGAGGAGCCTCATATTGCGCACAGCCGCCTCCTAGCTTTGTCACCCGCTGTGTAAAATCCCAAGGCTTGTCAGCTCTTGTCACTTCAATGAGTTGTAGGTCTGACGTTGGGCCTTCCAGAACAAGACGTTTCAGAAAAGCTCTGGAAATTAATTACCTTATTTTTTTATGCAAAAGAATTAATAACTCATTATAAGAGTGATGGAAAAATGGAACTAGCTCCTGTTGCAATGAATTGTCAGTGGGCACCTTTTCTCTTGGAGTCGGGGTGTCTCTCAGTGGCCTTGCGAAAGCTGCTGAAATCTCACTCGGATTTTACCTTGGTACATGTTGCAGAACAGTTGCTTTGACTTGACATATTTTTTTTTTTTTTCTCGCATGATTTCAGGCCAGAAGAAACAAAAATCTTGCCCAACATCCTGAAGAAAATTGGTGGCACCCCAATGGTCCGAGTCAACAAGATTGGGAAGTCCTATGGGCTCAAGTGTGAGCTCTGTGAGTGTCCCCTTTCCACCAGGTTTTCCCATGCCATGAGGTGAGGGTGAGGGGCGGTGCTGGAGGGGGCTTCGGAAGAGCCTCTGTGGAGAGCAAGCAGAGGCGGGGAGGGCCAGATGTGGCACGTGTTGGGTACTCCTGCTAATTAGGTCACACTGAAGTCCTTTGTCAGACCAAACAGGACGGTTTCGAGCTGCAACAGGCAGGCGGCTAATGGCAGTGAAGGCATCTCTCCTCCCAGATAACTGCAGAATAAGCTCAGAGCAATGCTGGGCTGAATTTGGGGATGGATGGGTGGGCAACATCACAGCGCCAGGCAGAGATGCTGCAGCACCTGGGGCAGCATGCGGTGTGCATGGGACTGACTGGCCAAACCTTCCCAAAACGTGGTAGCTGAGATGGGGCGATGGGCACGGCAGGACCCCTCCAGCAGCCTGACCAGGCTGTGGGGACAGGGCGGGACCCCTCCAGCAGCCTGCCTGGGCTGTGGGGGCCAGGCACCAGCATAGCCCCTGGTCACTGGGCAGAGCCATGCCGGGCTGCGGCCAGGGGCCGTGTGGGAGCCTCATGGCTCCCTGAGTCCCACACAGGGGGAACTCTGCCTTGGCATCAACTGGCCATGCCACCTCCACCGGCTCAGCTGGAGCCCGGCCAGGCGCTCCCATCTGCTGCACCACTGCCCCTTGGGCACCTTCCCAAAACGCACCCCCAGGCAGAGCAGCGGGGGCTGCAGGCAGCTGGGTTTGTCAGTGACACACGTGCCAGGCCCCGGTGCTAAGAGCCAGGCCAAGGCACCGGCTGCGGGGCCCAGTTTCCAGCAGGACTCAAGTCTTGCTCCCTGGGCAGATGTTAGTGTGGTGCTGGTGCTGTCTCACTAACGGTTGTTTTCAGCCTGGTCCCTACAGAAATAAGGATGATACCGTTAGGCTGTCTCTGTGCATATGGACTTTTCAGTCTCCTTTCCTATAATTTTGAATGCTGTTGGTTAATTTCAGCCAAACTGGGCAGAAAGAAGGGTGTCCTGCAGGCAGTAACATTCATGAATTTCACATAGCTGGGCACACATCCACATGGAGCGTGCTGTGCTCTTCAACCAGATCCCTCCTCTGGATCTGGGCTCCTCATGCAACCCCCTAACCCTGCAACCTCCAATATTTGCAGCACCTCTTGCTTCATGGAATGGCACCTCAGGGTACATTAGGGGACAGTGTAGCAGAGGTGACACAGGCAGGAGGACAGGTCTGCAATGCCTGGTCCCCCTCTGAAGCAGTCTGTCCCTTGGAGGACGTCTTGCTGGCGCAAGTGCCTGATGGGAGCTGGAGGATTTGGTGCAAACAGCAACGATGAAGGCGGGGAGACCCTGTTTGTTGGGATGGTGTCTCCCTCCCCTGGCTCAGAAGAGGAAGCAGAGCAGGACAGGCAGAGCAGCTGCATGGTCCTCTCTGAGCTGCAGGTCAGCACGGAGCCTCTTAGCGAGCAAATCCACAGAAGCTTGCAGCACTGCCGCGTCACGGAAGCAGTTACGGCTGGACACGATTACCTTGTAATCTCTGTGCCTCTGGGGATCTCTGTGTAGCTGAAGTTTTGGCAGTCTATATTATAAAATGTAATGACGAGCACAAGATTTTGGTTTCCCCATTGTTCTGGCTGCTGAGGTATCTGCTTGACTGGTCAGCCTGAAGTAGCTGTCTCTGCTAGGACAAAGTGAACGACAGCCTGAAAGCACCCATTTCGCCCTGTTGTCCGTCAGCCAGAGCTCAGTGCCATCAGTTCAGATGTAGATGCTCACCAGAACCTTGGTGAGCAGAGTCCTGCCCCAAGCATCGGCGATGTGGAGGGCCTGGTTAAGAGCCAAGGTGTGTGTCGCAGTTTGAGCCTGCCTTGGAAAGTCTCCATTAGCTGGTTTTTTGGTAGCTTAGTAAAGAAAACCTAATTTTGTCTGACCCTTTAAAGTCCATTTCTGTTGTTTGTTTTTCTTTACGGCACCCCATTCAGGACTACAGATCATCCCTACAGAAGGGCACCTTTTTAGATACCTATTAATAACTGCCATGCCCCAGGAAAGACCATGAGAGCTTGCTGAGACCCTGACAGTGTCTTGCTCAGAGAAAAGTCCTTGAGGCAGGGCAGCAAGGTGCATCACACTGGTGTGGGACCTTCCACCTAGGAATCTCTGTGTGTCCAGTCGATTTTAAACCCGTCCTGGGCTTACCAGGCTTGCCTGCTGCCTTCAGGGTGCTGCAGGTAGAAGAAACAAGGGGGAAAGATGAACTGTAGGCAGGTATGCTTGTGAGTAATCCCATGACAAGCTGCAGCACCCTGTAAGAAGAAGGTGGATGTGCACCCCTGAGCAAAGGACCATCCCACATAGGAGGAATGGGTGTCCTCTGATGACTGCAGTGAGGGCTGGGGGAGCAGGGAGCTGGGGACTGCGGGGCAATCTGGTGCTCCCACCTGCAGCTTGTCCCTGACAGACCCTCACCTTTTGTCTCCAGTGGCAAAATGTGAGTACTTCAACGCGGGGGGCAGCGTGAAGGACCGCATCAGCCTGAGGATGGTGGAAGACGCAGAGAGAGCCGGGATTATAAAACCGGGAGACACGCTGATCGAACCCACTTCAGGAAACACAGGTGGGAAGGGCAGGGATGCTCCCTCCGCCTGGGTACTGGGCAGGGAGGCATTTCTGAGGGGCTGCAGGAGGGGCAGGGGTGCAAGGAGCTCTTGCGCTTGCAGCTACAAGGTCAGGTTGGGGCCCCGCGGCTCTGGCTCCATCCTCCCCTCGGCTCCCTCCCGGGGGGCCGTGGGCATCCTGGGGTGCTGAGGTGCCTTGTTGCTGAAATTGCCAATGTCCTTTGAGGCCAGAGACAGCCCCCCTTGCCGCAGCCACTCCCCAGACACGGGGGCCCCCGGGGCCTCTCCCCAGGCTGCCTGCCCAGCCGGGGCAGTCGGGGTGGCACCATGCTTCCCACAGCCTCCCGCAGGGACACGCTGCTCCGGCCTCACCTTCCTCCTCTGGCCGGGGAGCCGCTGGCTCCATTCATCACCTCCTGTGAAACCGGAGCGAAGGCCCCCTTCACCTGCTCGCCACAGGGTGACATGTGCAGCTTCGTGTGTGTCCCCCCAAAACTGAGAGTGTTTGAGGCAGAGGGGGAGGCACTCCTGAAGCAAAGTCACCTCTCTCCTGTGCTTTGGAAAAGAAAGGAAGAGGCCTGAGCCCCGGTGAGGGGAGGATCGCACTCCCCAGCCTTGCCACTCGCTCTGTGCCACGCCAACAGGCTCCTGCAAGCAAGAGGGATGCTGCAGCTCGGCTCGCCTGCCAGCACGTCCCTCCATGCTCCCTGGTGCTCCCGGCACATCCCGAGAGGTTCGCGGAGGATGCCCTCACCTGTCGCCCATCCCTGAACATTTCTAGGCTACGCTCACTGGCGGGAGAGCGGAATGTAGGAAGCAGCGCACCTCAGTTGGCCCGGACAAATGCTGTGATTAACCAATTCCCTTTCCTCCCCACCACCTAGGAATCGGGCTGGCACTGGTAGCTGCAGTGAAAGGTTACCGCTGCATCATCGTCTTGCCGGAGAACATGAGTATGGAAAAGGTCAGAGCTCTGTACGGTATTGCCCCCCAGCCAGGGAACATCTCCCTCCCTGTCTCTCTCTGCCTCTCCCTTTCTAGAGATGGAGAGTCCTCTCCTTTAAAGGGTAACGAGCCTCACTGCACACACTGACATAGCTTTGTAGTTACTCAGAAGATTTCTCCTTAGGAAAAAAAAAAAAGCACACTGTGGTGATCTGGCTGATTATCTAGCGTCAGCGGTGCAGCTGGGGTCACGCATTAGACAACCGCGGTGCATGGCTGCAGAGAAACAGAGCGATGCCTGCTGTCCGCAAGGGAGAGGGCAGGATGGAGAGCAGGAGAGGCAGGCAGGCACTGGGGCTCAGCTGCTGATCCTGCTAACTTCCCTGCTGACATCTGATGTGTCACTTGGTCTTTCTGTGTCTCTGAGGTTTTCTTTAACCTGGAGACACCTACGATCGTCTCAGCCTGCTTTCTCCAGACAGTGGAAATCGAGTCACTTGCAAGAGAGCTGATGATCAGGTGAAACTGTCATCCCAGAGATGGCAGAAACCTTTGTGCTGGGGAGCCAGAAATCTCACAAACTGCTCAGCTGAGCTCATACCAGTGAAGCGAGACCTGGACCCTGACTTGGCTCAAAGCTGAGCCCTGCTCTGAAGCACCACCCTCATTTCAACCTAGATCTCACCTCAACTCAGTCTGGATCAGATATCACCTCCAGCTGCCGTGGGCTTCACTTCCAGGCACCCTGACACTCATCCACCCTCCTCTTTTGATCCCCTCTCTGCTCAACAGCCACATCTCTCCACGAATTAATACCCTAGGGCTGATTTGTAGTTGCTCCTTCTCTGTGCTTGGTGAGGGAAGAGAAGGGACTTGGGGCAAAGACAGCTTTAAGACCTCCTCCTTGCATCCAGGGGCTCAGACCACAGCACACAGGAGACGCTGCCCCCTACCCTGGTGCCCTCTGCCCCTTTCCCCAGGCCCCGAGGAGCAGCACAGAGTCACCCACCTCCACCGCCTCCCCAGCCTGCCCCCCGGGTAGGACGGGGCACGAGGCCAGGCTTGAATCCGTCTGCTGGCTTCAGGCAGGAGGCCCTGGGTGCCTGGAGCATGTCGGAGTTAGCATAACCGAGAATCGGACATTGTATCTCCAAATGTTAAATGTCTCCTGCATGCAGAGCTCCTCTGGCCTCTGACGCTGCCATGAGCCCGCAGGTTTGTATTACCGTCGCTATGTGGGATCGGTTGCGTTACATCTACTCTCTTCCCTCCCAAAGGTCGATGTTCTGAAGGCACTGGGTGCTGAAATTGTGAGGACGCCGTGCGCCCGCTTTGATGCCCCGGAGTCTAACATTCGTGTTGCCTGGAACCTGAAAAGTGAAATCCCAAACTCTCACATCCTCAATCAGGTAAATGCTGTTCCTCCACCGACTCTTTCCAAACACGGTTCCTAGCATGTGCTCCAAGTGTGCTGGCATCTGGGGGCTTCGTTCAAACTGGCAACGGAGGCAGATCTCCCCAGTGTTTCATGGAGTTTGAAACTTAATCACTCCTCTGTAAAGCGTGGGGTGGCAGAAACAAAATAAGGGACACTTCCAAACCTGTAATGCTTCTGCCAATGCCTGGATGTGGCCGAGGCTGGGTTTTCTTGCACAGTCCAATTCTCCTCAAATTGTTTCAGATTTCACTATGACCTGAAAAAAATAACACGTTATGCCTGGCTAGCAGCCTCTGGTCTGCCTCACGCTGGGAAGGGCAAACACTGAAGATTCACACCAGTGGTTCCTGCAGCACTGGGTTTTGTACGGGAGGGCACTTCTTCCTCCGGTCTGACCCCGCTGCAGGAATGGGTCCCTATAGCGGGCAGGGAGCTGCTATGGTGCAGAAAAGTCAGGGAAGACATAGATGTCCTTCCTGTTAACAAAAAGGGAGCTCAGTGTCTAAATATGATTTCCAGAAGCAGCCTGGTCTACATGTGTGCACACATTGCAGTTCCGTACCTGTGTATCCCCTGCGGTAAATCCCTCTGTAGAGGTCGGACAACTACTCTGGCCCACATCCCCCAGCCACCTAACTTGCTGCGCTGCCAGCCACAAGTGCCTCTGTGGGACAAAACAGATCTCAAAATTAGATAGAAGATACTTGAAAAAAGTATTCTAATATGGCACTTAAGGTAGGATTTTGAGTTTTGTTTTCTGAGCTGCTTAGAAGTATTGTGGGGTTGTGTTTCCAACATTTCAAGGCAACAGAGAAGGCTAACAACATTTCTGCCTAAGCAATAGTCGAAATACTGAGGAGCTTTCTTGTGGCCAGCAGCTAGGGCTTTAACAAAACCACCAGATCCCACAAAACCTGGCAATGTGGCAAATGACGCAGCTGCACCGTCCCCACACCAAATAGGCACCAAGTGCCAGAGAGCAAGAGTTCGTGGGTACATTTAATCTTCCAGTGTGGACAAATCCCAAGTGTCCTTAGAAACCTGTTCCAAAACGACAACCAGGATGAACACCTATGACCTGGCCTGGCTGGGCAGTTGCATGCTTTGGGTAAAGCTCGTCAGGAACTATTGCTAGTTTGGTATTTGACCTACACTTCACACAGTAACTCGTGCTGTTCTCTGTTGAAATAAACAGTACCGAAATCCAAGCAACCCCCTGGCTCATTACGACACCACAGCTGAGGAGATCCTGGAGCAGTGTGAAGGTACCGTCTGCGCTGTTGTTTCTGCGTGCTGAGGGTGTGCAGAGGGCTACAGCCCTCTCCGAGAGGCTTATTATACGTCGTTTATTGACCTAAATGTCTAGAAACGGCCAAAAGGGCCTCCGTAGGTGAAAGCACCCTTGACAATACTGACACACAGAGTATAGCAACTTCACGTAATCCACTCCAGATCTGCCGGAGCCTGCAGGGCTTCCCTGCTGTGGCCTCCCGTTTCTCCTGCTAAAGGAGGAGACCAGAGGCTTAACAAAGTCAGGCTGTACCCAAGGAGGAAGAGCCCGTCTCTCGGTGGCTACAGCATCTCTGCAAGGATGACATCTCTGCCACCACGACATATCTGCGACCTGTTGGCTGAGGGCACAAGATGGCCCAGGAGGTCTCACTGGGGAATATAAACCCATCAGGGCATGGAAGGCTGCATCTGATCCAGGGCATTCACTGGCAAATCAAAATAGACTGAAACTCCACAGACTAATGACATTTGATGTGATGGATGGGGGAGGATAAATGACTATCACAGTCCATGTCTGTGCAGATAGAAGGGAAGTTTATTGCCAGCACTGAGAACAATCTAAAATGTAAATAGGACTCAAGGGTTTTAACTGGAGAGCAGTTATCATAATTGCAAAGCAGTTGGGGAGCAACAAAAACAAGAGTCCCAGCCTTCCCTCCACTAAAACATTTAGATTTGCTACTATTGGCTGCCAGCAGTGAAATATAAATCCCTTTTTCCCAATGTAGTTGTAGCATAAGCCTCTGAAGGCCTGAATCTAATTCTGCTTCTACTAGTCCTAAATCAGTACAATTTTGTTGATGCCAGTGGGGCTGCATCTGACCTATGCTAGTGCCAGGCAGACCTCTGCCATCTCTCCACTGTGGATGCTAACACCAGCTGAAAAGCTGTACCTGTCATTGCTACGTGTTGTTAATCACATGCATGCTTTTCTTCGACATGGTGTGGTTTGAAAAGGCTGGAAATGCTGAGATGGTTCCACGCCCTTAAGCCAGTAGATGCCAAAGATGCAGAAATCACAGAGTCCACTGGGAGACCTGGAGGTCATCTTCAGCCGCCCCCTGCACTGAGGCAGGATCAGCTGTGCTCAGATCCCACAAGCTCACCTGAGCTTCTCTGCAGGACGATGCTTTGGCCGCTAGCATGACCTCTGCCTGTCTGTTCCACACACGGGGCAGTAGCAGCAGAGGGACATGCGGTCTGCATCTGCGCAGGGCCTGACTAAAGCAGAGACCATGTCAGAGGCCATGCTGAGTCCTCACAAGCCTCTCTTCTCCCTAACCTGCAGGCAAGGTCCACATGGTGGTGATTGGGTCTGGCACAGGAGGCACCGTCACTGGTGTTGCCAGGAAGCTGAAGGAGAAATGCCCAGAGTGCAAGGTAAGCTGGGAGGCAGGGCTGCCCGCTGGGACCTGTGGCCCCGCATCTTTTCCTGCCCACACTTTTGATCAAGCCCAGCCCCACAGCTCACCTGAGCAAGCTGTTGTTGTCTCCACCTATCTTTTTTTTTCACAACGAGCTTGGCTTTTGTTGGAAGCAGTTTGGTGGTGTGCTCAGCTTGACCTAGATCCATCCGAGTGCCTTAGAGGTCAAAGGCTCCACAGCCTCCTTCCTAATCCCGCCCTGCCCAGTGCCCTGCCCTTTGCAGGGCGCAGCCAGATGTCCCCCAGAGAAGTGGCTGGCTCAGCTGGCATCACTGCTTCCGCTCCTGGTTACCCTGGCTGCTGAAAGCTTCTGCTCCAGCAGCCCCACGGGGGCACAGACTGTGCAAGCACTTCTCATCTGCCGTTGCAAAAGCCTCCGTGCTGTGTGGCTGACACCAGCCACAGACGCTCATTCCGCAGAACTGGTGCTTCAAGGCAGGCTGGAGGCTTGACGGTTACTGCTTCCCCGGTGCAGCCGGTGTGTGAGCGATCCCTGATCCACCGATGGCAGACAGAGGTGGTGTGGGCCCAGCCACTGGGGGACCTGGGTGTGAGATAACCTAGCCGACTGCTCGAAGCTGCGTGTGGAGCAGTGTCGCCATCACTTCTTAAGCTGGGTGCTTAAGAAGCCTCAGCCCAGACATAAAGCTGTAAGCAACCAGGGATGTGCCACTATCAGCCAGCACAACTAGATCCAGAAAGGATGTCTGTAGCCATGGGTTTCTACAGGTTTGACCTCACTAGCTGGCTTTGTGCTGGAGCAGATGAAGGACCACTCACACTATCTTAAGGGTTGAGCTTTGGAAGTAGCAGGCTCTGCCAAAAGGGTGGTGACAAACACCTTGAGAGTGATAACATTTTAAGCCACCAGTCACTTCTGCAGCAGCTGAACATTACTTCGGATCCATTTAAGAAGATGGTGGGAAACAGTATCTTTTTATCCTGGAAGCTCTCCATGCTGCCAGTGGATAGGAATATTAATATCATGGAAAGGAAAAAGTTGCTGATAATGGCATGGGTAATTTTTCCTTGGTGCTGTGTGTTTGATTATTTCTGAACTCACTTTTTGGTTTAACAAAACCTCCTCCCCTCAAAGATCATCGGCGCAGATCCTGACGGCTCCATCGTCGCTCTGCCCAGTGAGCTGAACCAGATGGACACCACGGCCTCTGAGGTGGAGGGCATTGGGCATGACTTTATCCCAACCGTCCTTGACAGATCAGTAAGTAGCTGTGTGATGAGAGTCCCTGTCTGATCTTTGTCCTTGCATCCAACCTACTCCCAGTTTCAGAAGCAGCCAGCTCTGGCCCCCAGCTGCGGCCCAGCCCTAAGGCCGCTCGTGTACCTTCCCAGTGCAGAACAAGCTGTTGCGTGGGGATTGGGACCCCAGCGCTAAAGCGTCTCTCTGAGTAAATCTGCTTATAACTGACCTACAAGCAGAAGCCACATACAGGGGCCACGGTACCAGCTGCATCAGCTCAGCCTCACCCGTGTTCAGAGCGTGTCCCTCGTACTGCAATCGCACAGAAGAGGTCAGTGCTGAGGCTGCTTTTCATCACGCGAACGTTTCCCGAGCCTTTGCTGTCGTAGGCACCACATGCACACGGCAGAAACCCTGCACCATTTGTGGGCTGGGAGAGAAGATCCAAGCCATGTAAGACACAGATTATGAACCTCGTACAGCTTCTTGTCAAGTTTCTTCTTTGTGTATCAGTTGCCACCAGGTACAACGCTTTAAAGACCTACCTCAAGCTGCCTGTGCTCCCCCAGTCTCATTCTTAGAAAGGTCCCCCACAGCCTCAGATCCCAGATTCTTTCTGTTTTCAGGTCTTATGTTAACCATATCTCTGCTGTCGATGCATGGCTTTAGAGCTTTGACCTGTAGTAAACCAAAACTCTTTTTGTAGTTGGATCTGATTTGCCTGGTAAAGTCTTGACCACTAATGTAGCCTAGCCTGGGACATCGTGAACACCACTCACTCTTCTGCATCATGACTGTGGACCTGTCAGATCTCCCTAACTCTCCAAGGAAAGGGTGCTGGCTGGAAAGGCTACAGTGGGTGCCTGCGAGCAAGGACACACCCTCCAGGCCAAGGATTCCCTGACAAGTGAATTTGCTTTCAACAAGCGTGGGAAGCGGCTTGGGGCTGCCAGATCCCACAGGCATCAGCACCACGGCATGCCTCGGAGGGTCAGGACAGCCTGAAATAACACCGCCAGGAACCAACCTTGTTGCTTTCTCTGCAGGTGGTTGATCAGTGGTATAAATGCAACGACAGAGACTCGTTCCTCATGTCTCGCAGGCTGATTAAAGAGGAGGGATTGTTGTGCGGTAAGCACCAATGACAACAGTTGCTTCTCTTAACAAACTTTCTGAAGCTCATCCTTTTGGGACCAAACCACTTTGGGGTAGGTGCTCTCTGCATTGTGTGTCTGCTAGGTTAACGGGGCTGAACGGCCGAACCCTGAGCTGGTGTGTAGGTCGCTGTAGACTTCAGAGGTGTGGCAGTGAGTCCGTGCCCTGGGATCTGACTCATCGGTCACAATAATTATAGAAGCAATAACTCTCCTCTTACCGGAGCACTTTTGCACATGGAACTGGATCTTCAGGTCTAATTCTGTGTGGTGTAGTGTTACACGGGCTGAAAAGAAGATTAATGGGACCCAGGGCAGGACAGGTGGGCTAAAACTGTCGCTCTGCTAACAGCTCTGTGAGGCTGTACTCTCTGTCGTTGAACGGTTGCCACACCAGAGGTGCCAGGTTTGGGCCAGGAAAGTTTGAAAGTAAATAAAGCGTAAGATGGTCTTACTGAGTATCTCTCCCCATGCCAACAAGCTGTAAGTGATCCCACCGGCTTTCCAAAATGAGCAGTTGCCCTCTGACAAACCCTGCCTGTGCCCTGAGAACCTCTACACGGCATCAGAGTTTTTTCAGCCTTCCCTGCCGCTGAGCAGCTAGCTATAGGTTTGCATCCAGGACCAGGCAATAAGTAGGCTTGTTGTTATAGCTGAGAGAAGTCCCGAGCGCTCACATCCAGGGAGTTTTGGAAAAGATCAGGTCATTTGTAATGAAACGTTTCAATGTTGATTTAACCTAGCAGGCACAGAGTCACTGTGTTTCAACAGAAACCACTTGCTATAATTTATGAATAGCTTCATGTTCCCAGAACTGCTTTTTTCAGGGCCTTTCCTCATTTGTTTGAAAAATGTGACCCAGTGCTAATTTAACCTGCTGTAAAATACGTGCTGCCTTGAATGCAGTGTGTTATTGGCACACAGATAGAGGAATGCATTTGACTTCCATTACTCAAACTACTGGTGGAAGAATTGCCTTTGTAAAGCAGGGACCTGCTTTCCCTACGTGCAGCAAACCACATGCGTGCACACAGACACAGGGAACGTTTAAGTCTTCTCATCACGTTGGCCTGGTATTCCAAGCATGAATGTAATGTTTATGTTTTTTTCAATCTTTACAATGCATTTAAAGCCAATGTTTGATTGCCAAATATGTCAGCCAAAAGCTCTAGATTTGGCATGGTCTTCTCCTCACCTAAAGGAAGGGTGTAGTGTGGGCAGCAGTGGTATGAATGTCCCGTACCGAACCTTCCAGCCCTTGGCCTGCCCTCAGAGTCACCACAAGAAGTGGTTCACAAAGTCCATAACGTGATTCTTATGCTGCCTCACGAGCCCATTGCCAAGGGCCACCATGAGAACTTATCCCTTCAGTCCCTATCTCTTCCTGACCCTAAAGCCTACAAGGCTGTGGGGCTGATTGTCCTCCTACTCCCAGTGTCTTGAGCTGCCCTGATATACGAGGTGCCACTTCTGCTACTGCTTGGCCTGGGTGCTTCTGGTAGCATCAGCCAGGGCAGTGCTGTGCCCCATGCCCTGCACCCTGGGCATCCTCAACGCTTGTTCCTCTCTTCTTGGTATCCTTCCAGGTGGCAGCTCAGGCAGTGCCATGTCCGTCGCTGTGCGGGCTGCCAGGGACCTGAAGGAAGGTCAGCGCTGCGTCGTCATCCTGCCCGACTCCGTCAGGAACTACATGTGAGTTTCTCGCTTCCTCGCCGGCTCTCTGGCAGTGGGGTGCGAGCTCCCGTAGCCTTCTCCCTGCATATGGCCTGGGCTGGGGCCATGGGGCCCTTCGGTGACGTGAGCTTAGCACCGCTGAGCCCAGGTAGTGTGGGTTGCTGAAGAGCCACCCCAATAATTCTGGTAGCAGGGCACCCTGAGTGAGCCCGCAGTGAGTCCCCCTCCAGCAGCTCACAGAGAAAAAATAAACAAACAGCAGGGAGTAAACAGCACACTACTGTGGCAAGCACCGGGTGCTGGGTGAGGGGACACTTGGGTTTTATTGCCGCTTGTCACTGACTGACTGCACGGAGCAGGAATCAGCCAAGCTACAGTTTTTGAACTTGCATGCCTAACGTTAGGAAGGCAAATAGCTGGCGTGCTTCTAAGAGCTACTGAGCACCCGCAGCTCCCGCTGACCTTAAAAGGGGCTAAGAGCAGCCAGCTGCAAAAATCATGGGAGCCCTGGGGCAGTGCTGCGGTCTAGTGCATGAAACAAAGCACGACTTCTTCTGGGAGGCTCACAGACTCACTCTTTGTTGGTGATTTCTAGGTCCAAATTTTTGAATGATAAGTGGATGATAAAAAATGGTTTCCTAAAGGATGTCCAGGAGCACAAGCCTTGGTAAGACAACTTCCACTGGTATAAACTGTGCTAAGGGAACCAGCTTTCTGAGTCTGGAAATTCTTATCTTCAAAGGAAAGTACTATCTTTTAGAATTTAGAAAAAACGCAGTTAAGTCCAGATCCCTCCAGGGAGGCTGTGATGTCAGCTCCTGTCTCTTGAGTGCTGAGATATCCCAGTTCTCCAGTCAAAGTCTATAAAGGAGCTGTTTTTGTCCCAAAGTTGCTGATCCTCTCCCACGTGGCAGTCATTGTCCAGGCCACCTAGACCCTGCTGAGCAGAACAGCTGAGGTGGACATCTAGCTCCACACAAAGCCTCCTCTCTGTGCTCCACAGCTGAGGTGCAATAGAACATGGCTCCCTTCTGTGGCAAGAACCCTTTCAAACATCGCTGGAGGTCTTAACAGGCAGGAAACAGCAAATTTTCACTTTCCAGAGCTGTGGGCCAGAAAGATGACCAACTCAGCTGTCTCTTGCACACCATGGGGAAAGAGTACCCTCAAGGCAGGGAATCACAAACTGCTGATGCCAGTTGACATGTGGCTGGGCAAATGCTGGCTGCTTATAAAGCACCTAGTCCCACTTTCAAGACAGCAGGTATTATTGATGTCACCTGCTCCTTTGGGTTACTATAACCAAAGGTTATTGCAAAATATTTCCTAAAAATTTAATACGTTTCAAAGGCCTCTCACACTAGGTGAGAATTGCTCGTGGCTCTCCCGGCCTCTTGTGTTGCCCTGACTTTTCTGCAAGGATGAAGGGCTGAGATGAGTTGGGAGTTGCCTGTGGTCCCCAGCAAACAAGCCTAGCTTGTCCCTCGTAAGTCACACGAGCATCTCTGACAGGTTCTTTCCTGGAGGAGCTGCAGATGCTGTGTTTTGAGGACCGAGGACATAAAACAAAAAAATAAAACCTGTAGGCCTCCACTCATGAGCTTGAAGTGAAGCCCTCAGTAGCTTCCTTGGACTCAGGACAGCTCAGCACGTTACCGACTGCTGGCCTCAGCCCTGCCTCTGCAGTTGTATGAACACCGGGCATAGGGCTTCAGAAGACCTGGCCGGGATGGACTTGTAACGTTACTACTTCGGGGATAGGAGTGAGGTGAGATTTGCAGGCAGGCAGAATATCTCTGTGTGGTTGGTCTCACCTCTGCTGGCCTTGCCTGCCTTAGCAAGGCTCACAGCTGCGCTGCAGAGAGTAACAGCTTGGTGCTGCCATTTGTCTTTCAACAGGTGGTGGGACATCAAGGTACAGAAACTGAATCTCTCAGCCCCTCTCATTCTCCTCCCAGAAGTCAGCTGTCAAAAGGCAATTGAGATCCTCCAGGAGAAGGGATATGACAAAGCTCCTGTTGTTGCTGAATCAGGGTAACTGTTTTTACTCGTTAAAGAGATGGCCATTCACATGGGAAAAGCAGCCACGATCAAGCTAAAGAGAAGGTCCCATTTACTCATCCAGTGATGAGGGTCTTGTGTTGGATTCTGGGGTGCATATTTTTAAAGTATCATCTACCTGCTTGTGAAGATTCATTAAGAAAAATCCCTGTAAATGAGCTAGTTAGTTCAGGTCAAAGCCAAAACCAGTGCCTACCAGATTCAGCAGATGTTGGATCAATGGACAGGCAGGAAGAGGCGAGAGGAGAGGTGAGGGCTGGGTGGGAAATCCACATGGATAAACAACTGGAGAGCTCACAGGTTTTCCTTCTCCCAGCTGCTAAGTCCTGGACTGCAATAGCAGACTTTGCTGTTAAACCAACAGCTTGGTGAGGATAAGAATCTTCTCGTCCTGCTCAGATGAGAAAAAGGCTGGAGCCTCCTGCTGACGGCAGCAGCAATTTAGTCACTGACTTCAAGGGGAGCAGTTCAGCCCCTCCATTAAATGTGTGCCCCACCTCAGGTCTGACCTTTTGGAAAACTCCCTGTTCCTTTGCAGAATTATTTTGGGAATGGTGACCCTCAACAACACCCTCACCTCCGTACTGGCTGGAAACGCACAGTTCTCAGATCCCGTTACGAAGGTCATCTGCAACCAGTTCTCAAAGGTACAGCTAAGGCTGTGGCTGGTGTCCACTGCTGTCCGGGGACGGGGAGTGGAGGGGAGAGGTGCACCACCACGCTGAGGTGCGAGAGAAGCTGGGAGAAGATGTAATTGAAAAGACAGAGAGCTGAAGGTAGAGAGAAGTGGGGAGGGCAACGGAGATGTCATGGAGGTGAGAGTAAGGACAGGCACCTGCAAAAATACTTCTGAGCCTGTGGGGTTCAGACACGGGAGCTTTCACACCAAGAGCATAGGGCATGTATGTCCACCCATGTTCTTACACTGACAGAGCATTTCATCCCACCAGGGCATTGGGACCCTCTGGAAGCAGACCCCAGCCATTCCCAGGGCTCGGCAGGGCTGGGGCATCAGGCATGGGCTCTGACAGGACACGGGGCAGGTCCTGCGGGTGTGCAGGGGAAGGATGCCTGGGTTGGGTGGCCATCAGGAGCCCAGAGGCGGAGTGGGGTAGATGGACGCTGTTTTAGGGGAGCTGCAGCTGCTGCTCCTGTGCTGGCCCACAGAGGCCCTTTGGGCTTGGGGGCAGACAGTGCTGTATTTCAGCTGCAGCAAAGCCAAGTCTGCAAGCTGCCTATAGCCTCTCCCATCTCCCCAAAAAAGCGTGGGTGGATGGGGTGCACCTGATCCCGCCCAGCCGGGTGCCACCCTGCCCGCTCACGGCTACAGTTAGAGGCAGGAGTCAGGCTCCCTGCTGCTGTCCTTTAAACGTGAAGTGAAACATAAAATGTCTCTTTTTGTCCTGTTTAGATTGGCCTGGAGGACAGCCTCAGGAAGCTTTCCTGCATCCTGGAGAACGACCATTTTGCTATCGTTGTACACGAGCAAATGCAGTGTAGGTATCTGCAGAAGCACTGCACAGGCTTTGCATGAATGTTTCAGCAGGGAGAGGGAAATTCTCAAATGGAGTGTGGCAGGTATCAGCGCAGCTGCTTCACCTGTGGAGCCCCTGAGCCTTTGCAGGAAGAATTTCTGCCCCGTGGCTCTGTAAAGCCCTGGAACTGTCAACTATTCACTCGCTTCCTTTCCTGACACCTTAGGGATGGGGGGAGAGGAGGGGAGCCTTAACCACAGGAGCCTGGGACCAGCACGCTACTGGGTGTGTGTCCTGCAGGAGCACTTCCCAGATCCTGGCCACGGGAGCTGCGTTGTCCCCCCAGGCAGGGGTGACGCTGGAGCACCCATCAGCTCCATCCCCTCCCCTCACCTCATGGTTTCCCATGAAAACCCACTTTTGGGGTTGGGAAGGTATTCATGATGGGATCTCATTTGGTCCCCTCCTCTGCAGCCGAGATGGGCTGTAGGCAGCAGCATGGGGCGCAGTGCCTTTGCTGTGCAGCTGGAGGTTCAGGCCTCTAACAGTCATTTAGTCTCTTGACCTTGAATTCAAATCATTAGCTTGCTGCTTGTGGACAACAGAGGAAACTATGGGGAAGTCAGGGATCTCTGTGGCCTTAGGATCCCAAGGGCAAGGTCGAAAGGAGCGTTTGGACACATTAGATAAAGCTTAGGTGGAATTCAGGCATATAAATGCAAGGGAACAAACTACGCAGTCTGTATCCCACTGCTTAAGGACCTTCTGATGCGCATGCCCAGAGGCTGTGCCACCTTCTCTGAACATCCCTGTTCCCACTTGCCGCCCCGGAGGTGCAACCATGAGATGTCCTCATGCCTGTGTGCCCCAAGGGGTCTGGATAAATTTGTATGCTAAGCGGCCTTGCAGGCTGGGTGCTATCAGACACCTACGCTGGAGGTCCATGGCAAGTAGAGAAGGCTGAAACCAAATGTGTTGGACTGTGAGCAAGCCCTGTGCCAGCGGCATGCGAGTCAGGAGGCACAGTGCACACTGATGCGTGCGGCCTGCGGCATCTGTGTATGAGCCTTGCCTGGACCGCGGCTGGGTATAGGGGTGCTCTGCCAATCTGGGAGCACCACTGGACTAGTCCAGTAAAGCAGCTGTACCAGCAGCTCTGCTTTATTCTTAAACCACTGTACAGCCACCTCCTCCCCGGTGAAGCCAACCGGCTCAGTAGCGTCACGTGCGGTAGCACCATGTCAGCACGAGGGCTGCTTACACGTCGATGGCAGCAGGGATCACACTTTGTTGCTCCCCTGACCAAAACAGGTATGGTGGCAGGTGCTGTTCTGCAGATCTGACCCAACGCACGTTTCCAGTACAATTACACCGCAAAACTTCTAGAAGTACAAATTTGGCCTTATCTCGAGGGAGCTGCTTTGTTTAAAATGTTAGCAACGTGCAAAAAGAGTCGGAAGACCCATGTTTTGGTCTTCTGAATTAGAGCTTAAGGGTGTATTTATACTGATTTTGCGGGATTACATGTTGAACACGCAAAGCATTCCTACAGTGGGCAGCTTGCAATAGTGTGCTGGATCGACGGCTAGGAAAGGGCTTCCTGCTGCTGAACTCGGGGCCGCCGAAACTCACCGTGTGCAAACAGGGGCTACAAAGACGATGAGGGAACTGGAGCATCTCTTCTACCAGGAAAGGCTGAGGGAGCTGGGCTTGTTCAGCCTGAAGAAGAGAAGGCTGAGAGGGGACCTTATAAATGCCTTATAAATATCTTATGGGTGGGTGTCAGGAGGATGGGGCCAGAGTCTTTTCAGTGGTGCCCAGCGACAGGACAAGGGGCAATGGGCACAAACTGAAGCAGAGGAAGTTTCAGCTGAACATGAGGAAGAACTTCTTCCCTCTGAGGGTGACGGAGCCCTGGAACAGGCTGCCCAGGGAGGTTGTGGAGTCTCCTTCTCTGGAGATATTCAAGACCCGCCTGGACGT
>Ga0065711_1027967_pt1 | contig 44589 bp, 22 predicted proteins | sample Hoacrofraction12_FD_59098 | JGI IMG/M metagenome (GOLD analysis project Ga0065711, IMG submission 59098) | Hoatzin crop microbial communities from Cojedes, Venezuela - Epithelial fraction 12 v2 (version 2) | ecosystem: Host-associated > Birds > Digestive system > Esophagus > Crop | place... | reverse complement strand
GAACTTCACCTGACGGACGGGTCGACGGGCCTGAACCTCTCTTCCCCCCCCAAGAAGGGACGCCTTTTTGGTAAGAGTCACGCCTCTGACTTTGTCAGACGTATCCCCGGGAACACATTGTTAACTAAAGCGCTAAACCATTACTTTGAGCTCAACTTTTGTAGACAGTGAATTTATCAACAGCAATTCCGAATCTGTGATAACTGTCGCTTGAATAAATTACCTATTGTTTCAACTTTGCGAAACTGTTTCAGTGAAAGTCCTTGGAAGGGCTCTGGCAGACTAGTTGAATATCAGACTCCCCTTACCCCCCCCTTTAACATGACATATACCCTATCCATATGCAGATGGATGAAAATACGGCTGTTGCGAGGCAATAGAGGATGGCTCCCACCTCACACGTGTTATATGAGAATCTAAGAAGCCAACATCGTACGTAGCTGACGTTCAGAAGACATTGGAATAAGGTATAGGCAAGGGCTGTTTATTCCTACCATAACTTACTGAAGTCTTCTAATTCCACTTGGAACACGCCTGTCTTGGTAAGCAAACCAATAGCGTAGGAGCATGATGCAACCTAAACATATGGCACTTCAGGACGTGGTTTAGCAGGCATGGTGGTGTTGAGTTGATGGTTGGACTTGATCTTAGAGGTCTTTTCCAACCTTAATGATTCTATGACTCTATGTGAAGAAAAATTATTCACTGAGGTGGGGAGGGGTAGGGTTGCTTTCTGGAAAGTGAGTAGTTTGTGCACCAGTGGCAGAGCAAGAAAGCCTTGACTACTTGTTAGGTGTTTCTAAATCAGCACAACTTGAATCAGCCCTCGTGCTTTATTTCACATCTCCTCTGCTTGTGCTTGTACACTGAAAGTAACTAACTGACATTCATACTGTTTTAAGGGGTTTAAAAAGATCTTATCCTTGCTTCTGCAGATAGGATTTAAAATACAGTCTTGCATAATATCATACTATTAACTGTTTAATTATCCTTTGAAGACCTGAAAGCTAATAACACTGAAGGTAATGGTGGATATACAATAGATTGCAACCTGCTGACTGTGTGTTGAAGATGTATCATCCTAGCAATTTCATATTTAAAATTTCCTAAGTAGTAACATGGGGGAAGCTCAATAGCATGGAAGAAAAAAAGCTTCTCTCTCCTTTTGCTGCAACTTAGCTGTAGTATTATGGCAGCTTTGGGTCTCTTTATGTGACTCTACTTTATTGTAAGTGTAGTGAATATCAGAACCAAATTCCTCCATTTCCCTCCTGCTTTTGGGAAGATAAATTGCTGGAGAAAGAAAAGTCAGGAAGCTGCAGTGAGTCAGCATGAGACACTATCTGTTTTCATACACACTGGTCTTGACACATACTGCATGAATGATCACTAACTAGTTAAATGAATAATTAGTCAAGAGGCTATAAATAGTGTTTTTCGTAAAACATGATGAAAAATTATTATTTAAACAGTTATTGGAAAGCATCCCGTCTTAGTTTGTTCATATTTTCTTTGTTTTTGAAGGACAAGGTTGATTCACATATTTAACTTGTCTAGCTAAATTATATCCACAATTAATTTTGATATTTGGCATACACCAACAATGATAACTTCCAAGAGAAACTATTTTAACCACACATGTGAGTAGGATTTCTAGTGTACCAGAACTTCACAGATGGGAAGGAGCTCTCAGAGCCCTCTGTGCACCTGCCTCCTCCAGTGATATGACTGCCTGTGCTCAAGGCCAGCTCTTTGGTGGTGTAGCTGTGTTATCTTGCTCAGAAGGCTGTGAAAATTGCTGTATGCAAAAAGAGTTGCGACAAGCCTTGCTAGGGACCTTCTTCAATCAGTTTGGAAGCTGTGTTTAAGTTCAGGCCCCTGGTTTTAGTCCTCACCATAGCTATCTTGCAGCGGTGCTTGACCATGTATGTAGCTGATCCTAATTCTAACCCACTGACTTGGCTTCCTGGCTTAATGCTGGACCTGCTTCATCACTGTGGGCTTACGTAGCCTTCAGTAGCTGACCAAGTTGTCGTGGTTTAAGCCCAGTCGGCAGCTCAGCCCCATACAACTGCTCTCTCACTTCCCCCTGGTGGGATGGGGGAGAGAATCAGAAGGGTAAAAGTGAGAAAATGTGTGGGTTGAGATAAAGACAGTCCAATAGGGAAAGGAAAAGCTGTGTGTGCAAGCAAAGCAAGATAAGGAATTCACTCACTACTTCTTGTTAGCAAGAAAATACTCAGCCATCTCCAGAAGAGCAGGGCTCCATCATGCATAATGGTTACTTGAGAAGACAAATGCCCTAACTCCAAATGTCCCTCCCCCTTCCTTCTTCCCCCAGCTTTATATGTTGAGCATGATGACATATGGTATGGAATATCCCTTTGGCCAGTTTGGGTCAGCTGTCCTGGCTGTGTCCCCTCCCAGCTTCCTGTGCATATGAGAAGCTGAAAAGTGCTTGAGTGCCTAGCAAAAGCTAAAACATCAGTGTATTATCAACATTCTTCTTGTGCTAAATCCAAAACACAGCACTATACCAGCTACTAGGAAGAAAATTAACTCTATCCCAGCCAAAACCAGGACACAAGTTTACCCTCACTAGGCATGCTTTGCTGATCTTGACTTGTATGGTGGGACTGTGCCGTTTGTTGGTGAGGACACTGCCTCGTGCCTGCCATGCTGTCCCCTCAGCTCCCAGCATGCTTCCCCTCACGGAGCAGCCCGCTTGCATCTCTTGAGGCCACAGGGATTTGAATGAAGGAAACCTGGCTTCCTTGGCTCTCTTCTTTATGGAAATCCTCACTCCTCACAGACCTCCCTTTCCTTGTCCCCCTGATATTCATCTGATATTTAGTTTGGATGTGAACTTCCTTCCAGGACTGAAATAAAAAATTGGGAAAACTTATACATTTTTATCATAGTACATCTGTTTGGTGAAACACTTAAAAACTCTGTGGTCCTGTTGCTCAATTTGTAGTTACTCTTCCCTGAAATAGTACATCTGTCTGTTTTGAAAGGGTTGACATGAATACCTGTGAAAAGCAGAAGGTCCATTTATTCAGGTGAAAAGAAATCAGTCAAAATCTCTGTCAGCTATGGTAAATGACAGAGAAGGTGCATTATTCTGTTTATGGCACCTCAATTTAATGATCTGGTGAGAGATTTTAAAAAACTCTTTAGTTTGCTAGTGAGGTTGAAACACACCTAGTCATTTAATATTTCCAATCCATATGTAGTTTCAGTTTGAATTCTTTCCAAAGAAGGACTTGAAGTTGTAAGTTATAAGATTTATTGAAAAGGAGGAAAAAATGTTCATTTGAAGGTGACTAGGGAAATGTCTTTTGACATAGTCAGTTCAAGTGTGCATAAAACATCTCCAGCTGGTAACAGCTGTTGTACCACAAAACAGTAAATGGGCCTATAAAATTTTACTGTACTACTTTTTGCTATGAAGGGATAGGAATGAGAAAACAGTCTATGAGTTTGAATGATTATACAAACCTGACAGTGAAGGTGGAGCTAATAGGTATGGTTAAAATGTTTCTCCAATTTATGTTCTAGAAGTAAGGAAAAGGCATCCATCTTGAAATTATTTAGGTAAAATATTTTTAGTATTTTATAGAGATATTTTTGGCAGATGTAGCTTTTCCTTTGTTTGTAATTTTGGGGAAGATGATTTTGAAACAACGTGGAAGGGATAATGTCAAATTCAAACTACAAGCATTAATGTTCTTCATTTTTTCTCACAAAGAATGCAGAGAGATGCAGAATGCCTAAGCATGCGATTGTATTTGAAAACTGACATAACAAGAATGTTTCAACACATATATTTGTCACAATGTTAGTGACAAAATATGTTTCAATTCATTCTTCTGTTAATGTTGCAGGTAGAGGAACTATGTAAAACTATGAAAGCAGAGTTCAGTTTTCTCCTGTGTCATGTATCATACACAAAGTAAGTACAGTTTTCAGGACTGGAGTTACCAGAAGTAAGATGCCAAGGAAACAAAAATAAGGGTTGTTACACACAAAATGAGCATGTATGGTGTGAGGGGTTGTGTATTCCACACCCTCATGCTGAATCTTTCCCAGAATAGAACAAATCTACATAGTCCAGTTCAACAGTCAATTAGAAAAGGTTTAAGTATGATATTACTATGACTTCTTCTAAAGTTCAAATTAGCCTTTTGAGATAGAGTCAGGTAGAAGGCTTTTTCTGACAGAAGCACTTGTTTAAAACTAGGAAAACACTTCCTTACTGTGAGGGTGGTCAAACAGGTTGCCCAGAGAGGCTGTGGAGTCGCCATCCTTGGCAACATTCAAAACTCAACCAGATACAGTCCTAGGCAGCCTGCTCTATCTGACCCTCGAAGAGCAGAGGAGTTGGACTAGATGATCTCCAGAGGTGCCATCCAGCCTCGATTGTTCTGTGATTCTGTGAGTCAGGTCTGAACGGAAGTTCCCAGTCTAATTTCTGGTGTCTTGTGAATGGGCAACCTGTCAAGTAGTGGCATATTATACGTTGAAAATTAAATGGATTTTTTTTTATCATTTGCAGTACAACAGGTATCAGTATAGCTAGCACTCTTATCAGTGTGATTTTGACAGCTACACATTAAGCTGAAGGAAAACCTTGTGCAATCCTGTACCATATAATTGATAATAAAGTAATGAATCCATAGCAAAAAAACAAAACCAAAACCAAAAACAAACGTAAACCCCCAAACAAAACCAAAAAAGCTAAAGCATAAAACAAATTGAGTTATACTGAACATGACCACCAAGGTTGTTCAACATCTCACGATCAGTGGAAAGAACTCTCTAAGCAATGTGTACAAATGTTTAAATAACAGCCATAGCTGAAAGAGCAGAAGAGCTTGCTTTCAATTTGAGGTGACATATAGCCGTATCAGTTTGGAAAGTGAAAACATGTCCCAGTAACTTAATCGCTTGTGTCTGATTGCCCAGCCTTGATCCAGGGCTGCTTAAGTAACAGCTTCTTTCTTGTGACAGTAGTCTTTACTAAAATAAACACTACTCCAAACCACAGCTTGTGTCTCTGCGGGCAAGTGGGGATCGAAGGAAGAGGCAGGATTTCTCCGCATTCTTGCGCGTGGCAGCTTCCTCCCACGGCCGATACGCTACAGCCCGCCTTTCCTCAGCAGGCTTTGCTACAGCAGCAACCAGGGACAACGTGCTCTTCCAAACCCCTGTTTTCAGCCTCCGAGTCTCACACCTGCAGTTAATGAACTAACGGTCTGGTCAAAGGTGGGTGGGGAAATGGGTTGTGTGTGTGTGTGTCTGTGCACAGATACATGCAGTCAAGTAAGAGACAGCAATAGATGTGTAACATAGCCAGTTGCAGTTTAGTTTTTGCGGTTACTTTTTTCCTCCCTGTTCTCCCACAGCTCCTCCCCAGCCTCAGCCTCTTTTGACTAGTGGATTATAGATTTTAAATACCAGAGCTGTGTGCTGCGAAAGCAGAATGATTTTATTCATCCAGTTTAAAGCTAGTTTGCCTACCTCTGTGTTACACTTCAGTCTATCCTATAAACGTGCTCATATGTGATTATACCAGACACAGTTAAATATGTCTTGGATTAATTTTTTTTTTTTTATTTTAATTAAAATCTCAGAGTGCTATTGGAGGAATAAGAAATTAAAGATTATTCAAGGCAAAAATAAATATGAAGATGACAGGTGTCACATTGTTCAGGTCTCTGAACATGGCTGTATGAACAAACGAGAAACAAACAGGATAGCCAGTTTTGCGGATTCCATCTAGCTGTAACTGAAACACAGCAGGTGCTGCGAGCAGCCTGCCTGACACGGTGCTGTAACAACAACCAGGGCAGAGCAGTGGGATCACATGCATTGATGACATTAACAAAGTTAATCAATAAAAGGCGGTTAAGAAAGATAAAAATGTAATTTTACTTCTTTTTTTTTTCTCTGACCTGTGTGGTAACTCTAGAAGCACTTTTTTTTCTGTATTGATACACCTAAATTCTTATGCACGATGAAGATCTTTATAAACAGACCAGCTGCTTTATACATATCTCATACAGATTTCTGGCAGACATTCAGTAAATGGCATCTGCGGTGCAGTACAAGTAGTATTTAAAAATTTAAGACTGAAATATTTAGCTTCTTTTTAGTGACTGGGGGGTCTAAAGGGATATCTTAGCACTAGGAAGAGACTTAAGTCAATAAATAATGGGACAGTAAAAACATTCAGCTGTACGTTTTGGATAACCTGCATTCCTGACCTGTATTTTTGGCAGACAGCCAATTCTACCTTTCAAAAATCATGCTTACATTTTCCCTCGTAGTGCGTTATCTTTTAGAGTAAAATGCATTTGCAATTACATGGTATTTGTCTCTACATGCATGAATGCACATGCTTTGTCGTGGGTCTCCTCTGTTTATGAATTCTGGTCTGACTTTTACAATTCTGTGGTTATGTCGGGGTGCTGAACCCTTGACCCACGTTTTCGCTGCTGCCCGGGGATGGACTGTGGCTCAGTCGTGGCCCTGCTCTGGATTTCTGCTGCTGCATGCTTGTCTGTCCAGCGTGTGAGTGAGCTCCAGGGGTTGCATGGAGGGGAGGGGGGGTCTCTAAAGTAAGAGTTTCCAAAACCTGCTGAAGTATGTGTAAATGTGCACATATATATATGGTGTGTATTTATGTGTGTGTATATATATATAGAAAGAGAGATAGATGTATTTATGTGGTGCTTATGATGGCTCTCTTCTGTCCTCACCTCTTCCTTCACCTTAACCAATGCTGAGGAAAATTTTTAGAGATCCCAGAAGAGGATGGGACGGCAAGATGACAAGAATCTGTGACGGTGTCATAGGATTGGTGCCTACAGACTGCCTTACACGTGGACCTGTTCCCCCATCCAGAAGAAGAACCATGGAAGTTTTACTTGGTTGGCAGAAATAAAAATTCCCAGGTCTAGGCACAGACTGTATGACTATTTCTTGTTTCCTGCTACCTGTGCTAAACAGAAGCAGTGGTTCCCAGTTACAGGAACCTTTTTTCCTCTTTATTCTGGAACATCAGCCACCAGCTATTCCTCATTCATACAGTAAACGTACTCATTTCTTAAAGCAGGCTGGTCATGTAAAAGCTGCCCTTAGCCCTGGCCAGGCCCTTCTAACTGGTGCTTCATCACTGTTTTGGAAAATGTTGATTGGTCCAGGCCAAACAGTTAGCATTATAGACAACAGTGTGGTAGTAGCAGGCCTATGCCATGGATCTGTCTAGCCAGGATGAAGAATTGAACCTGGGCTGAGTGTCTGACATGGAGAGGAGACTTGGGACCATGGAAAATCCATGCTAAGCCCAGGGTTATGTTCAGGAGCAGAGAGGAAACATGGAGAGGTGGCTGGATTTCATAGTTCCTGAGTGTGGGCAGAGCTCTGCTGTGGGAACCTGAGCTCGTGGGAAGACTTGTAAGTGTTCAGTGTTGGCCATGGAATTATAGGTAAAGTCAAAACAGAATGAGTGCCCAGAGGCCAAGAAAAAAGACCTTGGCTGCCTCTTACGCAGGCTGAGGAGAGATGAAGAATGCTATATTGATGGAACCAAAGCCATCAGTGTGAATGTCCAACAGGGGCAGGGGCAGGACTTAGCTGCTGTTCAATGAGCCTTCACCCACAGTTATCTGCCCTTTGACTAAATTCCAGAACTCCCACAAGGAATTTTAATATACATTTATTATCTCACAAAGGTTTTAGCAATCAGACACCGCACAAATCACAAATTATCATTTACAATTATATGAAAAGCTAACAAGAACTAAAATAAAGATCAAAAATAATTTAGCAGCATTGGTACAATAACAGTTCCCCAAAGATCAGCACAAGCAATGAAGCACTGGCAGGAACCAAATAGTTAGGCAAGTGGCCAGCATAGATAACTTGGCTCATCAGTATTCAAGCAGAAATGGTTTTTGCATTGTTAGTCAGCCTAACTTTTCCCTCCCCTCCCTCCCCGCCCCCCCTCTTTTATCCTATGCTTATTCCTTTTAGGTGGGGTTGCACCCTGCAGAATCCTGTGCTAGGTCGGATTTTAAATGTTGTTGAAAGAGGGAGACAGGCTGTTTCCATTAACATATTTAGCAAGATGACTTGGAAGTTAGTTAAATGCAAAACAGGAGTTCACTCACTTGGCATTAAGCAGTATGTGCTGAAAATGGTGCGAAGTAGTTTCTGTGTACAAGGATAACAGGCTAGATTGTCTGTGTTACATCCATGAATGTAATGTGAGCAGTTTCAAGACCAGCTCAAGGGAGAAATAATTTCTGCCACTATATCCTTCTGACTTAAATGTTGACCCATGAAACAGTGGTCAGGCTGCTTGGCAGAACTGCTGAAGTTCACTAAACAGCCCTGGAGAACTGCAGAAAGCAAGCAGGTCTACCTGTTTCCCATTACTTGTATAAAGACTTTAATCACATCCCTGCCTGTTCACTGCAGCTGTAAACTTAGCGCTCTGTGAACATTTTGTAAGATAAAGTGGGTCCTCTTCCCTGGACTGCTTCCTAGTAAAAGGGTCAACATACACTCATACCCCAGGAAGCCAGAAGTGGAAGCCCTGTTTTGATCTGTCCCAAAGAAGTTCATCAATGTGAAATCTGATTTCCTTTGGCTCTTTGCATCTCTTGCCCCATGACTTTTATAATCCTGCATGGATACAGGCTTTGGGTGAACAGTTAATAGAGCTTTCACCCTTCTATATATTTCACCTACTTTATTTATAGTCTGTTATTTGAGTGTTCACTGGGAATGGGAGGACCATGCTAATGTTGTACGGTACTGAACCCAAAATATCCTACTGCCCGGGTAGGTACTCTGACAAATGGACTGTTATACCAAAAGAGGCCTCTAGAAACCCCACAAATGAAGTGGAACACTATTAAGGGCAAAAACAGGTCGCATAAACCAGAAGAAATTTACTACCTTTTTTTTTTTTTTTTAATTTAGATGTCTAAGGCAAGACTGGCACAGAGTTTGGATTCTTCCTAAAGCTGGGTGAACATAAACTATTCTTTGCAAAGGACTGGTTAATGTCCAGATTTTAGAATGGCTTTATAACCTGGATTCATGGATGAAGTACTTGCCATGGGAAGTTTCAGTCACTGGTCTCAAAGCTGTTTGTTTTACATTATAGAGTCTTTATATAAAAGGAGAAATCATGATAAGGACTGAGAGAGTAGTCCAGATAAATGCCCTACCCACTGGCCCACGGGATCTAGTGAGAGGTCTGGGGCTGATGCAGGGAAGACTGTATTTCCAGTGACCTTCTCAGGTACAGGAGAGAGACATCACACATCACAGCTCTTCTGCTGGTTGAAGACATGTACAAGTTTCCCAACTGTCAGGTCAGAGGTTCAGTTTGGGACAACAGCTTACCTGTCAGCTACCATACTGCTTCTGACTGATCAGGAAACATTAACAGGTACAGTGGTCCACTCTGTAAAGGGGACATACACAGTGTTGAGGAATTTTTGTGATATCCCTTGAGGCAAATTAATCATGTTTGTGCTTAAATGTAAAAGAAAAATTTAATGAGCAATGCATTGGGTGGGGTCCTATTGCAATATGTGGTTCTACAAGTAGTAGTACATGTAGTAGGCCAGCTCTGCTGCCCAAAGGTGGCCCCTGAGCTTGGGCCCCTGAGTGCTCCTATTCCAGGAGGGTCTACAAGACGATGCTGAGGCTGTTTCTTATCTCATCACCCAGGCAAACTCTACTCGCTTGCAAGGAGAGTGGAGCAAGCTGTCTCTGTCATTCCTGCTTCCAGCCAGTTTAATCCCTTCTTGCAGTTGGGCCTTCTTGCTCTCCATTCCAGATCATTCCTCGGTCACAGACTACCACTGCTGAGCAGTTACAATCTGAATTTCTCCTTCAGCAGCCAGATTTCAAAGGCTGGACCATGCAATGGATAGTACAGATCATTTAAAACTTTTACTTTTAGAAACTATACCTCAAAATCTCTCCCCATTCAAGCTCTGCAACCAGTTGCTTTTGGCCTGTTTTGGTTAGTGGCATCCACAGAAACTCAGTGTGGCTGAGTCATTACCTATTTGACGTAACCAACTGATGTAACTGTTTGGATCACTTTGGACACTTTTCGCTATTTGCAAAGAGACTAAGACAGCATAATATATACAGCTTTAAAGTATACAGCAATTATTCATTGCTGGGCATGTACAGAAGATAGCTACCTAATAAAGGACTAGGCTAAACCTTTGTGTGCTCAGTCTTTACCCCTTTCCATGTGACACTCGAAGACTCCTTGCTAGCCAGGCAAGAGTCAGTAGTGATGTCGCGTCCAGAGGATCCTGAGTCAGGTAACGTGACAAAGTTTGGCCTCTGCTGCTCTCTGGATCTCAGCTCTTCCTGAGTTCTTCACTTCTACCTCCCTCATCTTCCTTTAAGGTTTTTTTCTTTTGACGATGGCATTTTTCCATCCTGAATCCTTGAGCTACTAACGGTCCCAGTTTCAATAATCCTACCTCCACCAGCAATTTTTCCTTCCTTATCTCACGCGACTTCACTCTACAGATGTTGTAACACCTCATTCTCACAACTTAGCAGTTTCCTCAGAAGTCTGAGCCAGGTTTCCCCACCAGAGCTAAGCCTTGGGTTCTTGAAACACAGGCAGCAGAAATCCTATGAGGAGGGAGGAAGAGTTGTAAGAAGGAGACAAAAAAGGGCTACATTCATAAAACATATATATGTATTTTCAATAGAACTTGAAAGGCAGCCACTTTTTTGGAATAAATTCAGAGAAAAGCTACATGCATTAAGTGCTGTGTGTAGTAAAATCATCTTTCCAGGGTCTCATTTCTTTCTTTCCTTCCCTCACTAGGAGAATTTTATGTTAACTATAAAGTGAGAAATCAGAAGCAAATTGAAGGGAGCTGCAATATATTAAGAGCCAGACCTCTTCATACAGAAAGCAGACAATTTACTTGTTCCCTCTGCCTCCCTTCACAGTTTTAATCAAGTTGCCTGAAAAGAATGAGCATTGAGCAATCAAAGTGAGAGTGCCTGTGTCTGTGCCTATTCATATCTAACAACTTCTGAACCAACCAGCCAGTTCTCACCAAATTTCACGAAGGAATAGTGGTATCCCTCTCTCTGCCCACTCTCTCTGCCCAAGCTCCAGTATGGTAGGTGCCTGTGTAGAAGAAAAGGCATTAATGTCCTCTACGAGAGAAAGGGTCTGTGAACTCATCCTGGAAAGAAGAAATGATAAGGATATTTCAGATGCCGAAAGAAATCCCCCCAGTTTTCTCATCTTCTCATAAAGTCAGTCCACCCAAGGCGCAGCAATATGGAAAAAAGTTTCTTTGGCTGTGACACTGCTTCCGCTGCTCCAGCCTGCTGCTTACTGCTCGTGTGAAGAGGGAAATACCAATGCCCAGCCACAGGAAAATCTCATACATCATTAGGCATCAAAGTATCTAATCAGTAATCTGCAAAGCTCTTTGGAACTGCTCTCATCTGGTTCTGTTGCTTAGAGAACTAGGTGTGTTCAGGGTTGCTGTAGTGCGTGATGTATCCTGATATGCACCAGTCTTGCAAATGCTATGATTTTTATTTGCTTTGTTTATGCAGACTCTGAGAACCTAGCAGACTCCCGCTATGTTACGGTCTGCTGTAACCTGGTTCTGTTTGTCATTTTTATTTACTAAGATACAAAAAATCCAATGCTATCACATCCTTTTGACGAATATTCAGTGAATCCAAATCTTGTTGAAATAAAAGGAGAGCATTCATATCAGAAGGCAATTTCTGCCTGGACAGAATGAGCCAAAGATGAGGAAAACAGACTGATAGATCAAAAACTGTTCCACAGATTGTTCCTTTTATTTCCATAAACCAAATAATTGCCAAGCCAACAGCATAGGAAGGGTGATTTGACCATCAACAGACTTCCCCATCAAAATCTTATGATTTCATTTGGTTTAGGTGGTATTTCAGTGTCTCACAGGAGTTACTGGGTGTTGTGCAGGATGAAGGGATGCTGCACTGTCCAACCCTATAGGAGAGTGATTCATTTTATATTTTTGTTGGTGATGCAGTTTCAGAGTATGCAGTTTTCTAAGGATAGTGCAGTTTCTCCCTTAGAAACTGTAGGGCTTGGGTTCAGCCCAAATCTTTGGCATTGCTGTGCTTTTCCTGAAATGGTCAGAATAATATGTCACTGAAAAGCATTTTTTAAAAAAACGTTGTTCTTCAGGATCCAAAATTAATATAAGAGCTGGTATGGTTATGTCATTCCTTCTTTACCTTGTTCCTACATGATTTGATAATGTCACAGTGTCATGCTTGGCAGTCTTCATAGTCCTGTGCTCAAGAGGTATGTCTGTTTTCTCTGTGGTTCACAGTGTGATGCTATTTACACTAATAATGGCAGCTTTCATTTAAGGGATAGTTAAAAGAGCTATAGATAATAGACTTAAGAATTTAAAATGCAAAGATAAAAATGTGTATTTATATGGGTAGACGGGGGTCTAAAAACTGTTATCCTGATTAAAAAATGCCATCTTTACAGTGCAAAACTTAGTGTTGTGATCCAAAGGATAAACTGAAATTCATGGATGGTATTAGAAACAGATGTAGTAGGTAATATAAAAATTAATTGTCCCAGGAAAAGCAAATTCACAAGAGGGAAAGAAACACCCTTGTGCTGTGGATGATTTAGACATTAATGAGTCCCTGTTCATTAGCAGTGATGATTGTTAGCACTTAAGACAGCATAAAACATCAATGTTTCCTTTTAAAGACACTCATAAAGCAGAGAAATTCTACAGCAATCAGAGTTGAATGAAAGTACTTAAAAATGAATAACAATCAAATCAAGCAAAGACTTTGGGTTTTTTTTTTTTGGCTGTCTGTTCTTGTGCGCTGTAACCCAATATCACTGACAGCAGCTGGCTCTTAATGCAGACAAAAGATGCCTTGTGAATACTGAGTTGACATTTAAAGTCTTCCGATAAATCAACTTAGGGAATACATTTGTACATGAAAATTCAGCTGACATGTAACAGCACAAAATCTGCCAGAGCAACATAGCTTTAATGTCCTGAGCACAAAAATAAAGCAAAGCTACTAGTCTTCATGTTTTTGAAATTATAATGGTTACCTAGGATCTGTAAAGATTAAATGAATGAAGTATTAAATCCACAGTTCTGGAGTCATCAGTCAGCATTCCCAAGTGCAGCAGTGAACAAGACCAGGGTATGAACTACAGCACTACAGAGGCAAAACATTTAATCAGAAAATCCATGTTTGAAAGACACCCATGGGCTTGTACAGGCCGGCCTTGAACGCCTAATTTGTAGTAGCTCTAATGATGTTGGAATTAACACCTTGTATCATTCATGTTTTCTAAGTCCTTTGACATATGAGCACAGTGTAATCCTTATTTTGTTGAAGGTGCAAAATGGGGTTAGCTATTATAAGCTCACCTTAGGCAGAGTTTAGGGACTTCTGGTCAGCACCGCAACCCTGGAAGACCTGTTTAATTGCTACCAAAAGCTGCTAAGGCTTTGTAAGTTCCTTGGTACTTTACCTTTAAAAGCATTTTGTCTCCTGCTACTGAATATGGAGAGCAGCATCTCCATTTTCACTGCAGTGAGCATCATTGGTGATAAAGGCTGATGATAATCCATAACTACTCCATCCATGTCTCTGCAAGGACTCAACCCAGGTAGCACTTTACAGCAAGCCTACTGGTGTGGGTCCAGCCCAACATGCAGTGAAATTCACTGTTTCTTTAAAATGACGCTGGTTGTCGTTATAACAAACGTTAACATGCAGGATGTGGGTGACCTGTGTTGTGCATCCTGTGGTTGGGAGGCCACAGGCTCACTTGTGTTGCCTTTCCAGAGGAAACCCAGGCGAGCGGGCTGGAGGCCATGGGCTGCTGTGGGCATTCCTCACCTTTCCTGTGGAAGCTCTGCGGGAGCACTGTGTTGCCAACTCTGCTTCACAAGAGCTGTTTATACATTTTATCCAGTAACAACTTTAGGCAGAATGCATAAATAATCCTTCACAAATAGATTGAAGTTTTGAGCTTCTGCATCCTAAACCATCACAAAGCTAATGGATTACATTGTCACTGTGCGTATATATATATATATATATAGCTTTGTATATATATAAGCTTTGCGTTATGTATATACACAAACATATATAAAACAGGTGTCCTCCTACAGAAGAGGTCCCAGCTGTAGATTTTAACTTGATGGAAATGCCTCTGGATAGCCTAGAGTCCTGTGTCTAAGCCCTGGAGGTAGGTGACCTCTCAGGCCCACCCATGTCCTGGCTTACTGGGTCATGCCTCCTTAGTAGTCAAAACAGAAAAAGCAATCCTTTTTTGTATATGCACCTGTATATAGTTTTGTTTCCTTACGCCTGTATAAATACGAAGAGAAGGATTAGAGACACTCAGAGCTTCCAAGAGATATTCAGAGACAAGCCACATCTGACTACTACTAATGTGCAGAAAGAATTGCAGAATATTTGTGATACAAAACAAGAGTTAAAATTTAAATTGACCTTACTGTCACACAGAAAACTACATGATTGTGTTTATCAAAATGACATTTTAATAAAAGGAAAATCAAAAAAGTAAGAAAAACATATCTAGATAGTCATCTTCTCTATGGTTTTGTACATCTATAGAAGTGTTTCTTTTAAATTAGAAGGGCATTGGTTTGTATCAAAATGCTGACTTTTGAGAATAGCATGACTTTTATTCTGGTGGTATCATCAGTGAAGACGCAGTGCATCTGCAGTAATAATTGACCTTTTCTGTTTTCCGCATTTCAAAGAGCCTGAAGATCTATTGCTCTTTCATTGCTGAAAATGCATTTGCTGTCTATGCTAAGTCAAATCAACACAAGCAAAAAACCCTGTGTCGGTTAGCGCATCGAAAGCAGACAATTTCATTCATGTGTCATCCTTGTAGTAGATGAAAGATCAGGGGCTATCAAAACGGCAAAGGGATCCAGTGCTTTGGCTTGTAGCATGTTGGTTGCTTTCATCCTCCCAACTGCTTAAGCATGTGGTTAATTTTAAGCGCGGAAGCAGTTCTACTGCTTCATGTATTTTTAAATTTGTTTTTAAAAGACATGTATTTAAGCATGTGTAGGACTGGATTAAAATCTAGTATTTAGTTTTCACATTTGATGTGCACAGATTATTCTGGACATCTTTACACACAAGTGACATTTTGAGGCAAGCCTTTAACTTACGAAAGTCAACCTGGTACTGCCATTGATTTTGATTGAATGGTGCTGTTTTATGCGAGCTGCTCTCAAACCATTTTGTTTAGTTTAGAGCACAGTCAATTTCTGGTGGAGCTGCTTGTCAGATTCTTGTGGGTGAAAGCACAAAACCGTCTGGAAACAATTTTCTTGTCAGACAGTATTTTTGGAGACAACCTGCAGAGTTCAGCAGAACAGAAACAGCAACAATAAAACTGGAATGCAGGTAATCTATTCTCCACTCTGTTTTGACTAAACCAAAGCAAAATAAAAGGAAAAATAAAAAGATTTGGACAGAAAGAATGTTACTAAGGGTGATTCTCTTGACTAATACTGCATATGTATTTGTCTGACAGAGAAAGAAGGTGTACCTTCTTTAAAAGAAGATGTAGTGCCACTGAGGTGTTATCAAACACATGTACCCATAAATATTAAAATATTTAATTTATGAGGCACCTATATAAAAGTGCCTCATAAATTATAAGACACCTATAAAAGGAGTAGAAAAGAAACAAAAATACTTCACGATGAGACATGTCTCAACAAACATAATTGTTAAGTGACAACAAGATGACAGAAAATGGCCTAGATATGTGAAGAGGTACGGCATCTCTCCAGAGAGGCAGGGATTTTTTAGAGAAGTGAGGGTTGCTTGACTTCCATCACCCAAAGGACCTGTTGGGATTTCTGGGCTGTTGTTTTACAATCATTCTTTTTTTTTTTTTTTTTACCTGAAAAGGAAGGATTGTACACCAAAATAGGTGAATCTTTCTTTTTCATGCTCAAAAAAAAAATTACAATTAAAAATTAAAAAATAATTGATTGTTGTATTTGTTCCTAGTGCAGTGCATTTTCTAGCATTGTGCATCGGGGAACAACATGTGGTCTATTCCCAGTTTAAGGTAGTCAAAATATGGAACAGGTGTTAAGGGAACAGATAGTGGTAGGGTTCATGTATGAGATAAGAAGGATCATTGGAAAATGTGTGTTTCAAAGACGGACATGAAGGACAGAGTGGATGAAAGGAAGGAAATTAATTTAGGGACAAAAGCAGTATAACCAACAGTTTGTGAAGAGATAGATCAATAATGAAGTGCAGAAAGACTGCACAAAAAGGAGAGCAGAAAGTGGGGTAAGAATTATTGTCATTAAAGGCCAGGGAAGGGAGGCATGGTCAGCAGCTCCATTAAGCCTTATCTTACAAAGAAGTTTCCTCAGCTCAGTTTGGTAGCCCAGAGTTTTCAGCCATAATTTCTTCTTTCACAGAAAAGTCTTATCGACAGAAGTATCTCAGAGGCTGACAAGGAGCACAAATCACCTGGAGTTCCCAGCAGCCTCTGTGCGCATAGTCTTTCACAAATCTTTCCTTACTTCAGTTTATTAAGCTAATTCTAACTCAAGGGTGACTCACAGTGTGACCCTGAAGGAATCCTGACTAACGAGGATACGCAAGTAAAGCCAGCCGAAACAGCCTTTCCTTTCCCCACTCACCAGCAGAGAGGAGAGAGCTCTGGCTCTGGATTTCCTGGATCCCAGGCGGCGTGTACGGTTTTCTGCGACGTTCAGGATGGACAAGCCACAAGTCGGGTGTGTACCACCACCTTTCCAGGGATGTCACCTGCCAGCACTACTGCTGCTGGCGTGGTGCTCAGATTAAAAGGAGCCTGCTGCAAGGAGGAAGGCAATGGGGCTTTTGAAAGCGATGCACGAACATATGGCAAAATGTTTTGACACTGTAACATGTAGAAAAGGGGAGCTTTGAGAGTTACTAGACTGTGAGGATATCAATCAAGTCTAGCAAGATAATGGTTATAAGTGAAAGACTTGAAGTCTATAAATATAATGGTGAGAAAAAGAGGAAAAGCAGAACAGAGATATTAAAAAAATAAAAGTCATTTAATTTTGGAAAGGCTGTGCCTGAAATAGCACGTGAAATCTCCAAGAAAAAAGTGTCCAGAGGGTGACTTAACTGTTGACCTAGACAAAGGGAGAAAAGAGTGAGAGGAGTAATTTTGCTGGGATTAATGGGTAAAACAGTGCGAGCAAATGGAGTTGGTAAGGAAAAGAAAAGATAAAGTGACAAGACATAAAAAATCATTAAAAATAAATAAATAAAGCATAAAAAAAGAAAAGGAATAATTTGTTACTTTCATTGTTGTTTCTCTTAATAGTAGCACTTAGAACTAAACAAATGGCTCCTATTATTAGCATAGGTAGGTAGTGAAAAAGCTCACAACAGCCTGAGCGGTAGGTTGTGCTAGGGTGGGCAAGCCTTCCCATGTTTTTGGCCAAATTCTAGTTGTGCCTGTAACACCCCACCAGGCTACCTGCATGAACTTGTGAGCGAGCTGGTGTCCTAGTCCTGCAGCGTGAGCCTGCCTATGTGATGAGAGGAGGGGGGTAGGAAAGTACCCAGCTTTAGCGCTCCAGTTAAAAACAAATTTTCCCTGTGGGTGCAGTCACACCATCCTTGGAGCAGGAGAAGCCTTTCCCCGCTGCCTGGTCTACATCAGCCTCAGTGAAACGTGCTGCAAGGCCAGCAGCACGGGAGAAAGTAGCTAGGTCTACACTGCACAAACTCTTCTGTTCCCAGCAGCCTTCAGATGCAACTGTGTCACCAAACATGCCAACTGTTAGGAAAGAGTTTTCCTTGCTGGGCTTCACTCTTGGAGAGCTGATGCTGCCATGGGCAGGAGGAGAAGGGAGCCTAGAGAGAGCTGGTGTCCTTCTTATGGCTCTGGTAGCTCCTGCTGTCCTCACGTCTCTGGTAGCTCCTGCCGCACCTCAGGCCATGCTGTGGAAACACCAGAGGAGCGTTTCTTCAGTTCCAGCCAGCAGAGTAGAATAAGACTACACCCAGGTTCAGCTCAGTGAGGGGATGACTCTACTCTGCGTCACCGCCTGGCAGCCCCTGGCTGGTGTGGAGTTGGGCTCACCTGCGAGGACAGAGAAGAGAGAAAATTCTACACGCTGCAACACAGCCACGTGCTGGAACTATCGGCAGTGGGGACAAGATGACTGGGACTGTTTCTCAATGAAAAGCAACCTGTAGAAGCTAGAACAGAAACTGGATTTGCTACAGAACAATGTGCTTGTCTTTTCTTATTAGCTTCTTTTGTAGTTGTACTTTCTAATATAGTGGTAAGTACTACATATACACATGCGTACTTATTGATACAACATAAACCTCTTTCTGCCTTCTTTCTCTTCTCCCCTAGGCTTAATCCTTTTTTTTTTTTATCCTCCAGAATCTTGAGTAAACATAAGAAACCATTTTCCAGATTATGACAACCAAGCTAAGCCACTGACTTGATAGCACTTACATGGATTTATGCCTGCTGAGGATTTGGCAAAAGAGTTGTTTACACATAATTCAGCTTCATGATTGGAGGCAGACAAACATACCAGGAAGAAAACAGAGAAGTATACATTAAAATAGCCGTACAGAATGTGTCCTTTGCCCATGCAGTATTCTTAGTCTACCAAGTTGTACTGGTTTTGGCTGGGGTAGAGTTAAATTTCTTCATAGTAGCTGGTATGGGGCTGTGTTTTGGATTTGTGCTGGAAACAGTGTAGGTAACACAGGGATGGTTTAGTTATTGCTGAGCGGTGCTTGCACAGCGTCAAGGCCTTTCCTGCCTCTCACCCCACCCCACCAGCGAGGAGGCTGGGGGTGCGCAAGAAGCTGGGAGGGGTCACAGCCGGGACAGCTGACCCCATGAGAGCAGAGGGATATCCCACACCGTATGACATCATGCTAGCTTATAAAGCTGGGGGAGGAAGAAGGAAGGGGGGGACGTTCAGAGTGATGGCGTTTGCTTTCCTAGGTAACCATTACGCGTGATGGCGCCCTGCTGTCTTGGAGATGGCTGAACACCGGCCTGATGATGGGGAGTGGTGAGTCAATTCCTTGCTTTGGTTTTCTTGTGCGTGCCGCGTTTGCTTTACCTATTAAACTGCCTTTATCTCAACCCATGAGTTTTACTTTTCTTTTTTTGTGATTCTTGCCCCCATCCCACGGCGAGGGCCGGGGTGGGGTGAGTGAATGGCAGTGGGGTTGTTTTAGGTGCCTGCCGGGTTAAACCACAGCACAAGCCATGAAGAGATGTCTTGATTTGCTGAACATTTCTCAGCTTTCCTCTGAGTCAAATGAGCAACTGAGTAAAACAATAAATACTTTAATAATTTATATTCTGAATTTTTGATCCCTCATGGCTTGATTTATTAAAAAACTTCTGCGCACCTTGGAGCAATTATTAATTTCTTAACTGAATTTTCTCTGTTTGGAAATGATTAATCTTCGTAATTATTATTGAAATAATGTGCTATCAATTTCATATTTACAACAGAACTGTTTCCTAAATTTTCATGCATCTTAGAGACAGTCAAGCTCCAGTTATTACCAATCATATATAATCAAGAAAGTTCTATGGTCAGAAAATATTTGGATGAATGTATAATTAAATTAGCATCGGAGAGAGATGTCAAAAATCTGTATTTTAAATCTAGGGCTGGCTGCCTTGTGCTGCTTTAAAAGCTCTAAAATTGCAGAGGCAATTTCAGTTGCTTACAGCAGGTGGTAGTGTGTGCTATTAAAATAAAATATGTACTTCCAAGAAAGACTGCTGCTTAGTTAATAAGAACATGAGTAGAATGGGCAAGAAAATGACTGCTATAAATGTGTTGAATGCTTGTAGATTAGAAAATTGAGTATTTATTACTTCTTTTTTTTAATGCTTCCTGTTCTCTGCCATATGACTACAGCATTAGCATCTTGGGGGACAGTTATGGACAAATCACAGATATGTTAGCAAAAATAACTCAAATAGCCTAACTCTTACAGAGTTGTTTTGATCCAGAAATCTCACAGTCTTCTAATGCCACAGCCTTTTATAAAAGACAGACCTGAAACACTTTAGAACAAGATGTAAATGGAATTTAGGTAGGTAAAAGCAAAATGACAATTCTGATAATCCTCTTTTTGTTGCTGCCTGAGCCTGGGGTGAGCTGAGTCTCCAGCATCTCTGCTGCAGAGTCCGCTAGAGGCCTGAGAGTGCTGTTTCTACACATGTGGAGCTGTGCCTCAACCTTGCCCAAAGCTCAGTTGGGTCTAATCCAAAAATTACTGGGTCTAGAGACTAGATGTTCCTACAGCAATATTGCCGAACCAAAGTGTCTGTACACATATCACATACAGCCAACAAGATGAGGCTGCTTACAAAGGAAACTGCATGGATCCTGAGTAGAAAAGACACTTTTTTATAGTGTTTGGGGACGGATTCATCGCATATCTCGATTTTCACTTTATATGTGTTGTGCATCCAGAATATGCCAACTTCAGACAGATTCAGATCTTTTTCTCCCTAAACCCTTGGGATGGAACCTCCACAGAACCATGAATTCTGGTCATGGGGACCACACGTGAAAAACACGGACTGAGATACACTGAGATGACACTTCCATTGTCAGACCAAGTTTTGTGTGAGTATGAACATGGATTTCCAGCATGCGGTGTGAGATGCCGTGATCAGCAGTAGCATCCCCTGCACAGCTGCTCTATATTTTCTATTGGATATGTGAATTCTGACAGCAACTTCCAGGCTGGAGACCAGCAGTGAGATGAGGGACAGTATGATTAATGAGTAATTAAAATCAGTGAGATGTCTACCAGCTTCCAGGTTGCAGTTGATTCAGGGTGAAGCTAGCAGCAGATATTTAGGGTAAGTTTATCCATAAAATTATAGTTACCATGGCATTTCAGATCCCTGCAAGAGTCAGAAAGCAGTAAAGATAGTTGTCAAGCAGCTCAAAGACACAGCTGCAAACCTGAGACCTTCTGTAAATATTTTTAGGTTAGTTTTCAGTCTCTAAAAGCCTTTTGCCCTCATTTACTGCATTAATATGATATGTCTAAAGGTTGCTCTGTTTGTGATATTACTTTAGCACAGCATGGTCTTTAACTGAGGCATCTTCTTGGAGTCTGTATAATCATTTGCAAATGCACAAAACCAGCAGTTAATTTAAGAAAGTAATTTTTCTTCTCACAAAAACATCTAGTTAAGATTTTGATAATTCTCAAAGTAAGTTTTTGGCTACCAGTTCTGCTCAAACATGTCAAAGGTAGGACCCATAGGACCTTTGATTGAGTTAATATCAGAGTACCAAACAATAAGAGTTTCAGGGGCACCCAAAAGCAAACATTCTTTATAAACCATCTCCATCCTTATGTGCCATTGGTTTTGTACAGCCAAAATGTTTTCCCTCAGACAACGCATTCCCATTGCAAAGCAGAGAAGCATTTTTGTCTTATTCCACCTTGGAGGCTCATTTTTAAAACCAAACAAATCCAAACCAAACCTCTGTAAAATGCCGTCACCAAAAGAGTAAGATTTCCCTTCTCTGAACAGCATCTTAAGAATTTCATTGTCAGCTTTGGCTGCAGCTGGGCTGTTACTCTGACATCCTTTCATTTTATACTGACCTACAATAACCCCATCACTCCCATCCTCCCTTGAGCAAAAGTTAACATTTGTATCAAGCCATGTTGTGGTATCTAGATTGCAAATACCCACTAGGAATTCAGCTGAAACATGCTTGGCTTGGGCATTACATAAAATTTCAATCCTGGAGCACAGTCAAATAAAAGAAACTATAATCAACTGTGAATTATCTGTGGGTGGTTTATCCGGTTGCTGATTAATCACTCCATTAATCGTTGCAAAGACAGTGAGCTAACTCAGTGCAGAGCCATTTTGTGTGAGCTGGGCTTCTAAACTCAGGTGCAGTGCCATATGAATCTGGCTATATGTGCCCAGAAGCAGTCACTTTTGCACAGTTCGGGTCTTGAGTCAGTCAATGCAGTGCCATTCAGGAGCTCCTGCATGCAAACCGAGCCCAGATCTGCCTCCCCCCACTCATTCCCAATCCTGGCAGCTCTGGGAAGAGTGACGCAGAGCCACCAGAACGATGCTGCATAAAGCCAGTGGAGATCCAGCATGGCCGGGGCAGGAGGAGGGCGAATAAGGTCACAGGTATCTGAGAGAAATTCTGTAGAATCACTTTCCAGCAGTCTTGGTAAAAGGATTTTCCATTTCTGGTGCAGAATGAGGAAAATGGATGGAGCCAATGCAGAAGCAGTGCTGTATCTGAAATAGTAAACCTGTGCGAAACCAGAAGCCTGATGCAAGGAAGGCACTGTGAAAGTGATTGCAGGTCCAGCCAGTGATTCAGTGATTATTGTGAGCTAAGTCTACACCGAGTTATTTGGATGCCTCTGTACAGTGTTGCCTAGCATCCTTATGATCTGGGGTGGTTCACCTGCTTGCTTAGCCATCTGTCCCAACCCACTCCATTACCCTTGGTGTAAGAGAGCTACCGGTTCCCAGATGCATCATCTGTTTGTCCAAATGCAATGTGAGTTTCACTTACAGTAGTACGACAACAAGTGTCCTAATGAGCTGCAAAGGCTGCAAAATGAAAGTAGGAAAATTGATGAAGAAATATTACAAAAAGTGAACAGTAAAGGTAAGTAAGCTTATACTTCAGTTATACTCCAGTTTTTGAAGCTTTAACATCAAGTTGGATGACTTTCTGAATGATGTGTCCAGGTTCAGCTGAAGGTACAGGCCTGAAGTAAACAGTAGAAGTCTAAAGACAAACCAGATGAATATATTTGCTCTTTTCAGTTTAAAAAGTCAACATGGTGATGCCAGCAATAGAGATAAAGCATGAGGTAGGTTCTGCAAGTCAGATCTATTGATTTGCAGGACAGATGAATCTCAGGTTCAAGGTTTAAACTTCAGATTTGTCTGTCTAGCTTCCACACAGCTATTTATAATGAAGAAATATTTGTAAGGAAGGTAAAAGTCTTTCCAAGTTCTCCCTTCCCAGCCACAACACTGGTATGGCAGAGGCAGGTAGGTGGCAGTAACAAGTGATTAATACCCTGCTGGATGATTACATTTGCCACAAAGTTATCTTTTCACACCAAGTGCCTCAAAATTAAAAGCCAGGAGTATAAGACAAATACTAGAGATACTTAATTAAGCAGAAGGAAAAAAAATAGCCTGTACAGAGTCAAAAAAACTGTTGGACTTCAGATGGGCAATGAAAATTACGATGCTTACAAAGACACAAACCTCAGTGTGGAAGCCGTCTGAGGGAAAATGTTCAAGACCAGAATCTGCAGGCATGTTTTGAGCTGCTAAAATAGATGTGGCAATGTGCTGAAGATAAGGCTCTTTGCCATAGCAAGCTAAGTCAAGGTGAGGTTCCTAGGCTTTCAAAGTAGGGGGAGAGAGAGAAGTGCTCGCAGATGTCTGAGCAAGACACTTATTCTTCACAGTGTAAAGAGCCAAGGATTTCTGTAAAAGGGTTCAGTATTTCTTATACAAACACCTACGTCCCTGATTCAGAACTTCACAGTAGGTTTCCCCATTTCATAAAGCTGCTTCTTTGTCTAAATGTAGACTAAAGGGAGAGGACATTTCCTTTTTGGCACAATTCATGTAATTGCAGCGTGTGAATACACAAGTGCGTAATTTGAGATCCAGGCTTTCCATAGCTTGACACCTTTTGAAGTACCTACTCTCATTTTTTTTGAAGTGTTTGAACCACAAGACTACACGGTGTTCCAGGAGGAGGGTCACTGTGCATCTCTCCTGTTGATGAAAGACCATTTTGCTGTGCTGTATGCAAAATTTAGGACCTGCTTTTGTAACCATGGCTATTCTCTCAAAATAGACACCCACTTTCAAAAGGGCATTCCCCACAGTAGATATCAAGTGGGTGAAGATACAGCACTGTAGCCCAAGAAAAACATGCTGGGGGTGGGACTGATCTCCAAAAGTTTTAGCACAGATTTTGATCTTTAGTCCTCTAACCATGAATAACAAATGCATCTTGTAAGTAATGTAATAGCAGCTTCTCCTCATCTTGAAAAAAAAAAAATTATGAAAGGGTATTCCCAAATGCCTCTTCTTATCAGTCCTTTCTACCCCAGAAGATACAGTTACTAAGTGCAATGTACAGCCTGTCGTGGAGGTCACTGATTTAAACATGTTTCTGAATAAAAATATCATGGAAAGTTCTAAAACTGAAGGAAAATAACTTGCTGAAGTCTGAATATTTTATTTTTTAAACAGAGGGCTCTAACTTACATGTCTTTGCTGACCACAGCCACAGCAATAATGTACGTAGAAAAGCTTTGCCTTGGGACAGGTAGTCCCAATACAGTTGTGTCTTACTAAATCAAACCTAAATCTTAAACTCTGGTTGGGAAGTGAAAAGCAACAAATCTTGTGGAAGTGGTTTCACTTGCTCCCATGGGATTCAGTACTCAATATTCCACATCAGCATGAACAGATTTGATTTAAGAAGCCAGCTTTCCATCTCAGCTAAACCTGTTTGGCATATTAAGAAGGCTTCCTTTGCTGGGGGGGATTTGAACACATACAACTGGCAAGGACAAGCAAAGATATCTGGGATTTCCAAATCACACCTCTACATTTGGAATTCCTGGTAATGGTAAATGTCTGTGTCAGTTGAGTGGATCCACAGGTAGTGTAAATCACCTTCCCTGAGTTAATCAAAAGGTGTGAATACCTTCCTGTGCCAGCCAGACCAGCAGTGCCTGCACTTCGATTCAAACACGTAAGGAAATCGTGTAAAGAAACATAATTTTCACCAAGGTATTTCATTCATGCTTGCATTTAATACTTTTCTTTCACGTTCATATTGAAATTCTCAAAAGTTTTCATTTGTTATTCAGCTGCCACTCTAATCTTTTTTTTTTCTTTCTCCTGAGCTGGCTACTGAAGGTTTTTGTATGTATACAATACTATAGTGTGGGAGGTAGAGTAGACACTAATCATATCTAGTAAGACTGTGTTCTTGACAAGAAATAAACAAGATATATTGATCACAAGTTGACTGTGCGTAGTTATACATATATTGAAATGTCTGCAGTTATTATTTTGTCAGCATTGTCCTACTGCAGTCACAGAACTATCCATCACGTAAAATTCAACACAAGAAGTCGGTCTGAATCAGCCAATCTCTCAATCATTTCTAATCAAATGAAGAATGTTCATAACATCATTTTGAAAATCTTGCCACAATTCCTGCTCTGGCAGAAATAATAATTCATCTTTCACCTTTGGGTGCAATGACAATTGTGAAGAAGAATTGTTTATAGGCTATCAAGGATGCTTGAAAGACTGATCTGGTTCTAAGCCTGTATGACAGTGAAGGAGGCTGAGCTGTTGTCCTTGTACTATGTCTTAATATTTATGTAACATTAGTCAGTAGTATTCAAGGCAAGTGAAGATGTCAAATTTAGTTTAACTTGCACAGATATATGCTGTTTTACTAGCTTAGTTTCAGAGGTAGCTAACCAAGCGTATCAGTTTAGCATCATTTAAAGGACTACCTTGTCTTATCGGGGATCTTACTTCAAGAATAATAGTTAATAATTTTCAACAAATCTTGAAGAGTAGGAAGGAGGAACACACATATTTTACAAGTTTCTGACCTTGTTTCCTTTCCTTTAAAGCAAAAGTCATTTGTCAGCTTATTATAATAAACTGCTTTCAAGATGAACACGCCCTTCAGATGAACACTGAAGATAAAAGAAAGGTCTCTTGAAAACTGGACATGATATATATGACACAATTTTTTACATTGGCAGCTATTATAGTAAATAATTGTTTAGTATTTGTAATATCTGTATCTAAGTAAATATAGGTAAAAATAAGAACACTTATTATTAATTCAACTACACCTTTAGCCCAGGTTACTATAATATGAATATTAATCATCATTATGATTTGTCTTAACTGTGTGAAACATTAATAAACTATATTAAAGTAAATATTTCCTTTAAAAATACAAAATTAGAAATTAGATTTCATAGTAGACAGATTCTTAATTTTGTATTGTTATAACTTTAAAAATAATGATACAGTTTTACCATGTAGGTTTAGCCCTATAGAATTCTTTTGCAGCCCTTTATCATAGAATTGTAGAATGGTTTGGGTTGGAGGGGACATTACAGATCATCTAGTTCCAACCCCACTGTCATGAGCAGGGACATCTTCCACTAGACCAGGTTGCTCAAAGCCCCATCCTACCTGGCCTTGAACACTTCCAGGGAGGGGGCATCAACAGCTTCTCTGGGCAACCTGTGCCAGTGCCTCACCACTATCATAATGAAGAATTTCTTTCTTATATCTAATCTAAATCTAACCTCTTCCAGTTTAAAGCCGTTAGCCCTTGTTCTGTCACCACACGGCCTGCTAAAAAGCCTGTCCCCATCTTTCTTATAAGCCCCCTTCAGGTACTTGAAGGCTGTGATGAGGTCTCCTTGGAGCCTTCTCCAGGCTGAACAGCCCCAACTCTCTCAGCCTTTCCTCACAGGAGAGGTGTTCCAGCCCTGTGGCCTCCTCTGGACCCACTCCACCAGGTCCATGTCTTTCCTGTGCTGAGGGCTCCAGAGATGGATGTAGGACTCCAGATGAGGTGTCAAATTCCCTTGTACCTGCAATTTTTATGCAGTCTGATGAAGAAGTGCTTAAAGGTGTGAAACCTGCTACAGAGGAATAAATAAGGCTTATATCTTCTTTTTCCTTAGAGGAATGTTTATGTTCCTGTATTCTTTATAGCATAGCATGTTCAGGGCATGTTTTAAAGTGGTGTTCATAGATATAATGAAACAGCTCTTCAGGACAAATGTAACAAGAGAGAGTTTCAAATATTCTAGAGGTGCTAATTCAGATTCAGTGATTTATACCTCTGGTGCCCACTGAAGTGGGCAAATTATAACAGCTGGAGTCTGACAATTGAAGTTCTGGCACTTCATCAAGTCAGTAGCCCTCGATTCTAAGGTCTCGTGTGTTCTCAGTCCAGCAGAAACGTTCTTTTCCAGAGAGGGAAAGAAGGTACCCACAAGATGGCGGGCAGCACATGTATGATGAGTCTGAGCCTGTTTAGGCTCTAGTTTGAAGAAAGAAAGTCAAGTTTTTACACAGCACATGGCAGGCTGCTGACCTCTGTGCTAGTCACTGGCACTTTCCTCCTTCAAGTGCCCACAAACTTTCCCAAGAGACTTGCTGTCGTGGTAAACTCTTTAGCCACCTGGTTACATTTATAAGGGTTTGACTATCCAGTGTGGGAACATATGGGCAGAACACAATGCTGTCTTTTGTGCAGCTTCAAGGAAACAGACCTTTTTGTTTCACGTTCAGATAGAAAAAGAGTTTGGTCTACAGTGGCCAAACCTGGCTGTAGTAGTCTCACAACAGCTAGACAGAGTTCACAAAATACAGTGTGTTGATAAAGATTGCCTAACAAATATGAAAAGCATGCATCTTTTCAAAAATTATTAACTGTAAGACACTTGTCAGACAAAATCCTTGCAATAATAAGAATTAAATTATTTTATTTGGCTCTAAACAACAGTTGCAATGATTAATTTGTTACTTTCTCTTTTCCTATTCAATCCACCCTTAAAGCTAATTTCTATCGTTTATTTTTTAATATCTGTTTTGAGAGGGTCTAGTTTTGCTTTGTGCAGGGTTTTTTTGGTATTGTCTCTTTAGTTCTGTAGAAGATGGTGTTTCAAAAGGACAGTAGCACTTTTTTGTTTATTCCGTTAACTCAATGGCATTGATTTGAACCCATCTACATCTGCATTGGGTTATTCTACGTAGAAGAAATATGAGTCTTAAACATGCTACATTTAATAGTTTTCTTATATGCTTGTTTCTAGATGGTTTAATTGATTTAGTGACTGTACATACATGAAGTAAAACAACAAGTCTAGGTATATGCTGAACCACATTGTTTCTAAGATTTGAGAAGGTGGATTCACTTTCCTCTTCCTTCTGCATTCTGAAATGACCTTAATGCTCTCACGATGTTTTTTCTCTCACATATGTGTCTGCATTAGCTGAGTTTTACTGCTGCTGAAGGGTAGCCAGGACCCTTTTTGCCTTTAGCCTTTTTCTTTAGTACAAAGGATGGCAGAAGGTGGACTCTTCGAGTTTAGAGTTCTTCAGGATACATTTGAAATCCTACTGCTTATTCCCACTGATTTACCAATTCAACATTTGTGATGCTCTCTAGAGCTTTTGCAGTTCCTCGGAGCTGTTTTGAAATCTTATCGTTGAAGGGATTCCTGCTTCGTTAGGAGTCCACTACCATGAACAAAAACCTTGGCAAGGAGGAGTGGAAGGGGAGAGACCTCACCTTACCAATACATTCTGAAGTGTCAACCTAGAGTCCCTCCACATTGTAAAGTGAGATTTCTGAGTTCCTTTTGTACCTCCTTCTGACAACCAAACAGCTGAATGCTAAGTAATTTTTCAGTACAACACCTAAGATCAAGATAATAATCCTAAATTCTAAATGGCAGTTAGAGAAAAATGCATGTTGGGCACGTGTTGAATAGGAAATGCAGACAACAAATAACATTTGCCTGCATGGTTACATTCTGGTTTTCCATAATATCATGACAGTGCACAAAGTTTATTGCGACTGAAAGTTCTGGTGAACTGTAACTCACTTTCTGTATTGATTTTGGTCTGAAGAGTTCTGTTCAGGTGGGTCTTGTCAGCAGTTTTGTTTCAAAAGGATTTTTTATGTCAGAAAATTGGTATTCCTCAAAAACAAAATATATGTATATTGCTGGAATGTTTTATTTTTCATAAGAAAAATTCAAATTCAGAGGAAGAAATGCAGTTACTAAGCAGGAAGTTAATTACTTCGTGGTTGTGGAACACCTGTAGGGGTTGGATAAAAAGACCCAAGTCTCTGGTTTTTTTCTAAACTATTGGGCCAATGGCTGTTTTGAGGTCAGAATCATTTTTACTCTTGTCTCCTTTGTACCATAGGAACATCATGAAATCTAGGATTTTCACCATTGTAGAATGGGAAAGATTTTCTGAAAGATGTGTCAAAATATATCACAGGCTAGCAAAGCCGTTTTGTGCTTTATTCTTTTCTCTGATGATTCAAACAGCAAGTAATTGGGATTCCTCTTGGCACCCATGGCAGTTTATGTGTAAGCCTGGGTTCTAGGACAAGTAACACTGGTATAAATCAAAAATGTATTTTCTGACAAAGTCTTTACTGAAATTCGTTGGCTTTTAAAGAAGTGCAACGGGGTCTGTGATGGTCCTTCTCTTCATGATCTGATTTGCACACACAGAAGAGGCTGCAGATTTGTTACTCAGCTTTGCTGTGTGACTTGTTGCCAAGAGATTTGGACCGGACACTTCTTGTAGCAGGGTTATAAAGTAATTTATGCTGGTAGGAAGTCAGTTCCTTACATTAAAGAAAAATATATTATTTTTATAGAGGGCAGTATGAAAGGCAGCATTTTTAGTCACTTTTTGCTATGTTAAATCCTATGAGAGCTTATAAGCAGAAAATCTATGTACATTGGTAGATATAGCTCTTGAAAGTTCCCTTCAACCTTCTGCCAGAAAGAGGAAATGAGGAGTTATTTACATGCCACTCTTTGGTAGAAGAACAAGCTTTGATCAACAGGCAGAACCTCTAAGGATCCGTGTTCGCAAGAGATTAGTTAGGAGCCACACTAAATCAGTTTGTTTGCCGTATGCCATATGCCCGTATTCCTTCATAAATTTATCTGACAACTGGCACTTTCCTCTTCTGGGGAACGTACTTCAGGCCCTCTGGCCAAATGAAGAAAGCAGTAATGGAGTGGCACAGTATGTATGCAGGCCTCTGCCTGACATTTGCTGGCATAATACAGCTGAGGAGTGGGCCACAGGTGACACAGCTCCATGCAGCCCAGCAGCTCTGCTTGGGGGCAAGGGATACGAACCTTTGTGAGGAGCGTAGCCATAGATACTGCTTTGCTTTTCTGTCGAGGTTTGATGTGAATGCATGCCACATATTGTCTTTCACCTATTATTTCTCTGAGGCTGAGTGCTATTGCTAACAATAAAACTTCACAGGCTTACTTTAGCAGAATATTAATGAAAATCTTCTAAATCTTTGCACATACACATGCAAGGCAGCAGCTGCTTTTGGTACTCCGAGAGAGATTTCAAACATTTACTTACTGTCGAACTTTATGCATATACGTGCATGTGAAAGGTCAGAGATGGTCGTTCTATCATTTGGGATGAACATAGCTGAATTGAAATGTCACAGCAGTTGTACCTAGCAATTTAAAGCTTTGGAGTGTTGCAAGCCTGTGGATTCTCCTGCCAAGCAAATAAAAATCGACTCTCTGACTGTACAAATTTACATGATTACAGATAATATATTTTACATCATGCTTGTGGAGTTTCTGAGCACCGGTAGAGTGCAGGCAGCCTTTGGAGTTGATTGCAGTTGAGAAGCTTGCTGTGCAGCCGTGGAGCAGGGAAGCAGGCAGTTTGTCGCAGACCACGGAAGGCATCAGTCAATCTGATGTACAGCTGATAGATGTTTGCCTTTTTAGACATCTTAGACGTTACAAAGGAACTCTGCAGAAGAAGTCAGGGGATGTCATGGTGTAATAGAAGAGCATGAAGAAAATTAATTTTAAATAATTAATTGAAAAAAAGACAGTGTCTCTGTAAGAAGGGCTATACTAAAAAGAGATCACAATCCCTTTGTCAAATGTTTATATCCGGTTGTTTCAGCACTTTCCTTATTGAGAATGAGCGCTGCGTAAACAGAGTGAAGGAGCTGGCTGACTCAGGGGAAGGGGGACTGCTGGAGCATTAGGTGCTCCTTCCCTCAGGAAGCACTTTGCTGAAGAATGTGGTGAGTGGTTCAAATGGGGATGGGAAGGGTGGAGGTGGACACTTTATCAATGGGAATGGGAAAGTGCCTGTTAAAAAAAAGAAATCTAAATGTATAAACACTCCACAAGATGAAGTAAGTCGTAATTTTGTGGCTGTGTAAGAAAAATGAAATCAAAAGGGTAAGAAAAAGCAACTTGGATTCCATCTTTTCATGTGAGATTCATCCTGAGAAGAAAAGAAATTGAGCTTAATTTATTTAGCATATGGAGTGAGGACAAACCATAATGAAACTCATCTCCATGTGGAACTGCAAACTGTACTCCTAACTACTTGTATAGTCATTAGACGTTTTTCTCAAACAGTCCTCCAGAAAGGATGATAGCAATAAGGGTCTCTGTAAATTCTGTAGAAATTGTAGAAATTATTTTGAAACCTACAGAATTTAATAAAAAGTGAGATAATGCCTAGAAGATTTTAAATGAAGCTGTAGGTTTACAAGACAGAAAAGCTTATAATTTAATTAAAATATTTTGTGATTGTCTAATTAAATTATACAAATAATTTTTTTAAGTTTGTATATTTTGCTTCTCTAGTGGAGGCAGATATTATTTGATTAGGGAAAAACAACTATTATTCAAAAATAGGCTGTTGTCCACCTGCCCACTCTTAGCATACGTTCTGCTTAGCAAGTATAAAATTAAGTTGTATCTGGTACACCATCCACTAAGTGGGTGCTTCATGGCATCAGTGAATCTCAGCATATGTTGTTTAATGACCTGTAGTTGCCCCGATTTCCACCATAACCGTCTTTTATATTTATATTTGAAAACAGTATCTAGTTGAGAACAAGCACAAAATATCCATAAAAACTCAAAAGAAGGGTTGTTCAGACTCTCACAGATTTAATATCCCTTGCCTGAACAATTCGTCTGTCTTATTTGTTTGTGTAATTATTTAGGACAAGAACTAGTTCTTCCTCTTTGCTTGCACAGTGAAGCTCTGGCTTTAGCTGAAGACACTGCGGTGATAACTTTGTCGTTTCTAGTAAATAAAGAATGCTTTTGGAAGAAGACAGTTTGTATTCACCATGACTTCTTTCAGAGGCAGAGGACATAATTTCCCAGCACGTAGATTAAAGGTCCTGCAAGGAGGCATTGAGCAATTCACCCTCTCTGAGCAACCCTCTCGGGCAGAGAAAGGCCATGTCAGAGCTCTCAGACATTGCCAGAGTCCCAGGAACCTGGCTGCTGCTTTTATTGTTAGCACTCGTCAAAGCTTTGGAGAGGATGGGAAGGATTTTGGAATTGCTAATTTCATAAAAGAATGAAAGGAATAAGCTTATAGATCATTTGAAAAGACTGAATAGACAGCGGGCTGAGGAAAGTTGGGGATAAAAGTGCGAAAAGTTTCATACGGTGTTTGTCCTTTAATAACAGTCAGGAAATAGCAGAAAAAAAGCCTTGCTGGTAAGGTCCACTTAGAGACCAGAGGTGCCTTGCGGGGAGGATTTGGAGAATCTAAGAAAAGCCCCTCTTGCCTAAAGAACCCTGGCTGCAGTGTTCATGTTCCAGTGGCTGTGGATAACACCAGATGGGTTAAAACAAGAAGAAAAGATTTTGTGGGGTAGCCCACTATTTGCAGCCTGGTTTATGGTCAGGGAGGGATGGGGTGCGACGTGGCCATCTCTGCCAGCCTGTCTGCTCCTGGTGTGCTTGGTACTGCTGATGGCACAAGTATTCACGTGAAGGCTAACATCTGTGCAGATGAGGGAAAGCAGGTAAAGCAAAGTATGTCAGTATTTAGCCCATTTTTGTTACATATATACCTTCCAAAAAAAAAAAAAAAAAGCCAAACCAAAACACACCCCAGCGAACGCAAAACAAACTTGCAAAGAGAAAACCACAAGCCACTTTTATGAGCACTTGTGGGCTGGAAACATAGAAGCAGAAAGGTCAATGATGCTCTGGGGCAGCAGACCTCACTCTTATGGGGAAGTGAGAGGTTTAGACACTTTGGGGTTGAAAAGGAGATGGGCAGGTACAAACTGTAAGACAGATATATGTCTGTGCTCAATTGTAAAGAAAGGAGGGATAAGGAAGAATTACCCTCTAAGTTTGGTAAGAGAAACTAAGAGGATTTTTGCTGCTCTGACTTCTCCTTGAGAAGAGAGGGTATAACCTTAGATTTGGCTGTAATTTTTACAAAGTCTTCTGTAGACCCCAGGATTAAACAGGATGACTGGTTGTCCTATTAAGCTTCAGAGGCAGGAAGGTGCAGGGTTGCTCATGGACAGTCAGGCAGTGGGGGAACTGAATCAGTGGGTGCTTTCTTCTCTCCTCCACTTCGAGTGTACTGTGACAGATGGCATTTAGAACTGATTGGCATATCTTATAGGGTCTGTGCCAATTCGAATTATCTTTCAGATTTGTCGTATAAAAAACTGAGGTGAACTGTGTGACTCGGTGAATCAAGTCACTAAGAAAGAAAGAAAGAAAGAAAGAAAGAAGAAAACCCGCTTTGAAAACATCTCAAATCTGACAGCGTGGAGTCTAAATGAGGGGGCAAAAAAAGAGACTCCTCTGAAGAGAAGTGCACTACAGCTTGTGGATGGGTTGCGTAGAGTTGTCAGTTTGCAGCCTTACAAGGTGACTGCACCAAAAATCCTTCAGATTTTTATCAAAGACAAATGGTCTATTTAAGCAGAGTTATTCAGAAAGAAGAGGGTAGTGTACAGTATGAAAAGCTATTTCTTTGTGATCAAAATTTGTTGTATGCTTGAAATTATTTGGCTTAAATAAACCACTTAAGAGGGAGAGGATTGGGTAGCATTCCCATCATCTATTTGTATTAAGCTTTATTTTTTCTGGAATGAATATTTTGCATAACATTCTGCACTTCTGTTTTAAGACAAGTCAGTTTGGTTCATGTTCAAACAGGTGCTGTAGACTTGCTCTTGCTGCTGGCTTATCGGAAAGAACAGCCCGCTCACCCAGGAGGTCATAACACCATTTCAAAAGTCAGGGAGGAAGAATCAGGATGAAACCTTATTAGAGCTGGTAATTAGAAGCAGTGACAGCAGCACAAAGCTGCTTTACTCCGTTGCCTCCTGTACTCCGTCAAGGACTACACTTGAGAGAATAAAATGTAAGTGCTTGTCAGGGATATCAGTGAAGTTGCCCCGTTCCTGCAGAGGTCTCGTAATGCAGAGCCGGAGCCGTCCCAGCAAGGCTCCTGGCACCATCCCAGCCCTGCCACTGGCATCCCTCCCCTGCTGTCAGTGCTGAAGGCAGGTCACCGCCTCCTCTCCTCGTCCTCTCAGCTGCCAGCAGCAAAGGGACAATATTGCTCGGCCCAGCGCCAGTTGCCTGGTGTGACAGCGTTGGATCAGCTCCTCACCTGACATAAGCCAGGCAGAAGGAAAGTAGACAATGTTCTGAAAGGTGAGAAGAAGCAAGAAGAAGGTGACAGCAGCCTGGCAAAGCATCCAGGAAGGGAAAGAGAGAGAGAGAGGTAAGTCTAGGAGGGTCACCTTGAGGCAAAGCACCCACCCCTTGCAGCACAGTGAGAGGCGGTTATTTGTATTTTGTGAGGACTGTGCTTGGCCCAGAGAAAGGAAGAGAGGGGCTGTTTTTTAAAATATGTAATTTTCTGTTGATTAAACATTACATAAAGAAAATACTGCCATTTTAAAGTAGTTTTTGCATTCATAGGAAAACAAAGCATGTAATTTTATCAACACTCTGCTACAATATCTGTGTTGCAAATGTATTCCTAAAGCCACAGAGATGATCCTGAACTGAACTTTCTACTCTACACTTCCATCTTTTAGGATCTTCTTGACAGACAGACTGCCAGTTGTCAGAGTGTCAGCTGTGAAAGCTAGCAGCATATGCTGAGACAAGCTGGGAAGGGCAGGGTAAGATAGATGACTTCTCTGTTTATATAACAGGAGCTCAGCAGAGTGACTACAGCAACCTTCGGGAGGAGCAGACACAGCGGAAGGTATGAGAACCAGACAGTCTGAAGTACTGCAAGGAAATTTGTTGAACGCACAAAGCAAATTGTCCTAATTCATCTCTAAGCCTAAATAGTGCTCTATTTTATTTTTGATGATTCATTATTGTTATGTACGTTGTTGTTTACTGCTAACAATTACTTAGCCTAGCACTCTGTCAGGTCTCGAATGTGCAGGTCATATCATCAGTGCTTAATGGGCTTTACTGCTCAGAAGGGGGATTCACTCTTTAAATTTTTGCGGCCTGATATATTAGAAAGCAAGATGAAGCTGCCTCAGCGTTACTGAAGAGACCTGTACGTCTAACGAGCCACCTAATCCACTTTGGAACAGGAAACTTCAAAATTTGAAATGCTCTGTCTGAACCTGTCAAGTTTTTTGCTGTGGTCATTCCTGAGCGCCCCTCTTCAGACTATTGAGCTCTTCAACCCATTGAGCACTTCAACAGATGCTTTATCCAAGTTGTCTGCTTGAAAGTGGAGAAGATCAAAAGTTTTAAGACCTGTGGCTTGCTCTTCCCATCAACCACCTTTGGCAAACATGTTATCTCTGTATTTTGCAATATTTGGATGCTGCGTTGTGTTCCAGGATTAATTTAGGCCACCTCCAGACTAAGCCCTTAATGGCCTTGTGCCATTAAGGACACAGGATCCTGATACCCCTTCCCTGCAGTCACTCACCATTTTTTTAGTGTATGGACGACAACATTCAGATCTGCCTCTGAAAAGCATAAAAATGTAGGAGTGGCACCAGCTGTAATAAAAGCAAAGGTCATGAGGAGCCAATCTGAGAAAATACCTGCACTCAGTGTAGAGCATTGCTAGTTGCTGCTGTTAAGGACATTGATATCTTGACCTAATGACTAGCTGTGTGCCAGGTGTCTCCTTAATTCGTGCATTCAGGTTAGAAGAATAAGCTTATCGTGCAACACTTGAAATACTGTACCAAAATGTGGTCTATTGGGCAGCGTGTATGTTTTGGTGGCCAAGTTATCATGGAGAGTTTGCAGCCCTGATGTGAAGCAATGCCTGCTCAGGGTAGCAAAACTCCTCCGAGAAAAGGGAAATCCTGCCTCCCTTCCTCCCTTCCTGGTCCAGAAGTTCAGGAATCATTGTAACTCCTTATTACCTGGCAGTGTATAACCAGATAAGGGTTACAGATCTAATGACATCAAAAGACAGTTTACAACTATACACTTGAGGGGGCTTATTGAGGCATAGTTAGCAGGAATTTTTCAAATCTATCGCATTTGGGCATTTATCATTAGACAGCAGTGTCAAATTTTAGCAAGTGAAATTGGTTAGTGCATGCACAGTGCTTTGAAGATAGGAAGTGTATTAAAATTATGGGAAGTCATATCAAGGTAAGGAATATAGGCTGAGTAATGGAGAAAGAAATATTTTTATGTAATGATACAGTGGCTTCATATGCAATGAAATACTATGTACTCCTTCATTAGATTTGAGTCCTCTATCACCTTTCAGGTAGGAATCTTTTCGTTTTTCTGCTGTTACCTTGGACTGAAAACCAAAGCATCAGATTTTTTTTTTTTAGATTGCATCATTTCTACTCCATCTTATCAAAAGAAAAACAGCTTCTCCTGCTTTCTCTTTTGTAATGCATATGTCGCTAAGGGAACTTTGACACAAAATTATGACATTATGAAAAAGTCAGCTAGGCTTTGGAGTTATTATTATCTCAGTTATAACATTGATTTCTGCATAATTTTTTAGTTAGTCAGTTTAAGGAAACACATATTTGGGAAGTAAACAATGGCTGGAATAAAACAGTGAATGTGCCATTAAAGATAACTGAAAAACCTTAAGAAAGAAAAGGATAAAACAATACAATATTTTTAATAAAAAATGTGACAAATGTTTGCATTTTTGGTTTAATTTTCCTTTTTTAAGAAGTTTGAAAACAAATAAGCTGGTGAAAAATATGAATAATATTTTATTAAAATTTTTCAAAATATATTTTCACAAATGAATTAAGCAGTAATTTTAGGCAATAAATTTCCATTTTCTAAAAGCAAATGTATTTTACTGGTATGAAACTGATTGATTCATAAAGCTTGTTTTCCGGTATTTATAATGGAAATTCTTAGTCATCACAGCTGACCTGGTGTAGTGCTCATGATAATCCTGCTTCAGATGGAAGGCTGAACTAAAGGACTTCAGAGCTCCCTTCCAGTCAACATTTCTATGATTTTACGATACCTAATCTCTGTCTTAAAATTACAAATAAATACAAATTTATGCTAGATATCATGCAAGGCATCTGCACAGATATAGCCTAAGAATGCTCCTTGGTGCTACAGATAAGGTTTTCTATCTACTGATCTTGCTAAAAGTAGCAATGCATTAATACCCTCAAAGACAGTGGTAGATCTGTGCTCTGCGTCATGGAAACAGCCTGTATGTATATTTTGGTGGGTTACTTTGCCCTTTTTATTTTTCTATTTCTGAGCTCTCAAACATTTTCCTGTAGAGAGAGACATGAGCTCCACCAAAGAAAACAGGCTTTCTGACAGTCACTTGCTTATTATTCAGTTGTCTTTCTTTGACCCTGTAGTGTCTCTAGATTTTGAAGCCAAAGGAAATTATAGATACTTAGTGCTGCTATTATTATCTAAGAAAAAGAGAGTGCAGTGTGTGCAAGCCACACTATCTCTAATGCACATTCATTATAAGTCTGTAAATCTTTCAGCAGCATTCTTGTGTTGTGTTAATGGAAGTTTCTGTGTCTAGATTAAAGGTGAAAACATCCCCTTTATATTGGTTTAGGTAAGACTAGACCTAGAAGCAAGCATTGCTTTTATCAGTCCCAGCAACTGCTACCCTAATGGAGGAAAAAAATATGAACATGAACAAATTATGAAGGGGCTACATGGGCCACAACTGTCCTGGAGAGGGTATTGAGACAGTAGAGAATACAACACATAAAGCTGTGCCCAGAGAGACTAGTAGGTGTTGCTATGCTGTGACTTACACTATGTAATTTACAGAAGCTCAGATCCTGGAGGGCAACCAAGAGTCCTGCGCAGGGCACCTGCAGGGCATGGAAAGAGTGTGGCAGTGGGAAATGCTCACTTGATGCCATCCAGAGCTTTGATGCCTACTCAAGGTTGCAGGGAGATGGCTCTTTTCTCTTTGGCTCCATTCTTTAAATGATATTCTGATAACAGAGCAGAAATCCCCACTTGGTTTTTAAGACATTAGTGCCAGAAAGACTATGGTTGCCATTTTTTTATAGTAGCCTAACAGGTAGGTCGCTCATCCAGCAGGCTGCTCATTTGTTACCTTCGAAATTGTCTTTTCCTGTAGCTTTACTGAGTCTCCAGGCTAGAAAGGAATAGTGGGGAGTACTTTCTACACGTTTGGTTTAAGCTATTCCACTCGACATTAACACCAGGCCACAGAAAAACAGTCAGTACGAGCCTATGGGCTGACAGCCAATGCAGCCACCTCCTGCCCGGAGGGAGAGGAGAGCAGCCGTGCAAGCTCTTATTGTCAAGACTTATACTGTAGTTTACATTGAAACCCATACTAAATACAGTGCATAAACAGTTCTTTGCTCATGCTGAAGATACTGGGGCCAGAATAGGGCGAGTTACATGATTTGAAAGATATAGGCAAAGTTGTCAAGGGAAGCGAGTGGTAATGCCTCTCTGCTGTACATCTGCTTCTGCGGTGCCAGTACTTTTCTCTTACATGAGCACCACAACCGTTCTTTTCAAAATGGAGATACTGATCCTACCTCTGGGAGCAGCTGGGCAAGCACATTAAGGGAGCTATATTGCTTGGAAAAACTGATAACTTTCCTCTTAGGCTCATACTGTAATAAGAGGTGAAGTAAAGCTTACTGTAGGATGCTGAAGAGAAGCTTACCAGCAAGAAGGTGACAGAAGCAGCAATATTTCCTGCCTGATTTTTCATATTACAGGGCAGGAAAGCCAAAATCTAACAGAATGAGACAGATGTGAATGTAGTGTACGCTGCAACATCTGAACAGCACTAAAACTCACTGAATATTAAAAAATGTCAAGCTGATCTTTTAGCAGGTGGTGATGTCTGATCCCTTCTAAACTGCTTCAGTGATTGCGTGTATTGTCCACCCTGTGCCTTGCATTATATGTGGGTTTGGTGGGAGACAAAACAGAAAATGAGTGTGTCTCTAAATCCTCTGTCCAGCTCCTTTCTTATGTAGGTGATGTCAAGAAGCGATTTTGGTTATTGAATCAAGTGCATGTTCTGGCTGGGAAAAAAAAGAAAAACAAGGAAAAAAAAATGGCTAGGTGTTCAGTTGGTATATGCAAGGAAAATCCAGTATTGTATGTATCATCCAGGTTAACAAGGTGTGGAGCAGAGCACCAGAGCTAAAGTTCAGCTAAGAATTGTCTTCCAGTATGAGAATGGCTCTAGTAATTGTGTGCTAGCAGCTCCACCACTGAAATGCAGAAGACCCAAATCCTCACGTGTGCTGACCTGAAGGGGTCCTCTTGGAAAGGAGAAGACAAGCAGGAAAGCTCTGAGTGAGATGGCAAGGGAGAAAATTCATTATCACCCAGCACTACAAATAACCTGGCTCTCATGGAATAAACCTGTTTAGCTAAGAACAAATGTAGATGAGTAGGACGTAAGTAGAAAGGCTGAAATTAATCAAGTTTGACTCTCAGTGAAATTACTTCTTACAGTTCTCTTCTCAACTGGCTGTTCACTCAGCTTCTTCCCAATTAGAACATTAAGATTAAATATTGTACTAGAAATATGACAGTGAAGAAAAAAATGCATGCATAGAATATGCTAGAGCCTATGAATTCCCCAAAAAATGAGTGAGATGGAGATCTGCACACTGCTTTTGTAAGAAAGCACCCAAACTGGATGTAGACCTTACAGAAAGAAAACAAACTCCATCCATTACAGCCTCAGATACTGGTCCATAATACAGGCATAGACAGCTCTTCCCTATTATACCCAGAAAGCCAGCATGAAATGTGTTCAATCCAGCATCACTAGCTTTAATTCTGCATTGTATTAGCAGTGGTGAAAACAATTCTGCCCACCCTGAAAAGAAGTTATGGTGGGGAGCCTCTATCAATACCTGCTGCATCAGGCTGGCTCCTGCCAGAAGGGATTCTGTAAATTCAAGCTGGAGCCCCAGTTTATGACAAAGATCTGGTTCAGATTTATTCTGACCCCTCCCTCTTCCCTGAATTAATCCATTATGTAGATCACATCTGAAAAATGTACAAAATGAAATTGCTCTGAAATTCAGAGCTCTTCATTTTAAAAACTGGTTTTAGGTTAGTTAGTAATGCTGGTAAGTGAAGTATCCCCGTTAAAGACTTGAATAAAAGGTTCATGTAATTAATAGCCTATTCAAATGCGCTTACTAGCTTCTACAGAATGAAGAGAGGGAAAATGGGTATATACTAATATTAATTCATTAGCCAAGCAATGTTAATCAGGTGACTACATAATCAGATTTGGGACAATGAGGTTTCATTTGCTGCATTTGTTAATATTTGCTTCCTTCAGACCCAAGTCTGTATTAAGTAGATGATCTCAGCTTACTTGCTGTATGTTTTTCAGACAACCTGATAAGAAATGTAGTCAGATTTTCCAGTAATAATAAGATTTTCTTTGACCTATTGGCTTTTTCTAGAAATGTTTCCCTAGAGGACTGCAGGGTATCTGAAAGAACATAGGAGTGCCTGAATAATTAATTATATGTTTGATATAAAAGCATGAGGATGATTGCTTTCAGTTTTGAATATACAGTAACATAAGGTATTGTCAATTACATTCTGAAACTACAAATACTTTCCAAAGCTTGAACAGTAATAATCAAATGAAGTTTGTGACTACTCCTTAACTGTTATAGTATGCCCCTGTTCACACGAAATTAGATTTATTAGATAACTACATAAAGATGTTCAGAAATGTCAGCAAGGTAATGGTTCAGATTGCTGAAATTAGTTGACATTATTAAAATTATAAGCTTTGTTTGTCTTATTTTCATTCTGTCTTTATCTTTGTACTTCATCAGTTTCTTATCCCATTTTCTTTTACATTCAACATCTTTCTTTAGTGCCTAAATCTAACTGTAGAGAATAATAGCTGCTAACATCCAAAGCGGATAGTGGTATTACTGTAATGATCTTTAAAAGACTAAGGAAAGACAGTAAGGAAGGCAACAATTAGTCCACTTAGCTTCTCATGAGGAGAGCATCTCTTTCCTGTTCTCATTTTGTCACCTATTCATCTCTACCTATATTAAGCTTTCTCATCCTGTTGTCATTTCCTGGACAGCTGGCAGCGACCATTTTTCTGGCATGCCTATTTTCTCAGTTGGGTTTTACTCCAAAATCAACGCATTTCTACTCTTTGCAGAGCTTTACTTCCGCTGTATTTTCTTGCTCCAGTCTAGGAGCCAGGAAGCATATTACTATTTCATGACTCAGGGAACAAATGACTCTATTTCAGCATTCTTCCTCAGAAGTAATTTTACTTTTCAAACTATCCTTTCTTGCTGGCACTTGGAAAAGTAAAGAACTCTCATCGTGTTTGATGAGCATTTAAGTGAAATCCTCTGCACCAGCCCAGGATGAGTATTGTTGATGTAACAGGAGCATCCAAGAAGGAGAGCAGGGAGGAGTCACTTGCATTTGTCTATGGTCACTTCTTTCATGGGTGCTTCCCAGCTGAGCAAAAGACTGCTGGCAGAAAGAGAAAAGCTGGACATATTGCCAATATTTAGAGTGCATACCAAGGAGGTTTGATGACCTGGTAGCGAGGGTCAAGGATTTTGGTCTTCTCCTACCGTTCAGTGAAGTGTTTGAGCCAACTATACACATGGGTTTTACTTGTCTTAGGTGATATATAGTATATGGAAACCAATGCAGGCAGTTTCTTAAGGTTCTTCTTAAAATGGAAACAGAACAACATTTAAAAAAAGTAGAAAAGTGCATTAATGATCCATAATATGAAAAAATAATAAAGTTTTGAAAACAACTGGTTTATCAGTTTGTAATTTGGCTGATGATAAGCTGACTGATGAAAAACAGGAGAGATGAAGCAGTACGTCTCTTCAAAGTTAACAAACCACACCAGTTAGCATCTGTTATCAGGGGATGCCCCCTTCTGTCATACTGGGACACCCTGTTTTTGACCTTTTCTGTCCACACAACATATGTGCTATTTCTCACTTTAGCTCTATTAAGAAGGTGGCCAACTAAAGAGCAGATACGAGGTAGAGCAAACTTTTTCTCCTAGATCAGGTGTCTCCTGATTGTAGCTACAGGATAGCAGCAAACCACCCAGCTCTCTAGCTCTTGTCTTTCAGAGATATCCACAATACCTGCTTGCCTTACTGGTGATCGCTACAAACAAATGCCTCTGCTGAGCTCCAAAGCAGCTGTCTCATTTTTGTGTGTAACTGTACAAAATGACACATTTGCAGAGGGAAGCGACTTCTTTGTCCAGAATAGAATGGGACCTTGTCAATACATGCTGAGACCATTCTTTCAGAGACAGCTTTGCAGCTGGAGAATTGCCCAACAGCAGTATGATGAAAAAGACTGATGCTGGCTCAGTCAATTAAACCAGCAAACAGCACTTCATCTTAAACCAGCACATTCAAATAAGCTCAGCTTCTGCATGTAGCTCAGCATAGTTGACTTCTCTTTTGTAGAACTGCGCAAGACTGTTGGGTAGCAGGCTGTCAGGGCCCTGAGGGCACTAACGGGCATTTCAGTCTCTTCCCAATCTTCCCCGAAGTCTCCCCTCTCCTGCCTATGGGTCCTCAGCCTTAATTGCCTTCCTGAGCTCTGTTCTATGTGTTCCCATCTCTGGTCCTAGCTTCCAGATGGACCTCAGACCTATCCTGTGGATAGTCTGCCTCCTGGAAGGGCTCCTTGGTTCATATGACTCTGTCTCTCCGACAGATTTTGGACACGCATTGCTGCCTTTTCTTTGGTCCTGTTTCTGGCCTGGTCTCCTTTTGGTCCTGACAGCACTCTCTGGATGGACCCTGGACCTGGTTCATTGCTTGCCAAGTCAGGGGCTGCCGAAGTACCCTGTTGCCAGCAGCTGGTCCTACCTTTAGAAAAAGAAAGACATGCTTTAGGATGTGCTTCGTTTTTTACATGGAAGAAACTCTGCTTCTCTGATCCAGGGTTTGAAGGAGAAAGTGAGCTCTTTGATCAAACTCTTTAAATGATCACTCAGTTGTCTGCCCAGCAGATGTGGATCCACTCTGGATATGTGACTTGGGAAAACTCATAGAGCAGATTTGAACTTACTACTGACTGTCCAAGATGGAGTTGACAATGCAACCCTATGTACTGTATTGATGATTTTTTTAAAAACTATCCCTTGGTCAGTAGGTTCACCATACTAGACCGTTACCAGCCCCTCTTTGACTTCAGAATCTAGAGAGCTGAAATCCCAAGCTCAGGTTTTCTGAGTATGGATCACCTTCCTGGTATGTTAGGTCAAAGAGTCAAAGGAAAGTCCCCTCTATGGTTCAAGTGCTGGCAGTCTCGCTGGCAGTCTCACTGGCAGCAATTGCATAAAAAAAAAAAGAAGAAAAGTGACATGGCTATGAAGACAAAGAGAAAGGGAAATTTTGGTATCGTATTCTGCAGTGCATGGGGAGGGTGATGATTTGCGAGCAAGCTATGTAGAGCTAGATCATGCTATTTCTTTGGATACTGAGGGATTGCTAGCTAGTTCCTACCAAAGTACACTATAAACGTGACCCGTCTTTCACTCAAGGTCTTTGTACTTCAACAGAGCAGTCAAAAGTCTTTCCTCTGCATGCGACCCATGAGCTACAAGGAGCCACTACCCAGGAAAGGACTACTGCATGTGAAACTTTTCCTCCTCATTACTTAACTTGCTGCCGAAGTCCTTATCTTGAAGTGTATGGATTTTTATACTATTGTCAAAAGTATGCGTAGTCATTTCCTAGAGAAAGGTTGTCTTTGTTCAATCACACATACATAATTAAATGCTTGATTTTGTACACCTATATAAAAATATGAAAAATCTTAAGTTTCAGGCAGTTCAATGTTTGCAGGACCAGTATTTAATTACCAACTTACTCAGCTATAGTTATACATGTAAGCCAAAAGTAAAATTACCCAAACCTTTGGCATTTCTGTGTCTTGATTTGTACTTCACATGTAAAGTAGACATATCCACCAAATTTAATGTTGTAAAATATTTGTGTTACCAGGATGTATTTAATTTATAATGAAGGATTAAAAAATTCCTGTATTGAAATAATGCATGAATGTAACTGAAAGATTCATTCTAGTCCTGGGAGATTTTAATGTCTGAATACTTTAAAGTAGTATAATACATATTATAATATTGTGAGTTGTGGAGTCCTGGCTGAACGAGAGGGGACATAGCTTGGTGCGTTGAGCAACCCAGGTTCTGATCCGGAGGTGAGCCTTGGGAACGGCTGACACGGAACCCTGTTGGGAAGCTAGAACAACAAGCTCGGG
>Ga0065711_1027966_pt1 | contig 44593 bp, 24 predicted proteins | sample Hoacrofraction12_FD_59098 | JGI IMG/M metagenome (GOLD analysis project Ga0065711, IMG submission 59098) | Hoatzin crop microbial communities from Cojedes, Venezuela - Epithelial fraction 12 v2 (version 2) | ecosystem: Host-associated > Birds > Digestive system > Esophagus > Crop | place... | reverse complement strand
CCAGATGAGGCCTCACTAGGGCAGAGTAGAGGGGAAGGAGAACCTCCCTCGACCTGCTGGCCACACTCTTCTTGATGCACCCCAGGATCCCATTGGCCTTCTTGGCAGCCAGGGCACACTGCTGGCTCATGGTCAACCTGTCGTCCACTAGGACACCCAGGTCCCTCTCTGCAGAGCTGCTCTCCAGCAGGTCCACCCCAAGCCTGTACTGGTGTATGGGGTTGTTCCTCCCCAGGTGCAGGACCCTGCATTTGCCCGTGTTCAACCTCATCAGGTTCCTCTCTGCCCGACTTTCCAGCCTGTCCAGGTCACGCTGAATGGCAGCACAGCCTTCTGGTGTATCTACCACACCTCCCAGTTTGGTGTCATCAGAAAACTTGCTGAGGGTACATTCTAACTCTTCATCCAGGTTGTTGATGAAGAAGTTAAACAAGACTGGGCCCAGTACTGACCCCCTGGGGGACACCACTAGTTACCGGCCTATATGTAGCATTTAAGCATAATTTAAAGAGCACAAGACTCTTTCAAAGGCGGGGAAGCTGCATGACTCTTGGGGTGAGGCTGGCAGAGCAGCCTGGGCAAGTGGGGGAGCAGAGGGAGCTGCCTTCACACTCCAATGCTGGCAGACGGGTTTCTTTACCAGAAGGGATGGAAGGGGAAGGGTTTGGGACAAAGAGCCTGAACGCCTTCCCTGTTTGCACCTCTCTCTCCCGGAAGGCAAGGGAGGTAGCTCAAAAAAAATGAGACCTTTGACTCCGCAGTGACAATTTGCTTGGCATTTCGTTGTGGGTTTTTAGTTTGTTTTCTCACTGTGGTCAAGCAAACTCCTAATTTCAATTTGACTGAGAATTATTTCTGCTTATTGTTTTATGATAGTAAAATTCTACCTGATAGTTACCTTACCTTATCAGAAACAAGCAAGAGTAACGCAAACAACTTATTTACCAGTTTATAACTTTAGTGATTGTGTGAAGAAAAGAATTAGAAGAGATAAGCTTGAGAGGGAAATGATGCTTTTAAAACATGAAGTGCATCCTGCATGGCTGAGCTCCCTTCGCTGTCCTCCTTGTGCTCCTCTTGGCACAAGTCCTGCCGGGAAAGGCTCATTTCCAAAGCACGGGAGGAATTTCAGCAGCAGGCAGGAGCTGGGCCCAGAGGGAGACCAGTGCAGTAACAAAGCGACCCAGGGTCCTTCTGCCAAGAGCCTGACATTAGCCAAGGGTTCGTGTTAGCTGAGGGAATGGTACCTGGCTAACAGTAAGGCTCGCCTTTGGCTGTGTGTGTTAAATTCATGTGTAGAGGGCTGTGATGGTACAAGTCACTTCCTGAAGACAAAGCTTTATTAGAGCAGCCTGTGGTGAAGGGTAGACCTTCCCTCACTTGCCATAGCACCCTGCAAACAAATTACAAGAGCAGCAGGACCACAACAGAATATACCTTCAATGACTGAAAACTTGCTTGTACGCCAGAGGCCGCATTAACAATACCCTTTGCTGAATCCTGTACTGATGGTTTACTGGATGTACGTCTAATCTCACATGAGTTTAGAGGCTGCTTTGTCTTGGAATTGAAAAAAACACAAAATAACGAGGCAGCAAATTGGTCCTCGCTGTTTTCAGACCAACAGAGCTGGGTCATTTTCAGGAAATGCCCCATTACCTAAAACAATTACAACTGTTGTCACATCTCCAATGAGTTTAGCTTGGCTTTTAGTGTCTGCTGGGAAAACTTTAACTGGCGCAGCTGCTGTGTTTAAGGCCACTTCATAGCTGGGTGCTCCCACAGTGCTTTTTATTCAGCGGTTTATGGTCTTGCCTGTGCTGTACCATGGTACCTGAGCACATACTGACTTTGAGCAGGCAAATTGTCCTATTGTCTTTCCTCTCCCCACTCCCCATGGGGCAACTCACTTTCCGAAAGTTCAGTGCTCATCCAAGGGCTGCAGTAGGTTTTATCTTCACTGCCCTGTAGACAATGAGGACCAATTCACTTCAAGGACTAATATTAGCCATAAAATAGGCCTCAGATCCATACAGGCTATTTTTGGAATTGTATCGAACCACTGCTCAGCTGATATGGCAGCAGCATTGCTTATATTCCAGATTATATATGCAATTTTCCTAAGGTAAAATATTCCTTTCCACAAGTTTTCGTTAACAGTCTCTGTTGCTATATAATTGGATGGCAACATTTAACTGTGATTAATTTAGAGTTACTGTGCATTTAGGGATTAAAAAAATGCTGCCCTTACCAGTCTGTCTCAGGGGAGAAATACGAAGGGAGAGCCGGAGCTGATTTCCTCATGTGATGAAGACGCACAGCATCATTCTCAACAGCACTGAGCATCTCCCGACGGTGGCCTGATAACAACTGTGATTAGGTATTCAATCACACACAGAGTAAGATCAGCCAAAACAAATATGTGTCTGCTAAGGGAAATAGACCATTGAAAGATTATGTTTGCTGAGCCAAAAGTAAAATGTATAATGAAACCTCTTAACACTCTGGAGCCTAGCCTTTGCCCAACAAACTGCCTATTTTCCTGCATAGTTATTAATCAGAGCTATCCTTTCCATTTCTATTGCGCCACAGCGGATGCTGTCATGTCCAAAGGTCTGACTCTGAAAGGAGTCGCTCATGCCCGTGGATTTAGATCAGGTTTTATGAGAAGAGAATGGCCTCTGCGCTGCAGGAGCAACTTGTGGACCCTCATGCCTATGAGTCCTAATTACAGTCAAGTTCAGTGGTGATGCTGAAACACCACAAAAAGCCCTGCTACGACCTCTTCTGCCCCAATGCCTGCAAAAGCTAACGGACAGCCCGTTAGGAGGAAAGAGACTTTGTTTGCAACCAGCCCAAAGCAAAATAAAAGTATTGGACTTTGTTCTCCATTTCTGTATTTTTAGATTGGAAGTTTATGAAGCAGATCCTGTGCTCCAGGTGTGCGAACTCCTCTGTCATCCTGTGCATCCTGTTCACCCTGCCATCACAGAAGGAAAAACTCAATGTGAGAAGAAGACCCTGTTTGTGTCATGCACTGTAATACAAAGTTTTAAGAGGAAATATTTAATTAATAACCCTGCCACCAAATCATTCCCATTTCCTTCCTATACAGTGACTAAGAGCAACATTTATGTATACACATGAACTCTGCAGGATTTTATAATGGTTGTTTCAAGAAAGGTGCAAATAGCTAGCTTTTTGCTGTTGGATTATTAATCTTTGTAATTGTTATCAATAATGATCAAATTAGGGAAAATTTCAGTTGATCTGACATCGTCAGTCCAGCCTTCCCGGAAGACAGTGGAAACAAGAGACAAGTGCTGTCTCCTGGTGGAGCATTGCTGGAGACTAGCTTCAGTTGAGGGTGGCTGGCTGCTGGCAAGGGCGAGAGAAACACCACTCCACAGCAGAAACCCACCACACAACCTCTCTGCCAGTGAGCCGGTCTACTTCTGCTGTCCTCCTCTTGCCCCTGGTCAGTCCCTCTCACTGCTTCCCCTAAGCCCTAGAGCCCATGCATCCATGAGAGGAGCCACAGCCCCTCACAAAAGTGCCAGAAAGCTAACCCAAGAATAAAAAAAACTGTTTTGGTTTCAGTCAGCTCACTCAATGCACCCCATGATTGCACAAGCACTGGGGCCATTGAAAATGTGTAGTTTAGGATGAGAGGATGGAGGCGGTGCTGTCAACTGGTTCGACAGCAGCCTGCAATTAGAGTCACTTCAGCCAGCTGTGAAACTACAGGGTATTTTGATTTCCTTCCAATGCTTGTAGAGGGCAGTGGGGTGAGGATAGCCTTAAAGCACAAGAAGGGCCCATTTTTTGTAAGGATCAGATTGGTCTACCTATGGGCATACTTAAAAGGTACATGGATGTGAGGTGGAGAAGATACTGGTAGAGAGAAAAGGCCCATAGGCTGAAGAGCTGAAAGTCACATTGCAGCATTAGCCTTTATTCACAGAGATGCTACGCAATGCCAGGCAAGAGATTTAAGTAGGATATTCGCAAGTTGAGCTTGTTAGTTTATCCATGATTTCCCAAGTGCCTGACACGAGCCCCTGGGCCAGTTGCATGGCTGCAGTCAAAGCCAATGTTACCAAAGGTCCATGTGCAATGAGGAGCTGCTGAAACCCTGGCAAAGGACGCAGGGAGGGGGGCCACGGGGAGGTAGGAGCTGTATGATCTCTACAGCTGACGATGAGACAAGATTTGGGTAAGCTAAGGAGCACAGCTCGGTCTCCATGCAGAGCAGCTCTGCATGAATGACCTTCTGTAAGTTCCCCTCTCTTTAAATTGGCCTGAAACTGGGTGTTTTATTTTCTTTTCCTGCCCAGAGTCAGATACTCAGAAAATGACTCCAGTGCATTCTTGAGACCCCAGTGCCCCAAATCCTGGGCGTTCTGGGCCACGGTGCCAGGAAAACCCATTTCTGCCTCACATAATGCACTGCCACCGCCAAGGAGGGATAAATACCAGCCACTGCTGCACAGGTTTTCTATTGCTCAGGGGTGTAATGGATTTAGTAGTGGATGCATTAAATGATCCCTAACTATAATTAGCTCCCCCTGTGCTTACAACACTACAGCCTCATACAAATTGTTTCTAATGACACATGCAGTGTCGAGGAACAGGGTAATAGCTATTTAAACAGTTGCTGATCCCTGAGCTCGTACACGACAGTGCACTTTACAGTTATTTAGAAATTTCAGACATTTTTTAAAAGTGCTCTGGGCATTGATCTAGAGAAAAACTTGGTCAGATGAGAATGGAGATGATGCCCTTCCCCTAACGGTAACAGACAGATAACGTGCTAGTTGTCAGACATTACTGCTGCCCCAGTCTTGCTTGTCCCCATTACCACCCTTTCCCTGCAGTATGATTAGTAAAACAGATAGCCTTCTCCCAGGTCATGCCTACGGTACAGACACTCAAGGAGAGTCAAGACAGTCTTCCTAAAAATATTCTCATCTATGTGGCTCTCAGTATCTACATTAATGTACATAATGTTCAGAAATGAAAGCTTGCTCGTTTAATGCCGGATCATCAGCCTCATCAGCGAGTAGTACCTATAAAATGTACCAAGGCCAAAAGGCTGCTGGCCACACTGGGTAGCAGGGGCCTCTTTGCATGGACCAGATGGCAAGCTCAAGGGCTGAAGCCTGCAGTTTCAAAATTCAAGATACTACAACTTTTTTTTCCTTTAAAATAAAAATCTCTTTTGATTTTGTTCCTCAAGCTAAGGATGATAATGAGATTTTTATTCAAGAACAGTCTTTTGGTTCAAGAAGCACGGACAATTACAGCTCTTGTGAATCATGAAGCCTGAAAGAAAAGACTCAAAAGAAAACAAGTTTGCAACTTCAGCTACTCCAGCAGTAACCAGCCAACACTAATTGTAGATATTCACCAAAAACTAGCACAAAGCTTGCCACAATTCCTGAAAAGTGCACATCATGCCAAAAGAAACCTTCATTTCTTACATGAGATGAAAAATGTCCTTTGTTAGAAATTTGTTTTTAATGAAGATAGTATGTCAGGACATTTTTCACCTGACCTTGAAATGGCAACACGCCTTATTCACTTGGGTGATCAGGTTTCACTTCACAGGAAATGGAGAATAAATTTAATTTTCTCTTTTATAAACATGCACGCACACAAACACACTAATTTAAATGTGATCCGCTGCTATTTGAATACTACAGGTCTACCCCAGCAAGCAGTATTGCTGGCAACAAAGTGTGATCTGCCCACTGAAGGCAAGACAGCATGAATGACAGAGGGCAAGAGAGATCTTCTGCAGCCACCCAGGTCTAAGAGCTGATACATGAGCCAGTAACTGGGGCTTTCTACCAGTCTTCTAATTCACGGCTACATGGAGTCTCAGTCTGCCAGGGAATGAAGGTATATGGTTGCAAAGCCATACTAAAACCTGCTTTACTGTAAGGAAGACACAAATACATTTCATTTGTAGTGCTCTTTGCTCAAAGCAATATCAAAGGGAGAAGCTGAATTGCAAGTTTTCAGGTAAGTGATACTTCTCCATTTTCAATTTGGAGGGTTCAAGATTGCAGTGAAGAACTGATCAGCAGTGCAGGAAAACTAAACTGGGGATGGATCAAATATTTTAGAAAATTTTGTGTAACTTTACTTGAAATATACCAGTGAGACGCATAAATGTGTGTGACAGCGGTATCACCGAGCAGCAGAAAAGAGAGAAAACATGTATATCCCTAGCTTTCATCTGAACGTAAATCTGGCTTTGTTTAAAACAAGCTTCTTAGATTTTTCCTAATGCATCTTTAACTGCAAAGCTGCTATACCAGAGCTAACATTCGTGTTGAAAAGTATTAGCGTTTTAACTAAATTATGGGGAACTGTTCAAATTTTTCTCTGATGTGCTCCCAAGTAATAAAGTGATATCCATCTTTCTGACTGGTTATGATCAAATAATACCCAGCTTTAATGACTGGCTTTGTCAGAGAAAATTTGTCGTGTTCTACTAGTCGTTGGGATAATGCAGAAGCGTCCATGCAGGTAACATGCTAAATGCTGTTAACTGAATCACATCAAGCACTAATTCTATACACAGGATTTCCAGGGCTGCAAAAAGGTACAATTCTGTCTTTTTTTTTTTTTTTTTAATGCGATGACTTCATCCCGGATGTTCAATTTAACACTGATTTAGTTTAAAGACTATGTTTTAGTTTAAAGACTATGAGGGATTTGGGCTTGATAGTACCCTGTCTAGCACTTTATGAAGTCACTTAATAATATTTGCTCAGATGGAATAGGTTAGGATCTGGAGGAGTCGTGCTCACCTGAGATACGGAAGACCCACAGTGGCACGCCTCTTGCCTCATTGAGACATCTGAAGGCTAGATATCCAGGTGTCAACTAGTCATCTTGGGCTGCCTTTGTTGTCAATGGAAAGAAATAGGTATGCCAAAAGAGTAAGTCATTTATCTTAGAAACTTCTACTTATAGGAAGGTATATTATGTCCTGAAGGAACCTACATCTCTCCCTGATGATAAAGGCAGGCTTAGGATGACTGGCTCCACTTTAAGCATCTAACTTTCTGTATCTGAAATTATGAGATGATTGTCATCCTTGGTTACCATTCTTTCAGGTTAAAACACTACCAAAAAAAATTACATCTTGAAATCACTGTGGAGAGATCCAAACTGGCAGACGAGAAACCATTTCAGAGACAAGTCTATCTAGCTCCAATTTGCATGAAATGAGAAGCAAGATCAGTGCCTTCACTCAATATCTGTGCTTTCTAGCTTCCCTCTGTAATTTGAGAAACAGTCTTTAATAATCTAAATCAGTTTTATGCCACTATGAAGCCTGATTTTTTTTTAAAAGGTATTTATACTAGTTTTATACTCTGATGACTCCAAGAGAAAAAGATTATACTCAGGGAACAAGACATGATTGTCAGGTTATGGGAGCATCAGGTCCTGAGATCTGTATATGAACCTAACATCTTTTGCTTTTCATTAAACACCTCTGGTTTCATGGGCATAAAACACTGATTAGCTCAGATTAATGGAGATAAGATATGGGTGTGGTTCTACTTTCTGAAAGGCTAAGACTAATTCACGGTTTTGCAAAATCTAAGCCCAAATTCCCTCTAGCTCTCTAAACGTGTGCTTCCTACTCTGAAGGTTTTCAGATAAGCAGGAATTGTCTTCTTCAATGTAGGAGGTTAAATAAAGCAAGAGTAAAATTGATCATTATCAAAATTAAACATAAAGGAGAGGGAAGGGTGAAATTAAAAATTTGAGTGGGATTGTCTAGGCTGGAGCTCGTTATGTTAGCAAATCCCTGTTCCCTCCTTCTGTTATGCCTTGTATTTGCTACAGTGACAAAAGATTTAACCGAATGCATTTGTCCCAACAAATCAATTAAAACTAACATTTGATTTTCATAAAGCTTCAAGAAGATTTTTGCAAACATGGCATCTGAACGCACCAGCAATTTCACTGCTCTGCCAGGCTGGGCAGACCCTTTGACAAGCTGCAAGGATGAAGATTTCTTACAGGTGAGATCCTATCTCTCTATCGTTTATGGCCTAATCTTCCTGGTGTGCTTCCCAGGGAACATCATGACAATTTTTGTTTACTTTGCCAAGATGAGGCCCTGGAAAGGCAGCACCATCATTATGTTAAACCTGGCTATCACTGACTTATTATATATAGCCACACTTCCTTTCTTTATACACTACTCTGTTAATGGAAATAACTGGATTTTTGGAGACTTCATGTGCAAGTTTATCCAGTTTTGTTTCTACTTCAACATGTACAGTGGTATTATCTTCCTTAGCTGCTTCAGCATTTTCCGCTTTTTTGTAGTTGTCCATCCAATTAAATGCTTTTTTGTTCAAAAACAGAGATGGGCAGTGGTGACTAGCATAGTAGTTTGGATTATTTCACTGGTGGCCATGAGCCCCTTGGGCTTCTTGATTGCCACGAGGCGTACACAGAACAGGACAATCTGCCCGGATCTAGCTGCTGCTGAGGACCTTGACACTAGTCGGTGGTATAACTGGCTGCTGACTAGCCTGGCCTTCTTCTTGCCCTTGCTGACAGTGACTCTGTGCTACGTGATCATTATTTACACCTTGGCTACTGGGCCTCACACGCAGGCTTGCTACAAACAAAAGGCTCGCAGGCTTGCCATCATCCTCTTGGTGGTCTTCTATGTGTGCTTCCTCCCCTTCCACGTCTTTCGAGGCATTCGGCTGGAGCTCCGAGTACGACCAGTTAGCTGCCACTTGAAGAACATGATACTTTTTATGTTTATTATAGTTAAACCTTTAGCAGCTTTGAATACGTTTGGAAACTTACTGCTCTATGTTGTCACGGGAGACAACTTCCAGCAGGCAATCCTCTCGCTCCTCAAGTTTCGGACAAACAAGAACCTGAAGTAGAAGAGACTGATGCCATCAAAGAGTTACAGAGGAAGGGTCCAAACCTGCCCTCAACCAGCCAGGCACAAACTCCCTGCCATCAGAGTACTCAGATTAACCCTGCCAGCACCAAAGGAAAGTTAATGTGTTCTGTGTTTTGGAGGTAGAAATTGATCATCAGTAGAGAAAACTTGTAATTTAAAATAGAAAGCTTAAATAAAGTACTAAAAAATTAAATGTGTAACTTTGCAGAAATTTCTCTGCATTTGCTTCCTGAATCCTTGATACCTCTTTTGGAAAATGGCCAGCAGTTCCAGAAAAAAATAGTTTCATGTTAGTGGCACACACAGATTCAGGGTTGGAGTAATTTAATTTAATTTTAGTAACTTAGAATTTAAGTTACATAGAAAGCTGGAGGGGTACTTTTTACAAGGGCATGTAGTGACAGGACAAGGGATAAGGGTTTCAAGCTGAAAGAGGGTAGGTTTAGATCAGATATAAGGAAGAAATTCTCTAACTATGAGAGTGGTGAGGCACCGGAACAGGTTGTCCAGAGGTGCTGTGGATGCCCCTCCCTGTAAGTGTTCAAGGCCAGGTTGGATGGGGCTTTGAGCAACCTGGTCTAGTGGAAGGTGTTCCTGCCCACGGCAGGGGGGCTGGAACTAGGTGATCTATAAGGTCCCTTCCAAGCCAAACCATTCTGTGATTCTATGATAAGCGTCTAGTCTAAGCTAGAAGCCTGCTTTTAACTTGTTTCCTGAGCAATGGAGAGTAAGACCTTCCAGAGGGCAATTCATCACAGCTGTCTTAGATGTGTAGGAGGTTCATCTCACCTCCCTGGAGACATTGACAGAGTAGGTGTATGCATATAAGCTAATCACCTTGTCCTCCCTTTATAATTTCCCATTACAGTAGAGAGAAATAAGCAGTTTTAGAATGTGATTCACCTAATTGTTCTTGATGCCTACATTTGGACAAGAAGAATCATGACCTAGAAGTGCCTGTTTCTCTCCATTCACCATGAAAGGTAAATAGATCAGACACAGACCCAAACATTCATGCCTGCTTTTACACAGCTGAGGCCCAGCTCTGGCACAGAGTGGGAAGGATCACTCTCCAGAGGTGGCTAAAAGAGGGACTTACACAAGAAGACCCTGTTTAGTGCCTTCAGTGACTGCCTGAAGATTAATGGTGGAATAATACAAGACCACTCCCATAAGGGTTTTCCATTCTACTAACTGCGATTTCTCAATTAATTTTAGTCCAGAGGTGAGAATGTATGCATGAATGTGCCATATCCATAGAATCATAGAATCAAAGCATCATAGAATGGTTTGGAAAGGACCTTTAGAGGTCATCTAGCCCACCCCCCCCCTGCAATGAACAGGGATATCTTCAACTAGATCAGAGCCTCCTTCCAAACTGACCTTGAATGTTTGCAGGGATGGGGCATCTACCACCTCTCTGGGCAACGTGTTCCAGTGCCTCACCACCCTCCATGCAAAAAATTTCTTGCTTATATCTAGTCTGAATCTACCCTCTTTTAGTTTAAAACCATTACCCCTTGTCCTATTGCTACAGGTCCTATTAAAAAGTGTCTTTCTTGTAAGCCCCCTTCATATATTGAAAGGCCACAATAAGGTCTCCCCAGAGCCTTCTCTTCTCCAGGCTGAACAGCCCCAACTCTCTCAGCCTTTCCTCATAGGAGAGGTGCTCCAGCTCTCGGATCATTTGTGTGGCCTCCTCTGGACCCACTCCAACAGGTCCATGTCTTTCCTGTGCTGAGGGCTCCAGAGCTGGATGCAGGACTCCAGGTGGGGTCTCACCAGAGTGGAGTAGAGGGGCAGAATCAGCTTCCTCGACCTGCTGGACACCCTCCTCTTGATGCAGCCAAGGAGACAATTGCCTTTCTGGGCTGCAAGAGCACACATTGGTGGGTCGTGTTCAGTTTTTCATCCACAGCACCACCAAGTGCTTCTCCACAATCCATAGACAATACAAAGTAATTTTTGCCCATTTCTTTACTCAGTGAAGCTCTGCTTCATCACACCAGGTGAGAAACAGCTTTGGGTAACAGCACATCTGATGGGCAAGAAGAAGTGACGCACAGGAAAAAAAAATAAACTTACAGGAAAGTGTGAGTCAAATACTTGCAGATACAATCCAGAGGTCCCAGGACCAGCTGAGGTACCCCAGCCAACAGCAATACAAAACTATTAGCAACATAATATTCAGAGTCCAAAAGTAAGACCACAGAGTGAATCCTCCAGTACATTTTTATAAAAGCCTGATTTCATGTTTCATTACTTTTGCTCTCCACTCTGAAATGTTCATTAATCAACGGTAACACACGCTGCCGCAAGGGTCTCATGCGACCCTTCTCCTCATCCAATCCCTCTATGCATGGTCTGGTCTTCAATTGACCACCAGACCAAGACCACCAGACCACCATTCCCATCAAGCACATGCCTGAGTGACTGGCAGATAGCCTATGATTCCTCTATGGCATGGGGAACCCATTCGCTGCCTCCCTCGGGGCCAGCTGGGGGAGAACAACAGGCAACAGCAAGCTACAGGCAACAGCAAGCTACAGGCTTGTCGAGGGAAGGAGAGAAGGTAAGAAACCATCCCTAATATAGGAAGACCAGCATGGGGAAAGGAATCATAGAATCATAGAATGGCAAGGGTTGGAAGGGACCTTAAAGATCATCTGGTTCCAACCCCCCTGCCATGAGCAGGGACACCTTCCACCAGACCAGGTTGCTCAGAGCTCCCTCCAACCGGCCCTTGAACACTTCCAGGGAGGGGCAGCCACAACTTCTCTGGGCAACCTGTTCCAGTGTTTCACCACCCTCATGGTGAAGAATTTCTTCCTAATATCTGATCTAAATCTGCCCACTTTTAGTTTGGAGCCATTGCCCCTTGTCCCATCACTACACACCCTTGTGAAAAGTCCCTCTCCATCCTTCCTGTAGCCCCCCTTCAGGTACTGGAAGGCTGCTATAAGGTCACCCTGAAGCCTTCTCTTCTGCAAGCTGAACAGCCCCAACTCCCTCAGCCTGTCCTCCTAGGAGAGGTGCTCCAGCCCTCTGATCATCTTCGTGGTCCTCCTCTGGACCCGGAAGAACAGCATTTGTCTGGGATAGGGTAGAAGATGAACTGTGAAGGAAAAGTTCTAACAGAAAGCAGAGGAGGAAGCCATTTTCCTGCAGAAATAGCCCATTTGATTTTAATCCACCCCTAAGTATTAGTCAAGGCACGTTTTAAAACTTCTGCACAGTGCAGCATGATCTCCTCTGGGACCATTACCAGTCCTCAAACTGTGGATGAGCTCTTTAGGTGAAGAGAGAAGCTCACCCAGTCAGACCTGGAGAGATGTTACATGAAGCAAACATCCAAAAAATGTAAAGAAATCTCCTCCCATCCCACATGCTGCATTGGTTTTGCCAGTTTCCGAGGGGCAGCACCACCTCCTCCACCTCACTTAGAGTGCTGCTCACAGCTGCTTGCACCTTAGACACCACAGGCAACTGAACCACCATCAGAAGGCAATACTGAGCATGGCATCTTAGCTGTTTTTTAACTTTAGGGTATCCTATCAGCAAACTTATTCTGAGCAGAACCAGGCTGGTACTTTAACTTTTAAGCCTCTACCACATATTAACACAAGAGTTTCATTAACTCGAATTGAGTCCTACATTAACATCTACATTATGGAGTCTGGTTCTTCTGGTGTTTGAGACAGAAAAGGAACTGCCTCTGTTTTTGCAGCAATATAGGAGCAGTTTTTGCTTTCAACTTTAATTGAAGGTCTGCGTTAGTCCTCTTTCAGCTCTACTTGATATTTGCTGGATAAATTACTCAGCACATTCATCTGTTCTTACACACAGGCTATGTACATTTTTTTAAATGCAAGATGCCTGGAATACCGTCAGTACTAGCCTCATCGCCTGGAATGATCTGAGCAGATATCATCCTGAGTTGGCAAGGGGATGAAACAGATCTTGGTTTCTCAGATTTTCCTTCCTACAAGCTGTGAAGAACAAATATATAAGCTACTTTATTATAAATGGTACATTTACAATTTCCATAGAAGTCATAGAAAAGAGAAAAAGAGATCTGTCAAAAAAGAGTCCTGCCTGCTCCCCTGCCCTCCTCCCGATCCATACTGGCCTCCCGCTTTCATATTGCTCCATGCTGCAATAACCTACCCCCTTTGCATGTCCTCTGTGCACATGTACTTGCATTTTTCTCCTGCTCCCCACTCCCGCTGTTCCTCTGCCTGTGATGTTGATTGCTATAGGGCCATAACTCTTGGCACGTTCATCCCTAACCTGGTGTCATGTGGTGTGACATTAGACAACCAAAGACAGTAATCACGGCTGCAGAGGAGTTGTCAGCATCCAGTCAACTCTCCCTTCATCCCACTACAATTCATCTTCAGCTGAGCTAGGGAAAAAAAGGGAAGGACTATGAAAATGTTATCAGGAAACTGTTTCAAGCTAACAAGACAGTCAGGTCCAACAGCAGAACACGATCCTTGTATTTTAAGATTTACATCACCATAGAAAAGGAGAACAGCTCAGTCATATTCATATTTTAATAATTTTTTATTTGACATCTCTAAGAGTTATGTTTCCTTTTTAGCTTTAAATTTAAATGTTGTTCTTATTTTTTCAGAACTACGATGCAAAAGCTTGATATTCCTTCCAACAACCTCTAATACGTTTGCCTTAAGGAGAATGAAACTAACCATGTTCAAGGAGTAAAAGACAGGCCCATACACTCAATCTGCTATGGGTAGGGCAGCAGTCCTTAAATAAGTATCATACTATGATCATTTACTGCTTATGTTTGTAGTGTTCTCCCAAGACTAGAGCATTATTACAGCCACATACAAGCTATAGAGACATAAAGTAAAAAACAAATGTTTTACTGTTCTTATGAAAGGCCCAGATCCATAGCTCTAACCTCAGTGCCTGCCTGTGCAGATGAGCAGGAGCAAACAATGTACTAGAAGAGGACAAGAATGACTTTTTTTCAGCAAGTGCAGATTTTTTCTAAATGTAAAATAATTCTATAAATACAAAATAATTCCTTTCATAAGGTAACTAAGAGTGATCACTCTTGTAAAGCAAATGGTAAGTCTGTCTTAGGAATATCACTGTGTGTACCATCTTGCGTGTGTTCTGCTCTCATCTTCAGGCTGATCTTTCAGACGTTAGCAGCAGTGTGAAAGCAAGGGCTCTGCTTCCCTGGTGTTTTCCGACTGGTCTGTTTAAGGCAACAGATCCACCTCTGGAAGTGTAGGAGGGAACATTTTAACCCCTTGGGCATATCCACTAGCTTCATCCCCAAAAAAGCCTTAGCTATCAGAAAGCAGGACTAGAAGGAGAAGGCTGTAGGCTCAACAAAATGTCGGAGAGTGAAGCACCATTCTCCAGCTCTCTATAACAAGTGACCATCCAATGGCCAGGAAAAAAGGCAAAAAAGCTTTTTGCACAAACACGGGAGAAACCCATCCAAGGAGAAACCCAGCTGGTGCCAGCAGCATGACAGTGGCAGATCATCAGGCGTTGCCTGTTAGCAACGTGGGGTTCAGGAACGTCGCAACTTGCCCATGAAGAAGGGAACAAGGCTAGTTTCATCAAGTGTACAATATAGGCACCTCATTTGAACACCATGTCTAAGGAGACAGAAATATCTCTATTTTTAGGATGCTTAAAGAGCCCAGCAGATAGTCCAAGCCTACCTAAGTGGCCTGGACTTACTACAGACCTGTACATGTGTCATGTGTGGGAGTGCATAAGGGACAGTGAAATAGGGAGGTGAGGAAAACCCATCCCCACTTTGATGAGACTTTCATCTTCTCTGAATGAATATGAGACACACACACACTCTTTCCTTTTCATTCTTTAATATTGTTTTCTTTTTTCTCTGGCAGCGTATGCTCCAGGATACCTCTGCAGATCCCACAAGGAGCAGGAGATATGGGTCCACACGCCCAACACAGCTGTGGGAAGGGAAGGCACTGCACACAAAGACCGGATAGCAGCCCACAAAACCAAGTCAGCTGGTTACATTTGGTTTAGAACTGTAACCATGTGAGGATGGACATACAAAATGCTCTTCAGTCTTGCAGTAGTGGTGGAGGAGAGGAAGCTTCTGCCAATTTATCAATTGTGTCCATTTCCAAGGAGTAAACCTGAACTTCAATTACACATGCCATTGTATAAGCACTGTATTTAAAAACTACGACTGCCAATAACCTTTCCTTCTGTATATGTACAAATCCAATGCAAATAGCCATCTAGAATATCCCCACAGATCCGTCAGCAGATTCCCACTTCATAAAACCACCTACCCAAACATTAACCTCAGTGGCTGCTCATGGGTTTGCATATGCAAACCCTGAGGAAAGGAGACAAGGATGACTTAACTTGCAAGAAAGCACATGCACTAGGCTGAGAGCATGAAATGGGGGTTCAGGCATTAGCCACAAATTATGCTGGAATTTTGGATCTGTTACGTAAAACCTTCACAAACACCTGCGACTTCTTGGGACAGCATCACAGGGATGGTGGCAATGCCAAAATAAATCATGGTTTTGTATAGTGGAAGGAAATGAGGGTGCCAGGGGTTTCTGAATTTTACCCAAATCCACCAGTGGAGGGACAGCAGACAATTGCACCAGTTTGCAGCTTTTATTCACATTACTACATACAACAACCACAACAGAAGGTGTAGTTCCTACTGCTCTTCAAAAGTGACTTGAGGAGGCTTAAGGAAGCAGTCTGCTTAACTCGCTTTCCTGGTCACTTGGGCAGTTCCTCACCAGAGGTATGGAAACACATGAGTGGCAGAAAAAGCCAAATGTGTGCGTTTGTACCACCATGTTTCTCCCTCACTAACCACAGCGGGGCTGAACTCAGTACATCAGCAGCGGTGGTCTCACTCATCCCAAAACCAGCAGAGCTGACAACCAAAACAGAACACTTCTGCAAGAGTCACCAGTGCAAACCAAACCTCATCTTGATTTCAAGGCTGGCTCTGCCATCTTGGTTCCAGGGAGGGCTGGGGGTTCAGGGGTATCCCTGTGCCTTGCTTTTCATGTCACATTCATCCCTTGCCCAGCTGTGGCCATGTGTTGAAGATGAGGGCCTGGACTTTAGGCATGGAGATGCTGGTGTTTTGGGAGAGCGTTGCGGGAGGCTGACATGCAGAGCCGAGAAAGGTGGCACGTGGGGGTGTGCCAGAGCTCACCACCCCTTGGGTATCCCCAGCTGACAGCGATATCCCCTTGGGGACAGACACAGGGGTTCGAAATCTTCCTCGTACCTGCCTTTCCTTTTCTGTGTGATGGAGAAAACAGCCTGCAGCAGGGAAACATTTTCTTTCCCCCTCCTGCCTCAAAAAGAAGTGCAACAACAGCAAAATCTTTTCCTTACATGATCCTCGGGCGTGATTCCTAGCAAGCACGCATGCAGAAAACCAGGGCTGATTTATGGGGGGTCTTCTCTGGGAGGGGACGATATTGCTGTGCGTCTCAGCCGAGGTCGGGGACATCCTGCCACCCACCAGCACAAGGGAGAGGGACAATCCAGCCGTGAGCCCAGTACAAAGCTGGGTCGGTGCTGCTGGTTCACCAATAAATCAGCGTCAGGCAAGTACGAATGCTTGCTCTGGTCCTGGGACTGACGGACCCTCCCATCTAACCAGAGGGAGTCACTTTATCTCCCCCTGATTATTTCCCTTGCCACATTTTATCCTTTTAGAGTTACAAGCTCTTGGGGCAGATGTCTTAGTGAGTATTTGCACAGCAGGACCTGAATCCCAAATGAGCCCTTCTGGCATTATGAAAATTCAATCAAGGGCTTCAGCCATGAAAATGTAAACGATGTAGCTACTTATCATTTGTGCATATAGAGACACATAAACACACATATGCAGATACACATGCCCGGGGAAGCAGCGCCTAGTGCAAAAATATAAGTCCTTTAAAATAACAGTGCTATGTCGTGTTTAAGCCCCTTCCTTTGGATATGAATTTATATTTCACTTGTTCCTTTTCTCCCCTGTACAATAAAAATAGCGTGACACTGGGGACAGAAGCTGGCTGAACAGAAATCACTTTTCAGGACAAAAAGCAATTGCTACAAAAGCAATTGCAGCAATGCACAAAATCTTCTGAAGCGGTATTCAAAAGTTTGTGCTGACACACTGGGCTAAACAGACATAATAATTTTTCATAATTTTTTTATAATTTTCTGCTATATACAAATTAATAACATTCTACTACTGATTCAAAGACCAGTCTCTAAGTATTCTGTTTTTTTTATATTTAACATGGTAGCACCTGTCTATTTTGCGTCTTTTTTTTGTGACATGGAAACAAGCTGTATTTGCCTGTGTGATAAATAATAATAATCTGTACTAAAATGGATTTGGATGTGTATGCAAGGGGAGGGTGTTCACATCTGGGGCATTTGCTTGTGTAAATTTTGATGTAAATTTTACTATTAAGATGTTGATATTTCAAGACAATGGTGTGGCTCATTTCTGCACTGCAAAATTGAGTGTGGCTCACTGTCCAAGCAGTTTAGGCTTATTCACATACTTGGAATACAAAGAGCATTCTCCTCTGACCTGTTTTAAATACATATCTCACATTACATTGAGCTGTATCACCCTCTTAAGGTGACTATTTTTGCCTCACTTGCTATAAAGGAACTATTTTTTTCTCCACTGAAAAAAATAAAAGTGCCTCTTTGTCATCCTTTTTTGGTTTATTTTGAATTTTCTTTTTTCCTTAGCAGTCATTCTGGGTAAAGCTTCCTCAGCTAACTTCAGATAACATATAGGCCTAGCTCTGAGACAGCTGCCTATGGTGGTTTTATAGTCAGCAGGGAGAAACTGGAGCCTTAGAAGCACCTGCACAGGGAGGTCAATGGTGTCCACACTTCTGACTTCAACACCCAGGCTTTGGCATGATGGACCTGGTCCGCTCTGTCTCATCTGTAGGCTGATTGTTATTTCCATATGAAAAGTTTGGTGAAAGAAGAAGTGTAGGTTTCGATTTTATGACAGTTTTTTATAGTATATCTGCAGAGCACTGCAGTGAATTTTTACAGTGTCCTCTGGATCATCATTATCTTCAGGTAACCTAGTTTAAAAAGGCTGGACTATATTCATGGGCCTTGCTAAATCAGAGGTTACAGTTATGCAGAGAATAAAATATAGAATATTGCATATGTCTCTTCTATATTTGTTCTGCATATTGAAAGAATACATAATAGACCACATGGAACTGTGAAAAAATAAAAATAAGTGTAAAAACCTTTAAAGACAAGACCCAGTTCAAATATGTGGTACATGAAACGTGGGATGCCCCAGGCTCTGCCCCCATCCCCAGTCCTGGGGGAGCATCCCACCCTCCCCATGTGCACCCACGGGGGAATACATCCCATTTAAGGGGTTGATTCACTTGTGCGAGCCAGGTGCTGGTGGCAGCCCGCTGCGTGGGGGGGTGGGGTGGAGGGCAGGCCAAGGGAGGGGGCTGGGCTAGGGTTTGGCTTTAGGCATCAGCAAGTAGCGAGAAGGGAACTGGGAAGGATGACAAGAGCCCTTTCTAGAGTTAGGAAGTAAGAGCCTGGTGAGTTACAACAAAAAAGAAAAAGAACCCTGAGCTTACAGGTGTCAAAAAAAGTATGAAAATTTATGAGCAAAAAATAAATAAAATAAACAGGCAGGGAGCCATCATAAGGGAAGGAGAGAAAGATCCCAGTGTGTCAGCATAGGTGCAGGTACACACACACACACAGAGTTAAGAGCCCTAGAAGCTATACAGAGGGGTTGCTTCTGCCCGAGTCCTCTTCGTGTCACGGCTCTGTAACTCTCCAGACTTTCCAAGTTATTGGAGAACTTCTCTGAATAGCCCTTAGAGGAGCTTGTCCAAAAAGGATTTCTCATCAGACCCCTTTAATTTGCCATAGCTCTGAGATGGGACATGCTGTGACTGACGCCCTAAATGGGGTATTAAAAAAACATTAACGAAATTCAGAAGTATGATTGATAGGAGATTCCTCCCTGTAATGTAACCAAACTATTAAAGTTCTTCATTAAACTTCTGTAGCACATAATTTCCGGCAGCGAAATTGAGGGACTTCCAAGTGCCTGAGAAATATAGGTGACGGGGAGATTAAAATGAGTGGCAGCCCGCGGGATGACAGCTGCTGGAGAGATATCTTCACCACCTGTGGAACCTGCTCCAGAACTGACAAGCATTAATGCTCATTCCTAATACTTAGTAATCTCTAAGCTACATGTGTAGTTAAAAACTGACACAGCTGAAAATTTGTCTCAGTATCCACACCAAAGGATACGATATAAAAATATCCTCCATTTCCACAAGGATAATGCAACACAATGGCTTAAAAAAACATTGTGAGCACAGAGGAGAGAGTTGGAGGGATGTGTGTGACTTGTTCCTCTTGTCATGAAGCCTTCGACATGTCTTGTTGATCCAGCTGTTTTTACACTGTCAACATTACTTTTGTCTGTTAAAATTTACAGAAGGATACCTACCAACCACAGCAACAAATTAGGAGAGGATTAGAGAGCCCCTTATCTACTCACAGGATCCATTTTCAAATGATCTCTCCTAGCTCTTATAATCTAAGTTTATTCAGACATCCAAAAGGGCTCATCAATACAGGTAGTTCTGATAAATTTTCCCATCTTGCTTGCAGTGTTGTTTCCCTAACAGAATTGTGCTTTTCCTCCACCCTGGCGACTCCTGAGAGGTCACAAGCTGGAGAGACCCCTCTGCGATCCAGCCCAGCAGATGAAGTGCAACCATGCACTGATATCCACCCACTCAGGACTGGACCTCATGTGTGCCTACTGCTCAGTGGGTGGAAAATCAGTGTCCGGAACGTCGAGTCCCTCCATCCCCAAGGGAAGAAAGGCAGCTATCATTGAAGGCTGGGGGAGGAAGGACCCTCTCTTTATTCATGCACAGCTCTGACCCATGATCTGAGCTTGTCCTCTTGGTCCTGCCTCCAGGACCTCATTAGTGGAATGAGGCAGACATGCCCAAAGTGATTTGTTTCCTCCACAGCCAGCTGGCATGAAGCACCTGTGGAGTCTCCTTTCCAAGCACCTGGGCACCTGTGGGTTATACATCTGCACACAGATACCACTGGAGAATCACAGAATGGTTTGGGTTGGAAGGGATCTGCAGAGACCATCCAGTCCAACACCCCTGCCATGGGCAGCGACATCTTTCACTAGATAGGGTTGCTCAAAGCCCTGTGCAACCTGACTTTGAATACTTCCAATGATGCAGTATCCACAACTTCTCTGGGCAACCTGTTCCTCTATATTATAGATACGGGCAAGCTGAAATGGAGGTGACTACATCATCTTCAAAACATGCTGAAAAGCGCAGACCTTGGGCTCAGTCTGGTGACACCAAGGGCACTTCAGCCTGAGTATCTCTTGTGAACAGGCCATAGCTCACAGTCCATGGCCATTTCCAGCTGCTGTGTCACCCACCAGCCAGCTCCCTATCAGCCTCTTCATCTCTCCCTTCCTACCAAAAGTCATACACCAGGGACCTCTTCTTTTTCCCTGAAGCCCCTTATATTCAGGTTTACCTTCATCATTTGCTTGCATATTTGTGTGGTCCCTTTTACTTCTATTTTAAGACAAAGATTTACTTACTATTCAGCTTTCATTTCTGAGGCAGCGGTCATTTGTCACAAAGTATGTGTCTCTATAAATATTACCACGTGGTTGTCACCCTGATTTTTCTGGTAGAGGGTTTCTTAGTACAGAGTAATGGAACTGGGGCTGATTAGGGCCACCAGTGCCAGCTCTTGCCTCGCCACCGAGACAGCGTATTTGAGTGTAACTACTGACTCGGAGGCAAGGTCAGTGGAAGAAGGACTGGAGCAGTGATGAACACTGATCCGGGACAGGTCCCAGCTAGGGCCAACATCTTCTTTTGTCCCTTTAAACAGCTTGACCTGGACTTGTTCCTTGCACGTGCTTTGCAGTCACCAGCGGCACCAGTTATCAGATGTGCGTCTCAGGCGTGTGGAAAGTACCATGCCAAAAGCAACCCTCGGAGCAGGAGAGTTTATTTACCTTATTCTAGGTAGAGAAGTGTTTTGTTAAATCTGGCTGCAGCTGTCATAGGATAATTAATGCATGTATCTTCTATCCAACTATTATTTGAATAAGCACCTCTGTCTGCCCCCAAAATTGCACATCAGTTACAGAGATTTGTCACCAAGACATAAATGAATGCTATCTTCAAACTCATGATTCATGAGCTACCCTAGAAAACCAAACGTTAAGTTTAATTAGCTCCTGGACTAATTGCTTAATTTTATAAAAAAAAAAAACCACAACAACCTCCTCCTAGCCAAGCCTTTGGGAGACTATGGCTCATTTGCAAGGTACTAATGAGCCACCAGCAGAAGATAAAGTCAACAGCAGACCCGGTGCCGGGGCACGTAGCCTCCCTCCGCCACAGCACTGGAGTGGCACAGCCAGGCTTACTTATGCTTACTGCGACAGGGAGATCAGACAGTTCTTCTTTTGGTAAGAAATTGAATCTGGGGGCTGACCAAAAGGGTAGCAATAAACACATTAGGATAAACTGATATTAGGTTGACTGGTATGGACTGAAACACTCAGGTAAGTATGAGTGAACAGCATGGTACTGACCAAACAAGAAAATCTGTGGTCTAAACAGAGGCTACAACTACACTGATGTAAATGTGGAATACAGGTTATATTTAAACCTGGTTTTAGTCTCACTGTCAGTGAGATTTATTTAACTGCTTTACAGAATTGGGATTTTGGTAACTATCTTCATGTATATTACATAGGTAGGAATTTAAATATGGAGCTTTTTCAGCCAGAAATGCTTTCCAGATTGATAATTCTGATCAACACTATTAAATAATGACTAAATAGTAGCGACAATACATTTATTGAATGCTGTTTCGTATCAACCCCAACAGGACCTAAGAGCTGTCAGGGCTTCTGAGCCTGAACATTTAAATAGTTCGAAGGAAAAAGCAGGCCAGAATCAAGTCTGCATGCTCAAATCAGGAATGAAGTATATCTAAGTATACCGGAAGAGGTAATATTTGTCTGTCATTTTAATTAGTTGTAATTTTAATTAGCATTTTAGTGCTCTGAAAACTCACAAGATTGAGTCTTGTTCACTGCAGGTTCTTCTCGAGGTGTTGGGCACCTCTGGTGACAGCTACAGGTTTTCTCCCTTCTGACCTGAACCTGCAGGCTGAAACGTGAGCTGTGTCTTTCTCTGTAGTGGCTAGAGAACAACACCCCCCACCCCCAAATTCACCTGACTGCAGGAGCTGGGGCTGAGAAGCAACCAACTAACCTCAGGTTCCCAGGATCCCCTCCCAAGCCTAGAGGGATTATCCTGCACTCAGGTCAGAGCAGAGGTGATGGATGATGTCTATGCCTGGCATTATCAGAGCAAGAAACACACCGATTGCCTGCAGAAAAGCAGAAAACACCCTCCAGCAGTGTGGTGAAATAAACTGGCACTGAGATAAAATTGCCATTTACGCAATGCTTAAGGTAAGCTGCCATTTCTACACCAAATCCAAATTACCTCCTATTGGGTTTGCACAAACGTTGCCAGCAGAGATGCACAAAACCTCAGAGCAAGACAGGGAGCAGAACAGTTCTCAACTGTGTATTTCTTGCCGTCTGTAACATACATTAACAGACAAGGAGAGTTGGTGAATTCTTGTATCCACTGTAAAAGCCTGGTCTCACTGCTAGCTTTTTTCAACCGGGGCAGTTTTTGTCAAGTAATCCACATCCCTCTAATTAAAGACTATGGCCTCAGTCCTGAACTGCACCCTACACACCCCAACAGTATTGAGGGATGCAAAGTTCATCTTGCACATGCAGCCACCAGGTAGGTGTCTATTTGCTGCATAATGCGTAGTCATACAACCTGCACATTTATATCAAAACTCTAATACTTAAAATGGATAAATCAGTTCAAGATCCCTTTAAAAAGCAAGCAGGACAATAAAGCAAAGCAGAGAAAAAAAAGCAAAGCCACCCAGTACCACACCGTGTGCAAGGAGCCCTGAACCTTCACAGTGCATGAGCTGGAGCATTTTCATCCCATGCGATGTTCAGCTATAGATTGGACTCTGCCAGTTGTGAATAGCCTTTACCTCTCAGCTCTTTGGGCCTGAGGAAATTATTTAGGTGGCACCTAATCCAAAGCCAGGGCATTTTAGCTCAAGGTTCAATCCTTGTTTGAAAGGTGGGGAATATCCTCGAGAAATTGCTGAAGTAATTAAGAAGCAAACAACAAAATATCCCCAGCTCCAGCTCCTTCTGCCAGTCTGCTCCTCACTGTTCTGCTCTTTCCTTTTCATGTCACAAAAACTTTGAACATTTGTTTAGCCCGAATACCGAAGAACTGGAGCACAACAACATAAGCAGGAACACCGCTACTTTTCTGGTCAGTAATTCAGTTCCTTGGCTCGTCAGGATAAACTGCACGGCCTTGGAAAGTATTCATCCACTTGGGAATTGGATTACAGCCTCATAAAACAGCACAGTGCTCCTATTATCACCTAAATAAAGCTGCCACCATTCTGGAACAAATAGGTGGAAATGGTCAGTCACCGAGTATCCAGAGTTGAAGTGAAGAATAATAAACTGACATACGGTTCTTAAGAAATTCTTCACAAGGAGGCAGATTTAATGCCCTGAAAGCCAGCCTTTTACATGCACAAAAACACACACTCATCTTTTTTATCACTGTCTTCTCTAAAGCACTGAGGGCTCTGTAAAGGCGGGATCCAGGTACAACACTTTCTGAATAGCTGACGATGACAATGCAGCCACCACCGTATTATCCTCTCTCGCAAGAGGATGCCCCAGAAGTTTCTCAGCCTTTATAAGCTAGAAGAGGAGGTGGTTTTGTTGCAGCTGCCCAAGGTTGTGCCTGGATCAATACAAAATCCTGGCTGATTAAAAACACCTCTCTGCAGGTTTCTGCAGCCTGTGGTGGAAAAATGACTTGGTGAAAGACAAGTTCTCCACAATGTCAGCTGGACCTTGTTCCGACCCCACTGCTGAGCCACCACAAGCACGGAGCAAGTCATTTTAACTTCTTTGCATATGTAAAAAAGGGGACAGGCTCATGTTTGGAAAAATCTTTGGGCAAGTCCCTAGAGAAAGTGATTTTTAGGCATGATGTTCTGCCACTATTTTTTTTCCTGTGGGTTTGGGGATGGAATTGTTCACCACATAGTCACTGCAAGGGACTAGGCATTTGCAAAATAAGGATGCACAACCCATTTAAAAGGTCTTTTAACTAAAAGACCAGCTCCTTTTCTTTTCCAGAAATGCTCACACAACTGTTTCACAAGGATCATCAGGTTAAGACCTACCTTCAGGACCCCCTCAATGTGGAAAAATTGAATCATTTAAGGCTTAACATCACTGCTCACAAGGTCATACCTCCAGCATCTAAGAGCTTGGGAAGAGGCAGACTTCCTTCATAAGGATCAGCTTGGCCTGTGCAGAGGCACCAAGAGGGGACACGTCTGGTCCTGCCTCCCTCTGCCCTCTCCCCACTCCCAGCCCGTCGCTCCTGCTGCTTGCCTTGTGCCAGTGAGTGACCGACCCCTTGTGAGACACTTTCCCTCATGTAATGGCAGGAAACTACCTCAGAAGAAAACTCAGCCTGTGTAGTTTTCTTTTGTTGGAGTCAATTGAAGCAGCTCACCCAGGAGTTTGAATAAAAGCCGAGCCTGCACAAGCTGGTAGGGAGTATAGGGAGAGGAGCGGAGACACACAGGGGAGCAGCAAAGGGCTAAAGCCTTCTCCCATCAGCATCAAATAGCAACAAGAAGCCATGAAATCATCCCATCTGCCCGTGGAAAGGCATGTGAGTGACCTCAGACAGTCCTCAGGCAAAGGATGGGGATTTCTGCTGTACACGAGAAGGCGGTGTCACTCTTGGAAGCAGCATCAATCAGGATCAGTACCAGACAGCAGTGTCCACTTTGGGTGCCCACACTTCAAATGGGTTAAATACAGGTTTCAAAACACAGTTACACGAGCAAATGTACTGATAACCCCCCAGCTTAATAAAGAAGGGGCTACGTTGGGTTAGTCCCATTTTACATGTAACTTCCTGATGAAATCACTGCTGATAGAAAATTATTTAATCCAACAAACAAATGCATAGCAAGCACTGCCTCTGGGCAGGAAACAGAAACTCAGTTAATTGAGCTTCAAAATGAGGTGCGCAGACACGGTCGATTCCCCAATACTGAAGTTGTTTAAATCAAATCTGGATGCCTTTTTAAAGGCCATGTCATAGCTCAACAAGAAGTTACAGGCTTGATGCAGCAATCTCTTGATACGGTTTTATGGTGTGTAATACGCAGCCCCTTCTTGCCTTTAAAATTGATGGAGGACCAAAATCAGCAACAAAAGGTGAGTCTTGTAGTTGCATCGGTCTGTCCCTCACAGTGTGCTTGGCTCCTATGAGCCAAGCTGCACTTGCACCAGCGTTTACCCAGCTCTGCTCCCCAGCAGAGTGAGGGAATTACATTCTCTGAACTGGTAAATCTAAGGAGATGCCTGTACAGATCTGCACACTGGTGCCACTGCTGCAACGGGTGACACTGGCACAGCCAGGGTCAGACCTGGCTGCCCTGGTCTCAGCAGGCATCATAGAATCATAGAGTCATTAAGGTTGGAAAAGTCCTCTAAGATTGTCAAGTCCAACCATCAACCCAACACCACCATGCCTGCTAAACCATGTCGTGAAGTGCTATATCTACAGGCCTTTTAAATACCTCCAGGGATGGTGACTCCACCACTTCCCTGGGCAGCCTGTTCCAATGCTTCACAACTCTTTCTGTAAAGAAATTTTTCCTAATATCCAGTCTAAATCTCCCCTGACGCAACTTGAGGCCATTGCCTCTCATCCTGTTGTTAGTTATTTGGGAGAAGAGACCAACACCCATCTCACTAGAACTGCCTTCCAGGTAGCTGTAGAGAGCAACAAGGTCTCCCCTCAGCCTCCTCTTCTCCAGACTAAACAGCCCCGGTTCCCTTAGCTGCTCCTCCTAAGACTTGCTCTCCAAAAAGACTTGTTCTCCACCCTGTGCCCTCTTAGCAGTGCCCCGCTCCTCCCTCTTCCCAACTCTCTTGCCTCTTGTCAGTTTTGCTGCCCTCGCTTAGGGCCTTTTTTGGGTTTCAGCTATGGGAGAAATCACTGCGCAGTCTGAGCTGCTGAGGTTTGCCCCTTAAGGCACGCACCACCGGCCCATATGCAACTTTCAGCTGGGACTCTGTATGTGTGTGACACATGGGGAATGGAAAAGAGTGGGTACAGAAAAGGCCAGAGCTGCCAAAGCATGAAAGGTAGGAGATTGAAAGCATGCCACCCAGCCCTTCTCCCAAGGTGCATGCCAGGAGCATCATGAACAGGAGCAACAAGCCTCTCTCTCTCTCTCATCATATACAAACACTTTCTGTACTCCAGCCAGGATGGTCACTGTCCTTCAGGGCTTTACAGTCCTCTCAGGTCTCTCTGGTTGACACATGTGAGGTTTGAATCTATGCTTCTCAATGTTAAAGTAATACTCGAGGTGTTGGAGCAAGCAGATGTGGCTGGCGGGTTGCTATGTGCTGTAAGGTGTAAGTGATGTCCTGGTACAAGTTACTGGCCAGCAGTCCCCCGCTGCCAAAGGGGACACAGGAGAGGTGGAGCAGCCTTGGACAGTGGGTGTGAAACCCTGGTAGAGACCCCCATTCCACACACACTTTCTCCTCCCTGTGGCAAAGGGGGGGCCAGCAGCAGGCACCCCCCAGCCTAGAGGCCACTCTACCCTCCTCACCCATCCCAAAAAAAACTCAAGTAGATTGAGTTTTTTTCCAGACCTCTAGTCACGCTTCTCCATACTTATCCCCATCCTATTATAAGACCCAAAGAGCTCAGCTTACCCTTACAGCTTTAACACAGCCACAACAAGCTCCGGCAGCGCAATGCCTGCTGCCTTTGTATAATCACGCTTGCTCCTGCTGCCTGACAGGTGAGGCTGTGGCAGCACTGTGGGATATTATGACATCCAGTGGTCGCTCAGGTAAATCACTGCTGCTTTCTGAGATCCCTCTCCCCAGTTTAAGGCCCCGAAAAGGCACAGGGGTGACCACGGCTTCCTTTGTGCTAGAGCAAGGCAAATTGCCTCCTAGCAATAACACCGTGCTCCAAGCCAGCAGACCTCAGCTCATTCAAAAAACTATTCATTCGTAAACACGTTTTGCCAGCAAGGCATTAACTCATTAAGGCAAACAGCTATCTGCTAATCATACCTCGGGAGAGGGAGGTGCTATCCGAGAGCACCGACAGAAGACTGATATGCCTTTTGAATATATGGGCCTTGCAAGCTTTCCCTCTTTTCTCTCTCTCTCCAGCTCCAGCAGAAGCACAGGGACACAGGGAGCAGGGTGCTAACACGGCTTAGCAGCATCAGTGAGGGGGGCCCAGCATAGCTTCTGGCTGAACCAACTGGAGTGACTGGTCTCCTTGATTTCCATGGCTAATTCTGGGGAAGGCATCGGTGCTTTGTTGAGCATAAATGCAAGACGTGCAATTAAAGAGCAAACTTCGGAGCAATGATATCAGGATATATTCAGTTTTCTTCAAAGACAGCCAGCGATGTAACCAGAATTATTACGCACTGTTTTGCAGATGAGCTGTTCCTTCAGAGCCTGCGAGGCGGCAGTTGCTTTCTTGAGTGCTGAATTCACTCCACTCCCACTCACGTCAGCAGCTTGGCTCACAGCTGATTTTAAGTCTTTTAGCCCAAATTGCCTTTTTCTCCCCTGCAAGTGCTCTCGCCAGGGAGCCTTCCTGAAATGCACAGTAAGAACTAGATTGCTCAGGTTTACAACCAATTGGGAGAAAATGGAGTAGGAGCAACAAGGCAGCTGCTCCCCATCGAACATGGCAGTAACGACCTGCCTGCCAAGGGGACCTGACTTTGTCAGCTCCTCCAGGGTGATGGGGCCTTCAAAAGCCGCTTCCTGGAACTGAAATAGTAATTCTACAGTCATCAGCCTTAGCGTACGGTCTTTGGATTTTATGTGTGTTTCATCAAAGACAGATACCGAAGAACAATGTAATTTCACAAAGCAGTGGAAAAATACCCAAAGATAAAGCTTTCCTTTAAACACAAGTCTTTAAATTTGGCACAAAGCTACTATTCCTCTATGCTACAAGGACAGTGCTATGAAGTTTTCACTTCTATGTGTTCATGTATCGCTTGTCTATATGGCACATCACTGAGCCCAAACGGTTGCTTTTCTTTAATTTCACTGCTGTCTGTGTGATTAACCCTCCACCTCCAGGCCGTGCCAACCCTTAGCATACGTCTTGAAATCCTCGTGGTCCCTGAGAGCAGAGGATAATAGGCAAGAAAAAACCGCTCCCACCCACACTGCAAAAGCAATGGTGAAACTTCTGTGGAGATGTTGGGTGGCTATTGGGAATGTAACCCAGTGTTGGAGATAGCACACCTTGCATGCAGGCCTGGAGGGAAAGATGTGATGCCCCAGGCATCTCCATTTACATTGGAGGAAGAACTGAGCTGCTGTAAATACATCCAGATGTTGATCCAGTCCAAGTAAAAGGAACTACTTGGCATCTCTGTCCTCTTATGACCTGGTTTGCCGATGCATTTTCAAGCAGAAGCACCTAATGCAACAGGGCCATCTTCTTTAAATGGGACGTAGCATGGAGTTAGGTAGTTATAGCTTTCCCAAAAGGAGGGGAGGAGATGCTGAGCTCTCTCCATTTTAAAAACTCTGGCAACCACGAGGTGTCCTGTGCCCTTGGCCCCGGGGTGTTTTGGAGAGAGGGACACGCTCCACAGGTCCTGCAGAAGCTGGATGCTGCTCACCCTGAGAGCCCAAAGCAGCTTGCTCGTCCCGGATAGATGGCTGCTGGGGCGTGTGTTTGGCACCAGATCCTCGTTCCCTGGGGAGTGCTGGCTTGCTTCTGTATCTGCGTTCTGTTCTGGTTTCCCTTTCCTTCAACCAGGCTGCAGGCCACCGTACTGCTTCATGAGCAGCTTGGATGCCTCTGCCTCAGCAGCAGCTGCCTCTGATGAGCCCGAGGACAAGGTGAAAGGTGGGAGGGGTGGGAAGAAGCTCCTGCTGTCCAATTTTAATCTGCAGTTGCAAGGCTGTCAGCCTCTAATCCCAGTTTAGGCAGACTGGCTCCCACATTTAAAAAGAGGAGGTGAGGAACAGCATCTGTGTCTGGCTGCAAGCACTTTTAGCCCATTGCACTGCAAAATCAGATGTTAGTGGTGATTTCTGCTAACATCTTGGATATTGCATGGAGAAAGCCTGGGATCGATGGCTGGATGCCTACCACAGAAAGCCGAGGGGCTTAAGCATCTGTTCCCGTTCAGGTGTGAATTTCCACCTTCCTCCTGTCAGCGTAAATATTCACCTTCTGTTTCAGCACAACAACAACAAAACATCTTCATTTAAACTCCGCGAGTGCGGCCAGGAGAGGAGCCTTTGCACAATTAGACACGGCTCAGAGAAGGTTTAAGTGCTTTAGGGCCTCTTAGCCATTAGTGGCTGCCTCCCAGCAGGGTCTGGCTGCCTGTTAATTTGGACACAGCAATTAGAGGCCGAGAGCTCTGCTGGGCCAGATCCCAGCCCCGATGCTGGGTTCCTGGCACTTGCAGTGAAAAAAAGACATTTTCCATTGAAAACACCAGGTTAAATTTTTTACTTCCTTTCCATCAAGGCTCTCTTGGCAATGGATAACATTTGCCCAGATGAGCGTGCCTGTTATTTCTCCAAATCTGAGGAGACCTGCATTTATGCTGAAATTAAAAGCTGGTGACTTTAACGTCTGGGTCACTTTTGAAAGAATGATTTTTTTAAAAATCAGTGTCAGGAGAACTGCTAGAAGAACTTGGGAGAAAAAGTCATGGTATAAAAAGATTATGATACTTCAAATGTCACCTCGGTCACCTTAAACAAGGGAATGTTTTGGGGACCAGTCCCCTCAGCATCAAGCTGGCTGCACTTTGGTGGCACAAGCCTGACTGCCAGGAGGGCGAGTGGGAAGGAGGAAGGCCCACGGTCACAGTGCCATTTCGCTTGGCAAATATCTGTGGGCGAAGCCCCGAGTGTGGCCGGGCTGGGCAGCAGCACACTGCTGGGGTAGGCAGGGGTTCAGGGAGCAGGCACCTCCAGGTCACCTCACCACAGGCAACAGCACCCCCTCCACAAGCAGCCTGCTGCTGTCCTTGGAAGATATCTCCTAAGCTAGTTTTCTACTGGCATATTATCTTCCTCTGTGATGAGGTGTCTGTTTATCAAAAGCATAGACTGTCTTATAAATCCTTCCTAGCTCACTGCAAACAGCTTCACCTGATGTCTCAGCCCTTCACCCACCAGCTGCATGTGATTTTTTCCCTTTCCAGCTTCTAGCCAGCTCTCCCTGAGGATATAAGCGCTGCTTGTTGTTGGTTTTTTTCATTTAAGCAAGCTTTTGCTAAGAAGAGGTATCTGAGACATGCATAGACTGTTCTTTAATCCTTTACCTCCCACACTTCCCTCTTTTCTCGAACCAAGCTGTTAATAAGAATGCAGATTACTGTAGCCAGAATTTATAGCAAGTGTTTGCAGTAGCCAAATATAAATTTCAAAAAGTGGCAGAAGCGTGACCAAACCACAGCTCTGATCATCAGCATTTCTACAGTGTATATTTTCCACAGTTCACCTATCACAACCTACAGCCATAGATACAGCTTTAAATGAGTAGGCCTGTTTTTAAGGATTTCCTCTGTTATAAGCGACAGCATTTCATATCTCGGTGTATTTAAATCCCCAATATCTGTGAGGTCCCAAAGCGATTATCATATGTAAATGGCAAAAAAAGGGGAAAGAAAAAAGTGAATCAGCCCCCGAGTCCTACTGAACACGGAGAATGCAAGTTCATCACTGTATAGCTGTGCATCGGGGAGGAATCGAACAACTCGGTGTCGCGCAGAAATGCAAGCACAAGACAGAAAGGCAGAAATAGTGCTCTTCCTTCTTCACCAAGAAGTTTGGTCCGGGTTTGAGAGACACGCTGTGGTTGCCCTTGCGTGCTTTGGGGTGTCACAGCCCCCCAGCCTCTCACCAGGGGCGTGGAGCGGGTGCCGGGGAGCAGCGACAGGCGCGGACAGAAATGAGGACAGCCTTGTGCGTGCTTGGAGACGCAGGCTCCAAGCGTGGTGGACAGCCTGAGCCCACGTCAGGTTTAGGACACAGAGCTAGCAGCAGGGCTAAGCCAGACTGGTGCTCGATTGCGAACCCACAGTCACCTGCTCACCCCTTCAGCTCCTGTACTCCTCTTTTCCTCACCCTTTTCCTGCTCAGACTCACGGTGGCACAAGCCCCATTGGCGGTGGTGGTCAGACCGGTGCCCAGGGTACTCCTGGGGCTCTGCAGACCCTCGATTGCCCTGCTGGGAGGGACGTCCAGAGCCACGGACAGATGTGCACCATCCCCGAGAGCTACGGCACAGCTTGGCCGGGTGGGACCATCCTACAGTTTGGTTTTATTTTAAAGTAAAATAGCACAGAAAATATCTTTCAATGATAATTTATGTGAGCTATGTCTCCAGAGGTACCTTCCTGAGTAGCTTATACGTGTGTGACTTCAGTACCCACTTACCTCTCCTGCCTTTGACCAAACCTGCCAGCTGCTGGTTGCTGGTTTGGAGCAGCTGCTGTTGGACCCCTGCACCGCTCAGCCGAAGGGGCACGTCCCTGCCTTCTGTAAAGCTGTACTGAAGGTTCATATGCAATTTCCTTTGTAAATTTTTATGGTTTCCACCCAGCATAAAAACTTACAATTAGACATGTTTTAAAGGCATAGTTTAGCCTGAGTACATTAGTCTTGGCTGAGTGCGCTGCAACTTTTTCAAAAAGGAGCAACCCATCACTGAAAAGGCTTCTCCATTAGCAGCACTTCTTCTAGTTGTACATATTCAATACAAAATTGCCAGTGAGTAAAATAGCCATTACCTCTCTCAATTAAATTGACATATGCAGGTAATGCAGATCTCATATCACCCTTGCACCCTCATTCACTGCTTGCTGGAAACCTCCATAACACAGAGCTTCTCTGCTTCTCCTGGCGGCTTTCCCTGCAAGGGACAACAGGGAAGGACACCCTGACACCCCCTGACTCCCACATCATGCGACTAAATGTGTGGTGCCCCTGTTCAGATAGGGAAAGCCATGGCCAATGCAAGTAATATCAAATGAAATTAAAAACTTATTAGCCATATTTCTGAGAGATGGTGAGTTTTATATTGTTGCAGTCTCACCCTTCCTAGCTAAAAAAGCAGGAGACGTGACAGTGCATTCGTTATTTAAAGGTCCATTTCAATCAGAGGATGATAATGCTTGCGAAGGCAGGGAAGATAAAACACGTTACATTTTTGAGTTCACTGCTAGGACCACGGATGACAATGTTTAGGCAGTCTGTGACAGTAAAAATCGACAGCCTGCCAGTGGCTGTCTGCTGCACCTCCCAGTCTCTCCAGATGGGGAACTGGGGTGATGGGACTCAGGCAGGGTGCAGACGGCAGGGTGAGTCCCTGGGGAGCAGCGGAGCAAATGGAGAGCTTGCCCGACAAGAGCAGAGCAGCCATGCTGAGGGACTTGCGACCGCAGACACTTCTCAGCTTTTCTGTTTTATCACCTGCTCTAAGGAAATCTGAACACTTCATATGCAGCAGCCCCACTATGCTCTAGTCAAATTAATTTTGCTGCTGGTCAGAGAGATGCCTGGCAGCTGAAGAAAGCTGGCTTATCTCTCTCTTTCCTTATGAAACTCTTTCACGAGGTTCTGACCCAGACTCCTCGATCACTGCTGCTCTTTGTACCTGTGGCTAAGCTGTAACTGCAGAAACTCCAGGGAATAGTGGAAAACTTTGCCCTGAGATGCTGTCCTCTTCAGAACAGGCACCTGCTTTGTGGGATGAACATATGTATCTTTGGTTGTTTGTCTTTTTCCCAAGTTACTCACTGCTCCCACCAGCTGTTCAAGGTCTCAGGCAAAAATCTCTGGTGTCCCCCAGCCTGCCATCTGCCAGTCTGGTTGGCTCAGGCTGGGCGAGCCTACGAGCTATTTTCTGCGAGGGAATGGAGGAAGCAGCTGACTATGTCTACATGAGTGGTCAGAGCCAAACTGAGGTGCTGCTGCCTTGTTGATGTTCTCCCCAGCACGGGTCTGACCTGGCTTTCTCCCAGACACCGCCTTCCGATAGTTTAGAGGCTGGGACAGTCCAGGGATGACTCTTCACCAGTTGTGCAGGCAAAGCCAGCCTGATTTGGGAGGAGGGAACAGCGTCTGACCATGCAGGTGTGAGCTGGGCAGCCCAGTGTCCCATGGGCCAGAAGTCAAGCCACAGCACAGGCATTATTTGCACAACCCCTGCCTGCCCGTCCTTCTCTCGTGCCGCCTTCTCACGTCCTGCTGCAATGCAGCTTCAACCCACCGAGCTGGGACCTTCCCTTACAAAACTACACCTGCCGTTGCTTATGTTTAATGGTTGTGTCAATTCCTCCTCACACTATAAATTCAGATGTCTGCCAGGACTTTGCAGGACCATTTCAATGTGCTCCCACATAGCGGCTGCTGCAGACCCAGGAATTGAATCATCCCCAAAATGACATTTTACTGTAGCATGCTGGAGAGCCTGTAATGCCATGTGTGTGAGGCACATTCAAGATCTGGCCACCGAGGAAAAGCTGTGAGCTACAATGAGTTGATAACTACTGTGTAAATGAAAAGAATAATAGCTGGTTTCTATATTTCTGTATCTCAGATATTCTAAACTACCTCTTAGACAAAACGCTTTCATCAGATGAACGGTACATCAAGCCCTGAGCCCAGAGTTTGAAGCTCAGATAAGTAGGGAAGGGAGACCAAATTCTCTCTCACCTCGTCAGAAATCCTCAGCAGAAAATGCCACCATGTTCACTTACTATCATTTCAGCAGTGGGCTAACAAACAGAACAGCTAGTCCAGGCATCACCACATGCAGGGCTCCGGCTCTAGGAAAGGCATTTTTAGCTCGTGGGTGATGTATATTCAACAACAGTATAGCCTGTGTGTGTTTGTGTTGATCAATGTATTGGCCGTCTAACGACATGAAAGGCAGGACACCCTATGTTTTAACTTGCTATTCCATTGCTGTCCCCTGCAGAGTTCTCCTTCAAAATGCTTTTCTGTCTTCAAACTTCTGCTCCCTGAAAACATGTTGTTTATTATATCTTAAGACAGGCCGTATCAATTACAGTAGCTAAAGAATTCAACTTGCCATAGTTTTCCTGGAAACCTCCTTGATATTCATTACCTGCTTGGCAGACTGCATGAATTTGGATGCTGATTTACGGAACAGAGCTTAAAACCGGCGTGATATACCTAGCCAGCTGGAGAACAGGACACAGGGTCTCATTTCCAGTTTTATTGAAAGGAAACATTAAATGCTCTGTTGTATTACGGCAGTTCTGGTAAGGGCCATGTTATGCTAAATGACAGCTTCAGTATTAACTCAAGTAGAGGTCTGGGAGGTCCTAAACCTAATGTGGATTCCAGTTTTTTCAAAACAGGAACTGAAGTAAGCTATATAGATTAAGAAACCCCACATCTTACTTTACCATACCCTCCTCACCCTCTCAACTTTTTCTACTTTGGACAGCCAAACTCCTCCAAATCCCACAATTTTCCCCCACATAGTCCTCCTCCCAAGCACCCTGTCAGCAGAGTCATTAGATGCTGGACGTCTCCAGACAGAAGGCGCAGTGCAATTGCACTAGACTTGCCTGGCCACGACCAGCTCTTGACCTTTCTTAGCATCAATGAGGGACTTGTGTCCTCCTTCAAAACCATTATTTATCTGGTGGCTTAGGTTCAGCCATCAGCAAGTTACAGAGCTATGGTCTCGTGTGTGTTTTCTGTGCCTCAGCAGGGACCCAGGGATGGTGACTGAAACAGATGGCTCCTTGTAGTAAATCAGCACCTAAGGTGTAGTTTGCAAACACAAGACAAGATGATTCAGATATTAATGTTTGGTAGGGGAGGGGGAATAAAGTATCTTCATATTCAAGCTGATCCTCATGGAAAAGAATGGTAATGTCTTCCCTGACATTTTTGAGGTCTATCTCACGCTAGACTGGCCCACACACAGGCTGGGATCTTGTGTTTTCTAGTGCTTAAGGCACATTCTCAGAAATGGAGTGAGATCTCTGAAACAATGCTGAAGTATGAGAGCCGCATACCAAACACCGACCTTGAAACAGCAGCTCTTGTGTAAGAAAATACATCTCTTTGTGCTGGATAATTTCTTTCAACTTGAAACCAAACCAAGATTAAAAGTAACATCTCTGTGACAAAATGAACATGAGGTCAGTATCAAAAAACCCCTCCACGTGGAGAGGAATTGAAGAGGGCAACACAAACAAATCCACTGACCTCAGCCAACAACCACCCCTAGGAAACACAGTTGCCCAAACTTCTCATACATCAAGATGAGCATCTTAGAGGCTATCATCACTTCTGTCACAGTACCCCAGCTCAGCTGAAAATGGAGAGGAGAAGGTTGCTTACCTGCAGTTCACACTCATTCTTCCACTTCAGCTCGACTCTGCCCTTGACTGAACGGGTGGGTGGCCAAGCCCCAGTGCAGAAGGAACGATGCACCCGGGTTTGGCAGAGATGCCCCATTGCACCTAGGTAGGTGCGAGAGGCTGAGGTGTCCAAAGGGAGCAACAACCCACCAGGGACAGGACTTGTCACCTCTGAGAGGGATGTATCCACCTCTCAGAGGCAGGAGAAGGAAACCAGGATGGTTTCTCCTGAGCCTGGGGTCAGCAAGAAGTCTGGAGGGCTCAGAGAAACCAAGTGGTGAGCCTCTTCTCCTATCTCCAGCTGTTCACAGCTGGCACGGCCATCTCCTGCACAGCTGGGGTCCGGTCTGCAGTAGCTGCAACAGGAGGGATCTGCCAGTGCTTGCAGCAGCTGTCCTGGCCCTCCCTCTGCTCCTCCTCTCCACAAAAGCAAGATGCCCCTGCCCAGCCACCCTCAGAACAGGTCAGTGACCACGGCTGACCTTTCCTCCCGCTTGTAACAGGACCAAAGCAAAACACGGGGAAATGAAAGACGGCAGCCGTGTCCGCGATGCTTTCAAGGGTAGTCCCTGTCCTGTCCTGCGCCTCAGCCTGTGCCTGGGCACCCTGCAAGAGGGTGCTGAGGGACAGGGCATGGCAGACAGGGTGCCAGCAAGGACGTGCCACAGGTGTGTCCTGGCCTGTGCAGTTCAGCAGCAGAGGTACGGTGTTCACAAACTAGAGATAAAGCCCAAGCCACTCAATTAGAAAGGCTCTACCAGATACTCAAGAAAAAAATCCCACAAACAACCTGAAAAAAAACGCTCGACAACTGCAAACCCCAAACCTTAGGGTTTCTCTACAAGCAAACATGATTCTGATATGAGTTTTCCCATAACCTTGTGTCGGTGTGGCCAGGCAGCTTTCTCTGTGCCAGGTTAATTTGCTGCCTGCATGAGATATTGGGCCCAGGAGCCATGCAAACCACTGCAACTGTTCCCGAGGGGGTGATGCTCCATGTGCAATGTCCCACCAGGTGCAATGTCCCATCAGCCCACTGCATGGCGAAGGGGCTGTTAATGGCTGAGTGTCTCCTCTGTCTACCCAACTGCAAAACATTAGCATTACCCAAACAGAAAAGATAAACTTTGGGGGTTTGCCAAATACTTAAACAATTAATAAGCTAAATTTCTTTCCCTCCTCACTGAGATCCCAGTGTTGCCAGAAGGGCATCAAGGATTTCTCTTTGTTTATTGGAATTAATTCACTTCTTCCCCCAAATGACAACTGCAGCTTGGTTAAAGCAGTCAGTCTCACACTAATTTATTTGTTCAGTGAGTGTCATTCAGCTCCCCACAGAAGTTACCAAATTAAAAATTGTCAGTTTCTGTGATGGCCTGACCTTTTCAAGCTGAAATAATTCAAAGTCTGGCCCACTGGGTCCAAAAGCAAAGCTGCCAAGAGCAGTGCCCGTGCTGGAGCATCAATGTAAATGTTCCAACAGGTAAATAGTCATCCGTCGAGCCTGGGAAAATATCTTGCAAGTTGAGCAAGTAGACAAGGTGTCATGTGTAGAGTAAATTAAAAAGGAAATACCATTTTAGGGATATATCTTAGGGAAAAGGGAGCGCTCAGGTATCTGTCTAATCAAACCCAGACACTGCGAGCTAATGTATTTCCATACTCTGAATTCAAAAAAGTGGACTAACAAAAATCCAAGATTTCTTGAACAGAAGCTATTAGCCCTCTCTTGCCTGCTTTCTCTTTTTAATCAGCGTCCTTATTTGCCAGTTATCTTCAGCAACCTTAGGCTTCGGTAACACTCCGAGGCGTCATGCCACGGTCAATACCAATGTGCCCTTGGACACCATCGGGGTTTGTGCTTGCTCCAGTCTCACTGCAAGATGCCGCTGGCAGAGATAACCCCAATCTTCCTTCTCGCTTCTTAGAGGAGATCAAGCATAACAGAGAAATACATCCTGCTGCCCAAGTCCTGCTCCACCTGACATACATGAGCAACTCTACACAGTGCCAGGGCCAGGTCACACAGCCGCTCACACGGGGCAGGATTAGCGCTGGCTTTTAGCCAGGCACAGATGCAGTAAATTAATGCAGGGCAGGATGGGGACTAGCTAAAGCAGTGTGTTAGGATGCAGACCTTGGGCTGTCTGCTGCCCCTTGCTCTAACGCGGATTTGCTGGAAGGGTCTGGGATTTTGTTCTTCTGTTTGTTTGCAGTCCTCGGAAGCGCCGTGTGGGACTCCTGCGACTCCCACAAACAGATGACTTCTAATGGAAACTCACTGACACACGGCAGCGTATAATTTGTTAATGGTCTTACCACTAATGATGCAAAATTAAAAACAACAGTTGACAAATCCTTGTCCAGAGGAAAGGTTACAGGTCTCGCAAGCTGCCAGGCCACAGAAAGCTGATCTGAGGGAGGAATTCATGCAACTCTTCCTGCTTCAGCAACGATGCGGTTAATGCACACAGCTCCTTGGAGTTTATCTCACATCTTTCATGGGCAGAGAGAGAGAGATGGATCTCTCTTGCCTTTTCTAAGTCCCTGATAAGTTTCTCAGGGACTAAAGATTTTCTTCTGGCCTCCTGGCATGACAGTTACCACACAGTTTAAACAGTAATTGCTCGATGGGATGCTCTCTGCACTCACACAGAGCAGCTTTGGCCCCTTGGATTTTATTTTTTTAATCAGAGATTTAGCCATTTTACTAATATCTAAGAGGCAAAGTTGAAAGCTACATGATCACGTGCTCTAATTACACTGTTTCTGATAACAGTGGGGGTCTTAGCAGGTTCAAGTATTTGAACACAGATTTGGGGAGTTTTAACAATTTTTGCCAGAAAAGGGAGGGCATTAAGAAGAGAGAATCAGCAGAGAGCTTACTGACTAATTACAGCCTAGAAAATACCATTCTGTGTTCCTGAGATTACTCTGTTTTGATTACTGTACTTCAAGACTGTGTCACTAGATCTACAGACCTCTCTGAAAACATTTTTCCAGTGGAATTAGGAAGTCAATAATTGATGTCACCAGGCCTCCAGCAATTCCTGCTGTCTACCCAGCTTTTTTTCTCCATGTGGTTGAAAGTACTGAGTGCAGTTTGCTTTTGCTTACTGCGAATGCTTTCTTCATGAGGAGTCTGATTTTGCCTGCCTCCTACGCATTTGACCTGGTGTTCCGCAAGGCCCTCCCAACTTCCCTGCTCCTTGCCTTGTGTCACTGGAACTTTTTCCCCAAAAGTGGGTCCAGACCCCTTCCATTCCCTCCTCTGGGCCTGTTTTGTTGTGATAAACTGTAAAGTCAAACCAGAAAGCTTGGTGGCTTGCAGGGAGGTGGCTTGCAGTGAAGGTCCATCGTAATTTCATGCATGTGAATGACCCATGGTCTAAAGAAGTTTTTAGTGAAGGGAAGAGCAGGGAAAAACATCCCTGTGGTGCACCTTTCTTCCCATCAGTGAAGCTCCGTGGGGGTAGACATTGTCTGATGTGATCGCAGGAAGTTTTATTTTAATTCTGTTTCCGGTGATATGTTGAGCTATACTTCAAAAACCTCCAAGGGACTCTCTCGATGGGTGGTGCACAGGCACAACACATCTGCGTTTTTTCCACGCTGCATCCCTCACCCACTGTACCAAGACCTCCCCATCAAGGGGCCGGAGGGTACTCAGGGTTTAAGGCAGGTTATCTGGCTCACTGCTAACTAACAGTCTTGAATTAACTCTCCACTGAGAAGCAAAGTCAGATATATTGTTGCAGACCTTGAAACATCTGTCAGCTTGAGGGTCCTTACCTGGGATTTTGGTGAGAGCCAAAGCAGCGCACTAGGTGCATGAAGCGACTAGAACCCAAAATTGCCACTGGGCAGAAGGACTCCCCTTGTCCCCCCAGCCCCTCTCCAGAGTCACCCCATGCCCACGGGCAGGCAGCTTTTCCTGCCTGCTCTAAGAGAGAGTGTGCATCAATAGTCGCTATGTATTTACAGCCTTTCCGTGGAAATGCATCTCCTCACAGTGCTGTATTATTTATAGCCTAGGCCAAACACTGGGATATTGAAGTAAGGCTACGAGACATTTTCAGTTTCAGAAGCAGCTCATAAATAAGAAGTTAAAAGTCTTATATTTTAAGAAGAAACGTTAAAGTTCTTGTCCTTGAGCCTTACAGGAAAAAGCCGAAAAAAATACACTCCACAATACTGCCCAAATCTATTAACCCGGTTCTTCTCCGGCTTGACTCTGCTGAAAACCAGCCTGATCCCAGGGCTGTCCTGCCGACAGAGGGGAACCAGGCAAGTGCTGCCTCTGCAGCGAAAAGGGCAAAGCAGGAGGGATGGTTTCACCCCAAAAGTCCCCTAAGTCCTTCTGCAACAGCTCCTTCCTCCAGTCACCTCTCGCTCATCTCCATGCCCTCCCACTCTCCTGTTACTGGCCTGAGGGAAAAAGATGGCCACCTAACCTTCAGCTGCTGCCTTTCTCTCCTTAGTCTGTGATTTCTGGGGGACTGGTTTACGACACCAGCTTTTCGCTCAGGATGAATGCTGGCTTGCTTCCATCAAGTGAGGGACTGGGGTTATTTACCTCAAAATGGCTTTGGTATCCTTGAGTATCAACCCTGGGTCATCTGCACGCTGCTGGAAAAAAACACCACAGATACAGACCGAGCTGTAGCAAGGTTGATCCCACTTTTTATGGCTTCTAGAGTGGATGCCTCCTCACTCATGTCTCCCTACTGCACACATCCAGAGAAGAAAAGGAGCCTGAATTCTTGCACGGAATTGAAACATAAGCATTGAATCATTGTAATTATACCTTTCCGGCAGCTGCTATAATGGCAAGTTTGATTTTTGAGTTTCCAAACCAAAACACAATTAATGAGATTTTTTCAGAACTAAAAGCACCCCCCCACTTCTTGACAATCTCTGCATATCGCTCAGCCTTGCTTCCTACTGCGTGTAAATAATAATGTGGCTATCAATGCATTTTTGCTATAATTTCTAAATGCAGTAGGAGCGTATTAAATCAGAAAAGGAAGTTTATAGCACTTCACATTTTTCCATATATGGTTTCACGCTGTTATACAGTGTTCATCACATTCTCCGTACCTTATTTGCTGTGAGATATCTGAAATTCTTTGTCTTATCTGATCTACGATTTAAGATTCTGACCTTTTCAACTTTCTGTAATTTCACTGCCAGCTCACTCAATATGCCTTTGTTTATAGCCTTACAGCAGAGAGACCAAGTGAAGGTGGGAGCAGCTTACGTGCTGGAAAGACAGAAATTTCTGTTTGCCAAAATTTGCTCATGAAAGAGCAGGCAGCTATAAAATTTCAAAAGTTTTTAAAGAATCTAAGAATACAGATAAGAAAGTGAATTAAACATCCTTTCAGTACGACTTTCTGCTAGAAGAATGAACCAAAAAGCAATACCTTTCTGTTTATGGCAACCTGTGTGAAAAGCAATTTCAACACTAATAAAAACTGATTTTTCAGCTCCATGGTGAGAGCAGCAGAATGGCAGCATACATCTCAGCACTTTCATCAAAACGGTTGGGAAGGCAAATGAAGCCTTTATATCTGCTACTCGGATAATATGTCGGCTTGCCTCAAGTTCTGCTCCCCCGCTGCCTAGGCAGGTTGCAGAATGAGCTCTGGGGACACTAAACTGTGCTGGAGAATAGCTGCTAAATTATTCAGGGTACTAAAGACAAGGGCTGAGTGTGAATTGCAGAAGACCCTGATGACATGGAGTGACGGCAATAAAATGACAAATGAAAGTCAGCTTAGATAAATTTAAAGTCAGGCAAGTGGGGGGAAAAAAGTCAGTCTTAGCTTTTCACACACTGTGCTGAGTTCTGAGTTGACTGTTGCTACTTGGAAATGAGATCTTGCCATTATAATAGATAATTTTATGGAAATGTTGGATTTGTGCTCAGAACTAATGAAAATCCAAAACTGAATTCTACGAAATAGAAGTACCAGCAAACCACGTGGAAAACATCATTTGTATTCGCGGTGGACGTGTGTATTGAGTACTCTGGGTAGCCCTGGTCCTCTCATCTCCAAAGAAAGATGTAGCAGAATGAGACATGCTGCAGGCAAGCTCAGCTAGGACAATCAAGCACATGGATGCTAACTGAACGGTCTTATGCTCTTTCACCTCCTACAGACACAAAGGAGAGGGGTTACAACAGAGGACCCTGAAATCAAGAGTTGCATGAAGATGAGCAGGGACTTGTTTAGTATCTCTTCCAGTGTAGGAACCAGCCATGCTTACATGAAAGTATAAGGCGTCAGACTTCAAACAATCCAAAGAGGAAGTTTCCTGTTAAGCTAAAAGACTCTTTGCTAAAGGTGCTAGAAGTTCAATTAAGTTCAAGAAGCAACTGCTTCCTGGACTGCAACGTTCTTGCAACTGTTTCAAGCCCATGAAAAGCCCTGCTGAATTAAAATATGCTAAATTTCGTCAAGAAGTCCTTGACCTGAAAATGATTGACAGCTAGGAGACAACATACATATATATACACACACATATACATATATATATATACACATACTTATATATATATATATATTTTCTTTCCTGCTCTTACAAGCCACTTGGGCTACGATCAGAGAGGGGCTGTTGTCCCTACTTGTCCCTAGTTCAGCTCTTCCAAAAACTGGTTTTAATGCAAATCTTTATAGTTTTATTCATAGGATGTTGTTGGCAGAGGGAGATGAACCAGATTTCTCAGTTACATTAAAGAGGTCACCATAAGCTTGAAATATAGAGTCATAGAATCATAGGATCATAGAAACATAGAGTGTTTTTTGTTGGAAGGAACCTTTAAAGATCATCTAGTCCAAGGCCCCTGCCATGGGCAGGGACACCTTCCACTAGACCAGGTTGCTCAAAGCCCCATCCAACCTGGCCTTGAACACTCCCAGGGAGGGGCATCCACAGCTCCTCTGGGGAACCTGTTCCAGTGCCTCACCACCCTTGTAGTGAAGAATTTCTTCCTTATATCTAATCTAAACCTACCCTCATTCAACTTGAAGCCATTAACCCCTTGTCCTATCACTACAAGCCCTTCTAAAAAGTCCCTCTCCAGCTTTCTTGTAGGCTTCTTCAGGTACTGGAAGGCTGCTGTAAGGTCTCACCGCAGCCTTCTCTTCTCCAGGCTGAACAGCCCCAACTCTCTCAGGCTTTCCTCACAGGAGAGGTGTTCCAGCCCTTGGATCATTTTTGTGGCCTTCTCTGGACCCGCTCAAACACGTCCATGTCTTTCCTGTGCTGAGGGTTCCAGAGCTGAATGCAGGACTCCAGGGTTCGTCCAGTGGGCATAGCATCAAAGCAAATAAATTAGATTCTACAGACACTATTCATTTGCTTTAGACTTCTTCAGTTTACCTCCCTTTGGAGTACACAGAAATAAAAAGGCAGATTAGTATGTCCTGGTTTAGGTAGGTATTTCAGGAGATGAATCACCCTCTACTACTGCCTACATTTCCCAAGCCTGGGACCATTATGACTCAATGAGTTTGCATATTTTGCCCAGGAGTACATATTTCCTACGTATCCATTCTTTCAGATACTTATTCCATTTTGTGATTTATTTAATTTGGTTTAAATCTGGCATAAACAATGTTGACTGATAAATTATGCTTGGAGTTTATAAATAAAGATGCTTCTTTAAAACAATAACTGGCAAAGACAAGCCTGGCTCAGACCCAGGAGAAAAAGTTTAAATTCAGCCCATGATCTGCTGAGCTAGCTGCCCAGTTGATCCAAATAGAAGATGAAACATCCTATAATTATCTAAACCTTTCATAAATTGAAACACATTTATTTGCCATTTAATTCTCACATACACCTGAGTAAACCTATGTTTGTGTGAACTATACAGCCAGGGCCGAGGCAACATCCCAAAGTCTTGGTCACCACATGACTCACTACAGCTGGAGTGGCCATAGCTCCCATTTAACCCATCTGTTCTTGTATGCTTTGCGTGGAGAGCAGGATGCTTTGGAGGGGGCAAGGGTATCCCTAAACCGCCCCGTCCCCAATAAGAGCTCCCGGTTCATGGGTAGCCACAGAACTGCACACTTGTGTGAGCATCAGCAGTCAAAGGGACTCACAAAGCGAGGGAGAGAAAAGAAGGAAAGCTGCAAGACCAGCTCAGGTTTGAAGATAACTGGAGATACAGACTTGCTCTATGGTTCATAAAAGCAGCTTGATGAGGAGGAAGGGATTCACTGTAAGAAGCATTAGTGCCTGAGAGGACATTGACACAGACCCTACAACATGCTCAAGAATGGTGGGGGACTGGGGAAGGGGTTTAGTATTTCTATTCTACCTTCATCTCTGAGATAAGTACTGTCTTTGGAATGTTCTGAAAAACCATTTGCTACCACCAGCAAGCATTTAAAAAGAGTAGACAGACCAGCAAGCTCACGAGGCTTCATCTCAGGGATGGACATACTCATGTTAGCAAGTGATAGTTGAGCTTTTGGCAATACTCTTGCAAGTGAGAAAAAGCTCCCGCTCTCAGCAGGTTGTGCTGGATGAAGAACTATTTCTCCATATCTAGTCCTGACATAAGAACATCCCCCAAAACAAAGCCAGATGCGTGGCTGGGCTCTCTCTGACTGGCGATCCAAAGCATATGGATCTAGAGTGTAGGAATCAATCTGAACTGTACTCAAGTGGCCAGCAGCAGCATTTTGACAGACACAGCATGTGTGTGCACATGTGGGCACACAGGCACAAGCATCCACACACACTTCTCAACCTTCAGTCACTCATGAGTATCTCATGTATCATTGGATACACCAGCAGGCTGTGCTGCCATTCAGCGAGACCTGGACAGGCTGGAGAGTTGGGCAGAGAGGAACCTGATGAAGTTCAACAAGGGCAAGTGCAGGGTCCTGCACCTGGGGAGGAACA
>Ga0065711_1027964_pt1 | contig 44593 bp, 24 predicted proteins | sample Hoacrofraction12_FD_59098 | JGI IMG/M metagenome (GOLD analysis project Ga0065711, IMG submission 59098) | Hoatzin crop microbial communities from Cojedes, Venezuela - Epithelial fraction 12 v2 (version 2) | ecosystem: Host-associated > Birds > Digestive system > Esophagus > Crop | place... | reverse complement strand
CCCCTCATCTACCCAGCCAGTCATGCCATCGTAGAAAGCTATCAGATTGGTCAGGCATGATTTCCCCTTGGTGAATCCATGATGACTACTCCTGATAACCTTCTTTTCTTCCACTTGCTTGATGATGACCTCTAGAATGAGCTGCTCCATCACCTTTCAAGGGATGGAGGTGAGGCTGACAGCCCTATAGTTCCCTGGGTCCTCCTTCTTGCCCTTTTTTGTAGATTGGAGTGGTATTGGCTTTTCTCCAGTCTTCGGACACCTCTCCTGTCCTCCAGGATCTCTCAAAGATAATGGAGAGCGGCTCAGCAATGACATACGCCAGCTCCCTCAGCACTCGTGGGTGCATTCCATCGGGGCCCATGGATTTGTGGGCGTTCAGATTGCTTAAGTGATCCCTCACACAGTCTTCCTCGACCAAGGGAATGTCATCCTCTCTGTGGGCTTCTTCTCTTACCTCTGGGGCCTGGGGCTTCTGAGGGCCTGCCTTGGCACTGAAGATGGAAGTAAAGAAGGCATTCAGTAACTCTGCCTTCTCCGCATCCTCCATCACCAGGACACCCACCTCATTCAGCAGTGGCCCCACATTGTTCCTAGTCGTCCGTTTGCTACTAATGTAGTTGAAGAAGCCCTTCTTGTTGTTTCTGACATCCCTTGCCAGCTGCAATTCCAAGTAGGCCTTGGCCTTTTCCTCGTTGCATCTCTGCATGCTCTGACCACATTCCTGTACTCTTCCCAAATGGCCTGTCCCTCTTTCCACATTCCATGGACCTTTCTCTTCCGCCTGAGCTCTGGTAGAAGCTCCTTGTTCATCCATGCTGGTCTCTTGCCTTTTTTTCTAGATTTCTTGCTCAGGGGGATGCACTGCTCCTGAGTATGGAGGAAGTGATGTTTAAACCATGATCAGCACTCTTGGACCCCCATGCCTTCGAGAGCCCTGGCCCACGGGATTCCTCCAAGTAGCCCCTTGAAGAGACCAAAATTACCTCTCCTGAGGTCCAAGGTTTTGATTCTGCTTATCGCCCTGCTTCCTCCACGCAGAATCCTGAACTCCATCATTTCATGGTCGCTGCAGTTGAGTCTACCTCCAACCTTCACATTCTCTACCAGTCCCTCCTTGTCTGTTAGGACAGGGAAAACACCACCTGCGCCCCTGATCCTTCAACCGGTTGCCTCAGTGCCCTGAAGTCCCTTTTGATGGCCTTGGGACTTCTCTCTGCGATCTCGTCCCCGCCAACCTGCATTACCAAGAGGGGGTAATAATCAGAAGGCTGCACCAGACCAGTGAGCTTCCAAGCAACATCCCTAACCCGGGCCCCAGGGAGGCAGCAGACTTCCCTGTGGGATGGCTCTGGTCAGCGTATCGGGCCCTCTGTTCCCCTCAGAAGGGAATTGCCTATGACAATTACCCTCCTTTTTTTCTTAGCCATGGCAGTCATAATACATGGGGCTGACTGACTTGTCCTAGGCAACACCCTGAATGGACCTTCACCCGCATGCTAATTTGCCAGGTCCTCACAATTCCAGAGCCCTGTATCTGTTGCTTAAGGGCAACTGGGCAGGTGAGGGAGGCTGGGAGGGCATTCGCCTGCCACCCTGAGCAGGGACCCGTTTCCATTCCCCTCTGTCTCTTAGGTCCCCTCTTTCTGCTTGGTGGCAAGAGGGTAGGGGATCCTCTGCTTCTCATGGAGCCGCCTCCTGCTGCCTCGGCCTCAGGGAGGACAGGGTGCAGCTCCACCAGTCGATCTCGCTCTCACATTCCCAGATGCTCCTTAACCTCTCCACTTCCTCTTTCAGCTCTGCCACCAGGCTGAGCAGGTCATTTACCTGGTCCTCCCCCAGACAGCTCGCTCACTCAAAACTGAGCGTGACTTCACATGGTACCAAATACCCCAATTTGTTTGGCTAGTTTGGGTCAGTCATCCCGGCTGTGTCCCCACCCCGGCTTCTTGTGAAAATTAACCCTACCCCAGCAAAATCCAGGGCACTCTAAATTATCGAATCAGTTTTTCATTCTTGTAAAACTCTCCTTTCAATAGCAAAAAAGGGAAAAATGGGATGCTGTTACAGACATAACACTCCAGACTTCATATACTTTATTATCTTCATTTCTATCATTAATAACCAGTTAAGAAATAAATATATTTTTGCATTAATATAATGGTGGCTGTTTGCTTTGGCCACTGCTTAAAAATTCAAATCACTTTTAACTGTTAATAGTATAAAGGAGGTGATCTTTACCTATATAAGTTTATTTACTCCATCAAAGCTAGCTCTTTATTGTACTTATTATATCATATCTAATGTATTATTAAAATTAACATTCATGTTACTCTCTGGGCTTCAGGGAAAATTATCAAGTATTTATAAGTAAAAATCAGCTTGTATTCAAGAGGTGTTTTGGATAACGTTGCTAAAAGGAATTAAAATATTGGTAACCAACTGTCCTGGTTTCAGCTGGGATAGAGTTAATTGTCCTCCTTGTAGCTGCAGTGTTTTTGATTTAGCATAAGAAGAATGTAGAAAGCACTGATGCTTTCAGTTGTTGCTATGAAATCAAGAATTTTTTTCCAGTCTCCCAGATTCATCTAATGACCAGGTGTGCAGGAGCTGGGAGAGACCATAGCCACACATTCAGCCCAAGCTGGCCAGTGGAAATATTCCATACCATAGCCGTCATGCTCAGTTTATAAATGGAGTTTGGCCATGGTGCAGTTTGAACTTTTCTGTAAGTCTGGTCTTTTTTTGGGAGTTCCATGAAAATCATGGCATCCATGAATTTGGGGGTCTGCAATTGCTGCGTAAGGGCTGGTATGCAATTGGTCATCAGGCAGTGAGGAAAAAATTTAATTATGTATTGTTCAATTTGCATATTCATTGTTAGTACTAGTATTAGTATTTTCCCTTATTATTTTTTTAAACTGTCTTTACATCTACCCATGAGTTTTACCGTTTGTCCATTCTGCTCCTTATTCCACTGCAGGGGAACAGGAGGGGTGAGCAAGTGGCTGTCTGGTCCTAGCTGTCAACAACAACAACAACTTTATGTCTGATATCTTCATAACTCTGTATATTTCTAGTGTACAATATTCTAAAATCTTCATTATAAATTGAATGACTCAAAGCTAGAAGTTGTATTTGAAGTTAAAAATACATGAAAATACATGAATATTTTGTAGTAACATGTTACTATTCCTATGTATCTTACTAGCTTCAGGTAGCAGGAATCAGTATTTTCCAAACTTCAGGAATTTCCTAAAGGGTTGTTTTACAAGTTCTCTTTTAGTAAATATTTCTTACAGCCAAGTTCTTCTAAGTAAGTGCATTTTCTGAAGCTGGATGCATATTTTACAGAACATGTCTGCTCCAAAGCTGATAACATCTAATGTTTACAGTTACACTGAGCTAACAGTAGGAAAGGAACGCAGAAAAAGGCCCCTGTATATAATCATCGCTATAGCGGCCAAGGTTACTGACGAATCTCTTCAGTCCCACACGTGAGGCGTCAGAAGGGGTTGCAGTTGCGGAGAGGGGCAGACAGGACAGGTGAGCCAATATTGACCAACAAGGTATTCCATGACATGCACGTCATACTCAGTTTAAAGCTGGGGGATGGTGAGGGTCTCGCCCTCTTCGTCCTTGGCCACCTTCTGAAGAGGACCCTGCTTGTTGTTCTACCTATGATCGATCCTGATCCAGATTCCGATCTATGCATTCCTGGGTCCAGCTCCTGTCTGCTGCCAAGGCCAGTCTGGGGACTTCCTGGTGCTTCCTGGCAGCTGCTGGTGGGACTCCAGGGCCCCGGCACCCAACTCCGGGAAATTCAGTATCGGTATTGTATATTTTGCATTGTTTTTGTTATTATTATTAATATCATTAGTGTTATTTGTAAAACTTTTTATATTCAATTTGTAAGTCTGTCTCCCTTTTCCTTCTTTTCCCTTCCTCTGGTGGGAGAGTGGGGGTTAACAAAGAGCATCTGTCACTCAGTTTATTGATGCCTTACTTTAAACCGTGACAAGCCACTTCTCAAGCTTGCGCAGGTCCCTCTGAATGGCATCCCTTCTCTCAGGCATGTCAGCTGCACCACTCAGCTTGATGTCATCAGTAAACTTGCTCAGGGTGCACTTGGTCCCACTATCTAGGTCATTGATGAAGACATTGAACGGTACTGGTCCCAGTACAGACTCCCAAGGGACACCATGCATCACCAGTCTCCATTCAGACATTGAGTCGTTGACCACTACCCTCTGTATGTGACCATCAAACCAATTCCTCACCCACCAAACAGTCCACTCATCAAAGCCATTTCTCTCAAATTTGGAAAGAATGTTGTGTGTGACTGTGTAAAAAGCCTTATAGAAGTACAGAGAGATAACCTCTGTAACTCTTCCTTATCCACTGATGTAGTCACTCCACCATAGGCCACTAGGATGATCAGGCAGGACTTGCCCTTGGTGAAGCCATGCTGGCTGTCTAGAATCACCTCCCTGTCCTCCATGTGCCTGAGCATAGCTTCCAGGAGGATCTGTTCCATGACCTTTGCAGGCATAGAGGAGAGGCTGAGAGGTCAGTAGTTCCCAGGGTCCTCCTTTCTATCCCTTTTAAAAATGGGTGCAAGGTTTCCCTCCTTTGAGTCACCAGGGACTTCCCCTGACTGCCATGGCTTTTCAAATTTGGTGGAGAGTGGCCTGGCAACTACCTCAGCCTATTCCCTCAGGACTCTGGGCTGCATGTCATCAGGTCCCATAGACTTCTGTACATTCAGGTTCATCAGATGGTCAGGAACCTGATCTTCTCTTGCAGTGAGAGGGACTTTGTTCCCCCAGTCCCTGTCTTGCAGTCCATCCCCTCTAGAGTTGTGGGAAGAGAGACTACCAGTAAAGACTGAGGCAAAAATTAAGTACTTCAGCCTTCTCCTCATCTGTTGTCACCGGTTTGCCAGTTTTGCTCATCAAGAGGAGTATGCTTTCTTTGACCTTCCTTTTCTGTCTGACATGCTTGTAGAAGCCCTTCTTATTATTCTTTGCATCCCTTGCCACGTCCAGCATCAGCTGCACCTTGGCCTTCCTGATGTCATCTGTGCAAAACCAGACAGCATCCTTATACTCTTACCGGGATACCTGTCCCTGTTTCCACTGCCTGTGCATTTCCTTCTTGCCCTTTGGTTTTACCAGCAGATCTTGACTCAGCCATGCTGGTCTCTTCCCTTCCTTGCCTCATTTCTTACACCTGGGGATTGAGAGCTCTACGGAAAGCATCCTTAATTATCTGCCAGCTCTGTTCTTCTCCGTTGTCCCTGAGGGCAGCTTCCCAGGAGGTCCTACTGACTAATTCCTTGAACAGCTGGAAGTTTGCTTTCCTAAAATTCAGGGTCCTGACTTTACTCTTCACGTGACCCTTTGTCATGGTTTAACCTGGCAGCTGGCAACTAGACACCCGCCCGCTCACCCCTCCTCTTCCCCCCCTCCCCAGCAAGATGGGGAGGAGAGGTGGACAAAAGTTAAAACTGGAGAGTTGAGATAAAAAGAGTTTAATAAGACATCAAAGTAAATATTAATACTACTAATAATGCTACTAAGAATATGATAGTAACAATGACAATAATGAATATGTGAAACAAAATATATGCAATACAATTTTCCTCACCATCTGACCACCATTTTACAGACAGTTCCCGAGCAGTGATCTTGAAATGCTGAAGTAGCAGATTTTGTGAATTTCACAGAACTCTCAAAAAAGAGCAAACTTCTGTAAACAAGTTCAAACTCCTGGACAAGAGAAGATTAAAACTCACAGAAACCATAAAGGCAGATAGCGTCCTGCCCCTTGGCCATCTCCCCTTCATAAACTGAGCATGAGATCTAAGGTATGGAAGATTTCCATTGACCAGCTTGGGCTAGCTGTCCTGCTGTGCTTCCTCCCAGCTCCTGAGCACTTGCTCATTAGCTGAACATGAGAATCTGGAAAAAAAGTCCTTGATTTCATAGCAACAACTGAAAACATCAGAGTTCTCTACATTATTCTTGTACTAAATCCAAAACACAGCATCTACTGGGAGGACAATCAACTCTATCCCAGCCAAAACCAGCACACCCTTCTCCCTCAGGACTGTGAACTCCACCAGTGAACCATCACTGCAGCCCAGACTGCCTCCAGTCTAGACTTCACCAATTAGCTCACTTGCACTGATGACCAGCAGGTGCCTGTATCACAGCCCCGCTGGTAGGGCTGTCTGTAACCTGACTTAAGAAGTTATCCTCAGTGCACTCCAGGAGTCTCCTGGATTACCCTCAGATCACCGTGCTACTTTTCCAGCAGATATTGGTGTAGTTGAAGCCCCCCTGCAGGACAAGAGCCTGCGAGCATGATGCCTCCCGTAGTGGCAGTAAGAGGGCTTTGTCAATAGGTTCTCCTTGATTGGGCAACCTATGGTAGACACCATGTACAAGGTTCTCTTTGTTGCCTCAGTCTCTGATTCTTACACATAAGCTTTCAACATCCTTGTGGTTATTCTTCAGACACAATTCTTCACATTTTCTGTTGCTTGATGTACAGGGCAATGTCTGCACACCTCCTTCCTCACCTGTCCCTTCTGAACAACCTGCAGCCATCGATAGCCTCACTCCAGTCATGGGATTTACCCCACGAAGTTTCAGTAATGACAACTAGGTCATAGTGTTCTAGCAACATGGTGGCTTCCAGCTCCTATTTGTTGCCTGTGCTGCATGCAATGGTATAGAGGCACTTCAGCTGGGCGATCAGCCATTTCACTTTCTTAGAGAAACACTCTTGAATTCCTTTGAGATATTTCACTGGTCTTTCCTTTTGGCTGGTATGTCTCAGGATTCCCTGGGTCATCTCCATAGGACTTTAAGTGTGCTGCAGTGTAGTCAGCACGTCTCAGAGCAACAGGCTGAGGGCCCTCACTAACACCCTGTCCCTCTAACCTTGGCATGTCAACACACAGCTTGTCACAGGCAAGTCTGATATTATCCCCCTTCCCCTTCAAGTCCAGTTTAAAGCTCTGTCAACGAGCCCTGCCAACTTGTGATCAAAGACCTTCTTCCCCCTTTGAGAAAGGTGAATCCCATCTGACACCAGCAAGCCTGGTGCTGTATAAGCCATCCCATTATCAAAAAATCCAAAACTGTGGTGGAGACACCAGATACACAGCCATGTATTAATAGACTGGGCCCATCTGTTTCTTCCAATGTCACTTCCCACAAATGGAAAGAGAAAGGAGAAAACAACCTGTGCTACAGATTCCCTTGGCAACTGTCCCAAGGCTCTGAAGTCTCTTTTGATTGCCCTTGGACTAGGTTGTGGCTTCATCACCACCCACACAGAAGACCAGTAATGGGTAACAGTGTAAGGGCCATACCAGATTATGAAGTTTCCTAGTGATGTGCTTAACCCAGGCCACAGGGAGGCAGCTGACTTCCCTAAGAGAAGGATCTATATGGCATGTTGGACCTTCTGGTCCCCTCAGAAGGGAGTCACCTACGACTATAACTCATCTTTTCTTCCTTGTAGAAGTGTTCGTGATACAGGGGGTAGATCTTTCTGACCTTGGCAACACCTCTGATTTAGATATACCATCATCGACATCATCCATTGACTGACATTCCACATCCAGAGCCACATACCTGTTGTACAGAGGCACTTGGGAAGGCGAGGTGGGAATGGAGGGGGTGCACCTGCTGCCCTGAGCGTGGGCTTTCCCCCATTCACTCCTTTCCTTTAAGCCACTGCCTTCAACCTGGCAGGGGGAGGATACAGGATCCTCTTGATCATGTTTTTTTCTGGTGGCTGTTCCTGTTTCTGTGTCTGGGAGGGCAGTCTAGCTCTTGCTCAGACTCCCTGATGCTCCTTAACCTTTCTACTTCCTCTTGTAGCTCTGCCACCAGGCTGAGCAGATTATCCACCTGGTCACACCTGTAATCGATGGCCTTGCTGGACTTGTCAATGCAAGACAAAAGACATGCTCGGACAGAGGCGCCAAGAGCCGAAGAGTTAACAAAAGGAGCAATTGACTTGTGCTTATCTAATCAGGCAGAAGTAAGGGGGGATAGCCCATCACTGTAAACCAAGTGATTTGTGGGGTGCAGCGGAGGCCGCACAGCCAGAAATTCCTTCGGATAAAGAACAGACGGCCACCGGTAACGCATACCAAGATGCCCGGTCCGAAGGCGTGTCAAACTACTGAGTCCCACTTCTGACGACACGGCATGCCAAGAGCCAATCGATACACAATAATTAACTTACTTCCAGCTCGCAAAAATACTTTCAAACTTATAAAAACTAGCACTTGAAAACTCTCTTTGGGAGGAGAAGCCAAGTGAGAACTTTACCTGACGGACCTGATGGGCCTGAAGCTCTCTGCTCCCCTCAAGTAGGGACGCCTTTTTGGGAAGAGTCACGCCTCTGACTTTGGCAGGCGTGTCCCTAGGAACACATTGCTAACTAAAGTGCTAAATCATTACTTTGAGCTCAGTTTTTGTAGACAGTGCATTTATCAACAGCAATCCCGAATCTGTGATATCTGTTGCTTGAATAAATTACCTACAGTTTCAACTTTGCCAAACTTTTTCAGTGAAAGTCCTTGGAGGGGCTCTGACAGGCAAGTCGAATCTGACAAGTGGCTACACACTTAACCCTTTAGACATAAACCGTTGACCATGTCTGGGACTAGGATTAGATCCAGCCGCACCTAGACTCTCCTCTGAGAGAGAGTTTAGAACGCAAGGGGATCTGCTCTGAACATCATGACTCAATGGGAGGGCTCTCCTTTTGCCACTTATTAGACTTGCTTACCCCTTTTAAAGCGACAACACCTCACACAGCTGTTGTTATTACTACCATCTGTTAATAGTGAAAGTCTCTGGCACTTTCTGCAGCCTGAGACCTAGATGGCTGCATGGTTTTGTGGGAGGTCTGTCTGGGTTGCCACTTCTGGTGAGTACAGAGGACACGGCTTTCTGCCAGGTGGATGATGTAGCTAAGCGCCTTCTGAGAAGGTGATGACCACCAATTGGACCTACCTCTTCAACTGGTAGGGTGACTACACCCTTCCTGAGCACCCTTCCACACAAACTGCCACGCAAATGGCTGCATCACACCCTAGCTGATGTGCCATGCTCTGTTTGCCCTCTCTGTTCACAGCTGTCCTGGTCACCAACAAACAGACATACTGGTGTTGTCCTAAGCCAAAGCTACTGTACAGTCTCTCCAAACCAAGCATCTCAGTGGGATATAGTGTTGTATTAATGAAGAACATTTTTCTATGTACGTTATATTCCACTCTGCCAGTGATCTTCTCACAATAAAGACTACCAGCAGGGCTGCAAGGGTTGTGGAAGAATAAGACATTGCTAAATTCGCTGAAAAGCAAAACCCTGTTTTGCAATTTTCAAAGTAAAAATTACTCTGAAATAAGAAAATGAGGGTCTTTATCCCTTTTCAGGTCTGTGACCTGACTGTCACTCAGTAAGCGTGCGAAAGACTTTCTCATTCTTCTTCCTCTGCATATTTCCTGTGAAAGCTTCAACAACACACATATTTCAAGGAAATAAGGTTTATTGTTATTCCTTTAACAGGCTTTTAAATCATGTATGCATTAGGTTTTCATCAACAAAATTTCTGGGGTTTTTTTTGAAAAGTGTGATGTGCAATATATTAAGGTAGTTATGAGGTTTATTATTTCACCGTAACAATTTATAGTATAATAAATTAAATGCATTCTTTAAAGTTTTGCTCAGTTTTTGTTATGAACCATATAACTCCTGCAATAATGTGGAATGAATTCATGATGATTGGACACTTAAAATAATGAGAAACAATTCTTTTAAAGTTTTAAAACTTAATTAATCATTATGAATTGATTCTAATAATAATGGCAATATATTCAACAGACATCCCTGTAGATGTCATATACATTGAACTTGTGATAGATGTCAGTTTGTTGATCATCATATAATTTAATGGACGTTTTCTCTAACTTGATTCTGGTGAAAAGCATTATTTTAAAAAGAATTCAAGAAATATTTGCAAGTCTGCTTTTCAAATGATGCTTTGAATGTATTTCTTGACTGCAAGAATTTCAGAGTAGCTCACAGTTAATATAGAGTAAAGGTACTTAAGAGATTTTACCACAGTTTATTGCAATTAGGCCTACCAATTCTTGACTTCAACATCAAAGCAGGGATAGCAATTTCAGAATAATTTAGTTGCCAGACCCACTATTTCCATTCAGAAGAAATTACTTCAGAGGAGAAAGTTCAAGACCTTTGTGGGTAAATAAACACCCATGAATAAGAAGTTCTCTAATGTAAAAGATTAGTACACTGATTTCTTGGCAAGAGAGGCAAGTTCTTATCCAAGAACTGCATACTCAAAAAACCTTTCTTTGTTTAAACAACTGCTTGCAGTCCTAGACTACACTAGCAGTTTCTTAAAAGTGTGCATAAATAATGAAGGTGAGTTGAGTGTTAAAGGATAATTACATTGTGATTTGATTTACAAGACCTTTATCTCGCTGTGCTCAGAATGTCATTGTTGTCGCATGTAGGTAGCAATCTTATTTATCTGAAAATCTGAAGAAGATTAAAGGGCAGTATTAGGAATCCTGGTAATTAAAATAGTTCAATAGGACCAAGCCTTAGATGCACCCTGTATGTATGTGCTAACGTTTCATGTTCATTATGTGAATATCGGATAACACAAGTTCAGCAGATTATATATGACCCACTAAAGTGCCAAAGGAGCAATTACTGAAAGAGAAATTACCGAAAAGAGTACACTGAGGCTGAAGAGGGATGTCTGGGAGGGTGGTAATTCTCTGTGCTCTTCCTGACAGTGTAGCCAAGTAAAGAAAGAATGCTCAAGAATGCGTTTTCACAACACAAGTCAAAACAATTGCTCTAAAATGGATCAAAAGCCTTTCATTTTCTTCATAAAGCCACTTATTGTTTTAAAAGAATAAGTATTTGACCCAAGATATAATGTAGACAGCTTTCTTTTGAGAGGAAAACATAATGTACATGAATTAATTTATCACAAGATTACAGTAATTCAGGGCGTATGAATTAATGATTAGCTGATTAACAGGTATAGAACCCAGTCCAGGAGTACTGTGCTAAACACCATCACTGACAGCAGCAGGCTACTGTTTTTCTCTTTATGAATCTGAAAGGTTTTGGCAATTCCTATTTTAGATCAGTTTTTTTACTTCTATTTGAGTAGAGACAAACCAACAAATAAGTCTCACGCTTTCTAAAAGATCTTCAGCAGTTTGTATTCAAAGAATATGTTTATTACATATATGTGGTTTCATATATGTATCTGCAAGTACATACGCATTTTTCATGCAGTGTGTATATGCTATATGAATGGAATTTAAGCCATGCGCTAGAAAGTGATGGTTTTTAATATTTTCAAGTTTCTCACGTGAATAGTGTCTTCCATATAATCCACCATAATGCTTCTGCAGGAACACAAGATACTACCTGATATTATATTACTATAGAATTAATTATGTGCACACAATCTCTCTTTTATTAAGAATATTCACTTTGATTTTTATTTTTTAAAGTAAGCAAAGCAGTGGTTATAGCGAAATACAAAAGATCAAATTATTTTGATTTCTCATGCCTCTTGGTGTCTGCCTCTTAATTTGACAGTTCACGTGGCAGTACTTGACTGACTAGCACGGCTTCCCAATGCCAGTCACAATAAAAGACAAACACCAGTACCCTCCCTTAATGAAGCTTTCTACTTTCAAATTGTTGTCTCCCTTTAATGAGGAAGTAAGTCTTTACACCTGATATGATGCATCCACACATTGTCTAATCTGCAGGCATACAATATGTGAGCCAAGTTCACTGCTGATTTACATTCACGACTCCATTAGGTTCAGCAGCGTCACACAAAATTTGATTTTCTGTTCTTTTGTGTGGATGTGTAATTGCATGTATTTTCAAAGTCCCTCTGGGTGTTAAACTAGCATCAGCTGAAGCTAAGCTTTTGAGAGTGATTATTGGTACTTCACAGGGATACTAACAAAGTTTTTTGTGTACTGCACCGAATGTCCATGAACAATTTGTTAAATTCAATAGGTCAAACATACAAAGCAAAATGACACTTGTGGAATTTGCAATTCTGGATCTGAAGTTTTATAAACACCATAAAAAGGTGTTAAAACGCCCCACTGAGTTACTGTAGCTCGTACAACAAAGACCACAATAAAAACCTATCATTAAATTGTCAGAGCAGCAACAGTATTTGTAGCCTCCTTAATAAAGTATTAAAAGCTTTTGCATCTGTGTAGCAAAGACCTTTGTGATCTAAATTAATTCACACAGAGTTTGAAGTACATGCATCAGCCACAGCTGACCACATCTGCTATTCTGAAACTTGTTATCCTTTCCAAACTATTGCTGGTTACTTTCAATATAATATAAGAGAGGGTAAGTTATTTGCAAATAAAGTGTTAGCCATGAATATTTTCTTTCATTATGTAGAATGTATCCAATTTATATGCACAGATATATATATATCTACACATACATATATTCATTGTATGTTCAGGGTGTGTATGTGTGTATTAGTAAACACACGTTCATTTTTATATATACTCTAATTTGAATCAAATCAGAATATTGACCTCAATGCCAAGGAAGATTATGGAGCAGTTCATCTTGTGTGCGCTCACCGGGCATGTGAAGGACAACCAAGGGATCAGGCCCAGCCAGCATGGGTTCATGAAAGGCAGGTCCTGCTTGACCAACCTGATCTCTTTCTATGACAAGGTGACCCACCTAGTGGATGAGGGAAAGGCTGTGGACATCGTCTACCTGGACTTTAGTAAGATCTTTGACACTGTTCCCCACAGCATCCTCCTGGAGAAACTATGCTTATGGTTTGGATAGGTGCAGTCTTTGCTGGATGAAGAACTGGCTGAATGGCTGAACCCAGAGAGTGGTGGTGAAGGGAGTTAAATCCAGCTGGTGGAGAGTCACTAGTGGTGTTCCTCAGGGCTTACAGGGGATCAGGGTTACAGCTGGATCAGATGTGCAAAACAAAACAGACTTTAAAACATCTTCAAGCGAAGTCTGCAGGGTTTCCTGACTGTTTACAACCATTTTTCTTGGGCAGAAAACAGTTTTAGGCTGTGGACCAGCTGGGAGATGCATAATTCGTTTTGAAAATTAAGTCAGTGAAGAATGACTAAGGTCTTTTAGGACATTGGCATTTAGGAAGATGTTTTTGTTCATTCCCTACTGAGATATTTAATTTAAAGGAAGAACATAAAACTAAACCTAGGTGCCACTGTGATTGCCACTGTTTCTGCCACCTAGTTTCTCATCAAGCTTCTGCTTCTACAGCATTATTCCATTAAAACTGTTTTCTCTACTTCTCTTCCTCTTTCTGTTTTTTACCTGCATTTCTACTTGCCTAATTCTTCTGTCCTCCCAGTACAATACCAGGGTACTGATAACCACAGAAGCAAAGGTCACAGCCAGGTGTCACTTCCACTGGCATCCTGATGAAACAGTGTTACCTGTGCTCCACGGGAGAAAAATACTCCAGTCAAAGCTTCTATTCATGTAAGTAACCAACTTATTTAAATATAGAAAACTTCAGTGGAGATGTTTGCTTGAAAGTGCAAATACAATTTACAAGATTGGTCTGGAAAATGTATTATGTGGGGAATACAGCGAGCTAAAATTTTTGTTCCAACTAAACTGACTTCTTGGCCTTGTATGCCTCTGAAATATCTGATAATTCATTGTTCATTCTCTCGGTGTAACTGCTGTGAAGACGTGTGAGGATCTGAAAGACCTTGCTTGACTAAGGTGGATAGAAACACCTATGAGAGACATTCTGTGAACAGTTACTAAGTTCAGAAAGCTATGCAAAAAAAATGTTTTGTGTTTTACAGTTCTATTAACTTATAATTTAATATTCCATATTTTTCATATCCCACCTGACAGATATAAGTCCCTTTATTTTACAAATGATGTATAAATATGTTTTATGTTACTCCATTTTACATGTGATGAAGAGACCAACAAAATTTGCCTTTTCTCTTTACGTTCTGTATGGAAACTTTTGACCAGAATGGAAGTGAATGATCTTTAAGAAGTGAAAAAGACGTCTGACATCTTTAAAAATTACTCTGTTGCTGGCTAGTAATCAAAGACTTAGTCTATTTAATCATATGTTTTTCTTTTATGCAAATCTTTTTGTCAAATATTTTTTGCATGTATTGGTTAAGCACATGTGTTCTTGTATGACGTATATTTTTCATCTCCTGTTCCTCACCTCTCCAAAGCCCAATACTTCTAAATGAACCACAAGGAAATTGAGATGAGGTAGATTACAATCCGGTTTTCTTCTGTGGGAGCCCTATTAGACTGCATCAGAACAGGTAGATTTGACCTGCACTATTTCTTCTTGCAGATGAACTCAAATTACATAAATATCAGCTGACAAGTGCACCTACTGCTTGGCTTGAATGGCTAGATCATGTAGTCTACATTTTACGTGATGGAGTCTGGAGTCTTGCACGTCTTTGCAACTGTATTTACACAGTGCAAAGACTTCAAAAAATAGCAATGATTGTATGAGTATAGGGGTGATTTAGATTTCGCTTGTTCTCATTTGTTGGAGAGTCTGTTTTAAAGTAGAGGGGTGGAAGGAGATTCAAAAGAAGGACTACTTTTATAGTATGGTATACAAAACAAGGGACTGAAAGTACTTGGCTTCCTCAGCAGACACCAGGACAAACTTACTATTCGGTAATAAATCAGGCAGATAAACATCAAGTAGTGGAAAGAACTAGTTAAACTAATCGGCAGTGGTAGCACAAGATTAGGTGAAAACAAACTGTCAATTAGTAAACATAGGTTGAAAGTCCTAGGGAGAACATTACAGAACAATAGGATCATGAAACAGTTTTCTCAACAGGAATCAGAACATCTCTACCTGCCTTGAAGACAGCATTAATCTGGTGCTTGAAAAATGTTACGTAAGGTGGATACCAGTTGCATATCTGAAGACCGTGAGATTGGGTCTTTGCTAAGGCTCCAAAGAACTGAAGAATCCTGCAAATTCCAGCAACATTTTTATTTGTCTTGTGTATAAACAGCAGGTTTTAAGAGCTTCCATTAAATAAGACAGTGGTCAGTTTTCCCTTTTCAGCCACAGGTCGCGCAGTACTTATGCTGCTTCATAGTCTTCTAGAAATTTTTCCTCTGTATTTTTTCAGCATAGGTAATATGTACCCAGCTACAAAATAAAATAGGTCTCCATTCAGACAGAAGTCTCTAGCTATTTTTCTACATAATATTATTAAGCTTAATTATAAGATTTTCTGTTAAAATTAAAGACCTTTTCAAAACTATAGAAGTTTGTAGAAATACTCTTTGAATGAGTAGTTGTTATAGAAACTACTTAGACTGTATCTAGGATACTGGACATTCATGCACCTAGTCCCTCAACATTCATGGGAGTTATTTAAAATAATTCCACCATATTTACAAGATCAGATTGCACAATTTGAATCACTGTCTTTAGGCAAAAAGCACTTCCTCATCATGTGTGTAGTTTTCAACACACCATAAATAGTTACAACTTCTTTAAAAATATCATGTAGCATTAGCTGAAAAAAGGAAATGCAAGTGATTATTTGAAAGATATCTTTATATATATATTCATATTTTTTACATGTACGAATGTTGAAGAACCCACAGAAAATGTGCCTCTGAAGCTGAACTGCACCAGACGATGATCTAGGTTTTTTCTATTGAGAATATGATTACATTTAATGATATAAATATTAATTGAAAAAGTCTGATTTCAGAAGAGTTGTTTTCCAAACAGTATCTGACTAATGACCAGATACACACAGTGTAATGAAATAACATCTAATCAATATGAATCAAATATATATAGGCTAACAGGAAATATGACAGAAAAGTTGTTTGAAAAGGATCCCAACTTGAAGGAAAGGCTTTATTGGTTTTCACATAAATGCAGGGCCATTAGGCCATCTTATTAGAGACATAAAAGCAATGCATCTGAAGTAACATGGACTGAGCCAGGCTGGGTTTCAACTTCGTGGGTTTTCTGTACAACTACAGTCAAATCTAATAAATAAGTATTTCTGTACTGAGGTTAACCGGAAAATCTAAACCTCATTTTAAATTCCATTATTCAGTCCAAGAAACTGCCAAGTGTGATGTGTCTAATATTGTTAGCTCTACTATATATTGAAATACATAAATGCAAATGAACTGAGTAGTCATGAATTGCAAAACAGCTAGTAATATATTGCTAAGGGGGTGTTTTCCTTGTTATGCTTCCTATGAGAATCTCATTCCTTGGAATGCTATTCAGAGTATATGATATTTATATATCAACCCTACCTTAAAAAGGAGGTCTTTAAATTCTTAATCCTAGAGGTACTCAGAAGCACAGCATTGGTCTACTTTTTCCTAAAGCTTTTTACGCTCCTAACCAATAGAGCACCAAAGTAACTGAGAGTGCTGTAAGACAAAAAATCTAATGGTAGCATTTTTACTTGGAATATCAACGCACTAAGAGATTAAACGGACTCCCAAAGCCACACAGTAAGTCTCTTCCTCTTTAGGGGATTTCACCAAGATTCTTATTCCATGAAAACCATTGTGCCATCCTTCCTCTTGATTTAGAAGTTGATTCTGAAGTTAAATGTTCAACACAGCTGCAGGGTCTTTGGGGAAAAAAAGAAAGAAGGTGGGGGCACACAGCTGAAGGCATTTAGCTGGAATTTACAGTATCTGAATACAATCAAGACAATATAGAATTCAAGAAATTTTGAAAATTTTATCATGGAAATAACACATGCCATTTTGGAGGGACCCCAGTGGTCAAGTGTTCTTTGGTGATAGAGTTTCTCAGATCAGCACCTGCTCAGCCAAAACAGCTGCTGAAGTCACAGCTAGGCCCTGGCCCCCCTGGTATGGCAGTGTCCATCCAGCAAGCCCTGCACCCTGGGCACTTGCCACGCACATTCCAGCAGCTCTACCGCTTCTCTCTATTTCATTATGATTTTGCTCCTATCACCTCGGTGTGCACAGGACAGACCATCCCAGAACAGGGTGCACAGCCTTTATTCAGCAGTCCTCTGTCTTCCGTGGTCCCAAAAGGCCCTGGTCTCTGGGTGGGGGAGCAAGAGATTGGAAATACTCACCAGATGTATAAATAGAGTCAGCACTCGGATAATTTAGTAACCATAATAAATAACTTTAGAAGTTAGCCAAAACTGGTCCAAAAAAAAATACATGATTGAGTTTAATATTCTGGGTTACACAGGTGCTCACTCACCCTATTTACAGTGCCTATAATAACAGCATAGCTTTAGATATCTACACATCGTTTCTACATCAAAGCACTCCCCTTGGGCAGTGCTCAAAAGGAATAAAAATAGAATTCTTGTTTATTCTCACTCTGTCACTCTCAGGAGTTTTTTGCTTGTCAAAAGCTTTCATTTTTCTCTTTATATCTTCTGCTGACTAGCACTCTCCACTCTTCCTTCTTTTTGTCTTCTACCCTCTTCTAACCCCCCAAAAGCTATACTTTGCCACTGTCATAATTTCAAAGCCCTTCTGCGGTGTAAAATCATTGTCAGAGGTTTATACTTTGGCACTGCTGTAGTCATGCAGCTGAACTCTGCTAGAAGTTTAAAAAGGAAATAAATATTTACATCTTGGAAAATAAAAAGCTTTCAAAGGCATCCTATAAGAAAGGTACAGTTTCTCTGAGTGACAAGAAAGGATGTCAAATAAGCAGTTAAGAAAACAGAGCAACTAGCGTATTGGAACATCAGCTATTTTAAGCTTGTTTCAGAAATGAAAACCATCATGGGCGAAAGATCTCTTTGAGGTCTGATGTCAACTGAATATGGACTAACTGATCTAGTGGTTGCTCCATGACGGTGGTTTTATAATCGCCTTTTGAACTGGAAAGACATGAATGACCTTAAATGACCTTAATGAACCTCTGTCATTCAGGACCCGGTACAGTTTTGGCTTAGACAGACAGTGATTGTTTTTAAGTTTCATATTTGGAGCTCGGCTTCTTACAGGTAGATAGAAATAAACCTCAGGTATCTTGATATTCTCCACTTATTTAGCTCTGGGAAAACATTTTTCTCTTAATATCTATTTTGAAGTTGCTGTGAGTTTACATACATGCTCAAATTAGTATGGTCTAACAAGTTACTGTATAGCGGCTAAGGTGGACTAATTAGTGGGATACACAATCTTACCCAGTGGCAAATAACAACTAATTTTACCTGTAGAGAAAGATATTTTGTAATAGATACTTCTTCTCTTTTCCCCTATCAGTTATGTCCTTGGATTTTACTTTAAAGCCCCTAATTTTGAAAGTCATAAAACTTTTTTTTTTTTACCATATCTCCATCTTTAAACCTCTAACAGTAAATCTTGATTTATTACAGGAATTAAAAACAGAGACAAGGAAAACTCAATTCTAGTATTATTCTTTTCATAATTCCTACATGCATCCCTCTACCTCACTGTTGACAGGAGTGAGGTCTGCTGCTGCCATACAGAATTGAACGATGTCAGGCGGAAACTCCTGTTCTGTATAACATTAGCTTCTTTGAAGGCTCATTGAAAATATGGATGTAGATGCTTGTTGTTTCTTGAAATCAATGCCTATTTTTATCCCTCACAGTTAAAAACATGTGATGGGACATCATCGAGACAGATGGCCAGGGGAGAATAAAAAAATAGAAGGAAGATCAGGAAATTTGAAATAGAAACTTCCAAAAAGGCATCTAGAAATCCTTTTGCTAGCACCAGTGGTCAGCACAGATAACCACATTGGTGAGTACCTTGCTGTTGATCTAATAGAACTATGTGTTCTCATCACTGAGATGTGGCTGGGTGCTCTGACAGGGCATATCTGAACCACTGAATAAATAATAGATTCTCAACACTTTGGTGAATATAGAATAAGTGACCTGACACTGCAACCATAGATTTTCACAGTTCTCAAGTTCTGCAAGAACCGCTTTCTCAAAATGCTCTTTGTTCTAAAGTAAGAAAACTCACTTTCAAAGTGTGTGTTTTACTGTGAATCTTGTATTAATCTTTTCTTTTCTTTTTTCTTTTGCTTACACTTATATGTTTTTTCTGCGTATTATCTTTGAAGGCTCTTTACCTGTGAGAAGTATAAACTCAGAACACAAAAAGTGTTTGCTGATAAAGACTGTTCGATATACTTTACACATAGTGTAAAAAAGGGAGAGGAGAGCTTTATTAAGTGGTCTTGGATCTTTTCCCAATGATACTTCATTCTGCAGCCGAAAACATAGGCATTAGACCATTATGTCTTGGGTAAGAAATGAGAATATTGAGAATATTTTACGTCTGTTGAACACAGTGAATATTTCATGGTTGATTAGATTAAACTGCTGAAACGCAGGTGTTTTTGTATGCCAAGAAAATCCAGTGTTTAGTGGTCTTCAAATTCTTACTTTGACCTGTGCAGAGTGCTCATCTAGTGGATAAACGTGGAGACATTATAGCAATCTTCCAGTACCTGAAGGGGGCCTACATGAAAGCTGGAGAGGGACTTCTTACAAGGGCATGTAGTGATAAGACAAGGGGTAATGGCTTCCAGATGAAATAGGGTAGATTTAGATCAGATATAAGAAAGAAGTGCTTTACTGTGAGGGTGGTGAGGCACTGGCACAGGTTGCCCAGAGAAGCTGTGGATGCCCCCTCTCTGGAAGTATTCAAGGCTAGGTTGCATGGGGCTTTCAGCAATCTGGTCTAGTAGAAGGAGTCCCTGCCCATGGTAGGGGGTTTGGAACTAGATGATCTTTAAGCTCCTTTCCAACTCAAACCATTCTATGATTCTATGATAAAATAAACCACTCCAGTCAGCACATGACCTGCTAATACATGGTATCATTATGTTTACGCTGTTTTGTTTATAAGAAGATTCTGCTTTTCCTTTTTGCTTTTTTTTTTTTTTTTTTAAGGAAGCTATGTTTTAAACAGCTTGGTTAGGCACCTATTTAATTAGGATACTCCTGTGCTACATACACAAAAAGAACGTGTAACTAGTAGCAACGGTGATTGTGTGGAAGTCAGAAATACATTTGAAGAATAAGCTGAGTAAACCAACATAAATTTCTCATAGTCAATTCTTAGAACTATCAGGAAAGAAACAACTTCTCCAAATCTCTTTGAAGTGAACATAAATCTCTAAAGAAATAATTCACAGCTAAACTTGCTCTTTCAGGTTTCAGTTTTTACAGAGACAGTCCTATGTTGCTGACCTAATGGTGAGTAATATGACAGAAGAAAACTTCCTTTTCATCTTGTATTTTGAGATGTTAGGATAGCTTTTCATAGTCTGATGCACACAAATAATTGGAATAGTTCTAAGGGTAGTAGTTATGGTCTCCACTGTAATATCATCTTCTTCTGGAAGACGATTCTGTAGTCATAAATCTTGGACCGAAGGAGCCAGAAGGAAAGGGAGTGAAACTGATTCTGGGAAGAAAACAACTAAGCTTCCACATTGTATTATGGGGAATATATAAATATATTGGGTGACCATTGGATGATGAAAGCATGCTGACCACAAAGAATACATTCCTTGGAAAGGAACTTTTGTTTCCACTGCTCATAGTTACTTGCTGTACACACCATCCAGAATCAGTCTTTTTTTGCTTGGTTTCTCAGTAGCCTGATTCTTGCATTTTCAGCCTCACAGAAAGAATGCACTGTTTCTGAACCCATGAGCGTCTGTATTTAAGCACTCAGCTGGCGTTCAGGACAAGAAAGTAGAAAGTTGAGCAGTACAGAAGATTCAGCAGATAGAAGTGCTGTCAGTGTCAGCGTTGGTATTACGTGATCCTGGATTTAGGCAGCCTCAGGGCTGCTTGTTTTCTCTTACTAGCCAACTCTCAGTGATAACTGCTTTGCAAAGAGCATTTTTGGGAGATAATTTTTTCACTTTTTTTTTTCTGTTTTTCTGAAATTGACCTTCTGAGGTGGGTAAGAAATGTTTTTTGGTTAAAAAAATTTTTGGACTTAAAAATATCTATATTTTCCCCATTGTGCTATTACTCCTTCTGTTCTCATACCTGTAGAATATATGTCTAAACCTTAGACACAGGCATATTAACTACTGCCTGATACACATGTTTGTAAAACATAGTGATTTGTTACTATAAAGATGATAGGACAAGAATGTATAGTGTATAAGTAATACTGAAAGTAAAAAACACATTTTCCAGTCAGAGAGAGTGAAGACAACACTATCAAAGTTTTGATACTGTCGGTTTGTTTATTTCTATTTAGACAAATTTTTGTCATAATTAAAATAAGTATATATTCATGCTTGGCTGAAAAAGTAGGTGAACATCACCGGTCTGAAAGACAGGTAAGAAGATATATAAGACCATATATCTAAAAAATTATTAAATACTCTGTAAGGGTCAAAACATTGTGAATAGACTCAGATGCCCTTTTCAATAGTATTACTTCAGGTGTTATAAAAGCTCATAAAAATTCATAATGGATCAGTATCTTTATTCTGATCCATTCCAGGTGTGTTAGTAAGTATTTATAGATACAGAAACAGATCTGGTTATAGATCTGGAAACTGTTGCTTCATATAATTGGGATAAATGTTTCAAAGGAAAATTTTAGTATTGCTTGTTTCACCCACAAATTCCTAAACAATATTCATTACTGTGCTGAGTTATCATATCCGGTAATACTGACCAAAAATTACTATGGGGTGAAAGAGGCTAAAGTATTATCCATAGAATTCTTTAGATAGTTTTAGGCATTGTTACTAAATAGCATGGAAGGCCAAGCCACTTTTCTATAACCTATGTCAGTACCCAAATGGCAGGAACATAAATAAAGTTACTGCTTCATTTCTGATAACGTTCAGAGACACTTTCAATAGATTGACTACTCTTTCATCACCATTCAGACACCATTCTTCAACTACAGGCCACAGATCAAATTGTTTTATTTTTGGCTGAGTCAATGAAGAAGACATCAAACCATATACTTTAATTTCTCACAGTACTTGGACCCCATTGGGTTTAGAAATGACTTTCAGCTTTTACATTAACTCCAAATATTGCATTCAACATTCATTACTGTAGTGACTGTATTTTGTACATGACCTGTATCACTACACTCCTGCCACTTAGAAATTTATTTTTATTTTTCATTTGTAAGAAAGCCTTGAAGTAGCTTTTAATATTCCCAGAGGACTGCAATTTAAACCCAGAAGCTTGTTGTTAGCAAGTTGTGCCTTGAGGAAAAATGAATACCTATGTTTGGGTGTTAAATTATTTCTCTCTTGAAAGCACAGTGATTCACTTGAGCTTTTGGTAGTAGATTTTGGGGGAGGAGATGCTAGCTCCATGCCTGAACATGCATTTTGCTTTGCTCCTAGGAAAAAGAACATCAGGTGTGCAGAACAAATTAAAGCAACTGATCTCATGGAGAGCTTAACAAATAAAATACTGTTAAAATAATATTTCTTTTGCCTAAATATACCAACGAAATGAATACCCAGCTCTGGGCTTCTGCCATTGTGTGAGACAGAATATGATGATCATCCAGGTAATTAATTTCTATTACTCACCAGTATCTACTGATCAGAAAAAAAATCCATTTACTGCTTAGCACCATGGTATTTTATTAGAACCCATGCTGTCAACAAGCACGGATTAAAAAGATGAGAACCAGACAAGGGAAAAGAGAGAAGAAAATTTAGCTGGAAGTTTGAATGTGAATGTTTAAAAGATGTTTGCTGCAGGAGTTTGAGCCACTCACACGAACCTTTGAAAACAGTCTCTTCTGTCAGAAGCAATTGCAGTCAGGGAGGAATACAAATATGCCAACCGCCGAGGAACAAGATGGACATTGGTTTGGCCGACCTAGAAAAGGTCGCCATGGAATAAGACATCTACACTGGAGTTTCTGCTGGTGGGCCATGAAACTGATTATGGTGTTGACTCAAAAGTTTTCCAATATGACATGTTTTTTTATAGAGTACATTTCAAACTACTTCGTCACTGTCATGTGCTTGGTATGCTGCTTACTTATCTTTATGTGTGCTTTCATGCATATATTATGTGCCATCTAGTGTATGAATCCAAATAATTTATCCTACTTTTTACCTAAGCCTGCAATGTCTCTATGTTATGGTAGGTTAACACATGATTCAGAGATGTCTAGTATGAAATTTTTTGTGTTTAATGTTAGACAGACATAGAGCAAAGTAAGATGTACCATTGGCATTTTAAGGTTCAGGATATTCTACAGCAGACTGGGAAAAGTACATGTTCTTAGCTCAGGGTGGTTCATGTGGTTCAGTTAACCAAGTATAAAACAAGTCAAATAGAAAGAATTGGTTGAGTGTCAGGTCCAATTAGAAGTTCACATTCAATTTACGATTGCTCTAAAATTTTAACTCAGGTTAAAGTAGCGTTTGGTTGTTTCTACTAATGGATTAACTTAATTAGATTAACCAAATTGAAGTTTTTCTACGTAATGGATATAACTCTACTTCAAATCTACTCCATAACTAGGAACAAGGAAAGTGGCCTGCAGGAAAAAAAGAAAATCTGCTTTATTTGAAAGAATCCGGAGGAAAACCTAGTCTGAGATACTCAAGTGTACACTAATCATTGCTGGAGAGCTAGGAGGGGAAACACTTCCAAAATCAAAATATTTGCACAAAATTCTGATCTGTGGGGAAATACAAGTGTAAATAGCTATAGTTGTAATGAGGCAATAAGAAGAGAGAAATAACTGGGGGCAAGGATTTGTGACTTTATGCATTAGATATTAGATGTTACATTGTACAAGGAATCGATAGGCTTGGTAGGGTCCACAGAGCCTCTTATTTCACAACCACTGAATAAAATTTTACCAAAAACATAATGTTGACATCAGCAACGTGTTTTCTTTGTGAATTTTGTTTAAACACTTTCCAGATAGAGATGTGAATGTACTGAAATTCAGAAAATTAAAAGAATCATTATGAAGTAAAAGAAGTCAAAATTTTAAGATTATACTGATATTGAAAGATAAAAATTATTTTAAATTTTAATGGTTTTTGGCACCAGACCAAAAGCTAGAAATATCTTATCTTCTCATGACATGAAAACCAGTTTTCTGAACAGCTTTTCTAACAGGACTTGGAGATACACTTGGGTATATGTGGACATGTGTGTACTTCATAAACTTTCCTTTGCTCCCTCAACCTTTGTTATATACTGTTCAGAATCACCAGCTGAAATAAAATGTGTGAGCTATGGTAAACCACCAGAGAGGACAAGGTGTTAAAAATGTTTTGTGAGTGTTTTTGTTATGAATGATATGGCTATTTGTGGCAGATAGTTTCCAGTTTGCTTAAGATAAGAATCTCTCTCCAGCTGGCACTTGTCAGAGGACCAGAGAACAAACTAGTGAATTTGCTGCTTACAAATGACAATTGTGAAGTTATATATACAATTTTAGCTATTCCTTGGACATGTAACTCATGCTAATTTTCTAAGGATGATACAAGAGTAAATTAAATTTAACCATGGCAGTTTAAATCAATCTAATTCAGTTCCAGTTCTTATGAAACTCTGCTCTGTATGCAGTACCCTGATAATCATGAAACAGTTCTGCTCTCTGGACTGCTTCATTGCAAAGGTGGATGATCCCCAAGATAGTTCTTGCAAGTGCCATCCTAAATGAGTGACAGGATAAACCAGCTGAAGGAGGGTGAAAGTAGCAATGACAGTCTAGAGCAGCTTTTAGACTTTGCCCATGGAAAAGTTAGAATCATAGAATCACAGAATAGTTTGAGTTGGAAGGGGTCTTTAAAGGCTGTCCAGTCCAACACCCCTCCAATTATAAGGGACATCTTCAAGTACATCAGGTTGCTCAGAGCCCTGTGTAAATTGACCTTGAATGTTTCCAGGGAAGGGACATCTACCACCTCTCTGGGCAACCTCTTCAGTGTTACAGTGTTTGTTTTAAAAGATCATTTTAAGGGCAAGAAAAAGGTTTAATTTTAAGAAAATTGAAGTGCCATGTTTTGATTTTAATCCCTCTGGAGGAAAAATATTTTGAAATACATAAATTTATTTTGAAAAGACATATCAAGTTAAAGCATCCAAATACTCCTCTATCAGAAGGGAGAGGTTAGGGAAACTGAAACATGAAGAAGACATTTGCTCAAGGGCATACCCAGGAGATAACAGAAAAATGAAGAATAAACTAATTTTTCCCAACTTCTCAGTATGAAATCTGTTGCCTGTCCACTTCAAATGGTAACTCCTTACAGTGCTAACTTCAGTGCCTCCAACTTGCAATATTTTCAAGCTCCAGTTACAGCCTATTTATTCATTAGGAGACTTCAAAATGCCAAGCTTCTAACACAAAGATATTTATGACTGATACGTATTCTTTAGCTGCTTTCATTCATCATAGCAAAGATGAATCGCAAAACCGTGCTTACATCATCTTTCCAAATGACAATTCACTGTAATCAGGTTTCCCTTGCAAGATTTGCTCCTTTTTTTCAAATCTGTTGGTGAGATTTCCATTGAAGCCACAGGAAAACTATTTAGTATCATTAGCATTTCATTTTGAAAATACAGCTAAAATATTTGAGTAGAGTTATTTTTTAGATTTTATTATCCAGGTGTTCCTTCATTACTTCATCACAAACAGCTATAACACAATACAAAAGAACACTGGTATCTTATTTTTTAAAATGAAAAATAGTCACATTTATTTTTTAAATGACTTTGGAAAAATATGACCAGTTATTTGCTAATACATACTGATTTGCTAAAGAGAAGAAATATTTTGGTACTTTGATTAAATGAATAAATCATCATAAATTGACCAGAGATGCAGTTTCTGTGTCTAAGGCAATTATCGGTCTTCTTTCCAGAGTCTAATGAATATATCTTTTTTGGCAGCCAGCCCTCTTTTTGTCATCATAAATATATTTTTTTTAATAGAGGAATTGAAGAGAACAATAGTAATTAATTTTGAAGCACAAAGGTACATTCACAACATGAGGTTCTCTTTTTGAGACTGACACAGGATTCATGAATAGTCTAACCATGACAGAATTAAAATTTAATAAAAATAAAAGTGATTGACAGTGCATGCTCAGCATTATATATAGGAAGAAATAGTCCCTGCTACAGTGCCTTGCAATTTGATGCATTATCTTATCACTTTAGGACATAATGGCTGTATATCTACTGTCGCTCAAACTCCCACTTAAACCTAAACTGCTCACACACTGGCTTGCCTTGCACGTTGGCTCAAATTACAAACAAATACCAGCATTTTTTTCAGTTCTTTTGGGCTACCGGTAGATTAATTCTGTCATGAGCTTGAAAATATTTTGAGCTCTAGTCTCTGTCCTGTCTCTGCCTTGTTGGAGTCTTCTGTATCATTCAGGAGAATGAAAGTCAACAGGACTGCATTGGCCATCACTAGCCCAGACAAATGCAAAACATGCAAATCGTTTTACTAGAGTTCTGGTTAAATTAGACTTCAAGGTATAGAAACTGTCTCTAGACTCTCACTACCAAATCTGAGGAAAAACAGAGAATTCTTGAAGAACACTGTATATTGGTTTCATAGACATTTGAGAAGGGACAATACTGTGAAAGCAAACATTGCTTGAATGGCTTTGACTAAAATCTAGTGATTCAGAAATTGAAAACATTTTGTTTTTCCGTTGTAGGTTGATACAGGCTTCATACTGCCTTCCTGTTGTAGTGTAAGACCAAATGGAAGTGAGGAGGCTAAAGAGATTTGGATATTAAAGCACTTTATTCACAGATACATTCAATGTTATTAATCACACAATATCCCTGTCACATGCACAAGATGGTGCAGTGAGGGAGAGAAGTAAGGTGGCTTAGCATGACAGTTTCTTATATGACCACCCTGTCCCTTGGGAAAAATGGTGTGGTCCCAGAGAGAGACTGGACAGGTCATTGTGGTGGTTCCTCCCAACTGCACCTGGTCCAGTGCTGGATCATGAGGTTTCTCTGGGCTCTTTTCCACTCCCTGGGCTCCCTGTAGACTGGAGAGAAAGTCTCAGATCCTGATGTAGAGTCATGGGTCTTCCCTCCTCAGAGTCTTTCCAGAAACTCTCAGTCAGCTCAGTTGTCTTAAGTTTCCTTAGTTAAAAAGACTGGGTAGGTATACTTTGCTAGTGGTTAGTCTGTTCAAGTCACACAGTTGTTTTCTGATTTGCTGCTGTCTTTGTTGGTGCTTACAATCTGCGTTTTTTTGGTACTTCTGGACACTTTTACATTTTTTGATCACCAAGTAGGTTGTTTGCATGGCTTGGCTACCTACTTGCTTGAGCACACCAAACTATTCTGTTTGTGAGAGATGGTTCATCATATTTCAGCTACTGTGGCTATAGCAAAAGTTGGTTAAAGTTCACAGGATTATGTTAGCAGCTGTGTTAACTAGGCTGCTGTACCCTCTGACTGAAAATCAGAATCGGTGATTCTAGTGGCACAGGCTGGAAAATGGTAGCTTCGTATGTCCAGTCACATTTGGCACAATTATTACAGAAAGTTTTCCCCTGTTTTCTCACAGAGTCTGTGAAATGCGTGGGAAATCAGGATAATGTACAAAGGTATCCAGATCCAGAGAATAGGGAGTAATTATTGAAGGTGTAAACATCAGGCTCACAGCCTAAACAGGTGTCCATAAAGCCGTTCTGATCTTTAGATAGGGGTGTTTCTCAGATTCACCACATTGCAAAAGACAATATGATTCTGCCTCAGCCTTGAAGATGAAATGGCTGTAGGCACTAAGGAAAAAATTGAAATGGAATAACTACCAGCGTGCTGAAGGTACCAATGGTTTTGAGCTGTTGAGCTGTTCCCAGACTTGCTATGTGTTCACATGTTGCTGTCCAAGCTACACGAATATTGATGGTTTAACGTTGGAAAAAAAGACTCTATTACAGGGTAAGCTGGAGGTTCATCTAGGTTCATGGTGCATATGAGTTTATTAAGTGTCTGAAAGAGCAGGATACAACTTCAGTTGAGGTAACTAAACTAAGGGGTCTACATGTAAGTTGTTTACTGCAGATCCTATTCTTAAGACCTGGTTAAAAGAGTCAAAAGAGTCTAGAAAGAAATTTAGCTGATTAGCCAGGAGAAGTATTTTTCTGGTAATCTGAATGACTGTTTAAACTCTGCTGATCAGATCCCTGTTGACTGTAGTTGGACCTTAAGCTCATTAACAGGCACCTCAACCTAAATGCCTTAATCCTGACTTGATTCCCACTCTGGGGACTAGGTTCACTTACCTACAGAAAGACATCTGTGTTTGTAAGATATTTAAGAGACATGACTGTTGATAAAGATGATAAGGGACCCATGGAAGACCTGTGCTCTTCTGAACAGGCATTTGGAAGCCATGACATGATACCCAGGACATCTCAAAGGACACTGTCCTTGTATTTAAGCAGCAAAATCAAGCCCTGACTTCCATGAGTTGAACACCATGCAGAAGCATGGGATACCTAACAGGCCTATATTCAGCACACAAGCACGGAAAGGCAAAGGAATAAAAGCTGTTAAAGTGAACTTGAATAGTTCCGGCTACCTGATTCGTGAAATCAAACCTATATTTCACACAACCAGAAAAATCTTAAGCAATGATTCCACTGCAGTGGTAAAGATACCAACATAGTACTCAAGCATATCAACCATGATACATTTCATGGTATTCCCACTGTTAGACAACAATGGCAATGTCTAAATAACCAAGGAATGAAAAGTGATAATGTGGTTCAAAATGATCATAAAACTGGTTTTGCAGTATTTGGGATGAAGAGGGAGAGCAGGCATGATGGAAAAAAGTAGCATCTAACTAAATTATATTTCTACTGACAAACCATGCACTAGGCAGGCATCTTATGGCTGGGGTGTAATTTCCGGAGAAAAGTGAATTCTTCACAAAGAGTAACCGCATCCAAAAATCAGAACATTAGCTGGGAAGAGTGATTCAAGTGCTGATTTGTTCAAACTCAGAGCAGAGATCTGAATCTCATCCACGCAAATGACTCAGCTAAACCATTAGCTATTTAGTATTCTCTCCTGACTACCAACAACCAGATCTATATTTGTAACACTTCTTAAATGAAATGCAATTTTTTTTTCCCCAATCAGCCTCTTAATCCTCCTCTTCAGCAAATTGTCCTTTAACATTTGTTGATAATTGGAGACGGCAAGACAAGCACTTGCAAAGCTGTTGTAATGGTAACTAATGTTACCAAGAGAAAAGAATAACAATACATTCTCAAGAAATATTCTAGAGTGAGTTCAGCAAAGCCAGATTCTGTGAACAGAGTTGGCTGAATGAAGGGTACAGAGTACAAAGGGAGTCAGCTGTGCTGTTCAGAAGCCGCTTATTCTCAAAACTTTTCTTTCAAATAGATCAGGATAAAAGGAAATATTCTGAAGATTGGGTTCTCACACAATGGAGATTTATAGCTAACCTGAAAATGTTTCATTAGGGAGAGAAGGCTGTCCTATACTTTTCTGGGACTTTTATTGTCAAATTCTTCTGTAAGTAGACCAGAATGAATCAGCACTGAACATTTATTTAATTTTTTTTTTTAGTTTTTACTTACCTATTGGAAGATGTTTAAATGTAATTAACTTGTACTATAATAAAGGAGAAAGTTAATGTGGCCACCTTGAAAGTACAGTATTTGATATGTAAACCGAAATTGGAAGTAACTACCAAAGCCTGGAGGTCTATGAAACGTTTTTTTCCTTTAAATAGCACACTTGTGAACACTTATATTATTTTACTCTTCACTGCAGAAATGTTGTACCAAATTACACCATAGAGAGTGTTTAGGATTTGTTGCATTAATGTCTTTTCTTGATGCAGTAGCATTTCTGTGTGGCATTTATCATAATAACAGACACAAAAAAAATATGATCATTCTACCACTTCATGTATTTTAACTCTCGATTTCACAAGCCAGTTTAATATATTTCTGAAACTTTTAACTTGTAGCCTCCAAGAGTTGTTGCTATATAAAAACACTTGACAGAAATGTTTTTGCATTATCCAGTTGCTTGAGTTTTAAAATACTAATTAATCACTGATTTTGACAGGATGTACAGGTTCCTAAATTGAAGACCTAATCCACTGTACCGTAAAGTGCTTAGAGTTGATGCCTTGACAAATGCAGGTAGCGTTGCCCCTATTAAATTAAAGCCATTGTAAGCATTTCTTTTAGCCATTACTGCTGGGTTAAGTCTCAAAATAAAGCTGTAACTGCATAAATAGTCAGAAGTTATTTTTATTTTTTGCTTGGCTGAGAGTCTTATTATTCTTTTGTGTATAACATGATGCTTCTTATCAGATACACACAAAATGTGCTCTTTTCAATATTTTCCACAAAATACTCTTTTGTTACAATATATATAAACACTTTTCCCAGTTCCGTTTTACAGATGAGGCTTTTGTTATAAAACATTTTATATGTTTATATGTTATAAAACATCAAATTTTAATATTTGCTTTAAATAATGATTCAGCATTTCAGTCTTTTCGACAGTGATTTGAAAAGCTTGCTAGCTGCAGAGTCTCCAGACAAGGCAAGGTAAAAGAAGTTGTTAGAAAGGGAGCTCAGCATTTGTCGCGTAGGAATGGTATGAAGAAGAGCCCTTGGACTGTTAAACTGGATCTTTTAATACCCAGTTTAAGTACTTAATTTTAGAATTTGAGGCTTATTATTTAAAATAGATTTTTAAGGGATTTGTTAGTTATCCTAAGGTTATAACTATAAAAGCAATTTACCAAACTAAGCCCCTCCAGCTATTTTCACTGACTGTATAAGAACCAAAATTCTTTTGAAGCAAGAGTTTGCAGAGAATGAGTCTGAAAAAGTAAGACCATTGTTGGAACAGATGTGATACAAAGAACTGGGCCTTGAGGATTCAGAGTCGAAAACATCAGTGGAGTACTGGCCCACTGATGTCATCCTAGGTGTTTCTACTTGACAATCAAAGAACATCTAGCTGCAAATCTCTAGTTGATCTCACATTACCCAATGAATTTCTGTCACATAGTGACTGATGTATTGAAAGAAGATACATAGTAAAGATACAATCTGATAATGATACAGGAATCATTATAAACCATTGATATGATACAGGGTGGAGTCTCTTGTTAAACATACGACTTCCAATCCTCCATGTCTGTACAGGAAATCAGATGTAAAGACAAATCTTTGACAGCAGGTGATGAAAAAACAAAGTATTAAGGATGTCTGTGTAAATTCATGAAGCTGGGGGGGGGAATGTCATGATGTGAGCGATGCATAGCAAGCTATTGATGTTCAAACTCTTAAGAGAGAAAGCCATATATTAAAAATTATGAATGTAAATCCAATATTATGCAACTAAAATGTTTTATTAAACCCCTATGAGCTCTGTAAGTCTGGATGAGTTGTTGAACAACAATTTGAGATATCAAAATAAGTTAGCCTAAGGTACCAATGGGATGTTGTATCTTGGATTAAACTGTAAGGAATTTAAGCTAAGAGTAATACAGACTAAAAGACAAATGATCTAATTTCACTCTCCTCCAGCCTCAGTTTGGTCACTAAAATCTTCAGAATTTTTTTTTATTCTGTATCAAAAGGAGTCATTTGAAGGAACTGCTGCATTCAATGCAACATACAGTAGCATCCATAATGGTTTTGGAAGAAGCTCCCTCTTCAAAAAAAAAAAAAGCTGCCAACAAAACAAAAAAAACCCAGCCAAAAATCTAAAGGAAGACATCAGGCAAATTATATTACCATTGTTACTGTCAGCAATCACCAAGTCTATACATCTTATAGGAAACCAAAAAACAGGTACAATAAGAACGTCCTTTTACATTAGAAAGAGCTGTTTTCTCATAAGGTGTTAAGATGGAATGTAAATTGGAAAGCTTCAAGCTAATAATAGATTTTTTTTTTAATTTAAAAGAAATAGAACATTTGACTTTGAAATTATCCTCTAGTAAGATTTCTTCAACACCCTTTTGCAATGACTTTAGGATACTGAACTGAATTTAAGAACCCCTATTTTTTGCAGAAGCTTCTATGTTAGGTAAAACCTGAGTAAGTATCATAACATGTATTTGAGATATTTCACCATCTGTAAGAAATTAGTACATACATTTTAAAAAGCAGGTTTTTTGTATATATGTATATGTACATGTGTGGTCATCATACATGTGTGTTTGGCTGGTTTGAAATGAAAGAAAATTAGTATTAAACACACCTCAGGACACACTATATAGACACTGTAAATTGACTGTTACGTTATGCACTATGACACCATACAAATTAATTCTTGCATTATGGCAGCTCTGATGGCTGTCAGCAGGTCATGACTTCTCTGTTCTAAAACCTGCCTTTGATATTAATATTAAAATCCATAATTTAAAATAATATCAAATTTTAAAATTAAACTTCTCACATTATCTCTTACGGCTTAAAGACAGAAGTAAATTTTCTTACCATTGCAGATCATGATTTTCAAGAAAGTAAGAATCATCCTGTCTATACAGCAGTATCATAGGCAAGTGATGACAGGATATCTTTGAACACATGGCTGAAATCGAGTCTGAACAACAAACATCGTATTTCGTTTCACCTGTAGACAACCCTGCTGGACTCTAAATTTCATGAACTCATATTCAGATTCACCACTCAACTCTTCTGCCTTATGGTGATCATTAGTTTTAGTTGCATATATTTGCATATTTTCCAGCTCTTTCAAATATGTCTGAATTGAAACCAGAATCAAAATCAGGGGTGGAATAGCCCAGAATATTCAAGAAAAGCAGCAAAGCAAATTCTAACAACATTAAATCTATCCACTATATATTCTGATTTTCGACCTATCTAAAGAAAACAAATATTTGTTCTCCAGTATGTTTTAAAAATAAGGATCTAGTCAGGGAAGTGGTTTAGTTTAATTTTCCCTTTGGTCTCACGCAGGTATTCTGAATTATGGTCTTTTCTTCTGTTGTCTCTATAACTGGTTTCTGTCTCAGACAATGAGACTACCGGAATATACTGAAACTCTATACACATATGACTATTTTTTATAAACCTGAAGTACACATGTAGGGCTCAATGAAAAACAACGATTCCATTTTGCCAGAACATAACTTGTCAGGCTTAGTTTTCATGTGCGCTAGGAAAAAACTGAGATCTTCTGAATTGTTCATATTGCACAGACACAAGGAAAAGATACAATACACAAATGTTAATTTCAAAACTATTTTTTAAGAAAGATAGTTACTCCAGATATGGGAGACCTTGATTCAGCTATCTCTCCTCTACCATGAAGGGATTTGAACGATTATCTACTGCCATCATATTGCAATTATCACCATATGAGATATTCCCAAATAGGAGTGTCACACCCATCTTATGGACTCCACACTAGTTTGAGCAGTGGGCCTAAAGTTCTGCGAGACACCATCAGTATTGTCCTCTTGACCCTTCCCATGATTTTTCGAGAACAGTTTATGTTGGAGATGTATTTTCACTCTCTACTCCATTCAAACTGCAAAACTGAGCCAACAAATCGTTCAACTACAGTCTCAGTAATTGGTCAGGGACCGCATATCACCATATTTGTTATTAACTTCAAGATATGTTGGAAAGATTTTTATGTTAGTTTACTCAGTTTCACCTCTTTTCCAATAAATATCCACTTTATAATTCTTTTTTTTTTTTCAAAAAATGAAGAAATTGCCATATGCTATTCTCTTCTTATTTCTCTATGAATCTCAGAGGCTGATGAATCAGGACCCTTTTTTTTAACCGGACAAGCTGTGTCTTACTAGATGTCTATCTGTAGTCCAAAATGTCTCTAGGGAACAGGCAATAGGAGTAGACCAGTGGTAAATTGTGCTTGTGGTTATCTTATGGGAGGAGATCAGACATTATTACAGGAATCACTGGAAGAATACAGATAAGAGAGTTTGACCCTACTTCCCCTTAGGCTTTTGCTAACCACTTCCCCTAATGTTTTGCTTTCTTTCCTTTTCATCCACTGGTTGCTATTTTCAATTGTATAACTATATTTTATAAAAATATATAATATATAATTCAAGATAATTTATAACTATTTTTTATAATTTTAATTTTTAGTAACAGTAACAACTGCTAGAATCTTCTGGCACTCAAAGAAAAATGAAAAAAAAACAGGTTGACACTGATTTTCAATTTAATCAATTCATTGCATTAGTGTATTTTATGACTGTAAAATGGGGTTAGAATATCTTTAACCAACTACTACTCAGATATTGTTTTTGGTCTTATTCTCTGACAAATAGTACAAGTTGTCAAATACAAGTGTTTATTTTATCCTGTCAAAAGTAGAGATGAAGACAGAAAATCAAAATAAACTTCTTCATTTTTATCCACTGAAAGAAACCAAATTTTTATAAAAATCTGAAAACTAAAAAACTTCTGTCAAAAAAAATCTAATTTCCACTGGGAAATGTGAAGTTTAATACTCTGATACAAGTCAAAGCCTGAAATATTTTGTTTACTGAGCCCCATTGAACTGCTTGTTTTGAAACAATTTGGCTCAGGCAAAGTCAGTCTATGTCAGAATCCCACAGAGCACTGTACAACTTCTTCATGTTTGCATTCTCAATTACATATCAAACTTGCTGTTTTGGCTACACTTGCACTAATACACTTTGCTGTCTCTTATCTTGCCGACCTTGGTGTTACACTTAAAACAGCAGTGACAGGACAGTGATTAACAACAAGAGTGTCAGGACACAGTCATTAGATGTGCTCAGTGCATGACAAACAGCTTTTCATGAGGGGCTGTAGGTGTTACAGGAAAAAAATGAATAATGACTTGGAAAAAAAATTTCCCTAGAATCACAATTTTATTTTATGAGCTTGGCATTTAAAATGTAAATAAAATACCTGGATGTATATTTCTCATGTACCCAAATTCCTCAAGATAGCAGGGGAATTTCAGATGAGAAAAGACTGTGGAAATGTTTTGCCTCATACAATTACTCTATGTTTTGCTACATGCAAAATAAACATAAATACAACACCATCTATGGTTGAAATTTTTTTAAAATTTTGATTGTTTCTACACAGGAAAGAACTTCTTTTATCACACAAAAGCTACAAATCTTCTTTTTCGTATAACGTCTTCTCAACACCTTATGTAAGTCACGGTATACTATGGAACTAATATCCATTTCGTATGACTATGCAAAAAGATGCAGAAACTGTATCAGATGTCAGTTGTTTTAACTGTATGAAGCCATAGGTCTGAGACCACTGGAAAATATTTTTTCTCCTAAAACACAAGCACCTCTGAGATTTCCAGAATGTTTCTGTTCCACATCAGATAAACTCCTCACTTTCATACTGGTATTAAAATGTGAGTCTACCTTGTCATTCCTTGCAGAGTACAGTAAACCAAACAAAACTCAACAGAAAATACTACAGACTAAGCAGTAGATTTATGAAGATGAATCTCACATTGGTTACAGGATGCTCATATTCGGTGTCCTACTCTCTTCATCTCCTATGTCCTGCAGAAGATCTGACCTACTGAGCTGGCCTCTGTTTTGGAACTACTCCTTTGTCAGGGAATTCTATTTCAGGCCTGAGAAATGAAATTTAAATGAAGATTTTAAAACAACTCTTGGTTGTTGCAGAGAAAATTTTCAATTTTAAGAGTAACAGATTTTTTACAAAAAATTCCTAATTTATTTCTCCTTGAGACAACAAATAATGTCATACATCTCCAGAAAAGAAGGCATGAAATGGCAGGTAGAATATCAAGAAATGAATGCTTAGCATTTTGAGAGTGTTAATTAGATGCCTTCTTGCTTTCTGTGTGACGAATATTTTGCCAATGGTTGCTAATTATTATAGCAATTAGGTTTAATAAGTTGGGAATTTCACAAGCTTAGGTCTTCTGGGTTACACTTTAGCCAAGAGGGAACGGGTGTTAATTAAGGACAAAGAAGAGAAGAATTAAGAAGATTTGATGGGTTTAAAGAAACAGCAATTAAGCAAAGTGATAGAGTGATTTGCATATTTTAATAAGTCAAGAACTCTTGGATGTTCAGAAAAAAAGTTGTGTTTTCATTACTCAGAACAATTTTTCCAAAAGTTCTTTTCAGATTTTAACACTTTGTCTCCAGAATCATAACGTTTTGGGTAATGAATGTCAGTTTTAAAGTCTTTATTAGTGCTTGGAAGCTGGTTCTAGACATCAGATAGATACTGTTGATATAAATATGAGCATTAATAGCGCTTGCTCTTATTTACAGAAAGCAATTTATTCTTCTGAGTATGGTATCTTATATGAAGGGACTGCACAGGCTACCTCACCTGCATCCATGACATACTACCGAGCACCCAGAAACTCCATGTCCTGTAATGAGCAGACACGTAAACATCGAGAAAAAACCATTTTTTTCCTAGTGAAAATGACAACAGAAAAGATTTGTAGGGAGGCAAATTTATCTCCTTCAATAAAAAAAGAGTTAGATCACTGTATTCATTAACATTCAGCAACAGGACACTAAATCCTATTGATACTGTCCTGATTTTCTATAGAAGGAATAAGCAATCCAACTATAGGTGTTAGGAAAAATCACTTCAAATTACTTCTAATGCATTAGAAATCGCTCTGAACAGACTAGAAAGCACAGTGATGTGGACAAAGAGTAGTTTTACATAGGACCCAACCTTCTTGTTGCATGAAACAGTTGATTACACCTGGGCATTTTAATTGTTTAAGACTGCAGTTTAGGAAAAGGTCTTACAAAGATCTTTGTAAGGAAAACTCAAATAGTACACTCTGTTAATAGTATACGTTCAGAACCAGCTGATCACCACTGAAATGTTAACAAGTAGAAGCTGATCTGGATGAAATTCATGCCAGAATCACCAGCACCTTAACGATTGTGCTCTTGTAAGGCATCTTAACATTCACAGCATTAGATTTGCATGAGGCAAGAAGAGTGTAACCTGTTGAGTTCTTCATCAGCTAGTGAGGAGTTGATGTGAGGAGCTGTTCATTAGTGTCCCAAGAATTACAGGTCTATTGCAACCAACTGAAAGTTCAAATATCAAATTGTTCAAAATATCTCATACGTGCCTGGCTAGGGTGTAGAACAGTGCTTCCATGGAGCTCAATATGAACTGTTTTTTTGGAGTGGGTGGTCAGGCTAATTCACTAAGAGGTGAGAGTTAAATGAGAAGGAGTAAGATATGAGGAAAGACAGTAGGTAGGTGTGAAGAGGTTTCCGTATCTATGGATTAGAGAAATGAGAATCCTAGTACAGTGTTTAGATAGTTATACACAGTGTTCAGTGAGCAGAAGGGGAGGAGTGACAGCTGCCTGTGCTCCCAACAAGCCCAATGCCAGTTCCACCACCAAAAATAAACAAGAATGTAATTTTGTGTGTGATTATATTTGTAGTCATAATAACAGAAGAATTCTCATTTTCAGTAATAATCCAGGCAGCAAACACCTCACCTTCTACTGCCATAGCTATTAAATTGCCACTTATCATGGAAGAGACTGTCATAGGAAGTTTCAGAGTACCAGCACAATAAGAACAGGCATGACCAAAATAGAACTGCACAAAGTTAAAAGTTATCACTGATTGATAGAAATAATAACACAAACCCACTGCTAGTCACGCAGGCTTAGCCATCTGCTGCTACAGTTACTATATCTTTCTTTAGTGGGGCTTGGGCACTAGCAAATATAATAAAACATGTGTTCCATTTAGAAAGCTGCAGTTACAGTAATGTTGCCATAGGAAAAATAGAAATAAAACCAAGTTCCATCTCTCCAGTTGCTCTTTAGCTACTCATAAAGTAATTTCTATGCATGTGTTACGATTTCAAAAGTGATAGCCAAAAATTCAGACTCCAGCTGAAGTATTCTTCATTTCTGAATCCCACTTCTCATAAAAAATATCTTATAAATAAGAATTTATACATAAGTTACCACATTTTTGAGGTAGCAAGTGAGAATATCTTCTGCTGACCTACCTGATCAATTGGGAGATGCTTAATCAAAGAAAGACATAAAAGAAATACCACAGGTCCTTATACAGTGAAGATGGTCTGAAATAGAAATGTACTGCCTAATCAGATAAAATTTTAAGATCTATAAATAGAGTATATGGAAAGCAGACCTGGTTTTCATTTTCAGTGAAACCTTTTCATTGTGGAATGTAAAAAATATCTCCTTTAAGACCACTTTATAATACCTGATTTCAATCTTCTTTGAATACCACTGTTGTTTTGTATTTCCCTTTTGCAGAGCTTCTGTGAATAGTTCAGTGTTCCCTCTAGGAACTGAGAATTTGGACACCATTGCTGACCTGAGAGAAGTCTTCTCTGTCATCTCATCTCACTATTTCTTTTTCCTCTAAGTTCTCCCATCGCATCACAGGTGAAGTCACTGATACAAGTGCTGGCCTGTGGAGTGAAAGGGAGGTTTATCAGAACATCTCTGTGCTCAGCATAGAGTGGAGCATGCCGTTATCAGTGTGACGCTTTGAGTAGAAGAAGGAAAAGACAGCCCTTTCTTTTATAGCTATCCAAACTGTGAATCCCCCAAGATGTCATTACACTGGGCTGAGAGTCTGTTTAGATAAAATGCAAGTTGAAATGAACATAAATGTAAGAGCAAGATTACAGCATCAGAGCCATGGAGTTCTTTGAACAGGTAGCTTTAGAAATATATTAGCTCTTCTTGTTAAATAACATAATATAAATTACATTATTACTAATATTGCACTTCTGCTTGTATGAACTAAATTATTGTTCTATGATCTCATAAGAGATGATGGGAGGATAGCCAACGTAACACCCATCTACAAGAAGGGCCGGAAGGAGCATCCTGGGAACTACAGGCCTGTCATTCTGACCTCGGTGCCGGGCAAGATTATGGAGCGATTCATCTTGAGTGCCCTCACCGGGCATGTGAAGGACAACCAGGGGATCAGGCCCAGCCAGAGTGGGGTCATGAAAGGCAGGTCCTGCTTGACCAACTGGATCTCCTTCTGTGACCAGGTGACCCGCCTAGTGGATGAAGGAAAAGCTGTGGACATCATCTACCCGTATTTTAGTAAGCACTTTGACACTGTTCCCCACAGCATCCTCCTGGAGAAACTAGCTGCCCATGGTTTGAATGGGTGTAGGCTCTGATGGATAAAGAACTGGCTGAAAGGCAGAGAGTGGTGGTGAATGGAGTTAAATCCAGCTGGCAGCTGGCAGCTGGAGTGATGTTCCCCAGGGCTCCATTTTGGGGCCAGTCTTCTTTAACATCTTTATTGATGATCTGCATGAGGAGATTGAGTGCTCGCTCAGGAATGTTACACATGATATCATGCTGGGTGGGAGTGTCGATCTGCTTGAGGGTAGGAAGGCTCTGCAGAGGGATCTGGACAGACTGGATCAATGGACCGAGGCCAGCTATATGAGGTTCAACAAGGCCAAGTGCCATGTCCTGCACTTGGGTCACAACAACCCCATGCAACTTTGCAGGTTTGGGGAAGAGTGGCTGGAAAGCTGCCCGGCGGAAAAGGACATTAGGGTGTTGGTTGACAGCCAGCTGAACATGAGACAGCAGTGTGCCCAGGTGGCCAAGAAGGCCAACAGCATCCTGGTTTGTATCAGGAATAGCATGGCCAGCAGAAGTAGGGAGGTGATTATGCCCCTGTACTCGGCACTGATGAGGCTGCACCTGGAGTACTGTGTTCACTTTTGGGCCCCTCACTACAAGAAAGACACTGAGTTGCTGGAGAGTGTCCAGAGAACGGCAATGAGGCTGTTGAGGGGTCTCGAGAACAAGTCTTACAAGGAGCCACTGAAGGAACTGGGGCTGTTTAGTCTGGAGAAGAGGAGGCTGAGGGGGAACCTGATTGCTCTCTACAACTACTTGAATGGACGTTGTAGTGAGGCAGGTGTTGGTCTCTTCTCCCGTGTAACTAGCGATAGGACAAAAGGCAATGGCTTTAAGTTTCATCAGGGGAGGTTTAGATTAGACATTAGGTACAATTTCTTCACTGAAAGAGTGGTCAGGCATTGGAACAGGCTGCCCAGGGAAGTGGTTGTGTCACCATCCCTGGAGGTGTTTAAAAAACGTGTAGATACGGCACTTCAGGATATGGTTTAGTAGGCAAGGTGTTGTTGGGCAGAAGGTTGGATCTGATGATCTTGGAGGTCTTTTCCAACCTACAATTCTACAATCCTATGATTCTAAGAAATCAGTGAAATCAAGGAAATATTGGATGAATGACAGTGTCAGAGCAAAACTATAAAAATAATGTATTTATGGCCAGGGCGCATGCCCTCAGTAAAGAATTAGATATCCACTTCCAAGCCTTGAAAATCAGCTTTCCCTTTGATCCACTCAAACATCGCTCTCTAATATACCTAGAGCACAGATCACATAAACAGCATGTCTACATAGTGTTTGATGGCAGATTTTATCTATGTGATTAATAAATGCCTGTCATACATTGTTTGGTAAATTATTGTGCTTAAGATATTGAGTAGACAGAGTGTGATTATTAGTGACACGGTTGCTCAGTCCTTTAAAATTATTTAGTGATAATAAATGTGCTCATGACTTCAGGCTGAGGAGTTCTTACTTCTGACTACTTCCTGCTTGATATCACACATTGCTGGAGAAAAGACCTTTAATGACCTATGATAAAAGTGTCAAATGTCATGTTTCTTCTGTCCTAAAGTCGATAGTCCATGCTTAATGTTCTAAATCTCAAGACAGCAGCTCAAAAGGGCACTTGAATGGAGGAAATATAACAAGGGAGACCGAAGATGTCTTGATAACTTCTTATAGAAGGGTCAAATGCAGAAACTGTTAATTTCTGTGTAGTGGTTCATAGTGACTGGGATTTTTGCTGTGTAAGGATTATCTCTGTAAGAAAATTACATTAGTTCATTTAGTGATTTACAGTTCTTCCAAATGAGAACATGTAACTCCTGTCAAGAAAGACAATCTCCATCCTCCCTCATTATACTTTTAACTTTTTTGAAATCTGCAATTTCCTTTGGTCATCTGTCTTTCTGACAAATGCCTTGTGGTCCTACTCTGATATTAAAGGCAGACTTGAATTAAGATATGGATGTTGTGTTTTAAAGATGACAAGATTTGGGCACACTGTGATCATCAAGGAAAAGAACTTACACAGTCATAAACCTTCATATAATTTGTCATTTAGATATAACTTCTCTGAGAAACACCTCTGTTGGAGGAGATGGAGCTACTAAAAAATATGTGAATACTCTAGTCCAAATAGCAATTCCAAAACACAGGAAATGTTTCACTGTTCTTATCTTTATAACTGTACTCTAAAACAACCCATATTCAACTGAACTGTTCATCTTATTTGTTAAATGACACCTGCCAAATAAAATTGTTTGGGCTCTCTTTTCCAAAAATGACAATACAAACAAATGTCTGAAACAAAGGACCAGAAACGATAGTAGGGAGGAGGCAGAAAAGGCACCTTTGTTTTGTCCATGGAGAGACCAAATTACTACAGTGCATATACCAAGGTTCAGTTGTTAAGTCTTACCTCTGAGCTCCCCATCCTTGACATCCAGAGCACGTGCTCCTAACAGGAGAGGACTGACAACTCCATTTGTATCCCATGGCTCTAAATTACAAGCATGCCACCTGAAAAGACCTTGAGTGGTCCAGAGTGCCCCAGACCAGTTATTTCTGTATCAGTCCATCAAATTCTTATTATCCACAGCATTCATATTTACCTCAGTTCTTTGTCAATCTTGCTGAAATCTGAAGCACTGACTCAGCAGTCAGAGGGTTTTTTTGTATTTTGCTTTAAGAAGGATGTCATGTATGTGGTTTGGCATTTTATTGACTGAGAAAATGTAGTCATATGATCAGTGACAAAGCTGCACTAAAATGTGAGATTAATTGTCTGATCAGTACAAATACAGAAGTAGAGGAAAAGGTCATTGAAAGAATTTAACTTTATACAAGTTGAATAAATACATACTAAGTCTATGGCAACAATGAAATATTGCTATAACAGAAGAAAATTAAAAATTTATCCAAACAAATTAAAAGATAAATCTTACAAAAGAGCAGAACTGTGTAGGGGGAAGTACTGGACTTCAAGTGATCTCTTAAAAGAACATAATTTCTTTTGGTTTCTAAAGATCCCAACAGCATCAGAAACCAATATGTGCAATGGAGGTAAAACATCAATCTACCCACTCCTGAAGTAGAGCAACTCCAGTGAGAAACCTCTAAGCTCTGTGTACAATGCAATGCTACAGAAAAGGTTTATTCAGGAAAAAAAAATCCTGTATTTGAGATAGCAAAAAGACTTTTTTTGACAAATGATTGTTTATTGTGCAGATTAATATTCTGTCACTCTTTAACAAGCTGCTTTAAGATAGAAGATATCTGAGGATATTTTATGCTACCAGTAATAAATGGCTGGCTAGGAGAGTATTTTTACCTTAATTTTCAATATCTAAAGTATATTCCAGCAATGTGAATATTCCAGGACATTTATCCACTGCTGTTACAGATGCAAAACTATTTCATAGCTAATTTTCTAGCTTGATTTTTTCCCTTGAAGACATTTCAACTAATTATTGACAAACCACGCGTAGCTTGTAAGATGTGATGCAGTAAGACTACAGCAGTGTGTTTGCTCTGCCATTGTGTCTTGTCTATAGTCTCACTTCCTTTATAATCTGCTGTCCATCACACTTTAAACTAGAACTTCAGAGTATACTTAAGGTCCAGTTCAGTGAAATACAGAAGCCTTTCCTTGCCTAGAAGTCTGTAGCATGAAAAACCATGACTGATGCTTTCTTTTCCTTGAAGAGGAAGATCTGAGGAGTTGCAAGAAAGGAAACCAGTGAAAAAACATTGCTTCCAAGAGAGCAGTACTTAGAGAGACAGTAGGAAACTGCATTAAAAAGAAAGAAAAAACAAATGATGCAGATGAGAGCAACAATTTAAAAAACAAAAAAATTATGTCCTATTTCAGTCATGTAGGTTTTGGAGGGATATTCTTTGAGTATGGCACTTCTGATAACTGCATATAGCGGCAATGGATTAAGAGCTCATGGATATGTATACCCAACTGACGGGCTCTGTAGTATCCCTAGCATGACCATATCATCTCTCCACTCCATATAGACCCTTTCAACTCACAACACATCCTGCCACAACAGGCACTGCTTAACTGCTATTATTCTTCAGGGACTTGAAGCAAAAGTAAAAGAAGAAAGTTGGGTCAGAGCCTTCCTCTATAGGATAAGAGGACTTCACATGCCTTATTCATCATCTGTCCCCATAGTTGTGTATACGAGTAGCGAAAAACTAAAGCAAGCACAGAAAATAGTGGTAACACATGGGGAACATCTATACACTGAGAATTCCTCTTTGACATTTCTGTGCATGCACACCTGAATTTTCAATGTTACTGCATAGTTCAAAATGATGCATTGTCAAGTTAAGATTTTGCTATGTGCAGGAACCAACAAGGAAAGGCGCTCTGCTGGACCTTGTACTAACAAACAAGGAGGGACTGGTAGAGGACGTGAAGGTTGGAGGTAGACTTGGCTGCAGTGACGATGAAATTGTGGAGTTCAGGATCCTGTGTGGAGGAAGCAGGGCGATAAGTAGGATCAAAACCTTAGACATCAGGAGACCTAATTTTGGCCTCTTCAAGGAGCTACTTGGAGGAATCCCGTGGGCCAGGGCTCTCGAAGGCAGGGGGGTCCAAGAGTGCTGGTCGCAGTTTAAATGTCACTTCCTCCATGCTAAGGAGCAATGCATCCCCCTGAGAAAGAAATCTGGAAAAGGGGGCAAGAGAGCAGCATGGATGAACAAGGAGCTTCTACCAGAGCTCAGGCCGAAGAGAAAGGTCCATGGAATGTGGAAAGAGGGACAGGCCATTTGGGAAGAGTACAGGAATGTTGCCAGAGGATGCAGAGACGCAACGAGGAAAAGGCCAAGGCCCACCTGGAATTGAAGCTGGCAAGGGATGTCAGAAACAACAAGAAGGGCTTCTTCAACTACATCAGTAGCAAAAGGAAGGCTAGGGACAATGTGGGGCCACTGCTGAATGAGGTGGGTGTCCTGGTGATGGAGGATGCGGAGAAGGCAGAGCTACTGAATGCCTTTGCTTCAGTCTTCAGTATCAAGGCAGGCCCTCAGGAATCCCAGGCCCCGGAGGTAAGAGAAGAAGCCCACAGAGAGGATGACTTTCCCTTGGTTGAGGAGGACTGCGTGAGGGATCACTTAAGCAATCTGAACGCCCACAAATCCATGGGCCCCGATGGAATGCACCCACGAGTGCTGAGGGAGCTGGCGGATGTCATTGCTGAGCCACTCTCCATCAGCTTTGAGAGGTCCTGGAGGACAGGAGAG
>Ga0065711_1001346_pt1 | contig 44593 bp, 24 predicted proteins | sample Hoacrofraction12_FD_59098 | JGI IMG/M metagenome (GOLD analysis project Ga0065711, IMG submission 59098) | Hoatzin crop microbial communities from Cojedes, Venezuela - Epithelial fraction 12 v2 (version 2) | ecosystem: Host-associated > Birds > Digestive system > Esophagus > Crop | place... | reverse complement strand
GGAGCCCCCGGCAGCGGTCTGTCCGAGCGGGGTGCCGCGGGCTCGGCCGGGGGTGAGGGGGCTGGCGAGCGGGCTGCGCGGTGGGTGGGAAGGTGCGCGGAAAGCAGCGGAGCCCCGGCAGCCCGGTTTTGGCCGTGTCTTGCCGTGGGTTTGCGATGCTGATGGCGAATTGAGGATTCTCTGGGCGAAGGGCTGAATCAGCTTTTGCCAACTCCGACGCTCTGGTGTTGTGTGACCTTGGTTGTAATGGGGGGCGACCAGCAAGAAGGACTGGGAGAAACGGGTGTAGGATGAGGGAGAGCGCCCATCCAGTTTGGAGAACCAGAACGGCAGCAAAGCTCGACTCGGATGCATCACATTGATATTTTAAAGTTTATTTATAATACGTGCCTTCAGAGGAGTGATTGATGGGCCAGCCGAGTGCTGTTCAAGAACAGAACAATTGCAGTTTCTTTCTTGGAGAAAACACAGCGGAGACTCCACGTCTTTTACTCCCTGTTCTAAACTTAGTGACAACCAAGAGATTAAAGAGAGATGTTGTTTGTTTTAGCATCGTGTCTCTTGCCGTGAATGACAAAGAGGATTTGTGCTCCTTACAGATTAAAATGAACAGAAATACAACAAAAACAACCTCCTTTAAACCAATGCCCCCATCATAAAAATCTCTGCCAGCTCTGCCTTCCTCCTATCCTGCTCAAGTATCCAGGTAGCTAAGCATAAGTTAAAACTGTGACTGCGTTTTTAAGGGAAACACAATTGTGTTCATAGCGATGCCTTCTCCAACCTCTCTCCTGTAATCCGTCAATCAATCAGGCAGACAAAAAAAAAATCGCATGAACATCTTTCTGACAAACTACTCAGGTGATCTAAGCTGATCTTTCAAAAACAATTACGTTTACAAGAATTGAAACAGGCTCGGAGAAATGCGAACGCTGAGGGGCCCAGCCTTTCCTTGCAATAATTTGTAAGTTTTATTGTCGCATTTTTCGTCTATACTTGTGCTATTTCCTGCTGTTCTGTGGAAGGGCAATCAAATAAAGCTGCTCATACTCAAGTTCTTTTCCAGCTCTCCCAAAAGTAGGATGTATCGAAGGCTCCTGTCAGGAGGTACCAGTGGGAATGGCAGGTGTGGAGCGCTCACTGGCATGCCAGCCTTCCTGGGACTGAAACTCCCTCATCGTTGAATCCCTCCCATGACTCCCCTCCCCATGTTGAGTCCTAATCCTTGCTCTTATCTTCAAAGTCTAGCAAGCCATAGTGTCTTCGATTAATCCAGTAATGTCCCATCATGTTGCTCACCTGCCCCTGCTCCATCTGTAGAAGCCATCGTGTTTTCTCACATCTCTTCTTCCAGCCCTTCTTCACTCCTCTTTCCATGTGACGACTTATGCGTGGCACAGCCTTCCCTCCCGCATCTTTGCATTCCTTCCTCAGGCCCTGCCTTGAGGCACTTAAAAGAATCAGTCAAATTCTAATCAGAGGAGGTGATGGGGGTTGGACTAGATGACCCACAGAGGTCCCTTCCAACCCCTACCATTCTGTGATTCTGTGATTCTGAGAAGCAATTATCTTATTTAAAACAAAACAAAACAAACCCCACAATCTTTTCTTGTTAGTGTCGTAGCCAACACTGTGACGAGAAGGAAGGGACGATTCTGCCTGAGGCTTTTGACATAATTAAAAAAAAAGAGCAGTAAGTGTCATGATAAATAGCGGGGTCAGGTTTTTTCTGGTTTCATAAACATGGATCTGAATTAACTGTGATGTGAATTATGTAGAGCCGTCCTGGGATTTATGCAGTGATGTTGAGATCTCATCTCTGTAGACTGCTTCCAGGAGACAAAGCTCTTGCCACATCAGCAGGCTTTTAGAGGTCTCTGTGCCTTTTCAGTCAACTGCACTTCTCTTTTCAAGCTTTCCTCCTTTTATGTGATTCAGAAAGTCACAAGACGGCCACCCTCCGGGGACTGTATTAATCCTTTTTTCCCATCCGACTCTGTAGAGCATGCTCGTGGACTGCTGCAACCCCGTGAGACTCTACTGAAATACTAAACAGCTCTGACCACATGCATTTATTCTTCCATTCTATGCAAAGCAGGACTAGGACCACTGTTGCTGAAGGAAATCTCAGATTAAAAAGAAATACATCACAGACATGAACTTCAACAGAGAGACTGTAGAAGGAAACCACCAGTTACCGCTTTCTGTTTGCTTTTCCCTGGACATTTGTGGATCAGATTTTCATTTCCATGAATATTTAAAAACATCTGCCCTTTTTTCAAAGCATGTTCATATCAAATGCACAGATCCATAAAGTCAACTCTTTACGTCTTTTCAGAGCAGGGTAAAAAATGCATCAGCTTGAAGTCCAGGCAACATGAATGTCCAAACTGGGCAACTGCTGAGTGTGTTAAGAAAGCCTCGTCCCAAACAAGCGGCCAGGTTTTAGACAGGCCAAGGAGGCACGTGTTCATGGCACTTGGAGGAATGACTGGAAGGTGCAGAAGTTACAGCTAAGGAGCAAGCCCTGTGTGGTCCATCTCCGGAGATGACCCCTTGCCAAGGCAACCTCTGTGCGACAAACTGCCTGGCAGCCTAGCGAGTGCCTGGTGAGTCATTATCTGCAAAGTGCCTCCAAAGCTNTTCTGGGGCCGGGGCAGTGTCTGGCAGAAGAAACAAGCAGTAAAGTTTGAGGCCGGACTCGAATTAGCAGACCTGGCCAGGGAAAGATTAGGCTCTTTCAACATGCCTTTTTCCTCCCGCCATCTCCTGTAAAGGCAGCTTACCTTGAACTGCAGACGGTAAAAAAGAAACATGGAGTAATTTATTTCAGCATCCTTTCCCAGAGCAAGATTGTTCCCTAAAGCACATTTTCTAGTGATTGTGTTCTGCTTACCTTTAAAAGATATAAGTTAATAGCCTTCATTCCTTTCATGAGAAGACTAATAGACATCAACAGTGGGGTTTTATTTCTTGAAAAGGAGCCAAATGTCTTTTCTTGTTTTTCTTAATTCTGTCTTGCTACTGTTAGTTAGACTTCTTGCAGCAGTCCTTGGCTATTTCTCTCCTCCTCGAGGCCCTCGAGCTCGGTTTGTGTCTTTCCTTTTCCTGACAGATTTCAGCCAACTTACGGTATCTTTGTTATTTTAAACTAACCCTCTAAGACAGACCCCTGGCAAGGTAGTATCTGTGTTCCTACAGGTGTCTTCTATCAACCAGACATTTCACTGAGTGACAAGAGAAGGGAAACAAATAGGGGATAAACCCCATGCTTTTAAATGTCAGTTCTTTCCCAACAATTTCAAAGATCACGGGGAATTTTGATAAAGGTTCAGACTAATGTATTGAGAGACAAAGCAACTTTTTTTTTCAGAAATAATGTTTTAAAAGTACATGGGAGCAAACAGTGGCTGAGCGTGTACAGGGTTAATCTTGTTTGCAAAGTAATCGAGAAAAATACCCGCTGGTTTCTGAGGACACTCTATTACCAGCCTAAGGTAGAAGAACCTCCAGGGATTTAACAGCAGTCAATAGTTCTAAAAACAGACAGACCAAGCCTTTGGTTCTGGTTGATATTAAGTTAGAGCAATAAGTCAATGTAGCTTTTCCATACCAGCACCGTCTTCAGACTTATATACACAAAGCTGCATCTGGTCTGCAAATGAAGCTGGCTCCAAGTCTGCTCAGTGTTACTCTTCCCTGTCTCTGCCCCCTCCCATTGCACCCGCTCCTGGGAGACATAGCGAGCCCTAGGATTCAGCAAGCGGGGGACTAAGTGGGGGACAGTAATTACAGCTGGGAGTCAAGAGTTGCTTCCGAATCAGCTGCCGGGGCCGGTGGAGAGATGTTGCCCTGCCTCCTCTGTCAGCACAGTAAATGTTGTCACACCAGTACAACGAGGAGGTACCCCAGCCGTGCCACTGCCACCGCACGGAGCAGGCACTCTTCCTGCGGGGCTCCGCTGACACCCCAACCCAGCGCGTAAACAGCGTTGGAAGAGCTGAAATGGCATGGAGGGCATTCGGCTGCATGGGATCACTTACTTGAAAAGTAAATCAGCCTGCTTAGCAGACAGATTTATTACCAGCCATGAGGGATTATGAAGTGGAGTCATTTTGATTCATTAGAGCATTCAGAGAGTTTGTGTAAGTTCCTGGAAGCTGTCTGGGATGGTCTTTAACCATCCTCTTGCTGTTACCTGATGGTGAAGGGGAAAGTTGGAAAGCACTCATGCTGAATTTGTTTTTCCCTATGTTTGGTAATAGACTTTGACAAGCTGTTTAAAGAACTGAGCCTTCTGACTTGTGCTGTGCCGAGCCATCCTTCCAACTCAGCTACACGTAGCTTTTTCTGTTCTTTTCCTCCCTCTCTATAATATTTAATCAACAAAGTCCTACCTCCATTTCCCCGAGGCCAGAGTAGTGCATCTTTCTGCATTTAGAAACCTCCTACGCATGTGAACATGTCCTTTGTGCAGTGATGTTGTTTTAATTAGCCACATCTTTCTTTTTGGCCAGAAATACATGAAATGACTGCGTGCGTCTTTCCTGTAGCCAAGAGGCAGCAGAGCACCCTTGGTGCCCAGCTGTGGGTGGTGGGAGAAGCTCTCTGGCTGTGCTGTGGGCTGGCGGCAAGGATTGAAAGGGGGGAGGAGACAGACTGTGTGCCCAGAGCTGGCAGGGGAAGGGGGGCAAAGCTTGGGCAGGAGAGAGGAGCAGGGAAAAGACAACCCTGGGTGGCCCAGGGCATAGGCAGGGAGGGAGAAGAGGCCCACCTAAAACAGGTCAGAAAGCATGGCCTGAGACATCGTCTCTGTAATGACCAGCATATCATGGAAAAGAGCTAATGAAAGAAGATGATGTTAGGACAAAACTATTAGGACAATAACCCTCCCAAGACCAAACTGTACAAGGCAACAGTTGAATGCTAGCATAACTACCCTTAGCTTCAGCAACACACAAGCCTGTTCCAAGTGGTCTCCTAATCCTGCATTCAAAGTGCTCGTTAGATAACCTGCTGTTTCATTGTTTAGGCTTTGTCTCCTTAAAATTGTATCCAGTATTTTCCATCTGAGTATCAGTACATTCAAAAAGATCTGGCTGACGTTAACACCTCTCAGAAGCTCCTGACATGTTCAGCAGATTTCCGTTCTGTTAGGGACTTAGTCCTCTTCATTTTGTAGCGTTAGATCAGGAATTTTACTGAATATTCCTTAAATCCCTAGTCATGTAAATATTACTGATGGTAAGAAAAATATGCTGTTAATAAGTGGTCCTTGTCATGAATACATCAAACTATTGAATATATTGTATACCAGTACTGGCTAAGTCGTTGTCCATGCCCCAGCGATGCCTCTACTTGCGCTCTGCAGTGCCCCATCTTCAGCAACACTGCATGTTACAGAGGCTACAAGTCGCCGTCTGTGGCATTTCCATTTTGACTCTGTCATTGATGTGGTCCGCAGATGAGTAAAACGTGGGCTCCCTCTCCTCTTGGTGGGAAGTGAAACACTCCGTGAAATCTCTCTGAACATCAAAGGGAGGCTGGCAAAGCGGAGGAGACATCTCCTCTGGTTTTCAGTTTTGCTGGAAGGAAAATGAACATAATCCTGACCCTAACTGTCTTGTAGTTTTTATTAGGTCTCTTTGGCTTGCAGCAACCACCGTGTGAATAATGCATGCTGCTAGATGGCTTCCCTAAGGAAAGAAGGCTTATGCAATCATATTGTCTGCCGCTACCCGCCTTCTCCTTACCCCATAATAACTCAGAAACCATCTGCCCAATTTCAGCCAAACTTCACAGAGGGAAGGAGTTCTTGAGGTTATTGTGTGAGGTGAAAAAATAAAAATGGGCACCATGCAGGGAAGAGACCTCCTTGTAGTGGCCTTAGTGAGGAACACAAGCTCAGTTCTCACTACAAGTCTGAGGTGTCATTCGGGTACTCAAGTCCAAGAAACACATCCATGAAAAAGCATTTTTCACTGTTTCTGCTGCTCATGCAATGACTTGTTTCTTCACAGATCACTCAGGGTGAGTCCCAGAAGTCGTGCTCCAAGCCTGTAGCAGAGAAAGTCACAGAGAGCTGCCAGCAGATTTGCCAGTGCAGGCCACCTCCACCGTTACCACCGCCTCCTCCACCTCCGCCACCCCCGAGGCTGCTAGTCGTGCCAAGTAAGTAGCTGCTGGTATGGTCGGGCTGTGCTGAGGGAGGGCGAAGCGACAGGGACACCTCAACAGACGTAAGGAGAAAGGATGTGGGAGAGGGCACAGCTAGCTCGTTTGTCATTTTCCACCTGGCAAATGGACGAGAAAACGTTCTCAGTGGAGATGAAGATCTGTTTTCTGATCAATGAATAATGCTTGGCTTTTGGAGGAAAGCCAGAGAAATCCCCTCCTTTCGTTGTGTTATATATGATTCCCTGTCTTTAAATGGTTCCCTGCTGCCCTAGCCCTGGGCAGCGCTTCCCTCAGAGACACAGCTCCGTGCCTCCCCTTGCATTGCGTGACCTCCTGTTTCACCAGGTGTGCGGCTAGGAGGTCTGGGTGCTCCAAGGCAAATTAATTTATAAGCAGGCAAAAATTCAAACACTCTGTCTAGACTATCCTGCAGATTTGGCTGTCTTCAGGACAATGGAGCTGTACTGGTTTACCACAGCAGCGAGTCGGGCTCACTGGTTTTCAATTGCTTAAAACTGTAACAAAAGTCAGGGGCATGTCAGGAGTCACAGCAAGCGAGTGGTTTTCCCACTATTGCGCATACAGGCTAGGACTCATCTATTTCTCTTCATACAAACCAGTGCTCCCAAGCCTTACCCAGCCCATCCAACCTCCTGACTTCCAGCTGTGCGTCCCTGTGCCTGGCAGACCTTGTGCCTGCAGTTCCTGCTGGCTAGCTCTGCCAGCTTCCTTCCACATCAGCGTTCCTGTGATCCTCAGCGCACAGATCCTGTCTGGGGAGCAACGGCTGTGCCGGTGGTCCCCCGAGAGGCAGTCCCTCCGTGGCGGGACGAAGCTCGCCGGGCTACCTGCGCTGGCTGGGCACGGGGACGCAGGCTGGGCCCTGTGCAGACACGTTTGGGTCCCGGGTGTTCGGTGTTCCAGCAAATCTCCTTAGTGCTTCTATATTTTTGCAAATTTGTCTCTCCCTAAAAGGCCGCCTATTAATTCTTCTCCCTGCTTAGATATACTCCCTTGGGAACACTGTTGCAAAGTATATCTATTATCCTTCTCAGCACTTCCCCCAAGGGAAAAGAAATCATTAGGCAGCGTCATTTGGCTGTTTGTCTTTATCAGCGCCATCCCCAGATGTGCAGAAGACACGAAGAAGGCTTCTGCACAGCTTTTAGCCAGGCACAGGACAGGCAGAATTCTGCAGTGTGGTTTTTTTGCCAGGAGCATGCTTTGTATGTGTGCCATGCTGCAGAAATTTAAGGCAGAGGCAGGAGAAAAAAGTAGGGAAACACTTGGGAAAGGAAGTACAAAGACAGCCTGGAAAAGCAGAGATGAAGGTTTTTTTATAGCAAGAAAAATCTCTTTCAGCATTCAGGAAATGTCATGGACAGTAATATTGAAAATTCCCGTGATCTTTGTCTCACAGTTGGAAAATAAAGTACTTTGCCACTCCGTTTTCTTGTGCCTGGGGTGCCCCGTTGCCCTGAGGGAGCTGCTCGTACCCAGATGAGACGTTGCAGAGCAGTGTCGGCACTGGGACCAGCCCGGCTGCTCAGCTGTGGCAGGAGGAGGGCACCCACCGCTGCTGGGCTCCGTACCCTCCCAGCTGCCGTCAGGCAGCGGCTCTGAGCCCGTGGATTTGTCTCCTGTGAAGTGGGCAGGAAATCATATCAGAAGAATAAAGAAGTCTGTCACACATTGCAAGAAGAGGAAAGAGAAATCAAATGGGCCTGCGTCTGGGATAGCCTGATGCTTACTCAGGCTGGATTGCCAGGTGCTAACCCAGTTCTAAAAATGAGCTATATAAATCCAGATGACTAATATTTAAACAAGCTATTTCATTTCAAATGCAATAAAAAAAACCCAAACAGATTACACATTCCTTTCACCAATAAGCTTTAGAGTAGCAATCAAGTGCCTCAGCTTGAAAGATGCTTTCATTATCAGCTGTCTAGGCACTGTGATTTAGCCCACGTGTACAGCAATCCCCATCCTTGTGAGAATGAGCAAGCCTTGTGGTTAAATATGATGTTATAGACACCGCTTTTAAACAGCATTCAGAGGAGAGGGCAGTAAAGGGACAAGGCAAGCTATCATGAAGTGGTTGATGCTAGAGTTGCACTTGGCACTTTTTAAGTGATTAAAGTTAAGTACTGGAAAGACCTCTGCAAAAAGCAGCAGCCCCAGAGCTGCGAGTTTTTTACCTTTGCAAGGTACAGTGTCTGGGCCATGAGGTGCTTTGTAAAGGTGCTGGCACTGCTCTCAGAGCTTTATGAGCACAAAAGGCTGCAGCCTGCTAGGCACTGTCCTTAAAAGCTGGTTTTTGCAGTCAAACTGCAAAAAAGAGGTTGTTAGAAGTTTAGATCATCTCCACACGCTTTAAAAACAGCTACTGGGCATGATGATTAAAGCAAATAGATACAAAATTCCTGTCCATCCAGTTACTACAGGCACCGACAGCTGGGTTATCTGCTAAATGAAGCCATCTAGTGCTCTTTGACATGTCCTGTCTGGTTTCCAGCTGCTGCTGTGGAAGAGCAGGGGACCCTCTTTGTGTCCTCTCCATCAGTCCCACCTGAATGTTTTGCAAACCCTACTCAGATGTATGGGATGGCACTGGGTAACTGTTTGTGAGCAGCTGAATCACTCCGTGAAAGGTTTTCATTGTGCTTGAGGACCACTGAAGACTTTCAGGAACAATTACAGTGCATTTAGTGTCTCTTTAGACATTTCAATATTGACAGCTTGCTCCAGAGACAAATCTTTAGCTCTGCTTCCTGCAGATAGATTTATACAAAATCTGTTAAATGTTGTGAATTCCAGGATTCACGTATAATAACTGGTAAGTGTTGTGTTTACTCTGAGGGACAGTAAGCGAATTCCCTCCACAGAAGATGAGTAGAATCGCACACAACTTAGCAGTCAGTCTAAATACATGGGCAGTAGTAGAAACACCAGCTTTCCAGGCTTTAGGAGACACCTCACTGTTACGTATTTGCAACAGGAACATGTGGGATGTGTTTCAGTGCACCCTGAGGAGGCATATCGTTCGTTCAACAGTACGAATATGGCAAATTAAATTAGATCATATGGCTCTCATATTTCCAAATATAGACAACAAAACTATGGACTGGTGAATTCCAAGGCCCCAGGGAAGAAAAGACAGACTGCTTTTGTCCTTCAGCCATGACCCCAGGCCTCCTTCTCCCACGTTTCTAACTCCTTCACACAGACCACTGGCGTTTCCGACATCCCTTCCAACCCCTGTTTTTGCCTTCACTGTGTCTGCTCTGCAGCTGCCATTGGACATTCCTTCATGGCAACATATCCCTGTGCCTCCTCCTTGCTAAGCGTAGGACTCCTGGTCTGCCCCAGTGAACCAGTCTGATCTACAGTATCCAAATGCAGGCTAGGATCAGCCACGCTGGCCCCTGTGGATGGTGGTTCTCTCAATATTGCTAGTTCCACCCTGTCTCCTTCTGTAACGTGGGACACATCGAGCATTTCAGTTTTGAGTTTCCTGAGCTTCGTTCCAGATAAGGTGTGTTGGCATCCCGCTGAGATACTGCTGTCTTGTTCGGTATAGATGTGTACCTTACTGAGGGTCTTCAATGAGAGGGGCTCCAGCCCATCTTAGAAGTAACTAGGATGGTGGGGACTGCATGACAAAGTGGTGGGGACTGTCAGGAGACATGTTGGTGAGCCAACTGCGGTTTCTCCAGACAGTCTGGCATATTGATGTTTCCGCAGTAACTCTCCTTACGCAAGCAGCAGCCTGCTCTTTAACCCGTGCCGAGAAAACCGCTTGTTGATGAAGTGAAGGGAAAGCTCATGAGGCTCTGAGGGGCCTAAGGCCAACTAAGCTTAGATGCTGACAGCAAAGAAAGGAGGAACTTTCAATGAAATTGTGTTCCCTAGGTGTGGCTGTAACGACCTGAAGGAGATAGAGATGCTCAGAACCTGGCCTTTAATTAACTGTTTCTTTTTTTTCCCCATCTGTTTTCCTCCTTGTGTTTGGATTTCAGCCAGGACTAAGGCAAGGTGGGTGGAGTACTTGTTCAGGCAGCTTTTCTAACCTGGCTTCAGAGACCCATGAGATTAAGCTAGTTCAAATTATGTTGCCCCTTCAAAAGCTAAAATACTGCTGCTGTCAACCTTTAAATACTTTCTGAGCACACAGGTTTCTCCAGGGGCATTGCAAAGAAGAAAGGACTTTGTCTGGAAGTAGAAGCTAGGCTTTCAAAACAGGAGAGGGTTAAAGCTAGACATACACTGCAGTCAGTGTTTTCACAGTTTTAACCTGTGTAAGGTTTGAGGAGAAAACATTTCGAAAGTGACTTCTTCAAAATGGTACAAGGAAGAGAAAGGTTGTTCCGCATGAACTTCTCGCTTGCTGGTTAGAAACATTTGCTGTCTCTGCTTTACCCATCTCCTGCGGTGGGTGAGGAGTCCATGGTACTGCCATCCCCTCTCTGGATGATGGAAATGTCCAGTCAAACATTGCTTTGGTCAAAATTTAGAACAGGAAACATAAATAAAAATTTTTGTCTTAGATCATTACAAGCTGTACTAGTATAGCTGAGGCTGGATTTGTGAAGCAACCTCTGACTCACTGGACGCTTGCACATAGGTGCGCAGTGAGGTCTTTACAGCTCCTGACCTCAAGTGAAAGTTTGCCCTGAGCTGTCAGTTGAGATAAAGCACAATCAAGTCAGTGTAAAGCCAAAGAGAATAACATCACTGCAAAGGACTCTGATCTCCAGGCTGTAATTGTATGTTTTTGTTTTTCAAGGTGAAATCTTTTCCTTCATCTTTGGAGATAGTGCATCTAATTAACTAATTATTTGGACTGGTGAAAATGCCAAAATAAAAATGACCAGCTACAGGAAGGGCACAACTTTTTGGCAACTATATGAGCACAGATGTATAGCTGAGTTTCAGAAAGTGTGCAGGGTCCTTTCAGTACAAGTAGAAAAGCTAAGGACTTTCGGATCTTTTAGGACAGATGGTCACAATGTGCATATATGGGCAGGAGTCTGAAGTACAAGAACAGTCTGGAACTTCTTAAAATTTGAGTAGTTTTTAAAGCAGCTAAAATTTGCGGATTTGGCTTGCTGACTGTTAACAACGTAGCCTTTCACAGCAGAAACTTGTTATAGAAATAAAAAATGTATGGCTGTGGGACATAAAAGATTAAGAAACGGTTTCTCCTTAGGCTTTTCTACAACCTAAATCCTGGTGGTAGAATGGACAGGGTGACCCCGTGTGAATCCAGAGAACGAGTTTGCGCCTCATGCTGAGCAGAGTCTCCAGATGGCCGTTCAAGCTGGAGAGCTGAGCACGGTCCTGATGCTCACCACATTGTTTCTTGTACTACATGGGTTCAGAAGTTGATGTGCTAGCCTACACAACGCTAAAAGGACTTTTGTCCTTGGCAGAGGTCTATGATTGTCCTCCAGGAGTTCCGGGGAAGCTGTGAGATTGCGAACTGCATTTAAATCCTCCTGGAGGCCACCACATGTTTTAAAACGAGGTGCCAAAGAATTTGCTGCAGGCAGTCTGCAATATGGGTTGAGCATCTCAGAGAGCTCTGACTTTAAGTTTCCTGGTGTGTAGGTCCTTTGTCTTGTGAGTGCTTTGCACCTTTCCAGACAGCCGCTGCAAAAGCAGTTCTGACTCTTAAGGGCTCAGCTGGCAGGACCAGCCTTTACCTACCGCCCTTCTGCCAGAAGGACCAGTTCGGAGTAGTTTTGAGAATTTGGGCACACATGAGGAGTCTTGGATTAACTGCTCCCAAGTGCTGATGCCCAGTGGAATTGTTAGTGAACAGATGAGGGTGTTTTTGTTTTATAATATGTGAAGATGTTTTCCTCCATACTTCACACAACATAGTGACTGCCAAAACTGAACAGTTATGGAAGAGAACTACAGTAGCACCAAAATGGCAGGGAGCACATTGTCTCCTACACCAAGACATTTATAGTAATTACAGCTACAGTGAAAGAATATTGTTTTACTACAAGTCTGGTCTAGACAGTGATTTTTTTAAATGCAAGCAGAATGCTGAAACAAGGAAGCCCGTTCAGTTTTGGTAACACAGCTGTCATACTGTGAATTACAGACTTGTGCGACAGCATTGTTTATAATTTACAAAGCAAAACCAAAATTCAGTTCTTGTCTTCTCCCACATAAACTTTCATTTTACTGGAGGATTGTGACTCTAAGAACTGGCAGAAGGATGTTGAGGCTTTCGAGTCTGAATTGAAATCCAGCCCCGCAGCCTGGAGTCATGGATGGTAGCACATGCAGAGTCTAGTCCCAGTCCCCATCATGTTGTTCTCACATCACAGACACTACGTTCTCTGTTAGCACAGTGAACCAAATCATTAAGTATCCAAGATGGTATTTAGGCAGAATTCACCCACCTAAATCAGAAAAGCAATTATTAGATTTCCTGCTTCAAACTGCAGGCACCTCTGATTTTATCACTAAAGACATAAAGCCTTCAAAATCCTGCTATTTTTTGCATTTAGCAGTTATTTCTGGCATAGGAATAAAAGTTGCAAGTGCTTACCTACCAGTCAAAATGAGAAAATTATTTAGGATGAGGATATTTCTTAAGCAGCAATCAAATATGAAGTTTGAAATAGTTTGAACATCTGGGATGTTACCTCAAGTCTGGAGAGCTGGATTAGTGACTAGAAAGCAGGGAAGACTGGAAAGGTTCATGCTGTTTCTTTCATGGTAGGATTCTGCTATCACTCGTGCACCTAACATCTCATACTGGGCTGTTGTAAACTATCTTTGTAAAACACTGGTTAGATCAGGCTGTCAGTCACAGCTTCTATTGCTTTCCCAATTCAGAGTTTTTCACCACAATAAATTCTGAAATGTTTTGTCAAGTCTAATTTTTATTTAGACAAGTGATGAATCTTCCCCCTGCTCTGGGACCTTGCAGATTTGTTTTGAATTTTTCGTGCAGTGATAAATCCATATTATGGAAAAATCCACTCTCTTGAAAATTCACTTGTTCATACATTTTGAAGTATTTAAAAGTAAGAGCCTCAGGCCAGATTTTACAGTGCGGGAATCAGTGGGAGTTCTGTTATCTATAGATTAAAAGCATTGTCTAATTTTGAAAAAAGAAGCAGCAGATATTAAGCTGATTCTGCAGTCACAGTCCTTTCTACTCTGAGATGCATACTCCCAACAGCTTGGTATTTTTTTTTTTAAGCAAAAGAGTTGGCTAAGCTGAAGACATTAATTCCCTGTGTGGATGGCAGTCCATTTGTACATGCCTACCATTTCACTGATTAAGAAGATAAGAAATCTTCACTGAAGTTACTGATGAGTCAGAGGCTGCTGATTTACAAGTAATTGTAGGTTCCCCTGCCCGTGGCAGAAGGAGTTGTGCCTCATCTCCACAAGTCAGATGTAAACTCTTAATTGGCACAAGCTGTTCTAGCAGGGAGGGCTAAGCAGCTGACCTCAGTAAAGCAGACCCACAGAAATCTATGTTCTTGTAATGGTTTTGTGGATTTTCTTTGTTGTAGACACAATGGACAGGTGATGCACTGCCTGTGTAATTGCAATTTACGGGTAATTTTTAAATCGACGTAGCAGATCAAGGAAGCAGCAGTCTGGACATTTGGGGTGTTATCCCAAAATGAGTACATAGTGTCCATTAATATGGTACAAACATAGTTAATAACTGATGCCACTGCCAAAAACTGTCGTTAATAATTGTGCAAGTTAATTTAACACTTCGACTAGTAAATCATATCACTTTATAACAACATATATATAGTAGCAAATTGTGAATTCCTAATTGTTATTAAAATTAATCAGTTTATAATTTTGAAGTGTCTTTTAAATGGAGCTGATATTTCATCAGTTCAGTGGTTAGAAATAGTTTACACAAAAATCTGTTCCTTGAAAATGCTGCTATTAAACTGGATTTTTACTAGGAGCACTGCTGCAATTAAACTGGACTTTTACCAAAGCAGCAGATTCTCTTGAATCATCCCTGGACATTTTCCTTTCCTTTTGGAAGCAGTGCATAGTCTTATTTCATAGCCACTGTCAAAGGAAATGACTATTAGTGGAGCAAAGGGAGGGTTTGATTTAACCCTCGGTTTGATTTGGCAAGCTGCAGGCGCTCTGCCTCAGCTTTCTGGGGCATCATTCTGCGGCGCTGGCTGCCTACTGCTGTAGGCTTCAGTAGGGAGTGATGGTGAGCAGCATCTCTGCAAAAGCTCGCCTACCTGTGCAGGTCCAGATTTCTGTGTGAAGCCTGAGGAAAATGCAGATAGCAACCTGTAACCATTTTGCTTGCTTTTGTGACTGTAAGGTAGCCTGTGCCTTGTCTTTTAGCTTTCAGAGAGTTATAAATGTACTCTGAGTGGCGACTGAGGACTTCATGTTGTGCATTTGACATGGTGAAATGACTTGATCTGTTAATATGATGTAATTGCCATTTTAGATATTCTATATTTTATGGACACTGCATGGAAATTTATCAGTTTATAAATGTAATTTTGGTTTTATTAGAATGAAATTTACGCCTGGTTTGGAAGGCATTCACACCAGTTCCATTTTACTCTGGATGGGTCATCAATTTTGTTTCCCTTACAATGAACCTGAATACAATTGGGAAAAGGAACTAAGTGCACTAGGTATGGGAATTATTGATTGGTCTCCTCAGGGACATTTTGAAGTGATAGCTGTAGCCCTTCCAGCAATAACTGAGCCACTGAAGTGACACAAGGAATAAACTATGTAATATCAAACAGAAGGATTATGTTTATATAGATGCCATACACTAGCAGAAGTATCTGCTACATAGTCAGCTGGCTGTTCCCTAAAACTCAGACATATGACTTGCAATATGGCTTTCTTTGTAAAGTGAATTTTTTTAAGCCATCTGTACTAACCAATCTAAAGTGTATGTCTGTTATAGTCACCCTCTCCATATAGTGAGTGAATGCTTAACAGGCAAACCATTAATTTTTCAGAGATGGACACAAACCAGTGCGTTAGAAACTGCTGCTACTAACACGTTAGGAAAATATCCCAAGCATTTCCAAGTCATCCACAATCTGTGTTAGGAAATTCAGTCTGCAGTTTGCTGAGGCTGGTTTTGTATCTGCCTTCCCTGAAGGCACTAATTCTGAGAAAGTTTGAACTCTAAGATGTGAGGCTTGTCCAATCTTTGCTATTATCTGGAGGTTCCTGAACTCTTTGAAAAGCTGCTAAGAGATAATATCTTAATCATACCAGCAGCACTGAATGTTGCTCACATTTCATAGCCTGTGACTCTGATGACACCACTCATGTGAATGCCATTCAGCCTGAAGAAGCTGTGCAGATCTGGACCTTAATTTGTTCTGTATGTAGAACATTATACCAAGAAAATCTGTCATCTTTCTGTGGGATTGAATCTGCCAGCCCCGAGAGATCTAATTAATCATTTGCTGATGGAAGATTGGTCATCAATGTAGGAGCTTAGACTTCCAAAATCGTATTTCAGCTGTCTGAATTTCAGCCTATACCCATCCCTTCTTTGAAGGCCTGTTCACTGCAAGAGCTGAAAGATGGATAAGCTTTCAGAAGACTTGATGGTGACATACTGTGACTCCTGCGAAGGAGGTGTCTTGCCCACACTGCGGGGAGCGGTGAAAAGAGAGTCCGGGGTGCTGCTTCTCCTCTGCCACCAACCTGCCAGGAGATCCCAGGAAAGTCAACTACGCTATCAGCCACTCAGAGTTATATCTGAAACGGAAATATTTTTTCAGCTCTGTAAACCTTGGATTTAAGACTAGTGGATGTAAAGCACTAAAGATTATTTTTAGGCTCAAAAGTGAACAATAATTGCTACAGAACTGATCAGCTATGTCCTGTCCTAGCACTCATAGAAGAGGAGGCTGCACCACCACACAGCAAGGAGGAAAAGATGTTCACCGTGCCGGGAGCAAGAGGCAGAGCTTATGGCCACACTGTCACTGCATGGTAATGAAAGAAAGGAGGCAGCCTGAGGGGCTGGACAAGAACCTATGGTGCAAAACATCACTACGTCATGTCTTATTTCTCCTCTGTCAGTGATGATACAGTGTCAGCAAACACCTGGCAAATGAGCGTGTATCAGCATACGTGGGAATTCACAGCCTGAAAGTGATATCACTGTATGTAGCTAAAGTGTCCACGTGGATGCCACTGCCATAGTACCTTAACAGGCTTCACAGTGCCTGCTGGGGCATGGATTTCATCCAAGGGTGCCTGAGGCTCAGTAAAATCAAAGGCTAGGTTTTTAAGGGCTTTTATCACCTAAAAATGCAGATAGGTGCCGAATGAGCTCTGCAAACCACTTAACTCCCAGCAAAGGTCCTAAGCCATAGCCCACTCCACCTAATTTTGGAGAGGACGGATGCTTTCTGTGTGCTGTTCACTAAGCACTTCCTCGCTGATGACCTGAGGCGGGTGGTAGCCAGCAGGTCATGAGGGAGGACACAGGGATGGTGAGGCCAATTTCCTACTCATGCGCTTGCTCCTTGGCAGTCACTTCTGCATGAGATGCGCTCTGCAGCTGCACCACCCCATGCAGGAGCCTGTCTCTCCCTGAAATACCTGGTAGCTGGTGACAAGCCCATCTTCTGCTCCAAAACAGCCTCTGAAACAGCTTGAAGGAAAGCCAGCTTGACTGGGGGAGATAACTGTCCAGACAACTCATTTCTCTTCATACCTACCTTCCCGTGGTGGATCTGGGAGGTGATGTTAGCTATGTGATGGACGAGGAAAGCTCTGTGGGAAAATGCATTTCCTGCCCCTAGCAAGTTCCAGTTTAGATGTGATCCTTTACTGCTTCCACTGGTCCTTGCTGCTGTCAGATACCCCCAGAGCCCAGTGCCGTAAGCCTGCAAAGAAACGTAGCCCTTTTACCAAGAAGCCTGAAAAAGTCTCAGCATTTGATTCATAGCAGCAAACCTCTTCTTGCCTGTGTTATAGCTGCTCATGCATCTACTGAGCTTTATGGGTCTCAGAGGGCGGGGGCCCATGACAGTAAACACCAAAACAGAAGCTTCTGATCTTTTTCAACCTTGTTATGAGATGTAGCGAGGAAGCCAGAGGCTCACACAGCGGGCTCGACCAGCTCCTCGCAGAAGCGGCCAAAGAGCAGGCATACCTGGGACACAGTGGCAGGGGCCGGGATGCAGTGTCCACCTGGTCTGCAAGGCTGATGGTTTGACACCTATTACAGGTGAAAAGTTCATCCTTTTCATCTTTAAAACGTGTTGGAAGTTCTCTCACCTCTGCGTATCATACTTGTTTTTAGATCTGCTTTAGGAAGTCTGTGCCAGCCAAATCAAAATGGGGGAGGGACGTATGTAGGTATCTTTGTGTACGTACGTGTGCATCTGTGTCTGCTTGTTGAATACTGGTGGAAATATCCTAACATGCTTTCAGGTATCCAAGTGCCGAAATGGCAAAGGCAGACTTGCGTGAAGGTTCAGTGTTTTCAGGCCTCTTGTCTCCAGCATGCTCTTTTCACTGCCGCAACGTAACGAGGTCCCACAGTTTGCTGGGGCAAGCAGGTGATCCTCAGTACTGATTTTTTCCCACTGAAGAATAGCCCATGGTTCCTGCGCGCATCGCTCGCCGCTGGAGAGCCAGGCCGCATGTTTGTGCAATGAAGTGGATGGTACTGCGCTGGCACGTCTCTGTGCCTCTCAGTGGTGCCTCTGTTCAAAAGAACTGAGAATTACTGTCCCCAGGTCAGTGCCGTGCTGCTGTAGACCATGGCCTCGCTGCTGTGTTTGCTTGCATATGTAGTTTATGGGAAGGTCAGGGAAATACAGCTAGTTCTTGTAGAAACATGTATGAAGTACTTAAAAATTTACCTATTTACCCTGTTAGAGAATTGGGAAAGGAATAACAACAGTGCTGACATGCAGCCTTGTGTTGCACTTTTTATCCCTGCATCTTGCAACAGTTTGGAAAGCTGGGACTACTGTCCTGGAGAAGGAGAAACAGAGGCTGGGAGTGAAGATCGTTCCAAAATCACCCAACAAGCAAGGGGGAGAGCAGAGGCTGGAACCCACGTCCTGGGAGGAATTTTACCTCCTACCCACAGTGACACTCTGCCTAGCAGAGGTTAAAGCCTGTATCATAAAACTCAGAAAATTAAACTTAAGGTTGTATGTCTACATACCCAAGTTAAACCATCCCGGCTTTCTGAGTGCTCAGAACCTCTGGAAATGAGGTCACCTTCTAAAATAAATTCCAGGGTACTAATTTAACAGCAAATTTTCACGTACTTGTGACCTGTTTCTTAGAAGCACCAGATACCCACTAGTCAGACCCTTGCGTCTCGGAAGGCAGGACACCGAGCACGGCCGGGCTCGCCGGAGCAACGGCTCGCACAGGGAGGCAGCGCTCAGGACTATCTGGGGTGTCACTAGGACTGTCTGGGTGCTGCTCAGCCTGGTGCTGATCCAGGCTGCGGAGAGTGGGGGTGTGGCGGTGCCCACGGGGCTCTCCAGAATGACCGTGTTGCTGCAAGGAGGAGGCTGCCTTGCAAGGCACAGGCTTCAATTCTCATCTGCTCGCGACAGAAACCGATAGCGTGTGATTTAATTGGGGTGAAAACAATACCATCCTTTCTTGCTGAGGGGCAATCAGATGGCGAGGGAGAATCAGATGGCGAGGGAGAAGCGGCATCTCATGGGGAGACTGCTGGTTAGAAAAACATGTGACAAAGTCAGATCAGAGGGCAGTGGCTGACGTGAGCGTCCATTGTAAAGATAAATGCCAGAGCTGAGTGTTAACACAGAAACTAGCTATGATGTAATCTCCTTAAAAGCCTTTTTTCCACAAGGCCTGTAAATGCTACTGCTTCTCCAGATCATACTTTAGAAAATAGACCCTCTGTGCTCACTAACCCCACTCTCCTCCAAAAGACCTTGGCAGCTGAAACCACGTTTTGCTCCTGTTTGCGGGGTTATACCTCGGTTCTGGCTAGTCCCATTAGCTTCACCGACAACCTCATAGGGTTGAGGCTGGCAGTGCTTGCATCTGCTCTCAGGGAGGAGGCAACACCATCCACAGAGTAGGACTGGCCAGGAGTCAAAAGACATTTGTTTACTGGCTTTTTCACTGAGCCACGGTGACTTTGCGCAAGTCGCTTCCTCGCAATGCGCTTCACTCATGCCTAGGCGACCGATACTTTCATCTGCTATTATTTTTATTTTGGTCCTAATGATATGTTCAGTTTCTAAAGGACTCTCAAATCTGCCAGGGAAAAGCAGCTGCATAAGACCTACCAGGACAGCACAGTAACTTGGGGCTTTAGTGAAATCCGCTGCAAAACCCAAACCTAAATGCGTGCAGATTCAATAACCTCTTAAGTTAAGATCTTAAGCACCGTGCTTAAAACTCCCTCACCCAGCTCCTCTCTTCTTCACTGGCTGTATCCAGGCTCAGGTTTTTTCACCAGCAGTTCCAGTCCTGTTTCTTGCAGTGAGCCGTGCGCTCCTCTATCGCCCATGACTATCAGAAAGCTCCTGCAGAACTGCCCTTTTCCTCCACCTCCTGCAAACTCCAGGCGCCAAAACTAAGCGCAAAACTGAGCATGTTTCTTGTTTCAGAAGGGGCGTATTTTTAGAAAGGGGGAGAAAACTAGGGAGATGAGGGAACCAAGAGTGTAGAATAACAGCATCTACAGTGTAAATGCTGCGGGGGAGGGAATTTCTCCAGCATCATGCCGCACATGTTTTTATTATAGCAGAAGTTCCTGCTGTGTAGTGATTGCAGTATCCCCCCTAAAAGTGTAGTAGGAACATATGCACGGAGCAGCTGCATGATATAAACTTGTCTGCAACATAATGTGATAAACAGAAGTATCATCTGCTACAGAAATAGCTGATTTCCACCAGTATTATTTAACCTAGCTACTCCAGGGAGGCAGTAAATCAGGACAGGCTTTCTGCTGAGCACACTGCTATTGTCTTGTAGTAGTTGTTTACCCGACTGGCTCATGGCACTCTGGAAATAGCCCTACGTTTACAAGCAACAGGAAGGGCACAGATCTGTAAGAAAGTAAAAAAATAAAAGAAAACCAACATAAATCTTTTTCTGGATCAAAATTTGCTTCAAAATTAGGTGATTCTTGTTTTCTTTAAGCCAGTCTATTGCACATCATGTACAGTTACAGCCATGCTCTGGAGGTGAGGGTGGTAGGATGGGATGTTGCTGGTCTAAGGCAGTTCTTTGGTCTTTCCTCACTGGGTAGCATTTTCCTCCTGTGCCTGTTCTCTGTGGCAGGATCTCAGGGAGCAGGTCCAGCAGAGCAGCTTTCTGGGTCACTGCTTTTTGGGGACTGTGGTAATCCAAATCCTTTCCAGCATGTTTGGATTTACTGGAGATGAACTTGCCCCAAGAGGACTTCATCTGTTATTGAAGCTGTCCTCCATTCCTGCTTTGCATTCCTGCTGCATTGGCCCAGTCCCTCGAGTTAATGATGGCTGTTAATAGATCTGGCTTTCTCTGCTGCCCATCCTGTGCCCTTCTTCCCCCCAGCTGTCTAAACCGTGTGTCCATCGCTTTGAGTACAACAGCCCTGGGTGCTGTGGGGATCTCATATTTTATTGTATTTGCTGGATTTAATCCGCTTGCCGCTGCTTTAGCGTTTGGAGTTCTCCTTTAGAGCTTGCTTTATTTCTGCTTCTCAGGGGGAAGCAAAGGCAGGACCAGGGCTGGGGCCATGTCCCAGCTGTTGTTCCCAGCAGCTGCAATGCCAAAGCACCACCCTGATGGACATTTAAACATCACAGAATCACAGAATGGTTTGAGTCAGAAAGGACATTTAAAGCTCATCTAGTCCAACCCCCCTGCCATGGCCAGGGACATCTCTCACTAGATTGGGTTGCTCAAAGCCCCATCCAGTCTGGCCTTGGACACTTCCAAGGATGGGGCTTCCACAACTTCTCTGGTCAAATCTGTGCAAGCCTACGGCAGTGCATGTGACACCGTCTTGCTCCTCTAAGGTGGTCTGCTCCAGGTATCTTCTCTACATCATTTTGTATCTCCCAGGGGGCCGAGACTGTAGCTGCCATTGGGGTGCCAGGAGGAGGGCAGTCTGTGCCCAAAGCCCTCTGGCCAGTAGCTACATGAGTTTGGTTATGACCATGGCTCACCATGGGGCAAAGAAGTTGCCCCATTGCGGTTGTGGCCAAATCCAGTTTATCTTTCTTCAAGCTTTAACTGTGTGTACACACCGCTGGCAATGGTGCCATGACCAGCTCATGTGGTTGAGGCTGGACCTGCTCAGACTCCTCCTGTCTTGGATCCACCATTAGCTGAAATCTGGGAATGCCTCAACCTTCCCCTCCCTGAGTCTGCCCACAGTCTTTGCTCTGTGTTTGCTGTGAGGTCTGGAGGCAGCGTGAAGGAGGATTATGGCCGAGGCCAGCCAGTCAGGGAGGGGGACTGACCCAGCCCCAGTGCTCCCCTTGGTACCAGCATTGCCTTTGGCATTTGATGTGATGTGCTCCTGCATCTCCCGTTCATCAGGTCAAGTGTGGCCAGGTGTCTTGTCTGCAGGCAGCAGCTGTGAAGGGAGGTTGACAGGGTGATTTCTGGACCTGCCAGGGAGACAGCAAAGTGCGTCCACTCATATCTTATAGCTCCTATATCTTCAAAATTAATCATTTCAGACACATACAGAGGTGAATGTTTGCCTTTATGTGTTCAGCCGAAGTAAGAAATCTCAAGTGCAGGGAGGAGGGAGAAGACAAACAGGAGTTGGTAGAATTTCTCACATTTTCTGTCACAAACACTTACTAATTAATCCTGAGGAGCCACGCAATGCAAACACATTTAACAAAACTATTGGCAGCAGTTTCATTTATATGGACGCATATGTATACCCCTTTATATACATACATTAATATATATATCTCATATATCCTTTCTACGTATATATGTGTATTTATACACATAAACACAGATGTACGTGTAGGCATATAAGTATATACATATATGTATGCGTATAAAATGTTTGTGTATATATATACACAAACACCAGGGAGTTCCTCTCACAGCACGCAGAAGCCTGATGCAGTTAGACAAGCTGCTGCTTCATCTGCCAGTGGAAACTGGCAATCCTTCCTTCTGCAAGGCCATCTTTGCAGATGGTCACCAGCCCAAGCGTTGCCTTCTACGGGCAGTGGTGGTTGCAACGTGGGCAGGAGCTCAGGCTTCCCTCTGGCCACGTGCACGCCCTGGGGCCCGTGCGTTGGGACAGGTGTGAGGCTGGGGTTAGGCAGAAGAGCCACTGCGTGGCACACACATGTGCATGACGCTCTGCCCTGGGAGGAGACACCAGGGCCCCCCAGCTCCTGGTCAGCCTCCTCTTCTCCATCCTCCCAGCAAATTTTCTCCTCAAATCCAAGAGTGTCGATGGATATGGTTCAAAGGGAACAGCTACTTCGCCTGTTCCTGAAATGCCTTTTAGAATAACAGCTGAAGAGCTATATTTATGTCAAGATCTAGCAATACCACAAACTTCATTAGAAGGCTCTTTTGAAGGATGTGTGTTTCCCGTGCTGGCTGCCTCTCGCTGGTAGCAGCCCTGGGTACACACAGCGTGCTCCTACCACGTGGATTGTCCAGAGTGATCTTTAGTGGTTCCTACATGACCAAGTACAGCAAACATGGAGAGGACACTTAAGTTGACATTGACTCACAGATCTCTCCACATCGCCCTGGGTTAGGTAACAAAACCTGCACCCGGAGAGCCCACAGCCTCCAGGGCTCGAGGGACTGAGCTCCCAGTCTTCGGCAAAATCCAGAGTAGCGCTTATGAGCATCATCATGCAGATGCCAGGACCAGGTCCTCAGCTGGCACCAGTCTCACAGCTGGGTGGACTTCTACTAGTTCCATAGAATTGTAGGATCATAGAATAGGTGGCGTTGGAAGGGACCTTTAAAGTTCATCTAGTCCGTCCCACCCTGCAATGAGCAGAGACAGGTTCCAGTTTCCATCACTTGAGCTGTTGGCCCTTTTTAATAGCTGCCCAAGGCTTCATTCTGATGTACAATTAAGTTAATCAGCATGAAGTTAATCAGCATTCACTCTGGGGTGAATTTACACTGCTGGGGGCACTGAAAGGCCTTACATGAAAGTAGATGAGAGACCTTAGGCTCAGCACTGAAATCAGCTTTGTCAAAAAAAGATTTGGATGTATGATGGAGGCTTTCCTTCTGTTTCATCTCTTACACAAGACAATGCTTATAGAGTAAGTGTCCAAGCCTTGGTGTCTCTGTGTGTGTAGCTGTTCCTCTGTAGGGTTTCTTCTCCCAGTTATTTCACATTAATCAGGGGATTCACTGAACTCCTCTGTTCCTTAGGGGGCTGGATGAGACACCTCGGTGTGAAGAGACCCAAACTGCAACAGACTCAATACCCCTCTCCATATTTAACTGGGCATGGAGTGTCCTGGGAGTCTTTTCATATACCTTGACATCTGAAATCACATCTAAACCTCTCCACGTTTTCTGGGCTTGTTCCAGTGTGATAATGGCTGTAGGAACTAGTGGCCTCTCTCTCTCTGTCTTGCAAATTTGCCAACGTGCAAATTATGTGCAAATTATGTGACTATGTCAAAATAATAAGGCAAATAAGAGTGAAGATGAGACTAGAAACCCAAGCCCTGCCTGAGCCAGCAGATCAACAGGTCTCTAAAATACGTGAGGTACATAGAGATTGCTAGAAACACATTGCCTGTTTCTCCAGTTCCTTATAAGTTCCAACCAAGACTGATAAAACACTTGAGGCCCTTGGAATATGAGCCTGCCTTCAAAACAAAATCCAGTCTCACTCCCTAGCATGCTAATTAAAAGTGCATGGCTGATTCAGGCAGCCCTACAATAGCAAAAGGAGTGCTGCAGGCGTAGAGAAGGCAGGGTTTAGCCTGTTGTGAGTACACAGTATTAAAAACAGGCAGACATCTCGTAAAGATGATTACGCCAGCACTCTTGACCTTTCTGCAAGGAGGAGGAATAAAAGCAGGAGGAAGAACAATAGTCAGTTTTGATTTATCTTGAAAGTGCTCTTCCTTTTTTAGGCATGAAGTTGCTGTTGTTGTAAAGAGGTGAGGGGGGTCACTGTCACCTTTCCACAGTACATCAGCACACACTCACCAGCTGCCTGGACCAAGCCTGTGAGCGGATTGACACACTCAGACCTTGGCCAGAGACAGCTTCCCTGGGACTGCACATGGGAGCATGGGTCACTGCCTCCCTTAACTGTTTTCCGGCTCAGCCCTGTGTTCCTGTGTTTTGTTTTATTTTGTTTTGTTTCGCTTTTTTTTGCTTTGTTGTGCTTTGTTTTGCTTTGCTTTGCTTTGCTGGGCTGGCTGATGGGTGAGCCGGTGGAAGGGGATGCCATGATGCAGGCTCCCTGCCTTGGCATCGCTGCTGAGGGCTGCGCAGAGGTGCCAACTCAACCCAGCGTAAACCCTGTGGTGGAGCACTTACTCCTTCCTGACAGATGTGGTGGTGTTCCTTTCCAATGTCCCGGCATTCCCATGTGAAGAGCAATTAGCCTACAACCCATACCGCAATGGAAAGTAATAACTCTAATCAAGTAACAGGAGCACTACATTTCAAAAATCTTAGCTTTATAAACTATACCCATGACTACTAACCATAATCTATGGGTGTTTCCAAGGACTACAAGTCCTGTTACTATATTCTTTCACAAGCAGTACAAGTATGTGTCACTTTTATAACATATACAAAGCCATGAAATGCTTAATCCAGAAGATTAAAACAGCTTCATCGCTATTTTTTGTTTTTAGCAGCTCAGGGCAATTTTGAGAGTGACCCGACCCATTCTAAGATTAGCTAAAAGAAAGCAGAGACTTCTTTGTGATTTTAGGGAAGCTTCCTTTCCAGTGACACAACCTCTATTTTTGTGCCTGGACATTGAGGGAAACCCTCTGTAGCCGAGCTAATCTTTCCTGGTATGCACATTTCTGGCTAGATATCTTTCTGCACAGATATCTACTAACATTAGAACCGGAGCTGTGTCTTTATGCTGAGCCTTCAAAACAAATTTAGTCAAAGAAAGCAAGTGTGTGAGAGTTTTGTGATGCTTAAATAGTTGGCAGGATGCCTTTGCTCTAAAAGTACTTTTCCATGGATTTGTTTTCAATAAGTTGGATCCAGCCACCCACTGTAGGTCTGAAGTCGGTCTGTTTATTCATTGTATTTATTTAGACCTGATGCTGTTGGGAATAGTTGAAGGTGTTGGCCCTCTAAGTGTAAATCTAACCAACATATGTACTTCATACATTTTAAAGCCAAGAAAAAAAAAGGCATTGTGCTCATGTGGACTTTCCAGAGACAGAGTATTTTCTTTGCCTAATTTTTATGCTGAGTCCAATCTCTTTAGCTGAATTTAGACTTCTTTTAGGAAAAGTCAAAAGTCTACCTTAAACTAAATTTTTCAGCGGAATACTCCACCAGAGCTGATAGACTACTGTAATGAATAATTGCCCGTAATGATAATAATTACCCTATTTCTAATCTAAATATGCTTAGTCTCCACTTGTAGTAGAGTACGTTCCTGAGCCATTTACAAACTCTGCTAGTATCCATCAGCCTATTTTGGGTGAAAGGGGAGAATCACTGTTAAAAACCACATGCTCTCAGCAGTGACTTTCCATTTATAGTTAGATTTTGAGATATACCAGTTCTCTGGCTTTTAACTCAATTTATGTGTGCCACACGGTGTAGCTTTATAGTTTCATAACTCCAACATCATGTGGAATTACGTCAAATGTTATACCAAAGTCTGAAGTTATCATGCCAGCACTAATACATCTGTTTATGAACCAGTAATCTCCTCAGAAAACACCTAGTTAGTTTGACACGATGTGTTTTCCTAAATCTATGCTCTTTAGCACCAATTATTTATTTTTTTATTAATTGAATGAGATTTTCATTAGTTTGGTAGGATTTCTGTCAGGATGACAGGCTGTGATTGCTTAGCTCACTCTGCTTAGCATCTTTAAAATGTCATCGCTTTCCTACCACTTTCTACCCAACAGTATGTTCAATGTGCAAGGTGACGCTTCGGGGCTTAGGAGAAAAAAGCACGTTTTCATCGAGTTGTTTTGCACTGTGAAAACCACTTTCTCCGCTCAGCTGATTTTGAGACCAGTGAAGAGCAGCCAGGAATGAGTCAAATCAGGAGGCAATGGTGCTCTAAGCAGCTGAAACCGCTCACGCGAGACTGCTCAGCGATGGGTGCCGAGGGAGCAAACACCGTGGGCGGGCTAGCCAGCCCTGGGGTCTCAGTAGCCCCGCGGTGATGACGAAGGGACTCGCTGTGCCCAGAGCTGTCCCCCGTCCCCACATACACTGCTGTGAATGGCAGCAGTAGGTGGCTTGTTGTTTCTTTACATGACAAAGGAAAGGATACTGAAAAAAGGATTCTGGTTTGGTTCTGAAAGCATACAGGTTTTGTAGGCTTGTAATGGATTTGAAAGAGGTGGTACAAAGAAGGAGGCAACCATGAGAACTGAAGTGTTTTCCTGCATGTCATCAAAGCTTTTGGAAGACAACAAAACAACTGGACTTTGTCGTTGTTATAGGTAGTGTGGGACATCTGCTCAGGGTTTACTGTAATAATTTCTGTATAAGAGCAGGATTTGGGACCCATGTCTTCCCTCTTCCACAAAGTGCTGAAGAAATGCATTGCTGTTCCATGCAAAGTGGCACGGTTGCAAGAGGGTGCTGTGGGTGTCCTCACCCCGGGATAATTTCTGATCGCTAAGGACATGACACGAGCGGGCTCAGCCCCTCGCAGGTGCAGCCTGGTTTTTCTACACTGTGATGAGCTGGGGGCTTGGACCCAGGCATAGGAGGATGGAGAGCTTCCGCAGCGCTGGGCTGTCCCAGGGAGCGGAGCCATGAGCCCCATCCCAGGGGCACGGAGACATCAATGCCTCCCTAACGTCAAGAGCTTAGTGTGGGACTCGCCAAGCGGCACCTCTCCGAGGACATGGCGCTTCCCAGGAACCTTGCTGGCTCTCTGGGAAGTTCCCCTCTGGGCTGGCGTTCCCAGCTGCTGCTCACAGGCACGCAGCACAGCAGGCACATGGAGGCATCCATGCAGGCCACGCTTGGGCTTCCCATCAGCACAAAGGTATTAAAAGCAGTTCTGCTTTTCATCAGAAGATAATTGTGAGGAGAAATGCATTAAGGACATAGAAATGCCACGGTAATAAAGGCTATCTGAATGCACACTGAGAAAGGCAGAAAATAGCACGCAGCCAGACGCTTATTGGAAAAAGAGCGGACATTTCTAAGGAAAACAAGATTGCCTAGCACTGCAGTAATAAGGAGTAGAAATAGAAAATACTTTTTAAAGCTGTATAAACCCACCAGCCACTACAAAACAGGCTTCCAGTGTGATTTCTTGTGCTTCTCTCTGAGTGCATGGTCTGGACCAGTGGGGAAGGGAACTGAGCCAGGTGGATTAGGGGTCATCTCCACATCAGTAATTCTTATTTTCCTGTCATTAATAACTACGTATAGGCTGTCAGAATTCAGATTCACTATTCAATCCCACATATATCTCTTTATTCTCCATGTGAAAATACTGTGATAAACCAATAAGGAGCATGTGGTGCGCAGGCGTGTGACAAACCTTGTTTTATACCCTGTCTCTGCCATTTGTCAGTCTCATGTTATGCCAAGGAGCAACCCTGTCTCACCATCTTGGTTAGCGTTATGAATAGTTTGGTTAATTCCACTGTGGAGGAAGAGCAAGGACGAGATAATGATGGCCCTACTTGCCCCATTTTTTATGATCTCATCTGCTTTTACAAGGCACCTGCTGATGCATATATTTCTTCTGATTTCACTGAAACCTTTTGTGTTTGTCAGGGCAATACCAGGAGGGTGGAGCTGGCCCTGAGATTGCTTACTCCTTCCTGCAAACATTTTGTCATCTTTAAAATGCCCTCTGTTCTGGAATCTTAGAAAATAACAATGTTGAAAACTTGCAGAGAGTATTAAAAAAATTCAAAACATTAGCTTTATCACAACACAATAAATAGTTCCGTCACTCACTGTAAACTGACTTCTGCAGCCAACGTAGTAATAAAGTAGAAATGCAGTTGCTGAGATACTCTGGGAGTGGACACATTGTCAAAAGAGGAGCCAGGAACCATTAGTTTTTCCAATCACTTAATTTTTCAGCTTTATTTTTCTCTCTCGTATGAAAAAAAAAACCACCAAAAAACCCCCAAACTCCCACCCTCACAGTCAGTATGTGTATAATAAATTGAAGGCACTATTTGCTAGACAAGTATGATCAGAGTTATGGCATGTGTTGAATGCCGATGTGTATAAGAAAGATAGGACCTCTTGTGTGGCACCAAATGCTGAACTCATGTATTTTTCCACATTGTCAGGCTGTTGGCTTTATTATTTTGATTGCTTCTTACAGTTCTTTACCTAGCATTTTTCTAAGGTGCTCCTGCAGATTTCTCTGGGTGAACGTTGCCAATTCTTCTGTAGATCATGCAACTGGGAAAACAAATGTTTTCTTGGTAATTGTGTAGTTCATGGTTTTACCTAAGGAGTGTTAAACCTAGAAGTATGTGTATGTCTTTTCCTTCTCAGACACGGGAGGCACAGGAGATATCAGCTCACAGTAAATGATGCAAATGTGATATTTTAACTTGTGTACCTATTTGTGATGTGTATTACAGGGAGTTCAAAATTTAGGATATATCAGATCAAATAATTAGACTCAAAATTGCCTTTTGCTATATTTTATTCTATCCCCTACTTAACTGAAAATGTAGATTTAGACAGTCCCATTGACTGATTCATTATTAAACTTCATTTAGGGTGACCCAAATTCTCATGGAGTTTATGTGGTTGTGTACATTGAGTTAAGGGTCTCTTCCCGCTCTGCAGTGCACTGGTACTGCTCATGCCACTGGCTGTTGCTCACCATCCTTCAGCACCCAGGTGTCCCCTCAAAGCATGGGAAGGGGAATGTGGCCTTGAAGGAAGAGATTTGAGCTAAATGCCACCAGTATTACTCTTGATGCAAAATATTGCATGTGTTCAGTGGTACTTACATAGATAATTCTAGGGCTAAATTGAATAGGAAAAATGTAATAATAATTCCTTGTATTTTCACGCGTTAACATTTCTTAATGTTGACATTTCTTAACTATTGCACAAACAATTCAAAGACAATGTAACAGGAAGAAGCGTGTCAGCTATAGTCCTCTAAAAGCAGTTAATAAATGTAATAAAATTCCTGTTCTTTTAAAACAAGTCCCCCTTCCTCACTCCAAGGTTACAATGATAGCAGCTGCAATACTGATTGGTAGGCACTGCTGCAGCTCCCCGATAAACCTCCCCTAATGGGGTTTGAAAGCCTACACTTATCAGCATAACATCTCTCTCTCAAACTAAATCTGATGCAGCAGAAGATGGCAAATGCAGAGGGAGGAGAGGTTTGCCATGGGTAGCAGAGCTGAGCCTTTCTCCTTCATGCTGATTGTGTGGACAGCACTGACAAGGAGAACTTGGTCATCTGGGGACCATGATAAGAGACACCTGGTACCAAATTAGTTGATTGCTTGGGAAAAAAGTGGGTCCTAAATGTGAAATATCCTCTTTGCGTGTATCTGTGGCCCTGGCATAGTGCTATTGTATGGGTGACTGAAGCATATCTGATTATACACTGCTTATTTGGGAGAACTCATGTATTTTTCCACATTCTCTTCACAGCTCCCAAGTCTACCTTTTGTCCCACTGAAGAGACCTGGTGGCCAGGCCTGGTTATTATCATTGCAGTATGCTGCGCCACACTAGTGTTCCTCTTCGTAGTTGTCATCATTTGCTACAAAGCCATAAAAAGGTAAGACTCCAGATGCTTCTACTGTGCTTAGGGCAATGCAACCCCACAAAGGTTGATCCAAGACTTAGCTGACACCTTGTTTTATTTAATGGCATCCTAAAGGCAAAATGCATCCTGTAGTCAATCTGTGTTTTCATTGGAAAGTCACTGTATGTACCATATCCTGCCTGTCTAAAGGATAAAGTTTCAGGTACAGTCAGGGGCATGAGGAGAGGAAAAACTGAAAGTGGGACAGGGACACAATATTCAGATTAATATGAACTCCCCAAGTCAAACTGCTGCAGGTTGCTGGGGAATGTCAGTAGCTTTGGCTTGGCCAAGTGTACAGGCAGAAAACACTGTCCTATCCAGTTCTGATAGTATTCAAAATTTACACATGGTATGTGAGATTTGTGGCCCATGCCCATCACTAAGTGTAGCATTTTGGATGGATACAAGCCCTTGTAACCGAAACTCTAGGGTAATTTATGTAGTTTTTCATTTGGAGACTCCACTTCTAATTTATTCTTGCTTCAAAATTATCATCTACAGAATCCATTTCAAAACCAGTCTTTTTTAATTTAAAAGCCTATGTGAAGCCTATGTACAACATGATGTAGTAACCCTTTCAGCTCCCCTACTGCTGTCTTTGCAACAGATGTGCTTGCATAGGTCTCCGGTAGTTAGAAATCACTGATTTCAGTTACATAGAAAAATGGGAGTGGGAATAATTTCTTCACCTAAATAATACTACATATTTCAAGCAGAAAAAGTCAAAATCCATAATTCTTACGAAGTACTGCAATGACACCTGAATCACAGTTTGGATTAAATGATGTTCAGCTTTGGGATTTGGGGGGCGAGGGGTGGGAAGGGGGAAAGAAAAGAAAGTAACTTTCACAAAAAATGGTGTCTGCATGCAAAGCAACTGCAAGATTTTTGATGAGCCTCTGCAGGGACATCACAGTGGTGGAGCATAGCACATGCTTTGTGGTTGTCTAAAAAATTTATGCAGGATTTGAAGGACAGTATATCCAAGAGCATCAAAAAGGCAGAATTCAAACAGGAAGACAGAAGTCTGTATCTAAATTCTTATTAAATTTACATAAGTATCTTTGCTATTCTAGTTTAGCTAAAATGAATGTTTATTAGTTTTGAGGAGGTAGAAGGCTTTCACTCTATCTTCTGAACTACTTAAAAATCGTCTATGGAGAACTGCAACTGGAGTCAAATTGGATTGGTAATACAGTGCAAAGTCTCTCACTTGTAGCTCCTAATCTACCATTGGCTGTTCATAGGGGATTGGTCCAACTCCATGTAGAAAGTTGTATTTTTTTCAAAACCAGCTGTTGTATTTGTCTACCTAGTGCCAATTTGTGAATGATTTTTGCCAAGGCTGCAAAATACTCCTACAGGAGCAGTAATGCTCCAAGGCAACTTGTGCCTAGAGAGGAACTGCTCTTCAAATCTGCTCTGACGCTGGTAGATGTGAGGTGCAGAAAAGATACTTAAACAGACAAATTTAGAGCTGCCTTGAAAAGGCTGTGGGAATTCACATAACAAAGTCTTATGCTTCATGTCGGTGAAGAATAATACAGGTACTTGATGAAGACACCCGTTATTTGTCAACAGTGTGAATATAGACGTAGAAGTCAGCTGCTTGAACAGATATTAGGCTCAGAGAACAGTGAAAAGTCCTCTTAGATCTTCTTATTGTTGGCATTCACAGTGCTAACGAAAGCTAAGCTGAAAACTGCTCAGATGTGGGATGGACATCTATAAAAGAAAATGTTGTTAATTGTATTTTTACAGAGTAACTAGAGCATTTCTTTTCATCAACGAGTCCTTCCTAAAAACAGCTCTGTTAAAAAGATGCCCTAAAGTGCCTGGCAGCATTCCTCAGTAGTTCAGGTTCCTTGATCCACTGTAAAAGATACCTATTGATAAATACTTCACAAGAGAAGCATCTCTGCCTTCGACACAGAGTATTATCCGGGATTGCTTAGCTGAGTTGGCTTTAGCTAGTGTGAGAAATCCTTCACTCTGTTTTTTGCAGGGAAGTAGAGGTGGCTAGAGAAAGAGTAAGGGGATTAATTTGGGTGATGCTGAAGCTGAGTGTCCCTCCAGTGTGTTCCCAGCCTCCAGCTCCATAGCTGTACTCTGCCTGTCCTTTCTCGTACCTCCATCCCACCAACTCTGCTCTGCATTCCTCCTCCTGGAACCTCATTCCTGTGTATCTCCTGCAATTGGGACCTCTGTCACTACATCTCCAACAAAGCTGTCTCCCACCTCCAAGGCAGTGCATTGTCTGCTTACTCATAATATACCCAATCCCCTTTAGATGTGAATGCCACCCACTCGTCCTCCAGCTGCATCTAATTTGGGTTGTAACATCGATATGGCACAACCCTCTTCATCTGAGGAAAGGCACACGCTGATTGCCTTGATGTAGAAATCAGAACCCAGCCTGAAGACCCCACCTTTGCCTGCCCTGACTCTTGCTTACCTCTGGGTGAGGACAGCCTTATGTCTTACCACTAAAGAGCATCCTTTCCTTCTTACACCATGTCAGGCATATCTGCAGGCTTCAGAGCTGTCCCACCCTTGGTTCCCTGCTGTGACGTAGGTGGTTACTGCAGGGGGGACCAGGAGAGTGTCAAAGTGTGCTGAGGACGGGACCGTTTACAGTGCCCGTCACAAATGGACCCTCAAAGCCCTCCCCCGCTCAGTTTCTTCCCTCTGAAAGAGATATCAAAGCATTTGCCTACCTCTCAGGTGTGTCACTGAGATTCATCACCTAGTTTTTGATGAGCAATGTAAATGTGAAAGTGGCAAGAATTATTATCCAAACGTACACTCCATGGGGTGTGAGAAAAACTGGAAGTGCCAGTAAGCATGAAAACAGGCTTGGCAGCAGCAGATGTCTTAGGTCTTTTTTTGGTGCAATAGGAAAAACATTTTAAAATTCTCACCAGCCCATCAGCTAAAAAAGAAGTAAACCAAAATAAAAATACCAAGTACCTACTGAATATGAGCTCAGATTGGATGATTGTACCAGTTTTACCCATGGATAGATGTATCCTATGTGTACATCTCTGTATAGCTTATGTATTGTACCTGTAATAGATCTTATGTATCCACTATAGTAGACATGTATGGTATGCATCTCCCAGTGACAAATCCATAAGTATTACAGGAGAGTATTACAAAAGTGTAACTGGAATAACTTGATTTCTCCGCTTGTTAGTCTTTCAAATGAAGTGGGATTTACAGCCTGACTATCAATGCTATCTATAGCTTATTTAGCCCAAAGCATACAGCTCAGCTTAATTAACAGTGTGAGCACTGAAGAGATGCTGAAGAGCAAAATAACAGCAACTGTCTGATTGTAGGGCGTAGCAAGAGTTAAATGTTTTAGTAGGAAAGTGCAGGCAGAGATCTATTTGCACAAAGCTTGGATCTGTTGTGTTAATCCCTCACTTTCATAAGAATCAAATTTGAAGTAGAAAGAAAAAGAAAAATCCTATTGTGCTTAAGTTGAAATCTCATTTACTGGTTTCAAAGGGCCAGACCAAATCAAACTCTCTCATGTTTGCTTTTCTGTAGCAGGAAGAGAGGGAGTGACTGTGCTCGAGGTATTGTAACTCAACGGTATTTTTATTCAGTCTGTATAAAAGCTGTTTCTCCTGGGGTGGTTTGTTTTCCCTCATAAAAGCTAAAATTTTAGCATATACCAATTTAAGGCACTAAGGCTTTTTGTGATAAAATACATCCGAGTGCTTTGGTGCTTCTTTGTATAAACTAACTACAAGAACCAATCCAGCATGCTGCATCTCTGCTGAAAATACTCGGGTTCTCCCAGTATGAGATGGTCACAAGAAATGGTGAGAACGATTCCAGTGGATGGATTTGGCCTCTCTGCTCCATGAGGGAACTAATACCAAAACGTGTAAATCAGCTTTAATACTCAGAATACTGCTAGAGGGGTTAAACTCTTGGGAAAATACATGTGGGGCGACTCTTGGAAGGCCCTTAAAGCAGCCTCTGAATTTCCTGTGCTTGAGGCTGGTGTCTGCAGTGTTGGGCACTGGGTGCCTGGCTCACCAGGTACAGATGCGTGCTACTGCATGCATAGATCAAGCACCAGAGGAGATCGCATGTGATGTTTTGTTGTGCTGCAGCATGGTTACACACATGGGGATAGCACCCTCAGTTTGGGGGAAGAGCTGTTTTCTCTGGTCTTGATCACAGAAGGATGTTTCCTCTTTTAAAAAATGTGGATTTTCTCTTAAGAAACTTTTCCATGGAACATTAGAAAAAAAATGAGGATTGGCACTTAGCACCAGCAGCAATCACAGTCTGTAAGGCTAGCAGATTTCTGGGACAAGCTCAGTCACTCACTGGCCAGGGCTCAGCCCCCCCACCAAGCAGTGGGACTTCGCTGCTCATTTCATGGACAAGGGAAGTGATCTGACAACTAGTGATTTCTGTAACACATAGGAAGAGCAGACGAATAACTGGTTCAAAATCTGGAATACCTGCAAGTATTACTCTACCATGTGTCTGTCTGTAAAAACCTGCCGTTCTTTCTCTTTCCCTGGAAGACCATCACCAAGAAGTAAAAGCAGGCGGTCCAAGGACAATTTGTAAACCAGCACAGGCTGGAGGAAGATGGATCATTTCAGTATTACACGGTTTGTGGGCTGGACTTGGGCAAGTGCACCGTGAATGCCAGCAGCTCTAACAAATCTTCATCTGGTGTAAATCGATGCGGATTCAAAAACAATCAGCGGAGCTCAATTCATTTTAATCAGCTCTGGAGGTGGCTGTCTCTTAAGTTTTTTTTAACATCTCCAAGCACCTGAATAATAGTAAGACAGTAAGACTGGAGGAAAGTGGGAAGTAAACACAGTAAAGAGGATAAACGAGAGTTGTTTGGTAAATAAGCAACCAAGATGGGGGAGAGAGGGACCTGCAGTATGTAATCCTATTTCTGCAGCTCACTGGTGTGTCAGTATCTGTGAGGGGAGTAAGATACTTACATAAAAGGGAAAAAGAAATCCCTGGCTCCCTGTATAAAATTAGGATACTGGAGCCATCTCTCAAACCTCAAAGAGGAAAGTGAAGCTGAGTATCCAGGTCTCCATGCCAGCTGATGTGCCAGCTATGCAGCCTGGCAGGAGGTGTTTCGAGTGGTTTTCTAACACGTGAAAAACCTGTACTTTTTATCTCCAGAACATCCATACGGTCTGAGATGACCCAGGAGCAGCCCATGGTTCCTAGGGATATGACTCCCTGGCTCTGCTGGATACCTCTGCTCTCAGGTGTACCACAGGGTTTGCTGCCCAACCGCCCTCTTGCTAAGTCAGCAGAGAAAGTAGGCTGATGATTGCAAAGTTTTACATTGTAGACCTTTTACTCGCTATTCTAACTTTGTCAAGCCACTGTTTTGTATGTGTCCCATAGCCTGAGAGAAAGGTACCATAAATGCCTACATATGCACTTCCTTAAATAGGCACTGAGTTCACCTTCAAATAATAATTAAATGAAAGAAAATATTGTACTGAAATAAAATGACAGGTCATATTTTAGCTGTCTTAAAATTCATAGCTCAGGTATTTTCTAGGGTATTCAGCATTAGTGTATGATTTATGGACCCTGTACACTGCAAGGTCTAGTTTCAGCAGCAGGAGTGAGGTTCAGAGTGTTGGTTTTGTTTGATAAAATGAGGCAGGTGCTTGCAGGGGGAAAACACAGAGGCTTGTTTAGGGAGGGTAAAAAGTGGGATGTGGGGCTGTGGTGAGCTGCTATGTGTGGAAGAGCGTGTCCCATGGTGCAGGGGTGTATGTGCTGCTGAGCGGGGCATAGCCCCACACCTCTTGCCCAGCCTGTTTTGTGCCACTCACTCCCCTGAAGAGCAAGGACTGCGTAGTCCTCCACGTGGCCATCTCCTGTGAGAGGCACTGAGGCTGAGCATAATCTAGTCCAAAATCATTACTAATTGCAACAAAACAATGCTTTTCCACGTGGGGAAAGAAGACACAACAGTGTCCTAAACTTATTAATCGCTTTGAAGTGGATATTCACAGCATGGCTGATGGCAGACAGGTCAAGGAGATTATTAATCTCTTCTATTCTCCCTGACGCATTAGGAGGGTTTGTACTGAAATGGTGCCTTAATTCTCAGCAGATGGCTGGAAAGACAGTAATTACTCAGAACATAAAGTGAGATGGTGGAAAAGCTGTGTTAAAAAGTACTATTTGAGAGGGGGACACTCAAAGGGAAGAAGGTCTGCGGGGGCAGATTTGTGTGTCTTTGACGCAATTCCTTGATGTCAAACCAGTTCAGCACTGCAAAAGGGGCCAACCCCTAACAAGTGCCATTCAGCAAGGAATAGGGTCTTCATTGGGAAGACCTGGGAATGTCACTGAGGGCAGTTGAAAGAAAGACAAATTTCAAAATTTTGGAAGACTGACGAAAAGACAGTCACATTGCAGCATGATTATCTTTTCCGCTGACTGAATGTTTATGCTTATCAACAACAGGACTGGCATCTACTGCTGAGCACCACTGTCCAGGTCTTCTGCCACCTCTAAACAAAGCCCAATGTCCCCGTGTGTTGTTCAACCTCTATGCTTAATCATCTCTCAGTGGTGAATTTACTCCCATCCTTGGAATGAGGTTGCAGATGATCTACTAATGACAATTTAAATACCCTGAGCAACCAATCTTTCTGCAAGATCCTATTTCTTAACCATCAAGACATGAGTTCGTAGAATCACAAAAAGGATGAGGTTGGAAGGGACAGTCTGAGATCACTGAGTCCAAGCTCCTGCTCTAACAGAGTCAGCTAGAGCAGGTTGCCCAGGACTGTGTCCAGCTAGGTTTTGAATATCTCAGTAGATGGAGAGTCCACAGTCTCTCTGAGTTCTTGTTGGTTTTCTTGTGTTCTTTCAAAGCTATCACTGTTTATTAAACTGAATGTAGCTGTGCTTGATGAAAACTGAGTGCTAGTACAAGGAAAATGAGTTGTTCCTCGAAACGGTATTGAAATCTGGGTGTCGGTTGTGAAGCGATTTCCAGGGTAGTATATCTGAGACAAGCTGTTGCACAGCTTTACAACTTGACCCAAGCCCACTGGAGATGCCAGATGGATGGGGTACTAGTAGTTGGCACTGCCCCGTGTTTTTGGGTGCATTAAGATGAAGAAGGGTTGGCCTCATTTTTTCAGTAGAAAAGCAAAAGTATTGCTACTACTTTTTAGCAGGTTTATTTGACAGATCAAGGGCTGATGAGTAAAGTGGATAAAATAGCCTTTCATTGAGAGAGATGGCTGAGCCAAGCCGTGTGGGCAGTGATGTGCAGGAAAGTTTGCTTTGCTGTTGCCTGTGCACTATGTGTAGGTTGTATAAGCAGGAGGATCTGCTCTTCATTGCTGTCAGTCTGGGATTTTTATAAGCACTACTGTTTGCGTAACTGTTACAGGGCAGGATTTCTCTGTCTCTTTTAAGTTACACCAAAGTCACATTCTGCTAGGGAGAAAGTTTGCTGTCATAAATGGATAAAATGCCCTACTGTTTCTCGTAACCAGGAACCCTGGAAGCCTTCAGGAGGCTTTAGCCTTTAGCATAAAACGAATGATCCAAGTGTTTCACAGAATACTGTCTTATTCATCATTTTTCGCTTGTTCACTCCTGATTTGTGATGTATTGACAAAGATGCCAACAGAAATCTGTAGAGCATTATAGTCTGTCCTGTGATCAATTAGCTTTGTGACCAGAAACAAACCTGCCACATTTCTTTTTTCTGCTACAGATGAGGGTACCACATCGAATGGGCAGAAATCTTGCAATAGATTCAAGTACTGTACAGTTACTTCCTCAGTGGAACTCTGTAATAGCCACGAGTGGATTTTACAGGCTCGCGCCAGAATGTAGTGCTCATGCTGGTCTAATTGTGTTGGTTGAAATATTCCTGATTTACCCCAGCACAATGAGAAGATACAAGAGAATACTAGAGCTTTAAAACATATAGGAGAGTTGCTAGGTTTGCCGTGAGATTTTCATTAAATTTTTTCCTGAAGCCATAACTTCTGAAGAAATCTGAACAAATATGAGATCAGGGTTCTCTTCACCTGCTAGTCTAAAAACTAACTTTAAACTCAAGACTCTTTACATATTCAAAATCCTACCAGGCAAAGAAATAAAGTTTTCTTAGAAATTCATCTAATTTTTAAGATAATCATAGTTTTTACAAGCTGACACGAGGGCACTTGTGGCTGACCCTGCTTGTGAAAAGCCACAGCTGTGGCTAAGATGTAGCCGGCACAGTGTGCAGGGACATTTGAAGAAAGTTTTTAGCTTGATTATCTGGGATATCTGAGCTTAGGACTGTGTTTGTTACAGCCTGCAAGAACCCAGCAGCAGCACCCTGGGATGCCTGGGACAATCTTTTTTATGACTCGGGGGAAGTTGTACCTATGGTAGTGGGGTGGGGGTATAGATCTGTCACTCCAGTTCTGTATCACCCAGAAATTCCCTCTACACAAAAAAAATGGCATAGGAACCTGCTGGGTGCCTTAGTTGCGTCCTTGTCCTTTCCACAGAGGATTTTAAGTGCATTTGGAGTAAAAGCAGTGAAGCCTGATTTCTCCAGTGGCTGAACAACTGCAGCTCCCAGTGGGTTCAGCAGACATGGTGGACTTCCAGGAGCTCTAAAACCCCAAAAGTTGCAACAAGAAAGCCATAAAAGTATGGGAATGCCCCAGCAGTTCCCACATATGCCCCAGGAAGGCTCTGTCCACGCTCATTCTGCTCCACCTCAGGGTGACAAGAAGCCAGACCTGACCATGGAGCAGCTGAGCACCAGTCGGTCCCCCACCCATCACATGCATCCAACCACTTTTGGGATGCCTGGGACTATTCAGCACACCTCTCAGCCCTGTGTTCATGCCCTGGTCCCTCCCAGTCTCTACCCTTGTTTTAAACAGAGCCTTGGTTCCTCCTTCACCCCTACGTTGCCCCAGATTTGACCCTGCAGAAGATAACCCCCTTCCTGCCTGACCTTTCAGCCCACTTCTGGCCAGCATCCTTGGCTCAGGGCCACCCTTGGCTCCCCTAGTTTGTGGCTTCTGCTGACTTGAGTTTGATGCCGGGCTCTAATGTGGACTTCTGCGTGCAGAGACCCTGGGCAAAGGCAGAGCTCAGGGAAGGGCAGGATCTGCACTTGGACACGCTTCCTCCTATGCAAGGAATCTCAGCCAGAGGCAACGAGGCATCTGACCACAGCAGTGTTACTTCCCACTGTAATTTATATGCATTAGTTTCACACCTCTGTCTAATTAGTCACAGCGTGGTGTGCAAACAAGACCTCAGCTTTTCCATGCCATAGATGAGAGCAGGTGTTGATAAAGGAAGGCTCGGGGTGCTTGTCCACACCAGCTGGTTTTGGGGATCCCCACCACTCTGAAGGGAGGTCACATCGCACACAACCCAGCCTCGCTGTGCTGTTTGCTGCCACGCAGCCACTCTGCCTGGGGGAAAAGGGTGCGGAGAGGGTCCCCTTTCGCAGAGCTGCGATGCCTCTTGGGCACCCATCAGTCGGCAGCAGCCGTCCTCGAGCCCCTTGCAGCTGTGCTGCCACCGCTTGTGTGGCTGCACGGTCTGATTGCTCTGTCCTTGCTTCTCTGCACCCCCCATACTTACTGCTAAATATTTATCATGCTGTGGGGTTGCTAAGCAGCACACAGCTCCCCGCTCGGCAGAGCCACGAAGGCGAGACACGCAGTAGGTCCGCGTGGGCAGAGCGGGGGGAGAAGATGGCACTTGCTGGGGTGGTCCTGCTCAGCCGCATGCTTACCTCGCTCCGACTCTGGTGTCCCCTCCGTTGGCAGGCATGTGGCCGTCCCCTTCAGCATGGCTGGGCTGGAGAACAATGTTCCTGGTTTGTCCAGCTCGGAGAGGTGTTGGCTACATAGCCATGTCAAGGGGCGTTTGTGGAGACGAGCTACCCTAACAGCATCGCAGCATCCATTCCCCAGGCTAATGCCAGGTGATGGACTAAAGCGCCAACGGGGGGGGTCTGGTGTAAAGGGTCTGATCCCAGCTGTGTGCAAGGCAAGAGTGGGAAAACGGGGTCATTCCTCATTCTGGCCTTTGCCTTAGCCCAGCCATACAAAGAGGTCCCACGTGGAGAAACGGTGCCACCTTTGGTGTCTGCTTTTTGAGGCAGTAGCATGAAACCTTATGAAAGGTGTGAATACTCCCAAGCAGCAGGAGCTGCAGGCTACTCTGGCTGTTCTCTGCAGCTGCTTTGAGCCCTGGGCAGTCTCCTCAGTGTGAGCCTGGCTGAACTCAAATCCTTTCTCAGAAATTGCTCCCAGTTACAGTTGTCTAAACACACTTAGCTCCCAGACTGCACCAAACCAAATCTTTGTGTAGACATTAAGGTTTGCAGGACTTGCTGGTTGCTCTGCATCTGTGTGGATGTTCCCACTTGCACTTCTGCAGTATGGGAAGGCTGGGACCACCCTGTGCAGTCCACTTACACTGGGTTTGCATTTATCCTGCAAAGAGAAAGGTATGGCTCTGCAGACATTTGTTTGTGAGTGGAGAAATGCAGAAGCAGCTGCTTGGAAATCAGTGGTCTTACTCTAGCTGGTGACAGAGACAGATTGCCTCAAATACAAAGTGATCTAGGTAGTTGCAAAGGTCGGTTCATTTTGCAAGTTTTTCTTTTCTTCTCAGTTCCTTGCATTTGTTTGTGTTGCAGACACTCTTCTGTTAAAAGACAGTTCTGTAATGGAAAAATCTACAGAGAATTTTGGTTCATCTGCACAGAAATTAACCATTACTATTTAAATAATTTTGTGAAATTCTATTTAAATGATTCTGTGAAATAGCAGTACCCTTGTTCTTCTGTATGGATCAAGTCTATCATTCAGGTTTGTGCCTATGTTTGCCGGGGATCAAATAGCAAGGTAGTTCTCTACATTCATCTGGGCACAAAGTAGCACAGAAGATCAGCTTTGTTTTGTAGAAGGTCCAGTGCCTAAAATGGCAATATCTACAGTCATTTGGCTGCTGGGGACATATCAACCTTCAGAGACGACGCGAGAGCAGTGAAGAGCAGCCCTTGCTCATCTCCTCTCTCTGCCTCTTATCATTCCAACCCCATGTTTTTGCTGTGCTGATGGCCACCCAGACCCAGAGCCCAGGGCACCAACAGCCAGCCAGTCTGCAGCTGTGGCAGGGGATTCCTGCACCTTTCCCTCTTCCACTTCCCCCTCCGATGTAGAAGTTTTTTTGTAAGGACGTACATATTGACAATCCCAGGCTGTTTCTGCATTGCCTGGCAGACCACAGTGCACCATGAGCCAAGCTCCATGCATGTCCCTTAGCTGCTTACACTGTTCTGTGGCAGGACAGGCCTCAGAGGAGCAGGCGTGTGCCCAGCTCATCCCCAAAGGGCACTGTCAGCATGTAGCACACTGCCAGGCATGGCTGTGGGCATGGCCATGCTCCAGACATGGTTTTGCTTTGTTCGAAGCAACGTGCCTTCATTCCATGCATTTCATATCTTCTTTTTTTTTTTTTCATTTGGTGGCTTTTTGCCAGGCTGGAAGGCTGGTGACCTGAGGTCATTTTTTCACATGAGGCCCATTCATGTTTTTCCTTTTGTCATCAAAACATATCGACAAAGTATTCTGCACTGAGAACACCCAATGGATAACGTCAGCTGTAATATCCCTCCAGTCAATAAAACCTTTTAAAGATCATTATAGGGAATGCAGAGAATGGGTTACAACATGAGGGGTCACTGAAAGTTCTTTTATCAGTTATGTCAGTTAATAGTCCAATATCCCAATAATAAAGCTGCTTCTCTTCCTTCAGACTGGTTTTGTGAAGGAGCATAATTCTGAAGTTAGCTTAATTGAAGACCTAGTAAGAAATGTGATTGCATCACCTTAGCCTCCCAGAGGCAGATCTGCCTTTGTAACATCAGAGCAAATCCTCCTCAAGTCCACCAAAGTCTGTGGAATTACTCTGACTTTGCACTGCTGAAAATAAATGAAGACTAAACTCCACTTCTTAAATTTCACATGTGGCTCAGCAATCTATTTCAATTACTTGCAGTCTGAACAGGCGAAATCCTCCCTTCAGATATACCCGGAGCACCTTCAGCCGGCTGGGATAGATGCACATCTACAGAGAGAGATCTGCCCACCCCATTTTGCACCCGAGTGCACCAGCTCCAGGAACCTCTGAGTGCTGATGAATGGCTGCAGAGCGGGCTCTGTATGGGTTTTTTTTCCTTGAGAGAAGCACTCAGCAAAGGCTAGGTCTTCAGTCTGTGCATAGCAAGTGGGATTTGACTGTGACAGGGGAGTGTGAAACACCCCAAAACAGAAACCACCTACATGCCTGCAGGGCTTGCTTAAATACTCTCCAGAAACTGGTCAGCTAAAAATGGCTGTGAGGGAGAGCTGAATTGGCCCTAAATTACGGGCTTGAAAATTCCCATGTGCAGAGGCAGAAAAGAAGAAACTCTCCTTAGGAGATGGTATCCTGGGGCTAGATCAAAGCCTGTTGGTGCAACATGACTTGCAGTGCTGTGAAAGAAGCTTTCCCAGTTCGCATAATGGTCGTAGCACATGCGCTTATACAGATCTTCTCCTCTTCTCCCCTGCTCCATGTATGAGAGAGACAGAAAAGGTCTGATGATGTTAGAAATTGTATGCTTACTTTCTCTGGTAAATACTATTTATCAGCTGGACGCTAGTTTGATCTGGCTAAGGGTGAAGTACTCAAAGGTCTCTAGGGAAAGAATGACTTCTTCTGATTCACATAAGGCACATCTTTTTTTCACAAGGAGCAAAGGGCAATGCAGATTGAGAAAGGAGACCTCCATTAAATGTCCAAAACTGAAGGTAACCCAATATACATGTCCCGTCCAAACAGTACAGGTAATATCGTTCAGGTTACCTATAAGTCAAAAACATCACTTACTAGGATAATAAGTAATAAACACTGTGGCAAGACAGTTTGTGTCTTTTAGATGCTGCAATACCTGCCAGACTGGAGATGGAAATACAGGGAATACAAGTAAAAGCCTCGGGAGACTGGGAGTATTGATCACTGGTCCTTGACCAACATAGAGCAGTAGTGAGTGCGTTGCTGAAAGTTGTGCAGATGGAGCTGCTTTTTATTATAACTGTAAAACATTTGCTTTGTACATGGGATGTAGTCGAGCCGGTAACCTCTTCCTATGAGTAACGAGTAGTATGCAGCTTGTTTTCTGGACAGAGAGATGGTCTACACATGGCTGTTAACTAATTTAATACAGAAAATCTAAGGTTTCAGAGAATTTTCATAATTAGGGTTTCTTCTTTGATTTCTATCTTTATGTTGTCAAAAAAAAAACATCCAGATACTGAATTTTTGTGATTCCTCTGAGACAATCAAATGCAGAAGTCAGAATGTGATTCTCCTTCCATGACTCTGAAAACTATCTCCAGAGAAGTGTCCTTCTGTAACATGAGCCCCATATGTCTGGGCTGTAGCGCCAGGCTGGCCAGCCTAGGTTAGTCATTAGGCAAGGCGCATGGTGGGTGGCTGCACACAAATTTGATGGCTATGTCCCAGAAAACAACTGTTGTCAGTGCACTGAGCCCCTCTAGCAGGAGTCCTGTTCACAAACCAGTCTTAAAATGTAAGTTCACTTCTTCAACCGGTTGCTGTCACAGGAACTGATTCACCTCTGATGGCTGATGGCCAACGTGAATCAAACAGCTGTTTGATGGACACCCATGGGACTGAGATGTAAACAGCCCCCATTCATCTTCTTTATATTCTTATAAACATTTACATTACTGGGAAAGATGATCCACTAATTGAATAGCATTACAAAATTTATTCTTCCATTGCTGTCTGCTATCTGCTAAATAAAGATGTTTTTGAAGTGTGACTGTAGCCCACACATCATCTTGTCTGGGCTTCCAGCAGCGAAGTCTAGCCAAAAGCTCTAAACATAGCTGCCTTCAGTACTGCTAGCATCCTAGCCCAGGAGATGAAGCTGAGTGAAAACATACCTACCAGGTATTTACCCTGTTTCTTGGACAACTTTTGTAACCCAGGAGGGTGCTGCTGCGGTTGGATCTCTACTAGTATATAGGTAGCTTGGATATTTCTGCTGTGGACTGGGGACACATCAGGATAGACCAATCCTATGAAGCAAATGGTTGTGCCGTATGAGACCCAATTTTATTGAAAATCATTAATTTTTATGTGTTGATCGCTAATGAAATATTCATCAGTGTGGAGAACAGCTTTGAAGTTGTTGCACGTATAAGTGATACATCCTCAGCTCTCTGATTTGCCTCTTCCCCTCTGCTGCTGTGCTGCAGGGATCGGTAGGCGCGCAGGCAACCAAGTGCGTGCCACTGCCAGCACAGGAGCGGCGGGCGAGCCGCAATGGTGCTTGCCGGTGGGGTG
>Ga0065711_1027965_pt1 | contig 44594 bp, 27 predicted proteins | sample Hoacrofraction12_FD_59098 | JGI IMG/M metagenome (GOLD analysis project Ga0065711, IMG submission 59098) | Hoatzin crop microbial communities from Cojedes, Venezuela - Epithelial fraction 12 v2 (version 2) | ecosystem: Host-associated > Birds > Digestive system > Esophagus > Crop | place... | reverse complement strand
CCCAAAAGGGGGATGGAGTGGTGGTGCAGCCCCCCCCCCCCTCCCCTCCCCCCGAGTCTCAGAACCAGCATTCTTGCTTGCACTGCAAGAACAGTCAGCTGGTATAACTGACCATTTGCCTTTGACCGAGAGCAGTGAGCGCGGATGGCCTGGCACCGTCCTTGTCTGTGTGCAGGAGCAGGGAGTTGGCCAACCAGGCGTTCCCTGACCACACCGGGAACTCTGGCTGCCCGGATCGCGCCAGCCTGGTGAATGTCGGAGCTGCACAGTCTGGGAAGCACTGGAATTGTATGGCTGCTGTCGAGACGCCAGGATTACCTCCTGCAGATTGTGGCCAGGATGGAAATTTACTGATGCCTGAAGTCAACCATCTCTAGACCCTACAAACAGGAGTACCGAGGAAGGCTCTGAGCTCTCCTGGCCCGTGGCAGCTGCGCCCAGCATCTCCCTCTGCGTGGGATGCCTCGCAGAGCACTGCCAACTCTGAGGGGCAAAATTACCTGGGCTGATCTGCAGGGAACCCTCACTCCTGGAGGCTCAACCTTCGCCCGCTGAGAAAATCATTTGATTTGAAGTATTTCACTGAACTTGAGGGGAATTTTTAACAGCTACCTTTATCTATGCATATTGTCTGTGTGCATGAATCAATTCAAAGCATAACATCCCATTACTGTGACTGTAGTAGTGAATTCTTTTTAATCATTCTGTAAATGCTAAATTAACCAGTGATTAATTGCTGCTAAATTTCTGTAATTTCCTCTCTCTCTCTCACTGTGAACACACCATGAATTGCTGCGAAACATATCCTTTAGACACAAATCATTGTGGTCTGAGGCCGGGTCTGGATCCAGCCACACCCAGGCTTCTCTCTGAGGAGGAGTTTAGCAGGCGATGGGGTCCATTCCCAACCTGGTGACCCAATGGGAGGGCCTCCCGTACCCCTTACATCTTTCTTCAATCTCTGCATAAACTGTTCTACCTCAACCCTACCTCAATTTTGTATTCCATTCATTTGATAAGTAATAGAGTGAACCTTGCCAACGAGCTTTGTAAAATCATATTTTAAAGATTTTTAGTAAAATCTTTCCTTGCATATACCTTTGACGGTGATTCTTTAAGCGACCTAACCACTCATTCGCGACAAGAACTCAGACAATTAGCTGAAAGAGGAATCCTAATATTTAGATAGCTAAACTTGGACAAAAAGTCATCATTAGTTTCACATTTCTTTCATCATCTTATGAAATTCCTGCTCCTTCAGGTCATGGTGTGCCTCATATTTGTACTGGCACAGCCATCTGTCTGACCATGCTGTAAGCAACATCACAGAGTTTAAAAAATAATTCCGAAGACAAACAAAACTAACAAAAAAACCAGCTATATGAGTCCCCTAATCCCATGTGAATGAATTGAATGCTCGTCACTACAGAAGTGCTAAAGATCAGGCTGGGACCAGCAGGTTACTCACTTCTAACGTGTGTCTCAAAGAAGAGATTAAATATCTATTTTTTGCTATTGTTGCACGTTGAGATTGTGACTGGCAAGAGCACGACCCCGTCGGTTGAAGGTGAATAGGACTTCAGAGGTTTATCAGCTGCATTTCAATTTCCTCATTCTGCCTGTTACTAGCATTTAGTCAGTTAACAGTTTAACCAACCCCTTGGTCAGTTTTAAGCCATAAATCACAACTTCTGAAAAAAATTTAGAAAGTCTGTTGTTATTATTTGTAAACTTTTTTATGTATTAACGATCTCCAAGGACCCACCCATCACGTGGGCCCCTCTCTAGCAAGTGAGAAGTCATGAAAAATGGGAGCTCTTCCCAAGATTCACAACTGGGAAGGATGCAAAAGAATACAAGCAGCAGCTCTTGATATTTGTTGCAAGCAGTTTGTATTTCACTATTTCCTAAATTTACAAAACCGAGATTCCACTTCAGAGAAGGTAAAGCCAATTTTCCCTTGCCAGTCTTCCCAATCTTCTAAAACCCAAGTCAATGGTACATCTGTAGGTGTAGTAAAGAACAAATGTTACCTGGTTAATCATGCAAGATTCCAGTTCCTCTTTTGTGACGTTATTATGGCCCCTCTCCTTGTTCTGGAAAAAAAAACCCAAACAAACCCCAACTGCTAGCTTTCCTGTAGTTGTAACCAATGCATTTATGGCTGAACCACAAATTAATAATGCTGGTATTCCAAATTAGAGCCAATAAAGACACTGATTGGGGCTCTTACATACTGACTGCAATCTGCATTTTCTTTACTTCCTTTTCTTTCTAATTTCTAAAGTTGGGTCAATATAAAGCGAAAGCTTAGATGAAGACTTTTTAATAAAAAGATTTTATACTAGGTTGAAAATAAACAACACCATGAACACGACAACCTCCAAGCCTTACGTTGTTTTGCAGTAAAAGTTCTGATGTTTAATAAATATTCGTTTCTACATCTAAACCTACAAAAAACATGTTAATATTTTACTCACTCTGTACCACATAAATATTGCTTTAAAGGCATTTTCATTGGAGCAGGATCCACAAGACATGGTGATCACCTGTGGCAGGCCCTTAGGAGCCACCTGTCAATAAAGACAGAAAATTACTACAAAATATTAAGCGCAATCACAGTGCAGAGTGATGACAATATTGATCAGTGCTTAACATCATGAGCTCCAGAGCAGCTGTGCTAGGATGAGGAAAGGCAATGTGAACTGCAGCTGAGACGGCCCAACTCAGTTTCAGTCCCAAGGGTCTTCAAATTTAAAACAAGACAAACAGAAGGCATGTACTCCACCACCTCTTTGAAAGCACAGTGAACAGCAGCTAGTGAAGGTGTGTTTTCTCACCAGTTCTTGAAGCCAGAGTGAGAGAGGCAGGATCTCTGCAGCACAGACACGTCACCCTCTCGCACTCAGCTGTCAAGTCGGGGAAAATGGTTCGATCCCATTACTCGCAGTGGGAAGGCAGACAAACAGCTAATCTGTAATGTCCCCTATTAAAATCCAGACCACCCCTTGATGTGCCTGTGCCCCTAAACACAGAACATGGTAACTCATCGCTGCTCTCTCAAACTTACTGATAACAAAGATTCCTTCAGTCTTTCTGCAAAGTTCTCTGGAGGTAAAATCCCTAGGGCAGGTCTGTTGATAAAAGTGCTCTGCAAAGACAAAGGAAGAGAAATTGTTAGGTTTGGCCATCCCATGAAAAGTATCATGTTGATATCAAGGCAGTTACATTTTATTCTAATTACAAATACCAGTCACAAATTTGTAGCCATGGCACTGGCAGATTTAAAACCAGGGAAAAATGTTCATGTCTTAGAATATGTCTTTCTGTCTAATCCTTAATCCTTTAGTCTTGTAGGACACCTCGGAAAAGGTGCATGCTAACTGATACTGACATTTCCTCTTCAATATTGCCATTGTAGTTGCTCAATCTCAATTTTGCTTACACACAGGAAATACACTTTAAAATCTTAATTACTTGCCTTCAGTTGGAGTAGCTAAACCTAAATTCAGTTAGGATGGCAGCACTTTCTTCCTTACTGAGCTTCACAACAGATCATTTCAGAACACTGTGGTTATAAACATCTTCCAGATACTATTACAACAGGATTTGGGGGAACAAGACAAAGGTAAACTTAAAGGAGAGGGACTACATCTGAGAAAGGTACCACAGGTGCAAGGAACAGCAACACAACACTACAATAAAAAAATAAAAGCTTGTGCACACACACAAGTCTGCCTTCTCCACTCCTCTGGCATGCACAGTAACGGGCAGGGCAGTGAGGAGATCGGTGAGAAGCCACCCTGTGTGTTATTACCTCACTACTCAGCAAGATAAATTTAATCAAGCTCAAGAACATTGACCATGACATCTCCAGACACGCTGCTGAAATTCCTTTTCAACCGTGTGCTGTTTTCAGGAAGCTTGCTTATCTGCAGGTAAATCTCTCCTGCTTTAGGGCCTTCAGTTTGCACACTCACCCGTCTCGGTGCTCAGCCTGAACGACAGGCATATTCTTTATTGTGCGTTACAACAGCAGATTTCCAGCTTCTCAGTTTTCTCCCTTCCACTTCCTGATGGAGGTCTGACATGGACCGGGAGCCACTCATGCTGAAATGGTCTTCACGGATGGAACGCGGTCTCTCCTAACAGCGGAATTCCATAGCCTGCCGGGAAACTACCTGGCTGAACTCAAGCCTACTTCCCCGAATTCTTTTCTCCAGCCATTCCCTTTCCCTGTCTGTCAGCAGAACTGACTCTGTGTTGCTGCAAGAGCCCTGGTAATCACAGCAGTGACTACGGGAACACAGCCTTCTCTTACCTCCGCGGAGGCTACTGAGCAGACGGAGCCAGGCTCCAGGCTCTCCAGTGGGAAGATGACAAGCAAAGGGCATAAACCAAAACAGGAGAGGTGCTGCTCTGGGTATAAGGGAAAGCTTTTCCACCAAGAGAACGGTGAAGCAGTGGAAGAGGTTACCCAAAGAGGCTGTGCAGTCTCCCTCCCTAGACATTTTCAAGACCCCAGATAAAATCCTGAGCAACCTGGTCTGATCTCGCAGCCAAGCCTCTCTGAGCAGGCAGGAGACCACCTGAGGTCCCCTCCAACTTGACTTGTCCCACTGGTCCTACGAACTGGCCACACTGGGACTCACACCTTCGAGAAAGGTAGTTTTGTGTCAGTGAAGCTAAGCCTGCTGCCCACACAGGCGCTTCTGAAGAGCAGCTCTGGAAAAACCCCCTCAGTCTCCCCAGCCCACTAATGGAGACTAATTTGTCATGTTTATGCAATTAATTTCAATTAAGTGTCATGGATTAAAATAGATTTATCATTGCTATTAGTCTTTGTAGGTAATCTCATTTGATTCACAATGTGCTACTTTTTATTTTAAATTAAATTTGCTCAGAAAAGGAGAAGCTCAATAAATTTGCCAATGGCAAAGCAGCATTATTTGCACTTTTTTCCTTTGTTTGCTGTTTTTCTTCTTGTTGTTGTAACAAGTCATCACTGAAATTAAAGGCTGAGCTTTGATGACTTAAGCCTTCATGGGTCTTCAAAGGGGACAGACTGCCTCTTCCCAAAACGTTCGTATTTTCAGTGCAACTCAAGTTTGCACCTTTATCAGCATCCTTCAATCTTTTTCCTCACCAGAAGTACTCATTTATTCAGTATGTGGACCACAGCAAGAGGTGTGAGTGGCCACACTGTACCTGTAAGAACACTTCATCGGAATTCTCAGGGAAAACCAAATCTCACGCAAGACAGAACAGAGTACGAGCTAGGGCTTTGTAACTTGTACAAGTGCATTACTTTCAAAACAATGTTTGTTTCAACAGACTCCAGCGTAAAGACAAACCTAAGCAAGGATGTTACTGACAGATTAACACAAACTGTTTGTTTAGTATGTAAGAGAAATCTGATGATTTTTAATCTCAGTTTAGAAGTACATTTTCATATAAAGTTAGAGATACGAGACCATAAATTTGTTGTGAATTTGATTATGGGCTGTCACAGTCAATTCACAATGCTTGCCACTAAGCAGAAAAGTGTATTTTTCTTCTGTTGTTAATGAGCTACTCAGTACTGAGAAAAGCAGAACGTCGACATCAAGCTGCTATGGTCTCAAAGGAACAGATACGTATTCTGTTCTTTACAGCTGGCTATAAAGAGGGTACAGGGCGCATTACGAACAAACCAAACAAAAAATCCGTCCAACAGTGATCCCAGTGTTAACAGTAAACCAGGGCCTTACCTCAGTGTGCACCACTCCAAAGACGTACTTTCCCAATAAAGCTGGCACCTTGGCCACCGCCAGACCCCCGCGCACACTCCTGCCGGCAGCCAGGCCCGCGCACTTCTGGCTCTGCACCACGCTCTGCCCTCGGCCCTGCAGAACCCTGCCGCAAAGCGGACACCCGGGCTCCAGCCAGCCGGAAACCCTCGGCAGACCGACGGCTTAGCGCCGCCCGCTCTGAAATCGGAACGGGGTACCGGTAACATCTCCGACACTCGCAGGTGGGACAGAGGGGTCCCGGCAGCAGCACCCCTTTTGGACTCTGGGGGCAGCTTCTCCCGCTGCAGGCTTCCAGCAGGCAGCCAGCTCACTTCCCTTCCCCAGCGGACAAACCACCAACTGCCACCAGACAACAGGTTTTTTGGGTGGTTTTTTTTGGTTTGGGTTTTTCTGGTTTTTTGTTTGTTTTTTTTAAATCTGACTTTGCCTACTGCTGTGTTATAATGAAGGTATTGTTATCACCTCAGAAATAATTTTTAAAAGTCAATATAAATATTTAGAAATATTAGTGCTTCCGTGATATCCACATCTGCCTTTGGTAACTCCAGCTTTTCTAGCTCTGGTGCTTTTTTAAAAACTGGACGTATTTTAGTTCTGGAGAAGGCAGAATTTCTCCTCCTGAAGAAATGAGAACTCCATACAGCACATCAGCTCGGGGAACTCAGCTGTCTGCGCTCCTCCGACATGCTGGCTCAGGACTGACACTGCTGGAGTGAGCCAGCAGGCTCTTTAGGAAGGGAAACGCAGTGAGAGAGGGAACTGGCCCACACTTGGGCTATGTCTTCTTAAATACTACCAAGCTCTTTTCATCTAGTCAGAAATAAAGCAAGCAGATCCCACCATAATTTAAATTGAGTCATTAAGCATTCATTATCTGTTTCAGAAAAAATAAGAAAGATGGCCACGAGGAGGGAGAAGACTCTTTCAGGTGCTGAATGTTTTAATTCACTTACCAAGTTCTGTGGCTGCTGTAGAAGCTTCATCAGAGAGGGATGGCTGTAACCTAATTAGAAAGAACAAAGAAAGAAAACAGTTCTTTCTATATGGTTTCAATAAACTAGCGTAAAGAGTAATCTAGAGGATAACCTTATTCTGATGCTTAACTGTTTCTGTAACTTGTGTATGTTTTAACTATTTATAGTAGAACTTCTCGCAAATTAGGACAAACTTCTCCTTTTACAAAATATTACTATCTGGAACTTTGGAACAGATGTGGCATCAGGCAATAGCAAAACATATTTCAGTCCTGAGAGGTAAAAATCGAACACAAAAAAATTAACTTGAATGGATCTTTTGCCTGATACAGCCTGACTGAAACATTGTCGTTTCTACCAAGTATTGTGGGCCTGACACTATCAAATGTTCGCTTGCTTCTCCTTTCTAGGTTTCCCACACACATTTGGTTTCTCCACAGCACCACGTGTGAACCTCGCCTCTCCTCTCCCTCCATCGAGGGCGGAAATCTGGCAACATGGCCCACAAGCCGTTGTGCCTGTCGGTCACCATTTAGCCAAGCTGCAGGAGGGTCTCCAGCATCTCCTGCCCGGAGCAGGCTGCTTACTGTGCAGCCTGGGTCTGCTCGACGTCGGTGGCTCTCGCTGAGCCCCGGCTCCCGACACGTGTTTCAGGAACGGCTTCGGACCCTGCACCACAGAGGGAAGCTCCCCACGCAGCCGTGCCCATCTACAGTACCTAGTGCTACATCTCTTGTTCCAAAGCAATTTTTACCCTCCTTGAACATCAGACTGATTATTCCTAGCACAGTAACAGAGCTTTTTTCCCCCTCTCTGTGCTTTTAAACTGATGGGATTTCTCCTCATGGTAAAAATCAACTTAGAAATGTGTATTTCCCCCTTTGTGCTTTTCTTCCATCCAGTTCCCCGGTCTTTGGCAGCTGACCATAAGAAACAGTCAAGCCAAAATCCACACACTTACTGATTTCCCAAAACAAACTTTTAGTTAGAAAAGATGCAACAATTTATCCTTTCTACCCAGAAGCATCAAGGTACTAAGGATGCTTCAGGTTTAACACAACAAAGATGCTTAATTTATATGCATTGATATTTTATGGGATAACCTGCTTGCTTACAGTCAAACCAATGTTTCTGATGTCAAAAAAATAATCTTCACCAAAAGAGCTCAGAAAATTTCATTTTATGCCTGATTTCTAGTGTATGAAATGCCAAAGCCAGAGATTAACATCATATTTTATATTCCTTGTAGAAACATCCTGCCTCTGAACTCCTCATTCTAGGTGAATGCCCTGATTATCCTGTCTGAACAATGGAGCATTAGGCTACTGCATTAACAAATCAATTATAAATCCCATTTTGAATATTTTAGTTCAAAACAAGGAAATACCCAGATTGCTTTAACAGCATGTCATGCTGCAAAGAATCTGTTAAAACTGTTATGAAGATAATAACAAGTGGTTACTTGGGACACAGACATCTCCTGTCATGGAAAGAACTGCTGTTAGGCTGGAGGGAATGACACAGCTGAGAGCTGTGTCACCGAGAGCCGAGCTGTGGCTGCCGCTGAGAGCACCTTTGAGAGCGTATCTATTGTTTCAGAAATCTCCAAACTAAATCTTACAGCAGTTTGTTATAAATAGCTACCATTGCTTAGGAAGCTTAACTATTAACTCAGGTATTGCTTGTGAAAACATGTCATTCTGTTGCTGGTGTTCAGATGCATGAGGAATGCAGAGATCTTTGCATCTTCTCCTACGTAACACAAATTCAAGGCTTCTACTACCCACAACTTGCCTCTTCCCACCCAGACAAGAGGTCTCTTCCATCTCTCTCCCTCCCAGCACTCCCTGTTCCACTGGCGCATCCTCAAACAGGCCCCAGCGAAGTAAGAGAGAATCTGTAAAGCCTGACTCTTTCTGAAAGAGTAGCTCTGGTGTAGAAAGATGCTGTGCTGGTACGTGGGTTCACAGGCATAAAACTAACACCAGGAAGAACTAACTAGTTAAACAGCTGTGCTAGACGAAGTCAAAAATCTCCAGGCTGAGACGGCAAACAGACAGCAACTTGTTTCATTGCTGTGACCAATGCAAAGGTTTGGCTCCTAAGAGCAGGGCACCCGCTTCACCACTCATGCTGTGTGTGTAGATCAACGCGACAGGAACATACATGTCCTCCAGGCTCATGAACGTGCCAGTCTGTAAATGGAAAATAAACTGGAGGCCGCTAAAATAATGGGATGGAGAAAGCCGAAAGAATCCATTTCAACTGAGCAGCAAGCAGGCTGCTGTCAACAACCCCAAACGACCCCTCTCCGCATCTCCCCAGACAAAGCCAGACCTTCCCAGCACTGAAAAACATCTGTTCCACTCGCTATTCCAGGAGGTTTGCTAGTAAGCACACACAGAATCCCCTCTTGCATTTGGCTCCATGGGGTTTCTAACACCATTAGGCAGAACAGATACAGATTTCAAGGAGTATGTTGCGCTACAACTTCCCAAAAAAACATGTGGTAAAAAACTGTTTCAATTTTTTTTTTCAGTAAGAAGCAGCCCAAAACATCTTTACCCAGAGGTTTTTTATACTTCAATTCTTATCTCTCCGTGCAGGCACTTATTACCTCTCAGCCACTGCTGATAAATATATTCTAGTGTAGCAGATCATTATTAAATCTTGGGGAGTCCTGACAGATTCATAAAAGGTTTTATTGAATTTACTTGCAGAGAGATAAGCACAGATGACTAGCAAACGATTTGTGATCTTGTTTTGATGTCCCAGTCTAGAACCTAACTCTGTCACCTTGAGGGACATTATTAGCAACCTCTGCGGCTTCAGACAGTCAGTCTTGTCATTCAATACAACTTAAAAAAAATAAATTCATGCTGCGTGTTCACTTAGATGTAGGTCAGCCTGTAAGTATTAAATGTCCATTTACTTCTTGTTGCTATGCATCACAGAGCCATTATCTGAGAAGCTGCATGAAGTACTGTATTATGGTTCCTTCAGGACGCAGGAACACGTCCTCTAGGACAAAAAACCCAGCTTCTCCTCAAGACAGCATTGCCACACGTGAAGGAGGAACCAGATGGCTTAGCTGAGTATCAGTCACAGGTACCGCAGTCTTGTATCTATGTCACCAGTTTCAGTCAGCCAGAGAAAGTAAACTGCAGAAACCCCTGCTATTATATCCCATGACTAGTATAGGTATCTCAAGAGATTTAATAGATCTCAGTTCAGTTATGGTCGTATATGACATTACTAGTACATCTAATAGTGCTACAGATATGAACAATCAGATTTTTAGGCAATTTTAACCAAATCAGGCATTATTACAGTTGGTTCCAAGGAACTAAGTGATCTCTTAGACCAACTGGAATCGAATGCAAGTTCAATTTAAATGTTTAAGGGTTATGTTAACTATCTTACTGGCAATATATTCACAGGCTTGGGAAATTCACACTCTCACTGCATTCAGCATTATAAGCTCAGAGCTGCATTCTCATTTCCATGGCTTGGGAAGAGCCGTCTAAGGATTAATGTATGCAGACAGTACAAATTCAGCCCCACTCCAATTCACAGCTGAAGTAAATGTTAGCAGGAATTGCAATTTTGCTGCCTATGCTGCATTTACGCTGTAAGCAGAGGTTGCAAGTCTCTCAACATCTAGCATAAAGCAGCATAAAGCATCCAACACTTCATTCATTTTAAAGTTACATATTATCAGCAGCAGCTGACAAGGAGACTACATACCGCATTCCTGAGAATATCCCTTTTTACCTGTCAGCATCCAGAATGTAATTCAAGTAGCTTTCCCACTCTAGATTGCATTTTATTTCTTGAACATTTGCTTTTCGGCAAAAAGTTTACCTATGATTGGGAGGGAAGCAATTGAGCTAAAAGAGAACTGTCAAAATCCTATTTTAAAATCACAGGATTTAAGAAAAATAAATTCATGCAACTAGCTAAATAGCCTGGAAAAATTATTTCAAAGACATGAACTTTTTTTACTCAATTTTCCACAAAGGTCAGAAAAAGCTACACAGCATTTTGGATGCATAAATACTGACGATATTCAGCTGCTAATAAACAGTTGAACATATTTTTTAAGAATTTCTGCCCACTAAGAAAATAAGTCCCCCTCAATACTTAAATATTTTATATACAAAAACCGTACTAACAGAGAGATGCGTGCACCACCGAGCACTAGCAGGTCAGAAAGTCTCAGTGCACTGTCTGTACAACCTTAATTTAATTCTTTTGGAGTCTGCACTGACTTTCTTTCGACTACATGATCACTCACTAGCTTCTCCAAATCAGCATTTCTTGCGTGTAGAATGGGAGGTCTGGAACACTAAATGCACTTCCTTTCCTAGAAACCTAACATCCAACCCCATCTAAGTTAGATGAGAGTTGGCATACAAGTATTGTGCTTCTTCGTCTCACCCCTTTTTCCACATTAGCAGTGACAAAGTTATCTCAGTGTAGCCTCTAAAAGATAAAAAAAATCTCTAGAACTCATGTTGATGAAAATAAGCTACAAGCATTGAGGAGTTCTGGAATGATTACACATTTATTGAGGTGCTACACAAGAGCAAAAATATTAACTGTCTGCAAAGAAGATTGGGAAAACTGAAAACTCACTGCAGTCACAAGGTCTTAGATGCCAAAAACCTGGTAAGGCCATCACTAAATTTTGTTTCCCATTAAAAGAGGCCTGTAGGGATGATTTTGAGTCATCACTGTTTCTGTACATAGCACATCTATCTTTTAAATTACCCCACCACTTCTGCTCTTTTTGCTTCTGCAGAAATGTATTTTTAAGCAACTAAGAGGAACTATGGATGAGGAACAAACAAAGTGAACACCCACTGAAACCTATATTCCTTGCAGTTGGGGCCTACATCTCTGCCTTACTTCTTTTGCTTCTTGAAATCCTCCACGAGAAAAATCAACTGACTTTCCCAAGCACTTGACAGGTCCATGGTTTGGACCCTCAGCCCAACTGACCTCCCACCTTGGCTTTCTCTCAGCACCACAGTTCAGTGTTTGGTCTTGCTTCATCCTACTGGATTCACATGGCCAATTCCTTTTTTCAGTTCTTTTGAGACAGAAATGTTAACTAAAGCATGAAGTTATGTTTGTTAGCATTTAAAACAGTAACACGCTGCTACAGAATTGCAAAGTATACAAATCCAAGCAAAGACAACCTAAATTACAGAACTTGCACATTCAAATTAAGATTAATACTGAAGCTTCTTCCAGGTACCACTATGTACTTCAAGTGAGCTCTACGTATCGAGTGTGTAGTCTCTTCAGCTGTTCAAAAACCCCACTGTGTAATACAGAGCAGTGAGGTGTACCCTGATTGCAACAAGGCATACGTTACACCAGCTTTGTTTTTTTCAGTTAATTGACCAGCTTCTCTGGTAGTGGCTGAGGTAAGAAAATGACAGCTTAAGGACAATGCAAAATGATTCGGTACAACTGTCTCCTACCTATTGGGATGGATGAAATCTGAGAGTAGAGATCCAGCATGCGATTGCCATCTACGTCTACTAGGTAGTTTCCTCGGCTCTCTTCATAGTTGCAAAAAAAGTGCACAGCTTCTGCATTCTTAAAGGAAAAAACAAACAGTTAATACTTTAAAAAGTAGCAGTGGGGAGGAAGGTGTAACTAATGATTATATAGCAAAATCTGATCAAAATATCTAATGATAAGATGCAAAGACACGTTGCCCAAAGAGGTGGTGGATGCCCCATCCCTGGAAACATTCAAGCTCAGGTTGGACAGGGCTCTGAGCAATCTGATCCAGCTGAAGATGTCCCTGCTTGTGGCAGGGGGTTGGACTAGATGGCCTTTAAAGGTCTCTTCCAATCCAAACCCTTCTGTGACTCTCTGATTATATTCATTGCATGTAAATTAACTGTAGAGCTATTTTCATAAAGAGGAACGGTTAAAAGGGCAAGTATGCACTTTTTCTACAGAAATGAAGCACAGACTTGGACGAATCACTTATCTTGGGAGGCAACAAGCACTTAGGCTGACATACTTCTAAGCTCAAATATACCTATGTTTTCACTGGCCACTTGACAACAACTCAAAAGGGACATAAAATGTTTAAAGAAAAATCACTGATCCTAGCAAAATAATTCTGCAGTATTCAAAACATAGTAAAAAAGATTGTATTCAAATGCACATCATATACTCAGCATGCAAACCCAGAGTCAGTGTTTCACCTTTTTTTTTGTATGGTATTTAACATACAAAACAGGATTTTAAAACAAGTTCTGAAATCACAGTATTAACACTCCCCAAACTCAGAAAACTTGACAAATTACCTGAATTCCATTCAGCTGCTTCATTAATTCCTGTAGAAAAACAAACATCAAAGAGACTTAGATATCTAACTACCAAATACTGAAGAAGAACGCATGTTTCTTTTTTATATCACATAAATCATATGCAAAACTTGCAGTCCTATGGCTTACCAGGCAACTCGACTTGCCACGTGAACTTTCATAGTGCATCTTGCAAATATGACAGTCAAAACTATTCACTGTGGCAAGCAGAGCCACCTGGGCTGCATACACAGTTTCACTGTAAATCTCCAGAAAGGGAAAGCTGCCTCTTCTACACTGATCAACTGAACCGAGAAAACAAGACAGAAATCAGAAAATAAGAGAAGCCAGAGACACACAGCTAGGATGCTGGCACTCTGGTTCTAGAAAGACAGCTCCTTTTTACTAAAAAAAGAAAAAAAAAAAACAACCCAAAACACCACACATATAACTACTAACTCTACCACTAACACTACCAGAGTCAAACAATGTCCAGCAAATTGAAACTCTTGCTTCATTTCAAAACCAAAGCATTATTTCACATCATAAAAAGCCAACTAAGTTTCCATTTCAGCAGGAGCACAAGTAGCCAAGTCTGATGAGATGTTTCATCAAACTGATGCTCTTTTGCTTCACGTCGGAAGTGGGCAGTTGAGATTTAGATCTCTCTTTCTCAGAGAGGGGCATTTCATTCATGAGTTTTTCTTTCTCAGCATCCTTATAAAAGCAGACATAGACTGTTGTGAAATTATGTTTATTCATATCAGATTTAAGGTTTGGAATTAAATTCGTTTTCTAGCAAGTTAGACACAGCTACAGAAAAAAAAAATACAAGCTACGACACTTCAGGAACTTACTCTAGATCGTGGTCCAGGAACTTCTGTCTTCATTAGAGGTCCATCATAATCAAAATCCACATCAATTTTAGCTGCAGCTTGACTGATATATCTGTGCCCTGTAAGAAATAATGAAAACCTGAGTACAGACCATATTTTCTGTGCTCTCCGCTCAGAATAAATACCTTACCTGATGGAGAACGTTTGACAGATGAGACCAATTACCTTGTACTGTCCGAAGCGAACTAAATATCTCATCTTTGACAAGCGTTAAAATAAAACTAATACCAGTGAGGTGGCTTTAAAAAACATTCAAGTGAAATGACAGGGCAACCCTACAGAAACAGAGGCAAATCCTGCGGTAAAGGACTAAGAGCACATCTGCTTCCACCTCTGTTCGTGAGTCTGTCCCTTACGCCTTGAGCAAGCCTTTGCCGTGAATTCCGCACTCCTACGCAGAGCTGCTTTCGCTCACTATCAGTAATCACCGAAAAACCTTGATGGAGTCCAACACTGTGATGTTCGCAATAGCTCAAAGAACACTGTTTGGGAAAGGTTTGTGTCTCAGAAAGGTAAATGGCTGTGTTTAAAATAAGTAATTCAATATCTCACACAAATCCAGCATCTTGCAGCGCAGCTCTGAAATCTGGGTCACAAATAGTGACAGTTTTTCCTCTGATCCTGCCTCTGACCTTGCTGTTCTTTATCTATGTGTGTAATAGGGGAATCGTAATAAACCCAACATTTAATGAAACCAAGAGGCAGAAATCCCCTGCGATTCATTAGTAACAGGCTCTGCTTCCATCTCTGAGGTAACTGTTTCAAAATCCAGGGTTTAGGCATACTTCATATGACAGAGGCGGTTCTGGTAAGTATATATTCCAAATACGTATATATTCCATTAAGAGGATTACAGGATAATACAGGAATTGTACCTTTGCAACAAAGGCAGCACAGACTCAAGAGCCCCACCAAGGTGACCACCACGAGACAACGAGCTTGCTCTGTACGCTGTGGTTAAGTATTGAACTAAACTAACGTTCTTAACAATTACATTTTTGTCATGAAGCCACTGCAAGCCTCTACCCACACAATATCAACAACAAATTAATCTTAATATGCTCAATTTAGGAGTATCACCCAAAAGACGAGAGTGTAACTTATTTTAGTCTGTGATAGCCATTTTTAAGTTGGTACAAGTTCAGAAATGTACTAAAAACGTCTTTTATTTGGAAACAACAGTTGTCAAATAAAATACACATTTATCAGGGAAAATAGGAGGTATATTGTAACACTGCTTGGCAGTGCTTTGAAGACAACCAGCTGGCCAAGATACCCAACAGTGATTAGAGGTATCTGCCTCAGTTTGTGTCAGCCCAAGTTGAGATGTCTCAAGCAAGCCTGATTTTGAGAAATTTTATTGAAAAAATACTGCCCTTTGAAAGCATCTCTAACTGAGCCCTCCTGCTCATTTTGGGAAAACATAGCCTGCGAAGACGATCATTCTCCTCAGCTTTAATTCCAAGTGTTATCTCTGAGATGCGTCAGTGCCTCTCTGCAAAGCTATTAATAGGTTTTGTTCCAGCAACGCCACTTCATTTTGTATCATTCTCTTTAGCGTTCATGTAAATTGGGGACCGCATGACAACCGCTCCACTGGGAAAAAAGCTACTGCCTATAAAAGCTCGAAAGCAACACATCTCATAGCCAATAAAGCTGCAGAATCATTAGATGCGCTACGAAGTCTAAAAGGGGAAGAGAGACCAAACCAACCATTCTGTGCCCCCTGCTCCTTCCCCGACAGAGATCACGGCAAATGAGTGGCAAACATTGCTCCTTCTCCTGTGTCCTCTTCTCTCCCTCACCCCAGGCTCTGGGATACGACAAAGGGGAAAGCACCGAGAGGCACAGAACGTATGGGACATTCTGGTAGCCAGCAGCGACAGGAAAGATGCAGAATACCAGCAGCATACTTGGAATTGTTTGCCACAGCTGCAAATCCAAGACCAGTGAACTACAACCTGCATGCATGTTGTTCCTCCTCCTCCCTGCCCTGCCCGGTGCCGTCGCGTCCCTCCATCCACCTCCCAGGGCCCTCCCACCCGGAGCAGCAGATGATGTAGGCACACTGCCCTTCTTAGGCTTTTTAACTGAGTTTGCGCAAAAATGTACTGGTCTGGAGAGAGTAAAGATCTCCTCTTCCAGTAAAACCAAGCCACTCCGGCAAACACGTGAGACGCCTGACCTCCAGGCCCTAAAACTGAGACCAGCAGCCAAAGATTCCCTGGCCATGAGGTGTGGATAACATCTTCCCTCTTCCACCTCTCTGAGGGACCATCTGTGAAATATTTATACAGATGAGGATTCTAAATTAAACACAAATTTAATTATTTCTCTAAGAAAGTTCTGTTGTGGATATTGCAAAGGGTACAGTCTCCCCCACGAAAACACACGTATTTACAGAGCTGCAAAAAAGGGAATTCATCTGGCGAACATTGCACTGTCACCTTAACTCGTTCAACACCACAAGGCAAGAGGAGTCGCTTCCATCAGCCAGGCTGTGCAACAAAGACCAAACCCGGTCAGCCTGCTTCTCAGATCATCATCGTATTCTGCTGCTGTTTATGCCACTGCCTCTTTTGCACAGGTATGTTGAACTCTGTATCTGCTATGGGCACACAGCAGTGATTAAAAATGAACACTACTCTGCTGTGCACTGCTGCACTAATTCACGCTGGCACAGCTCATGTCTGTTGACAGGTTTTCATACACAGCAAAAATTGGCCAAGTGAAAACTAAAACATACAGGTCTTCCTAAACAAAGAGTTGCTTTAATTTTTATCAAATTAGTAATGTTGGTCAATTTGCGAGACATTATTTTTTTAAACAACAGTTTCAGGAGCAGCTTATCCAAACCACAATAATTTCCAGTAAGTCAGCAAACCAGAGCCAGCTAAGAAATGAGCAACACAAGTGACAAGTTTCCCTTCGTTTGCATGTTACCTCCTAAAGCATGCTACATTGCACCATGCTCTACAAACAAGCAATTTCTAGGCTGATTCACTGATACAACTTTAATTTTATATACTCATTTTCAGGAGCCCACAGAGTATCTCACTTTATTAACATCAGTATAATGACAGCTATACCGATTTATTGGTCCTTACGCTTGCCAGTTGTTCCACCTCCTAGCTCAGGCAAACACTATGGTTTGAATTTGAAGGAATAGCTTGCCATAAGTAAAATGAAATGCCATATTATCAGATCAAACGATTTTGAAAAGTGTTTTTTTTCTTCCCCTCAGGTGGAGGATGAAGAATACTGGCTAGAACAAAACCCTCAAATAGCCAAAACCTGAACATACTAACAAAGCCTCTGATAACAAAAGCTAAAACCAGAGTGGAGTTAATCCTCAAACTTCTCCCTTTGAGAGCATAACATAAATGATTGGCACAAACTCACACAATTTCTAGCAAGGTCAACAGATTTATTCCAAATAGCCCACTTCACTAGTCATCAGATATGCACGCTTGTTCACAGGGTTGGTTAAAAATAAACAAAACAACCCAAATTTTAAGAACACAAAAACATGGTTCCCCAGCTTCTCCCTTTTTAACTCTTTTTTTTCCTTCCTCTACTCTTATTTAAGTAAATTGGGACTCTGATCAGGAGTTTTTACGATAGTCTAAATGGCCGGCGCCTGCAGAACTCCGTCCGTGTGACTTGCATAGGATTCCTGGTGGCTGCTCCTTTAGAGGGCTCACTGCGTTACCGCTGCAATAAAATATCTGGAATACAGAAAATACCAAGAGGGCAGGGAATTTTCTACCCATCCCACTTAAAGAGGTCGGGTAGAATAAGTTACATTCTACTTTTCCTGCTTCCTGCAGACCTCTCAAAGCGCTATGCGACACACATCGTCTTCCTAAACACTGGAGTAACATCAGCAAATTATTGCATCCTTCCTTTTCATCTGACAGGATGTCATCATTTGCTCGCAGAGAGAAAAGCTCATTTTCCAACCTGTCTTTTCTATGCTACCCTCATCACTCACCAGGTGTCTCACAGCAATTTTTAACAAAGTACCACATCGCTATAGCAACATAATTAATATAAGTACACCCTTCTAACGTTTTGTGATGTTGGCAGTCACAAAGAGCACTACTGTTAGCAGGTCTCTGTGCTAAATACTGATCTCTGCTAACAAGAGCTAGGTTCAACACAGGCCTAGAAAAACAGTGCTTAAACCTCCGATCTGTTTGACCACAAATAACACTCATATTATCACAGTTCTTGAGTGTACAACAACTGGATATTGCCTGGGAGAAGCTCCAGTGGAGGCACTGAAATGACGTCAGTGTAATTAAGAGGAGGAAAAAAGGGGAAAAAAAAAAAAAAAAAAGAGGTGAAAATAAATGCTGGCATACCCGATCTCTCAAATGGAAGCGCTTTGCTGTGAAAGAGCGCCAGTTGAAAGCTCCCCGGTCCCCAGGAGACACACTGCGTGTGTCACAGCACTGCTGCCCGGTGCACGCACAAACGCAATCTCCTTGCACGCCTGTAACTTCCACTCCACGGCGTCTACCAAATCCCTTCCTGACAGCATTTTTAGAGCGTGGAGGCCCCAACAGCCAAAAGTAGGAGGACTGCGATTTCCTCCAAGTCCTCTTTTAGATGTTGCAAGTAGAATCTGTTACTAACAGATCTTGAAACGGAATGGCAAAAGGCCAGGCTAGCTAGAGATGTTTGGAAAACGAACATCGCTATTGCATAATATTGTGAAAACTGAGATTGCTATTTACAGAGTGCTTGCGCTGTAAGATCAGAAGCTCTTCCACATGAGATTGCCTGTGCTTCAGTACGCCCACGTACACACTGGAGATTTTGTTGGAAAAGGATTCTCCAATGACAAAGAAAAAATCTGACACCAAACAGGCCATACAGAAGTGGAAGCTCCCATAAGAAAGAGTAAGAGCAGTTCCTCCTCCCTATCACAGCACAATGCCAAACCAGCTCCTCAGCAGAGCTGCAGGAGCACCCAGCTGCTGGTTTTCTTGTAGGTCTTGTGATCTGAATCAGTCGTAACACCCTTCCTCATCTGCAGCACAACAGGTCAGCAACCGCTGTGAGAGCTCTCCAGGACAGCCCCAGAGACGAACAGCCACGAGGAAGGAGCAGGCAGGGAAGCACAGCCGATTGCCACGGCCACCCTTCGTGGCACAGAAAGAACGAGAAAATTAGATGGGAACAGCAATGGTATGACGTTCACGCAGGGGACTGAGAACTGAGGTCCAAACATAGCTTTGTAGCAGAGCCTCCTTCCAACAGCAGGTTTTTACACAAACGTTTTTATGTATCTCAGCTTTTTGTGGGAAGGTTTGATCAGACACAAGAGTGAAGGTTCCTCAGCCCGGAGGGAGAGGCTGCACGCAGAGTCACCAACAGCCAGTTCCCAGGGCATCAGCTGAAGCTCACCTCAAGGCTGTGGTCCCTACAATTCGGAGAAGGGAACTGATCCTGGCTTCTCCCACATGTCCCTCACACACATACAAGCTGTCCTCACTGATTTCCTAGGGAAGCTCCTAATGTACAAACTGAATAAAAATAGTAAAAAATCTTGGCAAGGATTAATACTGGAGACAAAAGCAGGACAGACTCTATCTTTCTCATGGCTTTCCAACCTCTTTCCAGGAACTGTGATGGGGACAAGTCAATAATTAATACGAACATCTCTCAGACTCACTGCAGCACACCTGTGAGATAAAACATTCTTCTCTGTAGAGGGATAGGAAACTGACTGAGATAGGTGAGGCACAGCCTCAGCCAGAGTTAGTTCATTTAGGGCACTGCAATAAAAATGCAGAGAATCTGGAGGAGAAAAACTGGACCTACAGGGAGAGACTGCAACAGTATTTAGACAGGTTGAGAAAAAAAAAGTATGAGGTCTTGGGGGAGGTAATAGGTTTCAAATATGTAAAAGGCTGCTGTAAAGATAAAATAAATATTCCAGCTTCCAGATTCTCTGAGGGCAGGACAAATAGTAAGGATTTGATTTTTCCCCTGTTTTGAAACTTAGGTTAAATATTAGAAAAAATGTTGTAAAGGTAAGGTCAGTTCAGCCATACAGCAGATAGCAGAAGCCGCACTGTTGGGGCCTTGCAGAACAGGTCAGCATCCTAGAAGGGCATGGGCATGCACTAATGCAAACTGATGCTACCTTAAGGCAGGAGACTGACCTTTTGACATGCTTTCCAGTTCAGGATTCAAAGACTAATTCAACCCCTTAGGGTAAGCAGTAGGAAACCGAACCCAGATCCCTGGAGTCTCAGCCTGCCCTCATAACCATGGTACTACCCTACCAACTACCAACCAACCGCATCTTCGTGTGCCTCCAAAGCATGGCAACGGAACAGCTTCCCTACTACAGAGGCACAGCTGATAAAACCAGAGCTGGCACAAAGCAGAATACGTATTTACCTTCAGACTATCAATTGTGACCACCTTGCAGCACACCGGGTTGACAGCAGTAATAAAACTCAACTCAGGTAAGACAGAACACGGAGCTACATCATCATTTTGCCATCACCCGCCACCTCTCCCAGATTTGCCTGGCTGTTACCGTACCGACAGCACTATGCAGGAGTCTTTGTTAAAATAGAGTAGGCTAGCTACTCACTCTATTACCGTTCTTCTGCCACCCTTCAAATTCCAGTGAACTTTATCTTCGAGGCCAAACTATCAAGTAGATCAAATACATAAGGAAAATGAAATCATACCTGATTAAGGCTTATTTTTAAGGAAGGCGTAAGGACTCCAAATACTTACAAGGCTTCACATTTTTTGGGAAGATTTAAGTTGCATATTACTTTCATACGTTTTGCTTAGCTTTTGCATTTTAATCAACTTAAACGATTTTCATTTTCCCTTTCTAGTTAGCTTTCCACAGGCTAGCACTGTGGTATAACTGTGGTAGCAATGAGAACTACAAGCAATGGTTAAATAAAAAAGATTCTCCAACCAGATGCTTATCTCTTGTCCCATGTTCCTTAAAAGATTGAGGGCTTGAAATCCATAATAACTAGAATTAAATACTATCTCCCACATACAACTAGCGAAAACATTCCTGGAAATATTTTGATTAATATAAAGCTCAGTGACCTTTGTTCCCACATGTTTTACAACAGTGAATGTGCATGTAATCCTTTGCTACAGCGAATGCAAACGTGCCAAACACCCTTCCTTTCCACGTGCCCCTTTTTTGTCAGTAGCCAGCTTATTTCACACTCAGGGCCAGCACAATGATAACTTCTACACTTGCATTAAAAATCAGAAATAATCAAGGATGAAAAAAAAGTCTTTCTGTAAATAAATTTAGCACAGATTCAAGCTGAACAGGATTATTGCACTTAATGCACACACACAGCTGAAACATGACAGCCAACAGATGTAGAGACTCCCCCCAAGAGACAATCTCTCCTCCTCTCCACCTCCATCCCCCCTTCACAAACCCCGTCATTTCAGTACTTACAGAAAAAAAAATCAGCAGACCAAATGGCACTGCAGCATTTCTGTGGGAGTAATGTGCAAGTCTCTTCTTCCGTCTGTAAAGCTCTGAGCTTGCGTGCTCAGGAATACCTTGGAGGAGAGCACTCCGGAGCAGAGAGCTCCTGGCTGTCGCTCACCGCATCGCCCTAAAAGCCAGCACAGACCAGCGGCACCGCAGCCTTAGCTGGGGCTCACCAGAGAAGCGGCCTGGCACTCTGTTTTTTGCTACAGGTCTCAGAGCCTCTTGCCTATTCTGTCAGCCAGGAATGTTGCAGGCTAAAAAACCACCAGGATAGGGCTCCTTCTCGTGAGGGGCTCTCCTCTTGCTCCATCTTTTCTAATTTCTGGACACACGCACAAAGCGCTCAGTCCCACAGGCCCCAGGTCTGTTACACAACCTGCAGCCAAGGCCCTCTAGTCTTTGCTTCAATATTTTAGCAGGCTTTCCCACTTGCAAGTTTCCTGAAAGCAAGGATGGATGAACAGAGCCCGGAGTTCCTTTCCTTTCTTACTGAAGATCCACAGCCCCTCGCTGCAGTGGTGAGAGAGGAACCACGAGCACATCTGCCCTCCGGTGACATGCAGCGCCTTGCACAAGTGCAACGCGCCTGTCTTTGCGGCTGGGAAGCTGCCCAGAAGCGTGTGAGACACCGGGAGGGCGAGGGAGCATTAAGTGGTGCTGAGGTGACAGGCGAGCTCCAAGGACTGACAACTAACGAAGGCCTGGGTGCTGCAAGCACTTTCCATCGCCTGCCATCGACCGAACGATCGCAGCTCTTGCACAGCGCGGATCATCAGTGCGTCACGCCCATAAATAGAAGTGCATCCCATGCTGAAACACTGACCTAATACTTTTCCAATAGTTACAACACCAGACTTTGTGTTCTTTAGCCAAAGGTTCGTTGCTCCCCAAAGTGTATTATTTCAAAGGAAATCAATCATGTTTAAGTTTCAGAGCAAATGGAAGGGTTCTGTGTTTGCCTGGCAGTGGCAGAAGGAGTGCAGTGGCCCTGTAGAAGAAGGGCTGGAGGAGAGAAGGAACATTAAGATTTACTCGGTCATGGAAACAGCCATTCAGCCATACTGTATTCAGTATAAGAACACTGCTAAATCTTACATTCTACACTGCTTTGTCCAACAAAGCCAACAGAAATTTAGTTTTTACATCTATTTCACAGAGATTGCAAGCTTTATATACACAGACACATGCTAAACGACAAGCCGGGCCAAGCAAGCACTTGTCACTATGCAGCTAAGAGAAAGCAGCCTGATGCTGTGTGGTAGGGTTTTATTTCACACTAGAGCTAACCACAGGCAGAAACACACATCCCCACTGAGGACCACCTCTTCACGTCAGTCACACCAAACCTCCCCACGAGGGACGATGAGCAGGGTCCCGCTACACAGCACACAGACAAAAAGGCTGATTTTGAGGGATGCTGTCTGCATCAGAAAGTAGCTCTGTGACAGCAGAGTTCCAAGAGCCAAGGAGCTTCGTTTCAGTTAGCATGTTCACAGTGCAAGTTATTAACTAAATGAGTTCTTGTTTGCAGAATGAAAAAAAACCAAAAAATGAAAAACCACGACAAAAACGCACAGCAGCTTTGTGGCCTGTTTCTGGACTACAACTAAGACCAGAACATTGTTTCTTCAAGTTTTGAAAGATTCAACACCACCAGACAAACCCCAGCAATATTCACACTGGAAATTTCTCCACCAGCATAAAGTGAACACTTACCAAATACAAACCAAGAAAATGTAAAACACCCCACTTACCAAACACAAGCAGTCTAGGGTTTTGCTGCAGGCAACAGGTCAGCTGTCGACTAAGCAACATTGATGCCATTTTATCTTCTCTTTACTCAAAAAGACTCAATCTTGAGAGAATTTTCTGGCTGACGTTCTGAAAAAAAAAAGAAAAGCAAACACTTATTCTCGTGCCTGTGGATGCAGCCACTATTACTGCACCATTCATTTCAGTTTCCCCTTTCACCAACTCCAGCCCAAAGAACGTGAAAGCATGCTTTGATGGATTACTGCTGATGTGCAGAGCAGTCTCAGGATTAGGACTCGAGTCTGATGCTAGGTCTTGTTGAGGCAAATGACCTTCTGAGCTAAATCTGTATCTCCCAGCTTTAGCGGGGTCAGCGGGTAAAGATCAATATCTGCTTTCCCTTGCTCTTCTTCTCTACTTTCTCTATGTGTGTGGACTACTTTGAACTTCTAAAAAATTGTTTCCAGTCAGTCTTGCAAGCCAATCTGTTATTTCAATTCAACCTAAGTTTATGAGAAAAATCTCATCTAATACAAAAAGACAGCAGGACAAGCACCAGGAAATAAAGGAGAACCAGTCCCCTGCAAAAAACAGTTTCTACGAATTAATGAAGAGAGACTGTGAGAGCTGGGACTGTTCAGCCTGAAGAAGGTCCAGGCTGCATCCCATCAACATGTAATAAATACCTGACAGGAGGGAGTAAAGAAGGAGCCAGGGTCTTTTCAGCAGTGTCCAGTGCCTGGGTAAGACGCAATGGGCACAAACTGAAATGCACTAAGTTCCATCTAAACATAGAGAAACCCTGGACAGGTCGCCCAGCGAGGGTATGGAGTCACCAGGGCTGGGGATATTCAATACCCAACTGGACATGGTCCCGAGCAGCCTGCTTCAGGCGATGCTGCTTGAGCAGAGGGCTGGACCAGATAACATCCAGACGGGTGCCTTCCAACCTCAACCGCGCTGCGATTCTACCTCAGCTAGGGAAATATAAATGACCTTGCAAAGTCAAGTAGCATGGATGATAATATGACTCCTTTTTCACTCTAGATCACCTGTGCAGAAAGCCTGGCTGGAATTCGTAAGTACATAAAACAGTTCATTGAATTATTATACAGAATCCAGTTAAAGTCAAACTTTACACTTAGCAGTGTGGTACCCTGTGTTCTATGTAGGACACTCGAGGCCTTTTTTGCCTGTACAGAGACCAAGCTGGCATTTTTCACCTCACTGGATGTCCCTCCACCCCAGTGGGTGCAGACCATCTAGCAGCAATGGACCAAAGCTTGCAGTCCAAATGAAACGTCACTACTACTCATAAACCTCCTGGGAAGAACTCTTATTTAACAAATACGCTCTGAGAATGGATTTGATCTTCCAGCAGAAAGATCACGGCTTACTGCTTACATTGTTTCTATGCCATCAATAAAATATGTAAACAGATGTTGATGACTAGATGCAGAGAAGCAGTTGATCTATTGCTACCATGATAGGAAGTATCTCTTACCCAGCACTCATATATCAGAAATTTAGTTTCTCTATTGTCTTTAGCCAAGATACCATCTGCTTTCCTTCACACTTGAGCTTTTGCAAAAGTGATAAAAGAAAACAAAAGACCCCTTGCCTACAGAAATCGATAAATTCACACACTAATAACACTCAGGTACAAAGAAAATTCCTAGCGCCTTTCCAGACAATTGACACAGCACTTGGATTCTCTTAGTTTGCTCTGAGTTCAGTTTAAAACTCAAGGTATTTTGAAACCTGCCAAGGTGAGCAAACACTTGCACAACACTCATGTGCACGCTGGAAAAAGCTAGATTAGCTTTGTAAGGTTTTGGATCAGTAGTGTAGAGGGAACTAGTTAACTTTTTCAGAAAAGAGTAACTTAATTTGTAAGACAAGATTCATTTAATCCATTCATTAATTTTTCACTCTCCGCTTCTTTCTTTAGTTGTGCTAACTTTTGCATAATCAATGCGCAAACAAATATCCGAGTACTACAAATTTCTTATCTCATGACCATCCTCTAGGAAAACACAACTGCGAGTCCAAGGCAGTGGGATTACCACTGTGGAAAAAAGCTGCTACAGGGCGAAACAGCCCAGCACCTCTCACAATGATTAACCACCTTGACTGGTGTCCCTCCTCTGCTTAGAGCTATTTATTCGGTCTGTACTTCTGCAATCTACAGTTGCCTCCTCAAGACTGCTCTGCAAAGTATTTCTTTTCAAAAGTCTCTATGAGCCTGTTACAAGTGAACATGGACACAGCTCTGCAGGAACCAACAAATGGAGCCGTGCAAACACGCCTACAATAGCAGGCTACAACAACCCACCAAGGCTCGCTTTGTCGTTCCAGTCCGCTACAGCCATCTCCCATGGGCATTCTGCTACAAAGTGACCCATCAAGATACAGTTTGGTAGGCATGGTGGTGTTGGGTGGAAGGTTGGACTCGATGATCTTAGAGGTCTTTTCCAGCCTATGATTCTGTGACCCACCTCCCCCAACACAATGAGATGCCTCTTCGCGTACAGATCAAACACACCTCCATGGCACGCTACGTGGTCGTCCCCACCTGCGCCCAAGTTTCCCTGCACTGGCACCTACTCCTCCTTCCCTAGGTGAACCACTCCTATGTCTCTCCTCCCAGAATCTAGTTTTATCTTTTACTTATATTTAGTGTTTATCTTAATGTGTTTATCTTACAGTGTTTTACTTATATTTAGTGTTTATCTTAGTGGCTAAAGTACAGTATTCATAAAAAATGGTTTTAATGGCTAAAGTACAGTATTCATAAAATGCTCAAAAATATATTTGGACATGGTATTGGCTTTCTGAAATACAGAAAAAAATATTGCAAGAGGTTTAAAAATAAAGTAGCTTAGCCTTAATTTTCCTTGACAGTTGTTATATAAAAAGTTTTACCATTTTCTAGTCCAGAGTCAGAATAAATCATGTAATACCACATCTAAGTGTAACTAAAATCAACAACTTTTCCATCTCCAATGCACACACAAATTCACACAGGAGATCAACTGATATGAATGGTACATTTGTCTAAGCACATGTCATTTGGTTATCACAATAACCAATTGCATTTTCCCCCTGATTCCCACCTCTTGATCAATTCCCACAGGCCTAGCTTGTTCCCACGCTGCAAGCAGCAGCGGCACAGTTCGCAAGCCAGCAGGAACTGGCTCTCACGCACACGCCAGGACCGCAGCAAAGCCACGCTCCATCACCTCCGCTGCCTCAGAGCAACTGCCTGCGGGTTCACAGTCTTTAAAAACTAGTCAAAACACATCCACTAGTTTCAGATATCAGACTGCAAAAGGGGACAATGTTTGGATTAGATTTGTGATTAAATGCTAGCTATCTTAGACCTCAAACAAGTGAGGCTTTTCCAGTATAAGAGATTCATAAAAGTCTTCTCTAAATATTTTTCCTCTAATGGCAACTGTCTGAGCTGGTGAAGGCCATCGTTACAGATAACTGTACAAAACAGCTATACTTGCCTATATTTTTGGATGTAATTTTGCATTACATAAACACATGCATTGGCAAATAGAGTTTAAGTCACAGTTGCATTCTGTTAGTAAGGAAAATTATTTTCAAAGAGGAAGCTCTGTACAGTTTATTGAGCACATGAAACATAAGGATAAGTGGGTTTTTAAAATGCACACAATGTAAAATTGGATGTATTTTTTTCAACAGCAGCTCATAAAATTCTGTACCGAGTGATTATTTCTGACAGGCGAAATTAGTTACTAGGAACGACAACAGCCATTCGGCAGCAGTAGCCTACTGTGAACACATAAAGACGCATTGTTTCCGTGAGCTAACAAGATGAGGTTTCTCGGGGGGAACCCCTGGAAAAATAAAAAAATTAGGGAGGGACCCCAGCATCCAGAGGGGCTTGATCCAGATACAAGAGCGAAGATATACAAACTAGGAGTTCGTGTAACATTCTCGCTTGCTAGCAGGGAAGCTAAAGCAGCATGATGCCCACGTTTCAGGCTGCAGCTTGCAAAAACCTGCCTCTGACAGCATTCTCAGAAGGGACGCAGCGGTACCGGGTGGAACAGAGATGCTGCGAGACGCGGCAGATTCGCTTCTCTTTCTTGTAGCTCATGCCAAAGACACAGAAGCCTATTTTAAATTCATGCCAGCACACTCCTCTGTCCCTCAGCTGCTCCAAACCCATTTAACCAGAACAATTAGGTGGTTTAGAAATGGCAGCACAAGCTGCATGCTGCAATTACTCCACAAGTCTTCACAATGCGCATTTGAGGGACAGGGGAGCAGGAAGGCAAAGGCAAATTAATTCCTGCTTTGTTGTTTTCCTTTGCTTGACTTTTCTACAACGCACAGCAGCGAGGGTATTGCCTGGACGCGCAAGCATCGCGATGCATGTCGGCTGTGCGAAGCTCTGCTGTCCTGCAGACGGTGGCCAGGTTTCCCTGCTCTGCCGGGAGACCACGAGCAAGTGGAGAGACCAAGTCAGCTACCTGTCCTGCAACTAAAACAAAGAACAATGCTGAAAAGCCTGGCAGTGCTTGGGTAGCTGCACCAGGAGTGGGAAAACACTGCAAAGCTCATTTTCTTCTGGAATGAAAAGTTAATTTTCCTGGGCTTCACAGGATAGTGAGTCCAGCCACCGTTACCAAGACCCACAGCATGATAGATCCTTAGTGGTCCAGTCTTTTGTGTTGCTTATCTTCCATGAGCTCGTTTCTCCTTTTCTAACCTCCACACCTGCTCATCAGGGCTCTTCAAACAGCTTTTCCGGAAGAGAATCAGACTGGAATATATCAGAGGCCAGCCACAAAGAGTCTGGATAATGGGGCCAGGACATGGGCATTAAGAAGAGGAGTCCCAGACTCCATCCCATAAGCAGTGACTGCCGTAGGGTAAGTCAGAGATGAGAGAAGCAGTTCTGAAAGAGGGGAAAGCTAGCAAGGCTGCCAAAACCAGAGCTGGATGGGACTACGGCTTCTGAACTGAGCAGGGACAAGCTTTCCAGCCTTATTCATGCTGCTCAAGCACTATCACCTCCTCCTCTGCAACAGCATTGCAAGTTGAAAAGAAAAATCTTAACCAGTCCTTCTACATTCTGCGCCCCATCAACTCCTGAAAATCCCTTGTTACTCATTTTTTATTGTTTTCACCGACTTCTGGCAGATAGTGTTCCATGTCTGGGGCCCGTGAAAGGGAGTTGAAGGGCACTGTCTTAAAAAAATAATAAAAATCCAAGGTTGTTTGTTAAAGGGGAGCAAGTCTCCTGGTTTGCAGTGTTCATGAACAAGTATTTTTCACAACTTCGGTGATGCAGCTCAAGTATTTTACTCCTAAAAACACCTCAAGGAGAATCCAGAGTCTGGAATATCCCCGCAGTTTCACAAAGAAATACAAATATGGGTGAGGTGGAAGACAGCTGAGTCTGTCATCCATTAAAGACAATCACGTCCATCCTTAGTGTGCATTTGAGAAAGAATGGCGCAACCTAATGGCATCGCTACATGTACATAAAAATACTCAGTGCATACAGCACTTGCTGTTTGAAAATGCACTGCAGTCATTGAGCACTGCCCACCCTCCTGTGGGGAGACGGGGAACGTCTATGTCCCATAGATCAAAGCAAGAAAAAACTGAATGACTTAACCCTGTTATTGACGGGGTGTGTTAGAAATCCTGACTTGCTGCTTTAGCCACTTAAACGTAGTAAACAACCAAGTAAGTAAACAAATAAATAAGCCTGCCAGCACACTGATGTATTTAATTACAATTCACTTGGTCCCAGAAGCAGAGTTAAGAGTTCAATACAGACTATGTAGTTATGAAAGCCTGAGTGCACACAATGGAATACAACAGGTCCTTTTAGTTCAACAGTTTTTTTCCCAAAGGTGTATTTCTGAATAAAAATTTGAATTAGCTTGCAAAAGCTTTTGCAAGAGAAGTTTGTCAGTGTAACACCAAGAATTTCTAGTGGTAGCTGGACTAAGGCTAACTCCAATCACCACAGGAATAGCAAAGTCCTGTTAGGAGGCAGCTGCAAGAAAATGTACATCTAGTGTTTATATAAGGCCAGGGTTAGATTTTCCATCCAACCTCTGCATAAACCCAGCACAAAACAGAGCTGAAACCCTTGACTTCAGGAAGAACAGCACCTAGCACCACCCTCACAAGATGGCGCAGAAGAGAGAAACATGCTGCTCCTCGCCCGACTTGGTCACCCAACAGCCAGGGCCTCGTACTTCAAAAGCACAGGTGGTCACAAGCATCCACAGCATTGTGCACCAGCTGAAGAAGTCAGTGCAAGGTGTGACTCTCACTGACGAACAGCGAGCTTGTCCTTGCAGAGCACAGCTTGCCGAGGCGTCTCCCACCAGGCAATGCTGACAGCAAAACAAGCGACGGCGATCTGCAAATGGAAACGTGTATCTACCACCAAAATGGATTTTGCCAGAAAACCCGTCACAAGCTGATAGTTGCTTTTGCCGTTTATTCCTCCAATAACCTTAACGGCTTTGTACAGAACGGGAGGTAACTGGAAACTCCATGACTGTACTTAAGTTGTCAAGGTCACAGTTGTCATAGTTACAAGTAAAGCTCAAGTGTCTGTTATTCATGGTTGCTTATTTATTTATTTACACCAACAGGATCAAACACTCCCACCACTGTTCAGAAGAACAGAAATGGGGAGACTGGTTTTGTCTTTCAAGTCTTGACAAAACAGTAAATATTGCACACAAGAGTGTAAGTCTTCGCTAATAAACCGGCTTTTTGCACAGCTACCTTGCCTCACTCCACATTCAGCTGGCATTCAAGTCAGTCTGTTCTGAAAACTGCAGCAAAAGATGAAAGCTAGATGCAATGCACGAGACAAGAACCTTGTGTCTGCAGCTTGGAAGTACCGTACCATGTCCTTCACAACATGGCAATACCCACCTGCCTCGTGAGACCAGAACCAGGTCAGAGCGGAACCAGCAGCGAAGCTAGGACAGAAACCTTCAGTCCCTCCATCAAGTTCTAAAACTCACCTACAGTCAGAAGTGTAAACTGTGACAGAGAGTGGTAACACACTCCTGTGTCCAGGTTCTCCTCCTCAGATGTCCTCTAAGCAGGGTTTGGTGGTTGGGTAGGAAAACATCTTTTTTTCTTTTTCTTTTTTCTTTTTTTTTAACAATATCTTCCTGCCCTTGTCTCTGTTTTCCCTCTCGCCAACAAATACTGGACCAAGAAAAGAGTCCTGATCCTTAATCCAATGAATAAGAACAGGCGGGAATGTTGTGATTATGGCACACTAGGATTCAGGCGACCCATTAAACTTCTGAGCAGCTCATTTTTGATTCAAGAACTATTGGAACAGCTAAGCTGGGATGAGTTGTGCCCTGTGAAAGAAATATGTTGTCTCAAGAAAAGAAAAAAAATGGGGTCTAAAAAGCACGTGTTAGAAATTGGTCAAGTTCCAGATCCACAGCTGAAAATACTGACATAAACGCCATAACAGTACATAAATGTTCGTAAAAACCAAACACAACTAAGCTAAAGTCAGCTGAAATATTTTAAATATTTTAACAGCTCTCAGTGTAAAACACTGCACTTTGATATTCCAGTGAACTTTACTAGTGAGCTATCCAAAAGAATCTCTCTTCAAGCCTGCATATTTTGAATCCATTATTTTAAACGCAGATGGCAACAACGTACCCAAACTGCGCCTGTTAACTTCCACACGTATCCCTCACCAAAACAGTCCAGCTCTCAACGGGTTAAACAGCTTAAATTATGACACAGCCGTGCTTTTCAGATTAGCTGCTGCTCCACAATGATTCTGTCATTTTGGAAAAATTAAAGTATTGCAAAATACCCTCAAGTGGAGGAAATTCAGTTATACTCCTTGTAAGATTCTATTCTTCAGCATCCTACCACTGTCTCCTCAGAGGTCATGAAAATAGGTAGATACACAGCATCAAATAAAACGTAGTGTAAAAGCACAATTTATTCTTCTGCTTCCTGAAGCCATAAAACAGCTCACTTGGAGGCAGGCTGCACCAAAGCGAGAGAAGCATCTTAAACGCGAGCGAGTGCTCTGGTTTCTCAAGGTGACCCTCATACCGGCTGAAAACACAGAAAAGCAGACGCATACGGGAGATTTCTTTTATGAGGGGTCCAGCAAACAACCCGGGGAACATGAGAGCGACATTTCAGCACCACACACGCCTGCACACACGCAGCGACACACACGCACCTCTGCACGGAAAGCCCGGGAGCGCAGCGCGCAGCCGGCGCTGGCCCCGATGGCGCGCAGGCACACGGCAAGGGCACTTACACAGCTCCGATGGAGGCTCCCCGCAGCCGGCTCGCCGGGTGAGAACGCCGCGCTCTCCTCCAACCTAGAGCAGGTTGCTGCCGACCGCACTCGTGAGAAATGCCATCGCTGTCAGCTCCCTCCAGCAGCGACTGCCGGCAGCGAGGACAGGCATCAACCGCCCGGAGGAAACCCCGAGCGCGACCCTGCAGCTGAGCTGGGGGATGCCTCGGCTAACGAAGGTTAATGAATCCAGCTCCTGCAGGCTACACCCCGCGCTCAGCCAAACCCAGCGGAGAGTCCCACCCAACTCACCCCACAGGGAGATGGTCTGGCTCTGCCCGCTGCTCCGGCACCCCCGGCATGTCGGTGCAGCCCACCAGCTCAGACCCCCGGGAGGCTGAGCTCACCTGGACACACAGCATTCCGAAAACAAAGTCCTCAAGATGCCAGACTGCATTAACGTTTCAAACAGCCCCTTAGTTTTCAAAAACTGTGGAAGGTGAAGAACAGGTTTTGTCCTTAAAGCCCTTCATTTTAGTCTGGTTTGCAAATACCCCGAGGGTGACGCCCGGGCATGCAACTGTCATAAAAAACCCTTGGTTTGGTTTGGGTCACAGGCGCAGGCAGCCCAACAGCCAGGCGCATCCCAGTGCACGGCTGGGATGGGCAATGGGAGAGGGCAGACATGCACCAAGTGTGCAACATGCAGCAGCGGCTCGGCTGCGGCATCCCCCCTGCCCGGGGACAGCGAGGCCACCGCCGAGACAGGGAGGCCATCGCCAGGCTGCCATGGTGCCGGGGGGCCAGAGGGAAGATGCACCAGAGCGCAGGAAAGGGCTGAGCTGCTTCAGATTTAAATCCCTGTGACAGCGTTTTGGCCTGAGCCACTGCACGGTTGCTGTGGCAACCGACAAGTGAAAAATCACAGAGGCAATCTGTAATTATTACAAGCGAGATGGCGACGTACCCACTCCAGTTGCCCGGGCGCTGCACCGGCTCGAGCAGAGGAGGGGGTGCTCCGCGCCCCAGGGTGCTCTCCCAAGCGTGGGGTCCGGAGCCTGCCTGGGGGGCTGAGGGCAAAGCACCTGCATCCACGTGCTGTGAGGAGGGGGATGAGGGAGCAGCCTGATCCTTGGGGAAGCAGAGCAAGGCCGAGACTTGCTCAGCACAACACGGTGCAGTGTAGAGAGGGGTCTAAGGCAGACGGAGGGAAGGACAGACATCGGAAAGAAGTGACAAAAAAGATGCAATGCTTACAGCAAGCGGCCAAGGTCCCTGGCAATTCAGTGACTCCAGTTTGTGCTGCTACTACAGCATCGCGCTTCTTTCTCCTACCTTCTCTCAGTGCAGTAAGAGCAGCGGTATTTATTTGGTTGGGGTGGATGTTGTGATGATTACCGTGCTAACACAGGAACGATGAGGGACAGAAAGTCGTTCAGGTAGACTGAACATGCTCTGCAGTCTCTCTCTGTCATAACATTATCCCAGCACAGATAATTTACACACCAACAGATGTGATGCCAGCATCCACACAACCGATTTGTACCCATTGCAGGAGTACATGGTTTAAAGTCATCGTGTTGCTCTCCAGAGCTCTTCTACACAAAATGGGCAACTGAGCACCCTCCAGACAAACTGCTAACACCAATAAGGAAGGGAATCAGATGTGGCTAACTCTGTTTCAGTTCCCTTCTCCTTCGCCGTAAGCCTGTGGCCTGGGATCCCATGTGAATACCAGCAGGTGTCAAGAAAGGAGCCCAGACTGCGGTCATTTATAAGACAGATAACATACTACTCCTAAGTAACAAGCTGTTGATTTGGTCCAAATAAAAGACCAAAGCTGATCCCTCACCTTCTACATAATTTAAAATCTGTTGTTAATTACATACACAGACTGTAAATGACGTATTTAAACTGGCCTGTACTGGTTGCCAGACAGTAAAATGAAGAACTACTGACTCTAAATTGAACTTGTTAACTAGCTATTTTAGCACACAAAGTGCAATAATCCTATTCAGACAGATGGTTACCGCAGGGACACATTACAAAGTAGAGAGAGAAGGACTGAGGAAAGTTGTAGGTATGTACACTCACTACATACAAAACATCGGAGCCAAAGGCAATGCTTCATATCAGCAACTTATTGCTACTCTTCCTCAGTGAATAATCAGGATTACACCTCCTAAGGGTGCACTCCAGGGAGACTGAGGTATGGCAAAGAAATTCCTCTGCTGAGTGCTACCTTACATGATGTGAGGCTAATTTCATTCAACAAAATTATCTTGGATGAAAAGTACTTCTTATCATGAAGTGCCACAGCGATACCGACAATTTATATGACAACATCATCAAAGACTCCACTCATCATCGTGCCCCATCATGCTAAGCCATGTTGTGTCCAACTGCTTGGAAACTCATCCTACAGAGTAATTCAATGGGGGACTTTCATTTGTAGTGAATTTTTTTGTTTTAACTCACATGAAGTGGCTCAACACCGTCGTGTCAGTTCCTAGGCAGGACGTGAGGTCTTGCTGTCACGTATGGCTGCTTTCAGCCCCTCCACTACAGCGCAGCCCCTCCGTATCCACCATTACCCTGCCCACCAGGCTGGATGCACAAAGGGGATGAGAATGGCTCGTGTACATCCTGCTACAAGGCAAGGAATGCAGAAGTACCAGTCATTCTTAGGCCAGTGATCTGAAGCAACTATAACTGCTAAACACTTCTTTAAATGTATTAAAAATGCACAGTTCACTAAACTGTGGATTGTCACAAGCCATGGACTTCCATTTGATTTAATCAAGAGAACTCCAGTAACGAGATCTAGTTGAATAGTCTGTCATCTGAAAGGACATCGCCAGCCACCCACAGTAAGTATACTACCTGCACTGATACGCAGTTTTCCAAGGAAGACTCGTTACACAACTTTTCACTGTCAGAAAATAACCTCCTGCTTGAGCAGAATCAAAAGCATGTCTTTCCACTGTTAGATATATTTTTATGTATCAATACTACATACATCCTTCTGAAACACATTATGATGATACAAGGCAAAACAGGGATGAGATTCTGGCCAGACTGGTCCACGAGGCCAAGTAAAAGCATGAGGTTAGAATAAAGGATGGTTTGTTTTTATGGAAAATATTAGAAGATTTAACTATGTGATCAACTGCTGGATTTCACTGCAAATGACTGCAAATTCCTCCAGAAGCAACTCTATAGTCCTCCTTAATCCCCGCCTCACACTCTAGAAAGCATCTGCTACAATTTGTTATCAAAACTAAAGCACTTCAAACAACACAGAGCTACAGTACTTGAGAAAAATCCAGCAGCCAGAAATAGCAGCCCTAGGGTAGAGACAAGATGTCAAAACCCTAAACGTCACATACGCCTGCGAGAAACAGGAAGCAAACACATTAGTATTACAAAGGAGAGGGCAAGGCACGCCAGGATGCTCAGCACCAAGTCCTAGTCCTCTTTCAAAAAACAGAGTTGCCACAATACTAAAAAGCAGGGTCTCAGGACCCCAAACTTGCATGAGGAGGAAAAGCAACACCCCTGTCAAGAGCTTGCCATGTCTGGAGAAGGAACAGAACACCAACTGGAGTGTTAAATCAACTTCAACTTCTAGGTACTGTGAACAGTAACAGTAATTACTAGGTTCACTTTAAAATATATTAGAAAAACATCTTTCAATGTAGTTGGAAGAAAACACAAAGTAGAAGTCAACATTTTTGTAGTCTAAATTAATTATAAAAACCTGAACAAACAACTTGCAGACAGATGGAAAAGAATCTGATCTGGATGAAGAGGATTACCATGAAGGGCAAAACAGAAAATAAAGGGAAAGACTGGGATCGCTTAGCTTTGTGGGAAACTCAGCACAGAGCCGCTTTCCCCACCTGTGGCCAGTCAGAAGACTGCTTCCTACTCCAGCACATTCAGTAACATTACTAAGCACACAGAGGCAGTTCTTCTCCTTTGAAAGCAGTAAAAAGCATCACGAACAGAGTGGAATTCACCGCAACCAACACCACTAACATCCAGGTACTTCTTTTGGTGGGCAGATGCTCAGCTTAAAAAAATCAGAGGTTTCACATGCGCAAGGGCACCTGCATTGTGTACCAACCAGTAACTGGTACAACTTCCACTGACATGCGGAGAGGGGATCACCCCACTGTTCTTCAGATACTGACTGCTTTAATTCCCATTAAACACGAGAACTTCACACTCAGAAGTAGAAGGAAAGGGATACAGGAATTAAGCACAATTACTATGAATTTCTACTATTGAAAAGTCCTGCTATTGCCTGTTTATTCAGGCAACAGGTTAAAGAACAGCAGCTGGGCAGGTTTCAAAACTGTTTAGGAAATATAGATACATACAGTGTTAACCAATGGACTCTGCGGCTAAATTCACTAGTATGTTTTGCAAATTATTTTTGAGCTCCTGATGGACAAAGAAACCAGCGCCAATCTGATTCAGCAAGATACATATTTCTCAGGTGTTTCCTTTGACTTCACTGGGCCCATTCACAAAACTGAAGTTGTGAATGAACCAAAGCACTCTGTTGAATTAAAAGCAGGGTAAAAAAAAAAAAAAAGGTAACTGTGAGACTCATCGAAGGTTATCAAAGTCTGAAAGTTACCCACTAGGGTAAAAAACACATGGTTACCACACAAACTGTGCTTACCTGCTCCTTATATATTGCCCATTTGACAAAAATAATGAAGCTGCCGCATTACAACATTTCACACAAGTACTAAACAGCTGGACACAAATTTGAGGACACAAATTAGACCTTATTAAGTGTGCTAATGGCTAAGCTCACTGGTGAAGTCTCGCTGAGGTGCTCTCAGACACTGACACGCACATAAAAGAGTGAGCACTGCTTTTTGAAGTCTGGTACCCACAAGCTATGAATCACATCGATGCAAAGATTCTGTACATCACATTTAGGTAATCAAAAAGTGTTGGCCAGTTTCAGGCAGGTTGCTAGTACTGAGCAAATCTTTATAAAAGTTTCTTTTACGAGCTGAGCAAGTGCACCTTAGTTGCTGGGGTTAGAGAAGAGGGACCTGGAATCATGAAACTGTTGAAGGAATCCTTGTGTAGTAACTGTGATGCTCAGAGAGGCCGCACAAGCTGGGAGCAGGGGCACAAACCCCGGATATTATGCCAGCTGTGTCTGGAATCACAGAAGATACCCACTGTTTCCGTTTCATAAAGGAGAAGGTACATTGAACTGGAATTACGGACAAGCTAAAAGCAGGAGTGGAAACCAACTGATTTTTCAGGCTTTGGGAGAGAACCTTTTCTGGAATATCCACTTGCACCCATACTCCAAGCATGTTTTGAAACCTGGTGAGAAGTACCCGAAGCCAGCGTCGGTGCCACCACCAGCTGGTGCCAGTTCCACAGACCTCACCCCGCACACCAACCCTTCCAGAGCAGCTCTGCGCTGACTTTACTCATTTCCAGCAGCCAAGAGAGCCAGTGCACATCCTGCAGCTCTGCAAATACTCCATGAAGAACATTCATAGGTGCTGCAGGGAAACAGCTTGCAAATAAAGGCTGTAATGATGAATAACAGGTAACAAATCAGCTGGCAATATCACTAGCCTTAGTGTGGCCGGACAGGTAGGACACTGCGCTTTCTGTCAAACACCACAAAAACGCTGTAACAAGGCCAGAGAAAGGCATCTTAATGTAAGCTGTCCAGTGGCATAGGGCAGCAGCCATCCTCCCTTTCTGCACCATCAGACAAGCCTGCCTCTGTAACTACAGTATTGCCACAAAGGCACTAACAAACACTAGGGGGGACTGCCATATCAAAACCAGACCAAGGTAAGTCTATCGCCAGTTCAATTTTAAGCTGCTCCCCCAAGTTACTCCAGGATGAATACAGTCAGTATGGAATAAGGAGCTAGTAGTTAGGTTAAACAGCTTATTTATTTAACAAAATAATAAATTTACATGTTCAGGGAAATATTTCTTTCTAAGGGTAGCTCATGAAAGTAAGCAGTGCTAGCACAATGGGAGAGCAGAGCACTTCCCTTCGGAGCACTGTCCTCCATCCTTTTTTAGCAGTACTTCACCTCTCCCTCTCAAGAAGCCCCAAGAGAGCACCGTCACAGCAGCTTAGAAAAAGAAAAAAAGGCAAATTTTTCTTCTCCTTCATAAAATCAGGGTTTCACCAAATGGATGCAACTGCAGGATTTATCAGTAACCAGATAATTCTTCACAGAAGTTACTGAATCATATGCTTTGTCAGCCTTTAGAAGCACCGTGTGAGTATTATCTCAAGCTGCCCCTTTTCGCTGTTAACTAGTGACAGTAGCTGAAAGATAACCAGAGGCTGAAGTTTCACAACAGACGAGAGGAATGCGGCTGCAAGCCTGCAAAGCTTGCTTACTAGCCAGAGCACAGGATCAGTCATGCAAGGCTGCCTACGGATTTTGCCCAGATGTAACAAGCAGTACTTTTCTCCTCCCTCTTCCATTCAGAACAATAAAACTGGACCTGTGTTTCCTATCGTTTATCAGATCACTTTGGAACATGATTTTCCCTGCACATTTTCTGCAAAGAAAATACACTTTATGCAAGGGTTACATCCAGAAGTGATGTATGGTGTCACCCAACCATCCTCGGGTTTGCAAGGGCAGCAGCATCTTCCCAGCCTCTTCTCTGAACAGCTCCATTTTCATCTAGCTCTCCTGTCACCCACACAGCTCAGCCTCGCATCCACACCAGAGAGGTTCCCAGCTTCAAGCAGAGACATCACCAAACCCTTCACAGTGTCCGGCGTAGTCACAAGCTCAGCTCAGAGAAAAAGAGCTACGCTAGTGAAAGGGAACAACCAAGCAGCGTGAGGAACAAGGGTTCCCATCAGAGTAGCCACCACACTTGACTCACTGTTGACACATCACCCACCATGAACCACGCTCGTCACCAGTCCATCATTTTGACCGACCAAAGTCCCACTACACCAAACTCTACAGCGAAGCAAAAGAACAAACTCTGAACTCATTCATGATAATGTAATGGTCCAATTTCTATGAATAAGTTAATACCAGGAATCTTACAGGTTGCATCAGAAGGGGTATTTTCCAATCACCTTCTCAGCAAGGTAAAAGTAAAGATTACTGAGAAGAATTTAAGCGAGTAGTCACTGATCTCCTGCTACTGCCAGAATCAGCTTCTAAATGAACTGGCATTTTGGATTTCGTAATTGGAAGAAAAAAAAGCACAAAAAGATTTGTTACCTGTACTTACTGCAACGCACAAACGGTTGCTGGGATCATGAAAGTTTTTCCACAGTCAAAGGCCCCATAACATCACGAATCGAGCTCGTAGCACTGCTTGTCATTATCTCCATTTGCCCCTACTCCCTCTCTCAATAGCACAAGCTGGCCCTTTTCATTTTTCTCTTCAGCTGTTTTTCACAACAGCCAAGGCAAAAGCATCATGTTACAATGGCCACATCAGCCCCTTACAACACCCGCTGCCCAAACCATGGAACAAACCGAAGATTTTCACCCCCGTAACTCCATTACCTGGGAAAACTGCACTGCAAACAAGGAGCGCAGAGCTCATCCAAACCAAGCCCATCCTCTGCTTTCCTATCTCCACCAGAACACTGATTGTGTAACCCTGTTTCCCTCTCCAAGAAGCTGCATTGCAGCAACAGCTGTGGAGCAAAAAGCAAGGTATGCTTTACTCTGGAGCCGGGACAAGAGAACGTCGAGGTGGATGGCAGCGTGGTCCAGAGGTAAAACACACCCTTCGGGCCTGCCGTCTGGGGACCGCTGCAAAACGCTTCGCCTGTAGCGATGAACTCGGTAAGGATGCGGAAGCCACAGCCTCCAGCCACCCACAGTGCTGCATGGCCCAACCACGCTCTGACCTGTTGCCAGGAAGCATCTTGTGCCCGAAATCTGTCCTGTCATGCCACAGCAGCTTGGTTCAGTCTCTAAACAGCTTTTTAATCTGCCATATTCTCCAGTTCCCACTGAGGCAATCATTTGTGTAACCAGATTTATACAGTGAGCTGTTAAAAATGTTTCAATACAAACTCCCTCCGTCCTACTCCCAAGTGTCCTAATTTTTTTTGGTATACATCGCATCACTAGTATTAAGCAAGTACCTGGCAAAAAATGTGTCATTCATGCCAGATGCCAGAAGAGAGATAACAGAGGAAACAGGATGGCTGGTTCCTGTTATTTGGCATCTAACATGAAGAAAGCCTGGCAGACAGATCTGGAGGAAACATAATAGAAACAAAAAACATGACTGCTAATAAGTTGCACCAAGCTTATTTAAAATACTTAATTTTTATGTTATTTATATTACTTATTCACATTTTTGTATTATTTCCAGACCAATTTAAAATATAAGAGTTGATGTCAGTTGTGTTTACTGTCAAGGGATGCTGCCAGGAACCACCACACACTCTATCTTTGCTAAAAGAGGAAGCCAAAACTGGCATGCTGTTGTGATGTTCAAAGTCTTTAATCAAGATTGAGCTTGATGCTATACAAATACAAATGAGGGATATTATTCTTTCCTTTCCCTGCAAACTACTTTTTCTTCTTTTTTCCTGTTTTCCCCTGTGGCTTCCGCAAGCCTATATTCTTGCATTGCTTGATTCAGAAAGGAAAAGCACTGGAAGGCAAGAGGTGACATCCCTTGCAAAAAAAGTCTGTAGGGATGTTCATTTGCTGGGGAGGAAGGAGGAAGAGGAAGGGGTGATTTAATACCAAGATTACAGGCAAGAAAGCTAGCATGAACTCATTTGGCACTAGGGTACAGATTGCCACGAAGAGCTTGCTACCTTGTGCTTTTCTTGGTATGAGGCTTACAGATGGGAGCTGGATACTTTAAATAGAGCCAAATATCAAAAACAGGACGTCATGAAAACATCATTACTAATTTATGTCCTCTCCCAACACCCACTGTTTTGTTCTGTGAGAAACCAGCAATGAAACCAAGGTTACAAGAGGAGGGAAAAAGTAAAAGCCCTCAAAAAAAAACCAAACCCCAAACAAACAAAAAACCAACAAACTAGAAGGAAAACCTTCTGCTGGAAATCCACGCTCTTTGGTGACACTCTTCCACACCCACAAACACACCACAGCACTTTCTAGCCGTGCAGCCGACCCACAAGTAACCTGTGCACTGCAGGTGGAGGTGCCTGCTAAGGTCGCTGGCAGGACAGCAGCTCTCTTCTTTCGGTTCACCCCGTCCAGCTCCCCTTTCCATACCAGCAGGTCTTTTAGCCAGCAGGCTAGCGTATGTTCCGCTGTACCTCCCACAGAGCCATAACGCTCTTCTGGCCAAAAACATTTAATTTTAGAGCTGACGGGTAGGACTAAGAGGCCGCTCACTCACTCCTCCCCCTTGCAGTGGGATGGGGAGGAGAACGGGAAAAAGTGAAACTCACAACTTGAGATAAACACAGTTTAATAAGACAACAAAGGAAATAATAATAATAATATTATATGCAAAACAAGCTATATACAATACCATTTTTCTCACCGCCCAACAACCAATTGCGTAGCCTGTCCCTAAGCAGCAATCGTGGAACCCGTGGATTTTGCCAAACTTGTAGAAAAAGACTGAACTCACGGAAAAGTTCAAACTCCTGGAAAAAGAGAGTATTCCTGCCCCCCGGCCAGCCCCCATTCCTACCGAGCACACCATCCGTGGTACAGAACGTTTCCGCTGCCAGGCTTGGGCTCGCTGCCTGGCTGTTCCCCCCCAGCCCCTGCACACCTCCCCGTTAGCTGAGCATGGGAGACTGGAAAAAAGTCCTTGATTTCACAGCAACGACTGAAAATGTCAGCATTATCAATATTCTTCTGGTACTAAACCCGAAACACGGCAGCTACTGGGAAGAAAATTAACTCTATCCAGCTGAAATCAGGACAGTCCTTAGAACAGATCTGAGACACAGTAAACACAAGGGCTGGAAAGCATGTGGGAAGACCAGCAGAAATGGAGAGTATGTCACTGTAGGCAGGCTAAAAGGCTTCAGGAAAGAAAATCTGGTGCTCGTCCCATGCAGATGTCAGAAGAGATGAAAGGGAAAGCAAGAAGGACGTACTAATCCTGTGCCAGGATCCACGCTTGCAAACACGGCCGTGGAAGTGGCATGGTCCATGAAGAACAGGCAGCGGACTCTGACATGGGAACCTGAAGCCAAATCTCCCAGCTGACTTGGTGAGAGGTACCATAAGGAAGTCAGCATAAAATGTGAACGTGCTATAAACCAACGGAAGCACGTGCAGGTTCCTCCCTGCTGGGGAAGGCCACGTCTCAGTGATACAAGCCCAGGACCATTGCCCTCGAGCTCGGCTGGCAAAGGGCACGTTGCCGTACTCAACAGGCCAGCGTTGAACTGGATTCTACTAGCGCCTTTTAGCAGGTGCCAGGTAAGAATTGCTCAAAGAGTGATTACTGGGTCTCTTGGCTGTTATCCAGCCAATTTCCTGCCCCAGATCTGGCTAGGAATGTATATAAAAAATAAAAGGCCAGGTTTCAAACTCCAGGCATTTTGAGGACGTTGCTAAAATATTCATATGTAAAATAGAACTATATTTGGGTACAACAGTTGCAAAGCAACGTATTTTCACTTGTAAAATTAAGAGCGAACTTTGTGTGGAGACAGCAAGGAAAATTCCACCCAGAAGAAGGAATATTTTTAAGTGCTTGACAGAAGAAAAACTGGTCTCAGAATTACAGCTGTACAGCTAAAACGGTGGTTTGGCACTTCATCCTGCCACCCGGAGCGTACCCGAGGCATACTGACTTTTTACATGAAATCTTCAGCAAGCTGCATTACTCTAAACTGCCCCCAGAAACACCATCAGAATTCGATTTTAAACCACGGAGTTTCACAAGACGATAAACACTTCCTAGAGAGCTCTGCTCCCTGCCAGTGCCGAGATGTATTTTGGTGAAATCATAAAATCTAAATGGGAAACTCACCAAGTCTGAAGCGTTGTTACCTTTGAAATGCCTTATACCTTTCCACAGACAGAGTTATATAGTACACTGCCTTTCAGCCAGAGGCCAGAATAAGGGTTTGATACAGTACAATACAAGCACTCATCTACATATAGGCCTTTTTCCTGCATTAACACTGTGAGAGATTCATAAAAATAATTGCAGCGGACAATATAAAGGGGAATCACTTCAGTCTGAATACCTAAGTTCACATTCCTGGCCCTTTTCTCCAAGCCAGCAGCATTGGCAGTACTTATAGTCGAGTGGTTTTAGTGCTTTCTCACATCAGCCAGCACAGTGCTGCTTTATCATTTTTTAAAAATAAGTCCATCACTAGGACAGACCTGTGTCCTCGACACTGCAGGTGTCACTCTTTCAGAAGTACAGCTTCAGAAGTGACTGCAATATACCCTCACAAAGGCAGGCAGCGAGATCAGCTGTTGCTGGTGCAGTAAAATCATTAAATTACCACCCAGTCCGAGCTAGAATATGTATTTGTTTCCTCAGCAGAATTTACAACTGTAGAAGCTGCCATGCACAAAACGCAAAAACACTCCAAATCCGCAAACTAGGATGGAAGAATATAAACATCATGCTGCAGAAAATGGCATTTCTTTTCAAAAGAAAATCCCACTCTCAGAAAATGTTCCCTCTGCTTCAAACAGACATACCTCCACAGGACAGCAAGAGAGACAACCTCCTTCTTCCATATAATCAAGAACTGCAACACCTAACCAAGGTTCACACCTAATTCTCCCGCTGAATTTCTAGTATCTGGCTGAGAGATGGGAAACGAACACTAATATATTTTGCAACAGGGAAGATGAACAACCTAATACAAGGACACAGTACAGACCCCTGCTCCCACAGATCAGAGAAGAGTCTGAAAGCCACAGAAACAGTTTAGGACAGTATTTGCTGTTTTATACACTTTGCATGCTTTGAAAGACCCCCAGAATACTGTTATTTTTGCACAAACACCATATGGCTATGAAAATACCACTTTTCCTGGTCTATAGCCGTCATTTCAGGAAACAGGGCTGTGATCTGATAAACCAGATCACAAAATTCAGAAAGAAAGAGAGGACAGAGATGCATGGCTGTCAAGCCACAGAACACTGGCTGATAGAATTATCTACTTTAAGTTGGTAGCAGCTCTGACCCCTAAGGCAACCTCTTCTGTTCATAAAGAAAAGGAATTTGAAAGCAGATCAATCTGGAACAAGAACAGGGTGTTTTCAGCCTCCTGAAAGATAAATGTTACCTAAGTTTTAAAGCACATCCATCCTTCTGTAGGTGACAGGCCCATAACGATAATTATCTGTGTAGTGTATTGGTGGTCTTCAAGCTGCAGTGCTCCTGATGTGTTATTTTTGCATTACTTACACTTTCACAGCTTCCTACATGTCAGTACTAGCTGCTCTCCTTCTGATGGAATCCAGCTCTTTCCTATCACTTACTCTTTCACTCACTCCTCTTTTACTCATTATTTGATTCAAATTTCTCACTATGCCTGAAAAACTCTAAAGAGCTTACAAAGAACTGTAGAAGAAGAGTAGGCACTGCTGGAAAGGCCTGCTTGAACAAAACCGCTGCACACAGATTGACAATTTGCAACATAAAAGAAGGAAGCAAATGGTCTTTGAAAACAACAGAGGAGAAATGTCTTATATGAAATCTGAGAACTACCCCATCAAGATGTATTCCTGCCTTCTCCCTGCTCCCTCTTGCAACACCAAAGCCAAGAGCAAAGAAGATTCATCCAAGACTCATCATTTGATTTAAGTTTCTGGTATACCGCCAATACAGGAAGGCTTTAAGCTACAGCAGGATTGTTGGTTTTGTGTATATTTTCCAATGACAGCCCAGCTGCCAGCAGTACACCTACTGACTTCAGTTCAAGAAAGATGAAGAGCTACTGGAGAGAGTCCAGCGGAGGGCTACAAGGATGGTGAGGGGACTGGAGCATCTCCCCTACGAGGAGAGGTTGAGGGAACTGGGCTTGTTCAGCCTGAAGAAG
>Ga0065711_1027963_pt1 | contig 44598 bp, 20 predicted proteins | sample Hoacrofraction12_FD_59098 | JGI IMG/M metagenome (GOLD analysis project Ga0065711, IMG submission 59098) | Hoatzin crop microbial communities from Cojedes, Venezuela - Epithelial fraction 12 v2 (version 2) | ecosystem: Host-associated > Birds > Digestive system > Esophagus > Crop | place... | reverse complement strand
CCCCCCCTATAGCCCCCCCCCCCCACACCAAACCTTGCCACGCAAACCCACAACACCCATCTTTACTCATATTAGCGTTGAAGACTGCTTATAAATATCTTGATTTTTCAGGATTTTAACTGTACCAGCTAGACAAGCACTGTAAGGTTAGGTGGTAGTAACAGAAAAAGGATTTTGGTGTTTTCACTCCTACGCATTATGCTCTAATATATCTAGCAGGCAATCAGTCACTCATGTCTTAAATTAACTATAAAACTTGGGACAGAATAGCAACAGCAAAGTGAATCATGCTGGTATAGTGACAGAATCCTTCCTTAAGATTTCCTTGTTTCCTTCTTCATACTTTTTATAGGCATACCCATTTCACTTTATTTCTAGCTGTGGTCTAAATTGCATCTGACAGGAATTCTTTTCAATATAGATATTCTGCTGTTAGAATGTGCCACGTCCCAAAAGAGTGAGAACGGGGTATTTTCACAATCCTAAAAACAGCTGGCAGTACATTTCCCCCCTTTCACTTCAAATGTTAAGAAGCTAATTTTCACCAGGGCCTGAATGATGCAGCTCCTGAGAAAGTCAAGCCTTTGTGAAAGTAGCTCCTAAGTCTTTCAAGTGACACATTTTGTTCTTTGCTAAACAAATACAACTTATAGTAATACTACTTTTATTGCCCGTTCTAAATCGGGAATCTTTATTGACAAATCCAATGTTTTCTCTGTAAACAAATATAACATCTCAACATCTGCTATGCCATTATGTCACCTAGTCCTGCACGGACTTGTTTAAAACAACATACTCTTGGCTTGTACAGTTGTCCTTTGTTGTAACTCTGCCTTTAATAACAGTGCAAATACTGAGTCTATTCTGGCTACATCTTAGCTCTCAAAGCCATTCGAGGGCCTTCATATTAACAATTTGCTTTGGTCAAGATTTCTTGTTGTTGTTTGAAATAGACCTTCACTGGGAATATATGCCCTGTCTTCTGGATGATTTCAGAGTTGTAGTGCTTTCCTTGGAAATGTAAGTCTTTGTCAAAGGTGGGTGTTTTTTCCAAATAAACATTCCCAACTTATATGCTTTAAAAAGTAACATCTAATGTCTCTTTCTCAGACTGAAATTCTACTCATTTTCACAAACAACAAATGTTATCTTTATTCTTACTCTCATGAGCACTTCAATTCCCCTGTCACAAGTGCAGACTCTTGGATGAACATTCTGATATTTGTTTCTGTTGCACTTAGTCCACTGCCAGCAGAAGTTTCAGGGTGAGGAGAAGAGGTCAAGCGCTTTCAGGAAATCTGTACATTTCTGGTACTGCTTTAATAGGATCTTATGAATAAAAATTAGGAAAAGCACTTCACAAATCCATGCAATTTATATTTCAGCCTGGACCCACAACGGCCATTTTTCCATGCAAATCCATACGGCACAACTCCTGTTAGAGTCTATTCTACAGAGCAAGTAGCCTAAACTTCCTCCAAACGAGTTAGGTGTAGACATAATATTCAGTGTTTGCAACTTCTTATATTAAAAAAACCACACAAATATTAAAAAATTTTGTGATGAGCATTAGTAACGGAGTAATATCAAGGGTAGCAACATCAGCTACCTGACTGTCTCTATTATGAGGAATAATGAGTGACTGCAAACAACAGAGGGCAAAGATTATAATCTTATATGAAGAATAATTTTCTCAGTAACAAACAGATAGTGAAGGAAAGATTGTCACTGCGGATCTTCCTGGCTGCTGCTACTGCATTTTCCTATCTCTCCAGATTTTGCAGGGTTTTTTTAGAAAAGAAAACCCCAGAGAAGAAAAGAATATCAAAAAGCAAGGCTGGCAAGAATGACTTTTTTTCATACAGATTTGACTGACTGACCCTCAGCTGCCATTCTGCTCTTGCTTTGGCTTTATTTTCAGGATTTGATTTGCCTTCATAAAGTTTGAAAAAGTAAATAAATCTTCAAGAATGCATTCCCTTTATATGTTCATTTATGCTTGTTTCTCAGAGTCAAGCCAGAATTTTAGAGACTGATGGAGTTTTTTCTTTACTTCCACGCTTCCTGAATGACAGCAGTATTTCTCTCTGGAGATTTTTGAATGTCCCATTAAAAAAAATCATATCAGAACAGTGGTCGTTGAACATATGGCTATCTGGTTACACAAACATTTGCTCTGAGCATAAGTAGTTGGACTGGTGCTGACTGCTTATTAGAGGGGTTCCTTCAGCCCTTTTTGACAGTGGAAGTTGATATTGCCAGGACCAGCCCATCTTAGATCTTAGAGAGCGCAAAGTTTCTGTAAACAGGGTTATCTTTTTTCCCCATGGATGGTTAACACTCTTTACAGTAGTCTGCTGCCCAGACACTGTGAAGCGTGGTTACAACTTAAGCAGGAAAGACTACAGAATCATGTGCTCCTGCTGTGCACAAATGGATTCATCCTGGATCCCATGCCAGAAGTCTGCCATGAATTTCACTTAGCAGAGCCTGTTGGCAAGTCATTTTGGTCTTTGGTGTCTTTGCAAAGTTAGCCATCAAGACCAGACACGACAACAGTAGTATCGCAGGTTGTTTTTGTAATATTTTCTGTCTTCATTTTAGAAATCAAGAAAAATGCCTGAAGTTTTTTCAATTGGCAACTTTGTTTTTCACCATATTGTTTAACCAGTTTAGTGTTTAAGCAATTCCCACAACGATATATAACTCTTCTGTAAAAATCCTCCCACATTTTTAGTAACAAGGGCAAACAACTGTTGTCTGTCTCAGTCCCCCCTCCTCCTTTTTTGCTAGTAATATGACTGGAGAGGAAATACGGAGAAAAGAAATACAAAACACAGCTTAAATAAAGGACAAAGATGTCACTGCAGAAGGAAACAGCAATTCATGAATTATTCTGACAGAAACCGTAAACACAGTGCTAGGGTAGAACTTCATCCAGTTTTGGAAGGCTTAACTCCAGTCCTTACTACTACACAATATTGTCAAACTTACTAATGCCCAACAATAACGTGGAAGCCTTATTCCTCTCACAAAGGATAAATGCCTTGTTTACATGTTGTAGGTCATTTTCTCATGAAAAGTAAATGCAAATACATATTCTGATAGTTTTAAAGAAGAGCACAAACAGTAGGAGAGATCAAGTGGTTTGAATTAGGGATTGCAAAATGGAAATATGTAAATAAGCCCTTTTGTGTCTCTAATCCTCAGAGTTTATTCATGCAGCACAATCTGACATGTACATGAAATCATAGAATCACAGAATGTTCGGGGTTGGAAGGGACCTCTGTGGGTCATTTAGTCCAATCCCCCTGCTGAAGCAGGGTCACCTACAGCAGGCTGCACAGGACCATGTCCAGGTGGGTCTTGAATATCTCCAGAGAAGGAGAATCCACAACCTCCCTGGGCAACCTGTTCCAGTGCTCCGTCACCCTCAGAGGGAAGAAGTTCTTCCTCATGTTCAGATGGAACTTCCTGTGCTTCAGTTTGTGCCCGTTGCCCCTTGTCCTGTCATTGGGCACCACTGAAAAGAGTCTGGCCCCGTCTTCTTGGCACCCTCCCTTAAGATATTTATAGGCATTTATAACATTCCCTCTCAGCCTTCTCTAAATATTTCAGGCTGACATTCAGAACATCAGCCATTTAATGCAGCACCTTTTCTTTACTGAAAATTAAAAGACTAAACCAAAACAGGCATTCATCACATGGCAGTGTCACTTGACACTTTTTTTTACTGCAGTCAGGTTCTAGTATAATTATGTCATACATGTCAGCATTTAGAACATGAAATATAAAATGATGAAATAACTGAAACTTTTAAAAGTTTAGTCTGTAAAACACACAACCTTTAAAGAAAATCATATTAAAAACTAAAAACTAAAACTAAAAAAGAAAACAACTTTTTTTTTTTTTTTCTCTAATTAGTAAGAATTGAAAAGACTGGGGGACTGGATTGGGATTGCTAAATCCCAGAGTTTAAATGTCAAGTTCCAAAATAACTGTTTAAAACATGAGTCATAAGATGTGCAACCACATGCTTCCTTTTACTCTACTCAGATTCATTACAGTTACATGGATCCTGCATTAACAAGGGATTACACAAGAGATGTGTAACTTTATTTAGGTTATTTATAGTTCTTTACAGATTAAAAAGAAAATGTTTTTATCTGGCTTGAATACCACCATTCATTTATTCTACGTAAATTAACATAATGCTATAGTACAAGACCTATGTACTCAGAAAAGAAGTCACACGAGAGTCCTACTTACATGATCCACGTAAGCTAATAGGATGCATTAGAGATTTCAGTTTGCATGGAACTGAATGCTGAATCAAGCTCTTCATATTGAATGTTTTTGCTTTTTGTACAACAATAGAAGATATTCCAGGCTTCTTTACACATTCACTACACAATGTGCTAAGCTAGACCATGATTCTGCTGCAAAAGTGAGTACAGCAATAGAATATCCCTCTCCCAGCACAGCCATTGTTACTGATGATTCTTGTTCTTTGTGCAGGAATCACAACACAGATGTAGGCTCAGTTTCATGATGCCAGCCCTGGCTTCTCACATCTTTCATGACTTTCTCTGTGACAGAGGAAGAACAAGGTGCCTATGGGTCCTGTTCTTCATGGTAATTTCATTAAAGGCAAAACCTATCTAAGCGTTTCCCATTCTTTTAACCATTTACTCTTTCATACAGAGAGTGACATAGGCATAACTGAAGAGGACTGCAAAATGAATGAGTAAAGTGAATCATAGAAAGTTTTGGGTTGGAAGGGACCCCTAGAGGTCAGCTAGTCCGACCCCCCCGCAGCAAGCAGGGACACTGCTAACTAGATCAGGTTGCTCAGAGCCCTGTCCAGCCTGGTCTTGAATGTTTCCAGGGATGGGGCCTCCACTACTTCAAGAAGAATGACTAGCTGGAAGTAAGCAATGATGAAATATTTTTTAACTGGTATTACCACTCAGAAAATGTTAACATTGAACTGGAACCTGAGCATGGGATCCACAAAGGTAAGTACATGGATGTATAGTATAGCACATGGATGTATAGTAGTACATGGATGCTCCTTGTAGGAGATGAAGGGTTTGGAGAACCTTGTTTTTCTCCAGGTTTTTAATGCAAAGCTCTGTACAGGGAGGAGAAGCCTTCTCCTGCTGAGAATTTGAAGGCATGGACCTCCTCATTGAGATAATCACTTCCTTTTTGTGCAAAGCTCAAAAGAAAGAAAAATGCCAGTCTTTATACAAACAGTTCAGCAACTGGAATGTTCACTCACAAGTAGAGAAATCCAACTTTTCTCCTGGATTTGCTAAGATAGCAGCAAACTAAGCCAAAATCTCCTACTTGTCAGAATAGGGCATTAAGGTCTGGTGTAGGGGGGTGTCCTCTTCTGGACCACCCTCAATAGCTCTTGTTAAAGCTCATCTACTTACTGCAAATTTCCTCTGGAACAAGGAATGGATCATGAGTCATATATACAACTGGCTAGCTATCAGGCTACAAAATTCTTGGCTTTCCGTATTTTTGGCTCAATATTTTTGACACGATACTGCTGTAAAACATAAAAACTGGAGGACACAGCTTCCTACAGCTCCGTAATTCAGGATCCCATTACTTTCTACAATGCCTACCATTATTATTATGATCTTAGAGAAAAAGAACCACCAAAAGCACTATTTTTCCCTACAGTTTTCCACCTAACTTAAGAAAAACAATGCATCAGTCTTACAGAGCAGAGTCCTAAAAGGACTAAGAGGAACTTTTTTTGTGCCTCTAGTTCGGAGTTTGACCTTTTGCACCATATTAAAGCCTTGTATGTTGGAGTTCAGCCATTTCCTAGAAGATCCATAGAAGTGTCCAGTGGCTTCTCACATGCCTTCTGTTCTCAAGGTCTACTGCACAGGTGCTTGTGATTGTAAGGAATTGAACACAAAGATTCACACGGCACCTTTCAGTGCTATACTCCTGAAGGCTTCACAAGTTTTAAATACATTTTTTGGAATATTTTCACAATCTGTTGGAAAATAAGAATAACCTTTGCTCAGAAAGGTAGCAAAAAAATGCCTTCCAGGACTGATGGATTTTATGCTGCTTGATCAAAAATTTCATCTTGTTGTTTGTGTTTCTGGCTCTGCAAAGAGTTTTTAGTAATTGCCTGAATTTCTGTGTCATTTACATTGAAAACAACAAATGAGATGCAGTTGTAAGGTTGCCACTCAGAATACAATAATGCTCCCAAACAAGGTAAACAAAAAAGCACAGGCTTTATTATCGCATTTTCACTGAGGGTACCCTGTTGATTTTAATAACCTTTATAACCTCTAAGCATCAAATAAGACACTGCCATAAGACTCACGTCAAATTATATAAAATATCCTTATGTTTAAAAAGTAGATTTGGGGAAGCTAAAAGAAACAGATTTTGATTTTAATTCACTTCAGTTTCCAGTGCAACAGAAATCTAAAGAAGAGCAAATATCTATAATAAATAGCAGCGGAAGTAGGAATTATTGGCGCTGATTTTGGAATGCAAAGTGAATTGCCTTCTCTTGATCTTTTTTAGATGTATCAATGGTGATTTGTATATACCACTCTTTTTCTCTAGGATAGTTAATTTTCTGTATTTTTTTTTTGTTATTAAATGTGTTCTAGTTACCATATATATCTCAAGGGTGGGTGTCAGGAGAATGGGGCCAAGCTCTTTTCAGTGGTGCCCAGCGACAGGACGAGGGGCAACAGGCACAAACTGAAGCACAGGAAGTTCCATCTGAACATGAGGAAGAACTTCTTCCCTCTAAGGGTGATGGAGCACTGGAACAAGTTGCCCAGGGAGGTTGTGGAGTCTCCTTCTCTGGAGATATTCAAGATCCACCTGGACATGGTCCTGTGCAGCCTGCTGTAGGTGACCCTGCTTCAGCAGCGGGGTTGGACTAGATGACCCCCAGAGGTCCCTTCCAACCCCTACCATTCTGTGATTCTGTCATTCTGTGATTTCTACGGCAAAAGTCTCCATGTTTGTAGGCATACAAAATAATGAGTGATAGATTTTTTTGGGGGGAGGGGGAAATATGGTGCTTTATCCACACAAATAAGACACAAGATTTTGCAAACGAGGTAATTCCTCTGTTGCCATTTGGTTTTAGCATCTTTCATATTTTTCCTCTAAGTCCTAATGCCATTTAACATCAGCAAACAGCATTTCTGCCTGTAAGCACTTAGCACTATTCACAAGAACCCCTGATGTCCTCCTGGAGCAAAGCTCCTCCTATGACCCTGCTGCAGTCATGGCTCCACGCCAGCGTACCCTACCAGAGAATTTCTCCCAGTCATTCCCATATCATGTCATACATGATGTCTCATCAGACTGTGGCTAGACAATATCCTTCTGCTACTGGAAGAGTTTGCCTCTTTGTCCATCTTTTTTTGCTCTGCTCTTGATAACAAATTATATATTCACAAATGCTTTATTTTGCATTCATGTCCAACACCCTGATTTTTACAGAAACAAAGATATCTCCAGACAAAGACATGAACATACCACCACTGCTGCTAATATACAGTGCACTAGGATGAAAAATTAATCCCCAGTTATGACAACTACTGTTGTAAAACAACTTTCAGAGCTGTTTTAGTGACAATTAACAATCTGCCAGGTTTTGATCAACTTCAGCTTCTGAATAGCTTTAAGCTCCTTGGTCTAGCTATCTTTTGGATCTTGCAGCAATTTAAATTCAAGGTGAGAGACATGAACAGCACAAGAAATCTGAACAAACGACTGCAGCCTTCTGATCAGTTAATGTTGAAATGTTACTTCCTGATGACTATCCCCACCTGATTACCAACTAAATGGTGAACTAAAGCCACTTTTACCTGTTTTCACCTAACATAATCATATTACAAGTTCCACAGGTTTAGACACAGGAAGGGATGAAAAACAAAGGCACTACACCCTAAGAGAACCATTTTCTTAAGTTCTATGTATTGACAACTTTTCATTGGCTGCCCTGAAATTATGGTATCATGCATCACAGGCAAGTGTCCATATACCTTATTTTTAAATTTTTTTCTAACTCTTCCTCTTAAAATTTGCTCTCAAACTTTTACTACGAAGTTCTGAAGGAAAGATCTGCATCTTAAAATTTATTTTTCATCCACTTCAGAAGGTTTTTTCAGTTTTTTGATCCATTTTTTCAAGTGGTACACTGTAGGATAATTTTCATCATGAATACTTCCTTCTGATCACTAGGTGGAGAAAAGCTTCACAGGGAAACAAATGAGGAATATAAATTATCAGCGTTAGAAGCAAACCCTATGAGCTCTACAAAGTTCATCTCACATTTTGTGGAGGGTTTTTTTACTTTTTCATTCCCAAACCCAAAATTTGTCTATAAAGAAGGGATAAGGGACCATCAAAGTTGGCAAAGGAAAGCAGAATTTCAATCAAGTAAGTTTTTTCAATATAAATTAAATTTTCATATAGATGAGAAAATATTTAGGCAGATCGAGAAAAGTGCCACTTTCACAGTAGCTTAGTCTCAAAATTCTAGGGTCTTACATCCCATGTTTTCTAGTCCTGCATATATGTATTCATTGCCTGACACTTCTGTCTTCAGTTATTATTGAGAATTGATGGAAGATTTTTACTTAAGTTTTAAGCTAAATATTACTTGTAGAAAAGGGTTAGGTTTCACGTAGTTCGAGGGAGACAAAAGTTTCTGCCAAATCTCATCTCAAGCTGCTGGTATTATCCTACCTGGAAAGCTAGTTAGAAGTCATGCATAAAGCAGGTGCAGCACTAGAACCAAATGAAATACATGCCGGGACATTTTTCTTTTATTTTTCAAAAAAAGCGAATGTGCAGACAGAAGCCTTTGGCATTGATAGCTTTTTAATTGCTGTCAAGGAGCAAGGAAGTATCAAGGCAGCTGGAGAATGAATCAAATGAAATAATGTACACTATTGCATATATACATATATCATTCTGACTTTTCTGAAGGCAAAATAGGGGAATATGTATACAGGAGAAAAAGAGCATACTTTAAAAATATGCAGAATCACAGGTAAGTATGAATTTCTGAAAAACAAAGCAATGTATCGCCAGAGTTCCTTTTGCATTTACTTGAAATCAGGAGACAAAAGAAAGAATAAACTGAACACATTCATATGAAACCCTCTGCCATGCAAAAAGATCGGTCTACCAAGGTGACAGGTAAGGTAGGAGCAGAGAGCCACAAATATGAATTAGGAAACAGGTTCAACAAGGACAACAGAAAGCTGGATTAGGGGGTAGTGCTTCAGGGTTCTGGAAATCCCTACCTTGTTATCAGGCACCTGAGTGATATTTAAGAGGCTACACTTTCCAGACAAGTAAAACGCACTGATGGTAACTCACTGTAGCCAAATATGAAGTAACACATTTATGAAGCAAATATTATAAAAACTGCAGAAACATACTTTTAAAAAGTGGCCATATACCAGTTCATAAAAGATGGAGCTAGTCTGAAATGTATTTCCTTGTAAAACTAGTTAGGGAGCTTTTTGTCTTATTGAAGGACATGGCTTCTGAAAATGTTAGAAAGCTTTCATCAAAAGAAAAATGTACGAAGTAAATTCCTATGGATACATGGTTGTAACATATCGAAATAGATCATCTTTATGTCAACACAGCAGAAAAACTAACTGAACTAATAGCTATAAAAGTAATGGAATAAACATAATTTTCACTGCCATTACCATTCAGGTGTCAAGTTTGCAAAGTATCATAAAGCAGCTCAGGCTAGAGAGCAAGAGCTGAAAGAAGGGGAATTTTTGACAGAGGTAACTCCAGACAAAACAGTAGAGATTTGAAAGACCACGATTTGAGGGCAGTTAAGTTTTATTCTTTATTTTTTCTACTTCTTTTTAGACGAGGGTTTGTAATTATAGAGTAGATATTCTTGCCTTAAGAATCTTTCACTTATATTTGCAATTAAGGTATCCTTATGATCATTTAAGCAACACTAAAAGCTTTAAAACTACAAGGCACTGTAACCTCTTGTTCTTAAGGGCTAGTTTCAGTTTATCAGAAAGTTAACAAACTGATGTGGAGTAGCTATGTGGAAAGGTCATGACATTTAATCAGGAGGAAGATGTTGTTCTAAGGCAATGGGGCCTGTAAATACATGCCAATGTGGGAATTTCTGCTACTCCAGTAGCTGCCACTTTGGGAAATATTCTTAAATGCCTTTAATCCCTATTCTAGTAAACCTGTTTCTATAAAAACAAGATTCTTACCAAAACATAATTTCAAAGGAATTGATCAAATTAGATTACCAACACTAGCCCAGAGACCTTGTGTTGCTGTCAAAACTTTGATTAGCTACAGCATATTTTAAGATATTTTATTCTGATCCTTACAAGCTTCCTTCTCTTCCTTTCACACTCTTCAGAAATACGGGAATGTGTAGAGAGATAAGCAGGGAAAATTTCATAGAGATGAAGTGGGCTGCAGGCAGGTTAACCAATGGCATGAAATTTTGCAACGCAATGAAGGCCCTGACAGACCCGCTCACCCATTTGGCTCTCAAGGCCACTTCACTCACTCACTGGCTCCATCTTCACTGGTGATCACCCGCTCACTTGTACATCTGCACTAGCTGCCCCATGAACCCCTGTGCCCTCCGACTCATGGTTTGGTTCACGTTGCTGCACTCAGACCCTTATACACACACATGCACACAGAATAGAAATGCCCAGGAAAGAGTAAACAAGGAATTTAATAAGAAGGTGGAACAGACTGCACTTATCAGGCACGGGGCACCGGCAGACAAGCAACAATATTAACTTCTTAAAATGTCAGGAAATGTAATAGCAAGAATTCCACCCACATACTTCTGCAGTTATTAGGAGTTCCAGCGATGGGCACAGTAACTCATAAATTTAATGTATCTTTCTTTAAACAATTGGCCTTGCCTGACTGATAGTTTACTGAGTGAGGCCGATATGATGGACTAACATAGCTCCCTACTGACCCAGCACGGTAACCTCTGCCATATAACATATCACTTGCAAAAAAAAAATGCCTGCTGTTACCAGCTGAACTGCAGCACAGCTCTACTAGTTCAGAGTAGCTTCCCTTAAGGGAGAAAAACTAGTTCAGCAGAGCCAGGTGGAAATTTCAGAGAAAAGAATCAGGTTCTGCCAGCTTCCTATCAACAGCGCTGTGCGCCTGTAATTACTTTTATTGATCAATGGGTCTATTCACGTAGTAATGTTCAAAACTAGTTCCATGTAAACTCAAACTCAACATAGTAAAGGTGTACAATCTGGCTCATTTTTTTGTAGCTACAACCCACCGGCTTTCTAAATTATTATGGAAGTATCAACAGCTGTTCTCTCCACCCAGCTATTCCACCTCGAGCTGGAATGCACGCTAATCCATCAGTAATGAGAACCAACCCCTTCAAAGAATATGAATAAACAAAGAAAATCTTACTGGAAAAACTTGATATGTAAAAAGAAACTTACAGATCAAAATACCCTAACTGTGTCTTGGATAAAATAATACATAGATGATTCACATGAACAATCATCTTTGTGAACAAGGAAAAAAAAATAATGTTCTGTTTCAGTGACTGATGTTTGAAAACCTTTGCCAAATTTGTGAAGACAGATTCATCCAGCCCCCTGGGGTATAAAAGTATTAACGTTCACACATAAAAAAAAGAGAGCTACTAATATCTGAAACTTGTGATTTCCTTCTGATCCTTAGTTGTCAGGGGACTTCACAGATAGTCCAGGACAGAAAGACATTGCAAGTCCAGTGAAGAATCCTGCACTGCACAACATTTCACAGCTAACACAGAGTTCTCACAAAAATATCTTTACAGTATTTAAAGGTGTGAAATAAAATGAAAACTGGCACCTCTGATATTCAGCCGAAAGACTATTCAAGTCCAGGTTCAGAAAAGTACTGAAAAATAATTTATTTTTGAAAGGACCAGGTTGTCTCAATTTCAATTTTCAATAGATCTGCTATTCAGGTAGGAAAAGGGGGCAATGAGCACCTAAAAACTGCCAGCAGCCATTATCAGGCACATTGTCTGTTCTTGACAAGACTTCCCTCTAGTCCATTTTTCTCTATGAAATTACATGAGTTAGAACTCAGCTAGGGGCTCTTTGACCTGTCTGCTTCCTTCCACTACAAATCCCAAAGGTGGCTGCATGAAATGTCATCATCAGCAACAGCACCCAGCTCTTCACTAAGTGTAGCTTTAAAGCCACAAAAAAATTTTAATTTAGAAACAAAATTTAGAAATGTGCAGTATTTGACAGTATTTTGTAAGTTTTGGAGTATTTGTGACAGGATGCAGAACTGAGCCTCAGAGACTTAGGACTGTGACAAACGGGCTTGAAGAGCCTTTGTTACGACAACTCAAGTGAGATGTTACCACCCTCAGCTGTCTACCCCATACCTCTTCCGATCCAACCACTTTCAGAGGACAAGGACCAACATGCACACAGCCTGCTTCCACTAATCCATTCCCTGGACTTAACCCATCTCAGTTATACACACCCCAAGCTGTGATAGTTGGAACGAAAGCACGTGGCTGCAGAGGGAAAAAGGGAAGAACAGAAAGTCCTGTAACTTCTTATTTTGCTGCAACTTATTAGCTCTGGGTTCAGGAGGGGAAATCCTTAGACACCAAACCCACCACCACATTTGTCTCTATCAGTCATGGACTTCAGACATATTTAGCTTGGATATGAAGGGCCTTTAAGCACATGAAGGGTTGAACAAAAGCTGTATGGTATTTTAAGGATGCCAATAGTGCCTAAAAAGTTACCTTACACAACTAAAGGGTTTATTACATAAACAAAGGACTTCTGTAGATTTCAGCTGTGCGAAAAGACTTCTAAACATTGCTTAAAGTTGCAGATAAATGCCTGACAGTGTTTAGAAAATTGTCTAGGTTAAGTTATGTGTCTGATTTGCTTTCTTTCTATGAAAATTTCATTGAAAATCAACAGTAAATGCCTGCTTTACTCCAGCCATTTCAGATGCACTATGAGTTGTCTTACCTTACCTCTTTGGGTACCTTTGTAAGATATCTCTTTGTAAATATGACCTGGTAGGCTTTTTGCTTTCACCCTTAATAAGTTACAAATTTAAATCTTCATGAAAAAGTTGGGAAGGAGTTCTTCAAGACCTGGGCACACAATGCACATTCACTCTGTGTATTTTCAACCTGACAGTATTTTCATTTGAACTTCTGTGTGTTTTCCCTTGAAGTATTTACATGTTGCTACTGCCTACCATTCATATTCTGGTAGAGGTTAAGTGCAATAAACAAAATCAGGAGCTGTAGGTACTGTATCAAGAAACAGCCCATTCCCATTGAGATATCACCTCGAGACAAAGAGCATGTAAGTGGAAATTGGAGGAAAATGATTTGTTGAGAGTCATATAAGACATCAGTGGCAAAACACAGCTTCTAGCTTTTGGGTCTCCAGAAACTCTGCCCTGGTCTGTTCATCAAATTATTTAGCCTCCTCTTTACGCTGTATTGAAAAGGAGAACTTACGATGCACATGATCTGACCTAAAGTTTAGTCATTAAGGTCAGAAACGTAGCCTTAGTCTACCCCCAGCATGCTTTTGCTGGCAGTGAAAGAGGGGAGTCACAAGATAGACAAGAGGATGCCTAAGTGGACCTCAGAAAAAAGGGCTTGTAGCAACAGTCATTTCAAGAACAAGCCACAGCCAAGGTCAAAGTGATTCCTCCTGATATAGCTCCAGAACCAGTAGTGCAGAGGCACCCAAGCTCACCACATGGAAATGCCCACAGATGCATTTTATGAATAGCAGGACTAGTCAGCTCACAGATACTGGAACACAAACACAGCCACACTGGCTTGGATCTGAGCTGTTAAGTCCACACAGTGCTACATCATCCGGACTTACCTGTATGGATCAGCTCCATATCCAAGCTTTCTACTGTAACATAACTTTGTTTGTGGTGTAGTAATTGTGTTTTCTTTGAATTTTAAGATAGTGATAGTTTTGCATTTACAAATATATTGTGTTTAAAGAGAACCAATTTTTCAGAGAAGGATTTAGATTTTGAATTAGTACACTCCTACGAAGTAACATAGACTTAGTGTAGCAACCGTATTTTTCAGTGTTGCATTTAATTAAAAATCTCTTGTATTCTTAGTTGTTGAATATTTGTTATATTCCTGAAAAAAAATTGCTTTCCAATGAAAGTGGGTCAAATTGTAACCAACTTCTTGTTAAAAATTCATTATTGCAATAAATACTTCTATTTTAATTTGCCACGGCTTCCAAAATCTTGTTATTTGTTATTCACAATTTATGTCGGTGGGTTTACAGGCCATGGAATAACAACTGAAGACACAAGAGTACATACTGCCTGCCTGAATTAGGAGGATATCCTTATACCAAATAAGGCTAGTGTAGGTAGTTGTGTAGCATGACTGCTCAACACTGCACAGAGGCTGTGGCAAGGAGGTTAGCTAAAGCTCTCAAGCAAGCACGTCTAGGCTGTAATTTAGGCAATCATCAGCTTGTTCTTGAAGCCAAACATATCTCTTGTTCTATGATTCTATAATCTTCAGCTGATAATTGGAGATAACAAAGGAGAAAGTGTGGATCCCTGCTACTCAATGCATGCATGCACATACAACTGAGGGAGGTGAGAATAGTATTATCCATTTCATCGGCCCTTGTTACGTTGCTGCTGTGTGACAGCCATTTGGTCACGTAAGCTTTTCCAGAACTGCCCAATCCTGCAAACTGCCAGAGTAGTGGGATTTATGGCCAGTGCAAGTTAAAGCTGTCTTTGAATAATAAAAGGTCATTAAGTGCTCAGCTACAGGCACCACAAAACAAGAAGTGTGAGCGCTAAGAGTTACATTAGCAAACAAGGAGGCAGCAGCCCAGTCTATTATCTGGTATAAAACGATGGACATGCAGATGGGGTCTAAATGAACACTGCTCACTCTCCATCATTGCCACCAAAAGGAGTGTCCCATATTCGGTGGTTAGAAGGATAATGAGCAGTGGGTTACTAATTGCTATTTGCTGCACTCAGCTGACACAGGACCAGATGAAATGAATCCCTCAGGCTAAGCAAATTCATAAGAAAACTATTTTTGACTGCAGGCCATCTGTGGCTGTAACTGTTCTGTGGGTAGCAGCTTCTACAATACTTGTTTGAAATTACTGAGTAAGTTAGCAAGAGATTTGGCCTTCAGAGTATTTTTAGCTGAATCACTGAACTGGTCTGCCAGTTTACTGACTCCATCCAGCATTTCAGTCCTCAACACATTCATAGGTAATAAATACCAAATGCTCAGAGTGAGATAACTGAAAACAGCAGTAGGATGATAACCAGAAAATAGCAAATCTAATTAGAGAAGCAGGGAAGTAGGGACTTCTTACAAACTATATGCTATTCCTGGGAAAGGTAAGAGCTTCAAAAGTCCTAAGATAACCACTGTCATCATCTGAGCACTGCTGATGGTGTCAGAACTACTTTTCTGTGGTCAGCAGTGCCAAACCGAGGGAGGTCCTCCTGCTGTCTCACAGCTCACTGCCTGCTCTGAATTCTCACCCTAGAGCAGAATGAGTTAAACTTCTCTTTTCCACACAGGGGAAAATCCAACATTGCAAAATGTGATCTTGTGCCAACACTGAATGAAAGAAATTATCTTCAGCTTTTCCTCTGAAATGAACATACAAAAAATACTGCAGAAGAAGAGATTCATTATAGAGCTCTGAACATTAATTTTGGCTTTTTGTATTATTTTTCCATCATTGACAGCATCTAATCTCTCATGCATATTAAGCACCCACTGCTATTGCAGGCTTTTTATTTAAGACAATTAAACCAGTTAAAATATTTTATGCTTTTGTTGTTAAAAAAATTTATTAGAATCTTTAAGACAGCTGCTACCTAACAGTGACTGAAACATCTTATTTGCTAGATCAAAGTTTCTTTGTGTCAATATTGAAATAATTTGCACAACCAGGAAACATTTTAGTGGTAGAGAAACAATGACTAAACCCATTTTTAAGGGATAGATAGTGCAACAAAAACCAAAATGATACAGAAGTTCTTTGAAGATCTGAGCCCAAATTCTTAAGTGATGAATAGCTCAAACGAGCAGTTTTTCTTAACAGTTGAAGTGTTTCTTTTCATCTTCTGTTTACAAAAGAAAAACAAAGAAAAATATTTGGCTGTCAAAACTTTCCCTTCTATATGGCTAGATGCCAAATTGGATGTTATATGATCTATAAGATAGATTACTAATGTGGATTAAAGTGAAGTCTGTTGTTCCTCCCTTCACTCACTCTGCTGTATTAAGTGACCTGACTTACATTATAAGCTAATGACGAGCACTAGGGTTTATTAAGGTGGGACGCTCAAGATATCCTGCATTTCTGTACTTCATGGAAAGAGGGGCTGCTGTAATACCATGTGATTTGATACACTAAAATTTTTAGAAATCAAATGTCAGTGAACAGGAGAAAACACATCAGAAAACAGTATTTGTTCATAGCATATTTGGTCCTTAATCCACACACAACCTGTTTGTTTATTTCTTTGTGTGACAGAAAATGTTACAGCTTTTTACGTCTCTCTCTCTGCATGCACACACCTAACCACAGCCACACTCATGCATGGTTTATAAAACTCCTCTTATTGACCTTCTATTTAGTGCCCTTTAATTTCATGTGTTACTGAGCTTCACTAAAATGTGGCAAAGTAAAAAGAAAAAAAAAATTCTGAGCCCTCCATCACTTGCAGTGTCTCAGTCAAGTGCTCTTTAACTCTTCTGTGCTCCAGGCTGAATAATACCGGCAATGTACTTTCAGTTTCTCATTGTAATATAATGATATTTTCCCCTACAGAGACCTATAATCCACTATTGCTCATCTAAACTATTATCCACAGGAGGTGCTTTTTAACCTGAGAAAGAGGAACTATTTTTGAGACAATTGATATTTAGTATTTGTGATTAGATCTAAAATGGATCAATGCAGAGATCATTACTGGTTACAAAGATACATTTTGAATCATCACAGAAGTTCACCAGAAAAATATGGGAAAAAAGAATTAATCCCTTGTTTCTTGGAACTTTTGTCTTACTTTGGTAACAAGAAAAAAGTCACAGGAACCTTGAAACTTGCAGATGACATAAAGTCCGGACCCACCTGTGTTTTCAGTGTGCTTTCATCATTGCCTGTCACGGTGATCTTGACAAAGTGACAATCGCATGCACTTGCATATAAATCTCCCAGACTTTCTCATCTAGGTCGAATGGTACTACTTCCTTATGGCAGTCCTGTGAATTTGATTATTTCAATATTTGTAAAGCTTTTTGTAGACAATTGCAACATCTGACCATGCTTGCCCTGTTTGTCTAACAGATGCCATGAGCAATGCTGAGCAGCCAAATGAAGCAAGTAATCTGCATGGGGTGTGAATGCCTTCTTCTACCACACACGTTGAGAAGATGACAGATGCAAGCTTGTCCAATTTTCAAGCCTTAGTGAGCTGAGAAGGAAACCCTTCAGTAAATATCATCTCCTTCTCAAGCAGAAAACCCATAACTCCAGCCAGAACAGGGGCTGGAGACAGGTAACTTCATTTTTAGAGTTTTTTACCATCCTGAGAACTAAGGAAATTAAAAACTTCTGTGACAAAGGAACAAATCCCTTCGGAGCAAGAAGTTGTGGAATAGATGAAAACACACTATATGAACAAGATGTGTGGCTCATGGTTACAATACAATATTCTTTGATGTGTTTCAACAAGATGTCTGAGTCATAACTGGGAACTGTGATGAATAACAAAGCAACAGCTAGAAAAGGTCACTTAATATTCCATCTTGTAGCTCAGCAACTCTCACTAGTAGCGTTTTAGGGATATTTATTAGGGATGCATAACTCCTCCGTTAACTCCAGTAAAGGAATGGAGGAGTGGCAGGGTGGGGGAGATTTCTTCGCAAACCTAGACAAGCTATGGAAGATCACAGGGACTTTTAAAGACATTCACATTCAAGCTGAATGAAAGTCTACCCCGATGGTTTTCAAGCATAGCCACCTGCAGCCATGAAGCATTTCAGGTGTTTTACAGGTGTTTTATATATAATGTGTATATATAAAAATGGGTGTGCATGTGTATATATGGGTACATTACATGTGACAATAATGCATGAAATTTTGGGGTGGAACATGGGGAATGTGGTAGCTAATTGAGGCATCAGAGAGAAATAAGGCAAAATGATGTTACTGCCTGATTCAGTATTTGGCAATCACTAGTGCTCAGTATACCTGCCCCAATAAAACCTACTCCATAGCTATAACTGGCCCTAAAACATATTCTGTGCCTGTGACGGTTTTCCCCAAACTTGCTGGTCCTCAGGAAACAAAAACAAGTAAAGCATTGCTTTGCTTTACTTACAGACCCATGGAAGAAAATGCATCTGCAGAAAGCAAAGTACCACAGTTTCAGAAGCTGTAGGTTGGGGGTCTCTGGTTTATGATACTGGCAATGAGCAGAAGCTCTGTTTTACCTCTCCTTTAGCAAAGAATCTCCAGCAGCAACATTTCACTTAGCATTGTGCTGAGCTACAGGGCTACACTAACGTCAGTTCTGATATTGACATGACTTACATCAGTCAGTGGGACTGCTTGTCAGTGGCTTATGATCACAGGCACCTAGGAGTCCGACTAAACGAGACCATGCAGGCATGACCACTGCCTTCCACTGCAGGAACTACTTCAGCAAGCTTTGAAGATCTTCAGTATGCTGGCCTACCCCAAGCTTTCTTCATCTGGAGGATCTGACAAAAGTTGTTTCAAATCTCTACTGCTTCTATTTTTTCAGGAATTCTGATCCTATCAGAGCAAGGCCATGCCCAATGTGACAAATCACGAGCCAGCATAGCAGATGTTCTTCACTGGATTCAGACACCACCTTTGATCAAGCAGTGTGGGTATGGTCAGAAAGACAGCAAGCCTTCCAAGTGGATGAAGTTCACGTGTAACATCAGAGCCACAAGCCAAAAGAACAATTTTGTTCTTGCATCCACTCCTCAGCAACCTGATTTCCCTTAATAGTTATCACTGTTGTGTTGAATCTTAACTACAGGGCATGAAGATTGCGACATCGCTAAAGGAACACATATGGCCGATTAGTATCTCCATATGAAAGTTAATAGCTTACTAGTTGCACAGGTTACTTTAGGGTAGCTGAATGTATAGATTCAAACATTTTCAGGACTAAGGGCCTGGCTACTTCCCATGGGATGATATTTACTTGCAGTCATTGTGACAACAGCTCTTTGCAGGACAGTTTGTGAATCTTCAGCAACTTCAGACAGCCTGTATAAATGCTTTTAAGTGGTAACTACAAACAAGTCTCTGTTACTGAGTTACGTCCAAACCCCATGAACTGCTGATAGCAGAGTATTCACAGCCTCGCCCTCCTCTGCTTGCGGCCCAGGAGCTAGGCTGCTGCCTTGCCTCTCGCCAGCACTGCCGCGGCCAGGGGAGCAAAGCAAGATGCAGACTGCAGCGCCAAAGGGGAGAGAAAGAAAGGGACTGAGATACTTGTATGCGTGTGTATCTATCGGTGAACACACACATTGGATTTATTTGCCTCTAAAACAATCTTTAATGATTTAGTACTTCCAAGTTACACGCACTCATCCTGGACTTGCGTCACTGAAATCAACTACTGGCAGAGGGACAGAATCAGGCCGGCGTGAAAGCATATTCCCAGCTCTGTTCTGCTCATTGACACACGCAGAGTGCTCTTCACTGTCTACTATTGTTCCCATTGCTTGCTGGGACCTGTTTTATATTAGAATGCAAGTTGCTATGGCGAAAGTGTGTGTACTTGGCCATACCCACATCACCCTGATCCCGGCTTGGGGCTTGATTGTTTTTATCGTGAGTAATGTGTGATGAAATTATCCATACAACCAAAGAGAACAAATATCATTAGGCAGTTTCTCAACAACCTGCAGGTGGGAATTATTCATACAAATAATTCAGCAAGCATTCTGTATGAAATATTTGACAAATTAATAAGGCCTTATGTGTCACTAACTATAGGCAAAGCTGTCCATGGCAAACTTAAATAGAACTCTGTCTTGTGTGAAAAGGCTTTATTTCCAACTACTAACAACTTTTCTAAATGTTAACTGTTTTAAATTAAAGTTTTCTATTCTACCTACTAACTGAATTGTAAATTTTTTTCCCCCTAATGTTTCTGTCTGAAAATTTCAACCATTTCTGAGAATGAGTTTTAGAGAAAAAAAACCCTGCTGTTTGGTCTTCTATGAAAACATTTTAATAGTATTCAGGGTTTCTCAATTTGAAAGGGAACATCATGCTCTTTACCATGATCAAAAACACAAAACCAAGACAGTTCTGCTAAGAAACATTTAGAAATACTTCAGTGAAACCTGCGTGCATCATGTATATTCCTTGAGGGTGTTTGCTGAATATATATTATTATTGTTAGAGAACTTAACCAGGGAAAAGAAGTCATTTACTTTCTGGTTATTGACTGAAGAAATAGATATACTTTGCTAATTATCAAAAATTAGGAGGATCCAAAGCACGTTGTTAGAGCTGGCATGTTAGTGATTTGTATGTTAGTGACTACAATGTATGTTAACAAGATCAAGCTAACCCACAGTCCTGTAACATAAAATGAATGACCTTTCTTCTCGTCTTTTGCACAGAAGCAATTCCATATTCACAAACTTATTGGAAAATGCGGGCAAATCAATTTGTCTAAAGAAAAAGGTAGTCAAACACTTCCCTGATGGAGATAGCATAGTTGCTTACCTAGAAGTATAGTACAATTATGAAAAAAAATCAATATACTTGTCCTCTGGTCTTGTATTCAAAACTGAAAGCATTTCCATCCCCCAGGAGGGCTTTGCGATGTATTACCTTAGTGCAACTAGCAGCAATTAATGGATTTTGCAAACTGCTATTTATGAATCTTGATATCCTGTTTCTTGTAGCTCCTTTCCAATCACATCTATGATTAAAAGCAATCATATCTGTCAACTCCTCATCATATCTGACTCCTCCTCAGTAGCACACAATACTCAGAGGGCTGAATGTAAAGTCTTGGGCTATACCTACACCAGTAAATAAAATTAAGTGCAAGCAACACCACGGCTTACATTCAAATGGCTGAACTCTTTTGTCCTTCCTATACCCTGTGCTATTCCTTGCTGTGTCTGAGCAGAGAGCTTTTTTGGCATGGACATGGACTAAAACTGTTCCTTGGAGCATGTTAACAATTTAAAAGAATAAACGACTCTGGGCAGCGCATAAGCCCAAGCACGGGTCATCCTAAGTGTGCTGATAGAGAGGTAGCCCCAGAGTCTGAATTCAGTTCCCTTTCCTCTCCTGAGCAAGAGTGTAGCCCGAACCAGAGATCACACTTGGGGAGCAGTTTCTGACATACATCACATTTCTCTGCAGGGATGCACACAACATCTCCTCCACACATTTTCAGTGACTTCTGTTGCACTGAAAACTGTAGTTTATCTACAAGTCACAACCTAGCAAACATGATTACCTGTATGAGTAAGATGTAGCTTCACTTCTAACATTTGTAACAGTTATAATAAAGTTGTCACAGACACTGACTTTATTCCTGATGGCAGGTGAACCTGAAAGCAAGAAGCCTTCACGATTTAGACAGGACTGGCAAAAGAAAGACACTAGGGCAGTATATCTACAGTAGGACAGTGTATACATATTTATATATCCTTTTTTTGTGTGTCTTTGGGTTATTTGCAACAAGATTGTACTTGCTTCTGAGAAAAAAAAAGGTCCCAATTCTGATCTTACTGAACATGCAGGTTCTTGCATTGGAATGACATAAAACATCAAGATTATAATTTCCAAGGTTTATGCAGAAAAATTTCCAGAAATGTTAATGCAAACTGCAAGACAAATGTAATACTAAAATTAGCATCTAAAGAACTGCAGAATATACACAAAGAAATCTGAATTCTGGATTACACTCTTAATGTGAGTGATGAATGACAAAGACCAGCAGAGTATGAGATAATAGGTTTCTAGACACAATTTACTTCATGCAAAATATCATGAACAATCCAACTTCTATCCTTCATCATTACGGAGAGAGGAGACAGTAGAGTTAGTTTGGTTTTATGTATGTTCGTTTACTGTACAATTTACTGTTGAAAGTCTTAGAGAGACACAGTGAGTCAGTGTTCAAGGCATCACAGAGCTGGATCAAGATGTAACAGTACCTTAAAGTCAAACTATCCTACAAGGTCATTGAGGGTTGCACAGCCCTATCAGGCACTTTAGGTGAAATATCTCTGCCTCACATCCTCTGTAAATCTAGCCCCAGGAACAATTTTATCAATCTTCTATAATCTGATTTTTTTTTTTCTGGGCTTGAGACATCACTGCTCCATGTCTGGAGGACTCAGTAGAGGTGTTATAATTGGACTAAATGTTAGCAAAACAGATACAAAATACAAATGACACAGAATTAACAGAAAAGTAGTTCTTCAGAAGAGACAGACCACAGGAAAAGCAGAATATATTCCTTATTTCTCAACCTAGTAGTTCCTGATCAACAGGGTGTATCAGAGAAGACAACTGCAAAGACATTGTGGCTCTACACACTTTTATTACATTTCCTTTTATTAAAGAGAAATTCCTTCCTTTTCAAGTTACCAAATCACTGTAGACTTTGAAGTTCAAGTATTATCTGCCAAATATTCAGAATACACAGGCTCAGATAAATATCTCCATAAAACTATCTGTCTATTTTATACATTGATATTCATAGGGAAAAAAAAAAAAATCAGGACATTTTTCAAAACCTTCTATTTCTGTTATGGGGACCAACCACAGAAAAGCTGAGAAACTCAGCAATGATTCCCTTGGATACGGTCTGCTATTTGTAAAGGTGAGCATTCAAAAAGATAGCTCGTGAATGAGCCCAAACTCGTTCTGTCTTCAGCAAGACTTGCCCTTTTTTTCCGGCTTTTTTGGCTGGATTTTCTTCTACTTCTGAGAAGTTCTGAAGACAAGAAAAAATAATGATAATCATAATTCTGCGTGCAACAGATAGGTGTCTGGGTTTAAAAAAATACTAGGCAATTTAAAATATTTCATGCTGTCAATATTAACATTAAATTATAATATTATGAAATTGCCATGTAATATTCAAAGCAATGATAGAACACTGGAGAGGTCTATTATTATAATAAAAAAAGCACATGCAATGACATGCTGCCGTTCTGAACACCACAATTTGTTGGCCTTGATTCAGCATAAGACTGAAGCACATACTCACTAGGACAAAGCCTGAATGCTTTGCTGATTGGCACTTCATTAAAATTGAGGAAAAGTGTAACCTGCTTTTTTTTTTTTTAATTCAAGAACTGTGCTATGAAAATTATTTTCTTTTCCATTAGCTGAATGGAGGAAAAACCAGGTAGAAGCTAGGATTTTCCTAGTTCATACAAACCATACATGAAAATATAAGCTTAATTTACACTACATAATCTTTTCTAAAACATGCAAAGAAAAATATCTATGAGTGACTTGTTGTCCCTTGCTTTCCTCTCCTTTTTATTTCCAAATACAATGTTTCAGCTAGGATTTCCTTAAAAATGACCAGAAAAAATCCTCTGGGGTTGGTGATGATTTGGCAATGTCCTTCGTTCCCCATCTGTTCAGCCTTTTTTCTCCTGTCTCGGAGCAGAATCACTAAGGTAACTTTCAATGCCAGACTAATGCTCCCTAAGAGCAATCCGACAGTGCATATGTGACTAAGTGACACATCTTATACTTTGCAAATTTTAAACTGTGAGAACTAAAGGGATTTAATAGTGTTTATTGCTATTTAGAGTCCTCTTCTTCTGTTTGTTCCTTCTTCCTAACCTTCCTTTCAATCCATAAACCTATACAGAATTGATGGATTGCACAATTTTGCTCGGGAGTATATCCATTGTTTTAGGAAAGGAAGAGTTATTTTTCAAAGCACTTATCCAGAAACTTGGCTGAAAGAGGCCCAATCACAATGGTACTCTAGGTCCCTTAGGACACTTCCCTTTTGTTCTAGAAAAGAAAAGATGCTGTAGAATATTTAATTAAAAAAAAGAAAAACACCAGAAAAACAAAAAAAGCCCACCAAAACCTACAGATGGCAAAAAAAAAGCTAACAGACATTGGGATATTTTGCTTTTTTAAATAATTATGTTCCCAAATGGGGTACGACAAGTATGTTGAAGAGATGTTGTGGGTTTGTGTGGAAAGTTTTAGGTAGTTGGGCAGCTACAGGGGTGGCTTCTGTGAGAAGGTGCCAGAAGCTTCCCCCATGTCTGACAGACTCGGGGCCAGCCGGCTCCAAGCCGGACCTGCTGCTGGCCAAGGCCAAGTCCATCAGTGACGGTGGCAGCGCCTCTGTGATAACATAGCTAAGAAGGGGGGAAAAAACCCAAACCTGCAGCGGGACAGAGGAGTGAGGTCATGTGACAGAAACAACTCTGCAGACACCAAGGTCAGTGAAGAAGGAGGGGGAGGAGGTGGTCCAGTGGTCGGAGCAGAGATTCCCCTGCAGCCCACAGAGAAGACCATAATGAGGCAGGTTGTCCCCCTGCAGCCCAGGGAGGTGCACGGTAGAGCAGATCTTCACCTGTAGCCCATGGAAGGGACACCATGCTGGAGCAGGTGGATGCCTGAAGGAGGCTGTGACCCCATGGGGAGCCTGCGCTGGAGCAGGCTCCTGCCAGGACCTGCGGACCTGTGGAGAGAGAAGCAGGTTTGCTGGCAGGGCTTGTGACCCCGTGGGGGACCCACGCTGGAGCAGTCTGTTCCTGAAAGACTCCAGCTTGGAGAAGTTTGTGGAGAACTGCAGCCCGTGGGTGGGACCCCATGCTGGAGCCGGGGAAGAGTGTAAGGAGGATGGAACAGCAGAGACAATGTGTGATGAACCGACACCAACTCCCACTCACCATCCCCCTGCACCATTCGGGGCAGGAGGTAGAGAAAATTGGGACTGAAGTTGAGCCCGGGAGGAAGGGGGATGTGAGGGGAAGGTGTTTTTAAGATTTGGGTTTATTTCTCATTATCCTACTCCAATTTGATTGCTCATAAACTAATTTCCCCAAGTCAAGTCTGTTTTGCCGGTGACGGTAACTGGTGGGTGAACACTCCCTGTCCTTATCTCGACCCACGAGCCTTTCATTGTGTTTTTTCTCCCGTGTCCAGTTGAGGAGTGGCAGTGATAGAGCAGCTTTGGTGGTCACCTGGTGTCCAGCCAGACCAAACCACAACAAGAGAGCAACTGGATGCTTGACTAGCTCTGAGTGTCCTGAATTAACATCTTCTTTCATTTCAGGAGTGTAGCTCTGAGATGAATCTTCTGATCATCCCCACTTACCAGTTAAGATTCACACAGGAAGCAGGCTCTGAGTGCTCAGCCTCAATTCCTTTCAGATGAACCAAACCCGAAAATGTGCTCCCAAAGCATGTTCCTCCAACCCCTAAAATGATTAGTCCACAGACTGTAAAGCTGTAAAATTCCCCTAAAATGCATATGGTACAAATGTCAGATCCTTAGCACACATTCATTTGCCCTCCAAATGCTTCTGTAGCGCTGATTGCCACTATGAACCTTGCCTCTATGGCCACACTAGCATACAATTTGTGCACAGTCATGAAATCTATTTGTGCAGATAAGAAAGACTTTTGCCTATGGTCATTCTGGGAAATCAGGTTCAGTGAGTGCTCTTCCTCTGAAGCAGTTGCTCTCCAAACGCTGCAGGTCAGTATTTCAAAGCATGTGACAGAGACCTTATAGCTGAGAGAAATGAAGGCAGAAATTCTGGGTTTATTTAATCTAATTATTTAATTTAAAAATGAAAATTTTAAGATTTTTTTTTATTCGTATATAAGGATATGTCTAACAGAAACTACTGTGCTGAGATTATCTTTGTCACAATTTTCATTGTTGTTGTTATATTGACATGAGTAGCTGCACACTTGTCACTATCTACAATTGCAAACTGATGAACCAACTACCCATTTGATTAAAAAGCATATTTGCAGAGCCACGTTCAATATGCTTCCATATGCCTATAAAGGGAAAATCACAGCAAACTACTGTAAAACCTCATCTAAATCTCCAAAAGCGGTCAAATTCTTGTTTGTTGCCAACACGTGTGAACCCAGACATGATGTCCAAAAGAACAGCATTCAGGACAAGTATATGTTTATGAACACAAGAGAATGGTCAGAGAAAGCTGGATGAATTACTCTATGAAATCAGCAGTGCCTCATTATGTAGCAGAGTTTGGCATAAACAAGCACTTCTGTGTACAAAACAAATGGAAGAGGTACGTGTGAGTTGTTTCAAAAGTTGAGGTCGTGATAGTTGTGTATTATATTCCAGACACTTCCGGGAATACAAAAGTATAGTTGGGCTGGTCTTAAAAAAAAAAGAGTAGGTAAAAAATGGAGTCCATATTTTCACTATCTTTGTGAAGCACACAGGTAAGAGCTAAAAATAGTTACTAATAAAAGTTTTGTAAAAAGAGTATTGCTCCTTGTGAAGAACAGAGATGGAAGACAGAACAGTATGACAGCAGATCAATGTGCACAGCTAATTAGGAAGAATTTTTAAGTCAGGAAAATGTCTTAAGAGTGGGAGGAAAAAGTGTTGCTCTGCTGCAGACATCTCGCCAAGAGGTAAAGGTCTAGATTTTTATGCAACAAATTTTGGTGCAAGCAGTCAGCATACTGTAGAAATCAGCTTGCATTTGTAGGAGGTTGAACAGGAAATAATGTAATAGGTCTTTTTCAATCCATATATTCTTTTCTTGCAGAAATTCACTTTTTAAAAGAGGTCTGTAAGTAGGTCTTTACCACGCTAGTATAGTGAAGTGTTGATCACTGTTCTGGCTCTGGAACAGTGATCAACACTTGCAAAACTCAACAAAGAGTATGGTCTTGAGTATGACCAGAGGGCTTGTTTACAATAGAAGAAATGTAGTTTAAAGTGACTGGCTTCTCAGCTCTTTTTAGAAGGATATGCTGAAATTATTTCAGAAAAACTATAAAATATGAAGAAAGATCAGAACACTGAAGTACACTTCTACGGATTCTTTCATTATCTTGTTTCAGACCTTTCATACTCCTGACAAAGACTGCTCTGAGAACAGAAAAGTCCCACGTCAATATATTCTTCTGACAAGTACTGTAGGCTGAAGTGAGTGATTAAGTTAACTTAACCTGTGTTAGCGTCTTTGGAATATTGTTGTCTTTTTCCCCAGCGATGCCACTGCATGGAAGCTGATCAAAGTAAATAAACATCAGGTGATCTCTCATACTCTTGTGGTTTCAATGTTAGATTGGAACATGGTTTCAGTGGCAGACACTATACAAGATACACTGTTATATATGAACAGTGATTTTATGAAGATGAAGGAGAAGACTCCAAAGACTACAAAGAAGTCCCCAAAGGTCTTCAAAGAAGAAAAAACTCTTCACATTTTCAGACATATCATCGTATCTTCAGATTCATCTTTTTGATTACACTTGTAGGTTCATTTGATGTAGGTAAGTCCAATTATACAAGACTCCAGTCAGACCCTTATGCACCAGAAAGTAGATCAAATCTGCTCCCTTAGCCTTGCTAGCTGCCTTTGTCCTCCGTCCCCTCAATTTATTCAAGCGTCTTTTACATGGAGGTCTGTGATAGGGAACGTGTCATTTTACTGAAGTGATATTTAATAGATTAAAACAATTAAATGGCATTTTGGCAAAGATGTCTTGGACTGGAATTCATATATGGTGACTGATAGGATCAGGATTTAGGAACAGAACTGCTGAAATAACATCATTAAAAATGCTCCAACGTGACTGGAATTACTAATTAAGGACTCAAATTAAATTCAGCTTTCCCTGATACTCAAAGGCATCAGCCTTTATGGAGCTTTTTTGTTTGGTGGGTTTGCAGCTTTTTTCTTGCAACACTGTGTTGCTTTTAGGTTAAGTACTTGCATTACAGTACCTTTAGTTTATAATGGCATTCTAGGAGAGCTGTCAGAAAAGCTAGGGTCGCTTGCTAGTTCAATGACAACATGTTTTGTTGAAAAGCCTCTTAGGAGTCTTGTATCTGTTCTGCTAAGACCATAAATGTCTGTGTCCCACTGTATGGCACTTTGTCCTTCGAGGCTCCAGGACGGTAAGTCCTGGTGAATGCAATTCCTCTTAAAAGACAGCAACAGTCCAACAGTGGAGAAAAAAACCCACCACTTTTTCAAAGACATACTTAGACACAGATATCACTTTTCAGAAATGCTGCAAAGGACTTAAAATTAAAAATCAATTTAATCATAATCCTAGAACCCCATATTCTTTATACCGTACATTAATCATTAGCCAGTCAAAAAATTCTCCTTGTTTGCTCCAAAGAAAAAGTATAGATTACTTCAATATTTTGGCATTGTTTTTTAAGCACCATGTTTCCCTGTGTGCAAAAAAGTTCCACATCAACAAAACATTTATCACAGATCCACCAGTACATTCCATAATGGTGATTTATACTTTTATATGAGACTAATTGTTGCCATCTCACTTTTCATAAATATATGTAGAGTTGACACTTCAGGACAGAATTTTTCAGGTGATGTTTCAATTGTCCATGCAATCACACTACTATCCCTGAAGGTACTTCAGAGGTGTGTAGACGTGGTGCTTATGGACATGGCTTAGTGGTGGACTTGGTAGTGTTAGGCTAATGATTGGACTCGATGATCTTAAGGGTCTTTTCCAACCCAAATGATCCTACGACTCTGCTGCCATAATGCCTTTGCAAAGGCAATTGTTCTAAATGCTCTTTTCTGGAATTTCACTGTGAAAGGAGTCCACAAGTTGGGGTTATTTGTTTTGGGTTGGGGACAAAAAAAAATCCCAAAACATTTTTGTCTTTGGATTCATTCCATGTGGAAGAACTTTTGCTCGTGAGGTCAGAGCAGAAGGACAGCTGTGGATTGCAGAAGGATCACTATGCGCACTGCGACCCAGCAGCCCTGCTTATTGGGTGCAGAGGCAAGTTGGAGGCTCCTGTTAAAATGGTACATGACTGGAGAAGCAGCATCAGGGGCTTTGCAGATGTAGTGTCAGAGATCATGACAACGGCCACAGGAGTATTGCAGGAGCTGACTGTAATTCAGCTCCTCTGCAGTGCCCTCCACAAGGCTATTTTACCCTACTTGGGAAAAAAAAATAATTCACTCTTCATTCATATTCAAAAAGATGGAGCTTTTTCATTTCTAGTTCTCCAGATTGTCTATGTTCATTGTTTAAAATTGGTCACCCAGCACCAGTATATTTATAAAAACTGATTAATCACATCAATCTAGTAGTTGGCTTGTTTATGAGGTTTGTCTGTGATTTACAAGATAGGAAATTAAACTTGGCATAGTAAGTAAAATTTGATTGTTACTATTTCAATCATTAATTGTATCTCGCCTGCAATTTTCATACTGTCAAAAACATATTCCAGTTTGTAATTACTTTAATAGCTTTTGTTTATTCCATCGTATTGTTTCCTCTTAACTTTAAATCAACAAAAGCTCTTTTTTGTTGCCTTTTATAAGAGAATGTTTAATTTTCCTAACATGAAGACTATAATTTCATGATAGAATTACGATTAAAATGCTGATAATCCATTCCAAGGAAGTGTTTAATTAGTTGGGCTGGATTGAACCAAGTGTTCTGGAAGAAAAACTGAGGACAGCGAGTACAGTATTACTTACCTGATATTTTGGCATCAGTATGGACTTCACTTACTTTTCTGCCTTGGATTTTCAAACAGTCCTACAGATGCAAAACTTGCCTGCTTACATACAGCCTGGATATTTCCTATGCAGAAACAGAAGTTTAAATGTATAACCAGTTCCACATACTAGTATGCTTCCTATGCATCTGCAGTTACTTATCTCTAATTGCATTGGTCTAAATCTACTTAGAAAATTACTTACCTTCTGACATTGTCTATATAATCATAGGAAAATGTAGCTGTAAATGCCCCTTACCCCAGTAGTTTGGACACAAAACATGCACTTCCCATCTATTTTCCAACAATTTTTTTTCCATACAAATATAATGCAAAAGCAAAATATTAAGGATACTTTATGAAGTGTCATCTTTAAATTGTAAGTGAAATTGGACATATTACAAAAAATTAATTCAAAATATTGACAAATATCTTAGCCTATAGGGTATTAAAATTAATCCAGTGGATCAGAATAAATTAGGATAGGAGATAGATTATTATTGTCTGATAATTATTTATGAATGTTGCATCATCTGTTATGTATAGGTGACCTTCATACTTTTTAAGTATTCATTCTGCACCTCCAGCAGCTGACATGTTTTATCAAGGAAGCGCAATTCCAAAAGTGAAGTATCTTTATAATGGTTTCATTCTGGTGAGAAGAAATACAATCTATGTCACTGTATGCCAAATGTTAATACACACTTAGGGTTCTACCACTGGTGACTTCCGAGTTACCTCAGTCCTCCAAACTTCATCCATTTCTTCCCCTCCTGCTCTGTGAGCTGTTTCAATAAAAGATACTGCTTCACCCTATAACCTCACCATGTCTGTCTAAATAACTTATAGGCATACACTGGATCTTATTAGTTTCCTTTTTACAACAGAAGATATATATGAAAAACTTGGTTTTGCAAATTTAGCTTTATCCTGGATTAAATTGTGTAAAAATAATTTTCAAGTGGGCTCATTGCAAATACAAAGCCTTATCACCTAGCATGCAAAGCAGCGCAACCTTTCCTGAAAAAACATACAATTTTTTATATAAGAAAGTAGCATTTATATCACAGAACACAAATTATTGGAAATAAAAAGACAGTCAAACATGTAAAAAGGAACTCCTACCTTCTGCACATTTAACACGTGTCTTAAGCGTCTCCTATGCAGACTTGGTGGGAACTCATGGGCTCATTTAAACCTTGTCCTTTTAATGGTCCAGGAGCACAGATTCCCCCAACCTTGAAGTCCAAGGATGTAAAACATTCAGCTTTTTGTCATCCTACTTTGTGCCACACTCAGTCTTTAGGAACCTGCATGCCTTTGAAATCACAATTCTGAAAGTTATATTTTAAATACCTATGGATAGATACTCTCTCACAGTTACACTGGGAAAAGAATACGCATATTTATCCCACGTAATTTGAACTACTTCTAACTACCATTTAACTACCACTACTGCTACCAACCACAGAGGTTAGCCCAGCAGTTAAAGCCAGTGATCTTGAGTCAATGCATAAGCCAAATACCTCCACAGGAATGATTTGTCCCTTGCTGTTTCACACAGTTCTTTTGGGCTGAGTTGAATCAGCCTCTGATGGTGATGGATTTTACACAACCAGTCTAAGTTAGATGCCTAAGTTTCAGATAACTATATTCAGGTAAATTGAGTAGAACTTGAATTCTCTTTAATTTAATATTACAAGATCTTAGTTGATAATCTCTAATATAAGTTAGTTCTTCCAATGGCCGGAGTTTCTGAATGTTAACAGTCTGAATTTATTTTGACCTCAGCATTGTCACATATTGTGGACTGTTCAGATGAATGTGGTTCTGTTCTACTCTTCAAATATTTTTCAGAATCATTTTGCTAGAGTGATACATAGCCAATGTGGAAATCATCTTCCCCAACTATTTCTCTTCCATTACAAGCTAGCCCATTGTTTGCTTTTAAACAAGGCTGATTGTTAACTGATGTGTCTGTAATGACTCAATAGTATATCACCACTTCATTTAACACATAGTGCTTAGATTAGCAGCTACTGTTAAAGAGCCTTTGTAACAACTATTTGTAGTGTTACCTACTCTGAAAGGCACCTTTCGTTAGACCATGTAGCGTGTCTAAACATTCAAAATCTCTGAAATGGTACTACAAAGCCTGGACAACAATCTAGCCAATATAACACAAACGCTTCTACATTGATACTACATTTTAAAGTTTTTATCTCCATCATCTACAGTTTCATGTAAGACATTCAGTGTGCACACTGACATTCATGTAGGTAGAATAAAAATGTTTGCTAGACAATTCTTACAGTTTTGATCTTATACATAGAATTACACCCAACAGCATCTGCAAGGTGTAATGAATTACAGAGATTGAAGTGATTGCACTGTGGGGACAATATGAGAAGGCAGGATCTGTGCAGATACCCCTGAAGTTACCATCAAATAAGTGTTCATTATCAAGGAGGCTGGTAAGTCACTGGAATGGGAAGGAAAATCAAAGTTAAATACTTCCATATGATCAGATGTAGAACTGACTTTTTAAGGAATTACTTTAATTGCTTAAGTCTGCCCTTTTGGGCCTCTCAGCTTGGGTCTATTTAGGTACAGGTTAAATCTTACTTTCTTGAGTTGGGAGGTTGGATGAAAACTGTCTTAGTCTTTTTGCATATCCTAGAAGTTTTAGAATGGTTTGAGATGCCCTGCATGGGCTCACTCAACTCATGAGCAAAATGTGCTTCCTGTAGCATAAACCAACCATAAGAACTAGATAATGGGCTTTTACACAATATTTGAGATATTGAGAAGCTGGAAAAACCAATTCAGGTAGTTGCTATTGCTCATTGTATGCAACTACCCAGAAACTTTGTGCAAGGCATTAAATACAACTTTTGAAGTTATTATCCAAAACTATTAGCAAACATTTAATTTTATAGGAAAGAAACATTACAAAGAGAACAAAAGGTAACCATTACTGACATTTTAGCAGCTACTCTTTGTTTTGCTGTGACTGCACAAAGTGCCTAACAGCAGCCATCAAAGCAAAACTGTTGAAAGCATTATACTTTGCAAATGTTATCCTATAGGCTTGTTCAAAGTCTCGAAAAGATCTGAGCATTGTAACTGTATTGACGCAGGGCATCACAGAACGCACTTTCACAAGTAATTTAAAACAACTGGACATTTATAACTACCCATCCGATTCTGTAGCAGTAGCTACAGGAAGAACACTGGACAGACTCTCCAAAGCCTTTCAGTCTTGCATTTGTTAGTGACTTCCATGCAATATTGTTCAAATTACTTCATTCTCCTCTGCTTTGAGTCCTTCCTCTGCAAAAGCAGAGCTAATCATACGTGTAACGTTGTAAAGCATGTAAGCAAATGATGGAACTGCTCACATTCATCATGCCAGATGTGGACAAACTGGCTTCCCTGGGGAGAGAAATGCTACAGAGATGCAACCTGGAATTACTGGAGCAGGCACGCAGTAAGTCAATTCCATGCTCTCAGCTTGCAACAGAACACGCTGTTAAGCCCAAATGGCATAATTTCCTTCAAGTTTCATGCAAATACATGCACTTACTCTTTTTGCATAATTTCTTAGTCAAAGAGCATCATGTCAAAGATGTCCTTCACTTCTATGCTAACCTTGGTGCATTGGAGTTCTGGTCTGGTTTCGCAATGTAGGCTTAAGTCACATCAGTGTTTGCAGGGATTGTTTGTGCATCTTTCTAGTTTAGGCTGGTACATAGTTATTGGCTACTGAAGCAGAATGAATACAAGCACCTGAAGTGGCGATTTCTTCTGGTCCTGTCAGTGCATGAGGAAAAATATGTAAATCCTACATGAAAGGTAGAGCCGTCTTCCTAAAACTGAGAGATATAAAATTAAATGGAGATGTTTCTGTAGATCTTAAGGCTGACTTGGAGGAGAAACCTTAAGGCATTTCAAAAGCTAATCAGAAGATCAGAAAATGTTAAAATGCTTCTAACATCCATAGAATTATTGTCAATTAACCTTCACTGTATACACTGATAAATTATTCAGTCACTTAATGGCATTTAAATTTAAGTGCAGTTGTATAAGTCCCTAGATTATAGTCAGAGCTGGTTTAAAATGCAGGGTCTGAAATGTATTTAAGTGGAATACTGAATGGCAATGAAATCTGAAAGGCTAAAGCCACGCAAGAGGGTCTGCAGGTAGACTGGGAGCAAGCAAGCAAAAGGATTGCTCTGCTTCAACACCTCAAGGCAAGATGTTAACTGTTTACAGAATGGCTCCCAGCTCTTTTCAGCTCTGGGAAGAGTAATGAACATTTCTACAAGCAGAATTCATGACCAAGAGTAGATACAGAGCTATGGAGAGACTACTCTATTTTGGCTACCTACAAAAGATGAGTGCCGCAACAGTACAAAAAAAACAAGTAGTGTGACCTGAAGATACGAAACATCCTATATATGCACATTGCAAAAATGTGTTGAAACAACTTCATTCACCTGCATGAACACATTGCCTTGAAATTCAGTGTCCTGATCATGCTTTCCCTCCCACCTGGAAAGTGTAGGGGCACAATGTAACAGAATGGAGCTCAATCAACCTTTTGCCTGTATATTTTTCTCTGACATTAACACTCTGAAAATTAAAGTCCCTATTTGCATTACAGTTTAATGCTAGAATAACAGATCCTGACTGAGACTCCTATGCTTATATACTATATTTTATTCAGCCACTTTTGTCTGTTTTACAAATAATTTTTAAAATCTAATGTTAGTCACGCTACTAAAAATTGAATAGTTCAGATATATAATTTGGAAAACTAAGCTATGTGACCTCTGAATTGAGAGCTAGTCACTTAAGAATGTGTTTGTCATTTGGCTAAATCAGACCCACACAATGTAAGTTTCACCTGCTGGAAAGCATTACTATAACACAAATAAATTTAAAAAATGAACTCCAGAGAAGTATATTTGAGTATGCACTGGCCTATATCACTACTTAAATACTCAGATGAAACCTGTGGAACTAAACATCCATATAGGGTCATCCTGAAATTTGCAGGAGCATGGAGCAGCCTTCACTAAAGGAGATCAATTTATTTTGAAAGACAGTGGAAAACTCCCACCAAGTTTTAGAACGGCTGGGTGAAACAGTCACAGTCATTGAATCTTCCTCCAGCACAAAAACTAGATGGCTTGTAATCCAGTATTACTGCATCAGGCCATATGTGCTGCATCATTAAAGGCAGTTAAATTAAACAGATAAGCAGGAAATCCAGACTGGCTTTACAAATCTAAAGTGCAATCAATTACTTCCACAAAGCTAGTACAAGTGGCCCAGAGCTCAGCAATCTGAACTACGAAATACGTTTACGCATTTTACTCATAAATTGTCCTTTGCAGAGAGCTTGGGAGATGGGAGTAAAATGGTTTTGTTGTAGGTTTGTGATTTTGGGAGAACACGTATTCTTAGTCCATAATAAAGATACATATTTTCAAGTCTGTTCTTTAAAAAGCTAAATACATTAACAAGGAAATACAGGCCACTACTGAAACAAATAGGGCAGTATGGACACGCAATACTAAAAAAAATGGCAAATGTACTGATTGATCGAGGTGAAAACAACTCTCACTTGTCTGGATCTAAAATACTTGTAAGGGGATCACGTGAAACCTGAATTTGTCACTTCTGAAAATCCAGTCATGCTGTGCTATGTGAGAGTGGTCCACAGCTTCAACCTGCCACAACTGGGAACAGTCAGAATTTCCACAGTGCACAATGGTAGAGGAAGGAGGTCCTCCCTGTGTCCGGGTCCTCAGACAGTCAGAAGGTCTCTAAGACTTCAAATGGTGGTCCTGCATGCAAATGGTTTCTTCTTAGGAGAGCTGAGATACTCAAAAGCCTTTACAGGCTGATCCTGGGAATCAGCCACAGAGATCATCCTGAAAGTCTGAAATTAGACCTCAGTAAAAAAAATGAAAAGTTTACCAAAAAAAAAATAAATTGTTTGCATCAAGTTAAAATTTTGAAGATGCCTCTTGGTGGAACAAACTCCCTTCAACTTCATTCTGGGCTCCATTCTCTTTCTCGTGCAACTCTGGAACAAAAGCCTTGCTTTTTTTCTCTGCTGCCACCAAAAAAATCCTCAGAAACTGGAATACTGTTCTTCTTATTTCAGGTCATATCTGCAGTGACAGCCCATAAAGATCTATTACCACATGGCTAAACAGAGGCCTATATTCTCTTATTACAGTATAGGGTATTCATGGAAATCAACAAAAATATTGGTAGTCTATTTTTCAGTGATCTTTTTCAAAGGATATTAATGGAAAAAAACCTATTAATTAACAGAAGAAGCACTATTTTTACCTAATTTAAGGTACATTCAGCCAGCTAACATATTTAGGTGACAGCTATATAGAATGCATGTTTTTGTTCAAATGGTCTGCTAAAAGCAGAACAAAACCTCCAAATCAAGCCAAAAATACAGATTCTGAGGAATAAACAGAAACCAAGCTGATTACTTAAAAGGCAGATGCTACATATTGGTATTTTTAACTTATTGTTATTTATTTTGCCTAGAAGCAAGCCTGCCATTTTTATACAGTTTGTTAAGGGCTTTTTAACAATTTTATGCCACTGGGTAGTATCTACTGATGAAATGCAGTCAGAAAAGCTGTTTGTGTAATTGCACATTCAGTGAAGCAGTTAAATCCTCTCCTTCAGCGCTGACTTGCTCTCACACCCACATACTCTTATTCGTATGCAGTGTCTTATCTCTTGCTGTCTGGCCTGTGAATTATGTGTCTGCTTTTACGTTTTCTGCCAATGTTTGCTCATCACTGGTTGGTCATTTTTCACCTCCTGAGATACACAGTCATCACAGTTACCAGTTGTACTTCCACGACAGAAAATGAAAAGTATGTCCCTTCACATCAATATTTAACCCCCTTTGTGCTAAAAGAGACTGAGGAGTACACTAGTGACAGCACGCTTTTTCTTCTAATTGAGATCAGTCTGAAGCTGAAAAATTAGGTAATGTTTCCTTAGTATTTTGTTACTAAAGCTACTAGAGGCAGCAGCAGTCTCGGCCTCTGTGCACGAAATACTGGGTCATAAGTCACTGTGGGGTTAAGTCTGCTCTTCCATATTACGGTACATAGCAGGCTGAGTGGGGGAGAGACAAATTAAATGGAGATGCACACAAGTGTGTGTGAATCAGAGAACACTGCAGGGCAGCAAATGATTTCCTAAAAGGAGCAAGAGGCACTTAATCAGAGGCACCATGTGAGTAGCAGGAATTACTTGCTCCCTAAGCCGGGAGACGCTAGAGCATCTGGCTCCAACACTGTCATGAAGCCCCCACAACTCCCCCCGCATGCAGTGCAAAGAATCAGATACTGGTGGAGTGACTGTCTTCCTGGTATTGCTGCCAAAAATACTTCAAGGGCATGTGTGAATGGAGGAAAAAACCCAACAGGCTGCTTTTCAGACTGAATTACTGGTGCAAAGACCTACGCATTTTAATGAAAATTCTGTTCACAGAACAGAGTGTTCAAGAAATTCAAATAACTATGGGGTTTCCAATCATATCTTAAGGGGATTCTTCTATTTATTGTGACTTTTATTAAGAAATTTATTGCTGACAAATTCATCACACATGATGTGCACAGATCTTCAGTCATCTTTGGCTGTGTGTTTCTTTACAGTGCTTTGATTTTGACAGTATCAGAGAAATCTCTAGGGGTACCAATAATAGTAATACTTAGGCAAATTGCTTGTCCCCAACTGGAAGTCAACAGAAAAAACACAAGTTAACACTTTGCTAGTAAAACACCAGTATTGCTTACAAAGGAAAAAACAGACCTAAATAATTATCCATTTATGAAATGCAGAATCATGGACCCAGATATGCTAGCAGCCTTGCCAGGATACGTTTCCCATGCTGTTTGGGTTTTTTCAGTAGGCTTTAAGGGATTGATAGTAATGAGTACTTTCTCCAAATCACTGACTCTTTGGCAGCAGTTATTAGAAAAAAATTTCTGACACAATAACAAACCCATTTCCACTTCGGAAATTATAGTTTGCCAGCCCTGTCCCCACAGCAACCCCCTGTCCCTCCGCAGTCTGATGCAGGTCAGAAGTCTCATAGTTTAGTTTTCCAAATTATGTATCTGAACTATTCGATTTTTAGTAGTAACTAACATTAGATTTTACAACTTATTTGTAAAACAGACAAAAGTGGCTGAGTAAAATATAATTCTAGTATATAAACACGGGAGTCTCAGTCGGGATCTGTTATTCCAGCATTAAGCTGCAATGCAAATGGGGACTTCAATGTGCAGCTTCAGAAACACGGGGCTGTTTGACCTGAACCATGTCCAGCCCAAAATGCAAGCATCGGGTATGTGAGCGGCGAGGAGATGCCCACTGACACCAACAGCACTGGTCATGGCTTCACCGCAGTACTGGTAATGCTGCACCCCAGCCAGACCCCAGGGGCAGCCAGGAGGTAGCTCTGGGGAAAAAACCCTCCTCGCCCAGCCAGGGCACCAGCAGCCTGCTAACACTGGCAAAGCCGAGCCCGTCAGAAGTGCAATGACATGGTCAAGTAGCATGGTGAAGCTGCCCACTCCTCAGAGAGCTACAGCTGGAGGCATGTAGCTACAGTAGGGCATGGGCTGGAAACTGTTGCTCCTTGTTTCTAGCAGGCACTCAAAGAACCGCATCTGCACCAAGGTCGGCGGAATGCCAGACAGGACAACACTTCTGAAATGGCTCCAGTTAAAGTTTATTTTTACGGCACAAAAGAAAAGAAATATGAAGTTGCTTTTCTGCAGACTTGAGGTAAATCACAAGTCACTTGGCAGTTCGTTTCCCAGGAGGGGTCCAGGAACAATCAGTACATTTGCTGCTGGCAAGTACAAAAGGCAGCACACCCCCAGCTAGGCTTACAGTTCCTCAAATGGCTGTGCTGCCAGCGGTGGTCGATAACCTCTGTACATCCAGTGTTTAAAGGGCCCTTTCTCTCATGAGAGCTAGAATTAGCGTGAGAATATTAAGGCAAAGGCTGTCTGTTATGAATTAAAGCCATATGCAAACAATATTGTAGAAATCAATATGCAAAAATTCATGTTCTTGTCTTCTTCTGCAGTGTGCAGCAGTGTAAGTATAAATCTCTTACCTTGTAAGCCCGAAAATGTACTGGAAGCTCACTTGAGTAAAACAACTGTTGGAGAACTGCTTCAAAACACAGTTGTGTAGCTAAATAGTGCTGCCAGTGGGAGCCTGTTTTATAGAACCAAGAGACAAGGCTGGGAGCCACCTGTGGACAAGGCACCCCAGGTTTTGCCCAACTGACCTCTGCTGCCAACAGTGTCCTGACCAGACACTCTGCAGTTTCGGAGGATGTGATTGAGTTCCAGTGCCCTTGAAGAGAAGAAAAAAAAGTTGTTTTTCTCTAGCTCTGGAGACTGAAACCATTGAAACTACATGGTTCTCTAATGCAAGAGCCAATTTTTATAATGAACATCTGGGAAAAAACCCGCAAATCTTTCATCACTTTGCATACAATCTCAAAAAAGCAAATCTATTTTATTTCATGCTTGTTATTTTTGCTTCACAAACATCATGGGTTCAAAAAGTGGAGCAGCTGGGAAAAAGTAACAAAAACTGCAAAGAAAAAGGAAAAAAACAAACCACAGAAAAAGAAGGTGACAGAACGTGGAATTGTGCAAAAATCTGGAGAAAAGTAGAAACCACTTCTTCCCTATCCCAAAGGGTTGATTCCCGGTGCCTGGGCTTCTGCACCAACAGCGACTTTTCCAGTCTTGCGAGGAATGCAAATGCAGAGAGATCGGCAAGCTCTTGCTTTCCCCTTCGCTCTGTGGCAGGGGTGACCATTGCAGGGGCAGACGGTACCATAGCTCGGGAGGCTGCCTTAGCATGGGAAAGCCATCTTCTCCTCCCCAGAGACCCATTAAGGGTGCCACTGCACCTCTGGATCGCTTCCCATCACTGCTGGAAGACGCTCAAACACTTTCCTGGGGGCAGCTAGCAGGGTACCACCTCCAGGAGGTTAGCAAGGGGCAAAAGCTATTCTGAGTAAGGCATAATTTCAGGCAAAGCTCCCTATGTGCTGCTGAGCAAACAGCCTGACTTACGCTGTGCAATTCCTTCCTATCTCCCTGTGTGATAAGGACTGCGACAGTCTGCTGGGACAGTGACCCAAGGTCTTCTTCAATGCGCGGCGGATAAGGCAAACAAGAAACTGAAAGAGATTACATTTAATGTCCTAGCTGCTGCCAGAAATTGTGATCCAAGGTGAAAGACTATGTGTGTGTGCATAAATATAAACATATGTCTCCTCCGTGCTATAGGGAGCAGTCAGTATCTAGTGTTGCCGTAATTGCCGTTTCTGTTGCCTTTCAGGACAAAAGCACCTGAAAGGAGAAGGCACTGAAGCATAATTTTGGTCTGAGGGATGTAATTACATACTTCCACATTTTTTATCAAGTCAGTGCTTTCCAGCAAGTTTTAGAAATGCTGTAAGTCACACCAGATCAACAGCATACAGTTGTGGACACGCTCCCCTGAAAAGTGGAAGAAGCCCTTAATCCAGATCCACTTGATGGGACCAAGATGCAAAAACTAATTGTGAAAAAGGAATTTTGCAAACTCTGCTAAACCAGACTCATTGCTATAGAGAACCTTCAAATGGTCTATTACTTTGCATTGCCCAAAATTATTAAATCACAGATTTAATAGGTTATTTTTCAGTAATTAGGTAAATCCTTTCTCAGACAAGCACAGAAGGTTTTGAAGACATTATTACTGCAAATGCGGTGTGTATACTACTCTGCATTTCTATTTCAATCTTGTTTTATATAAATTAACTTCTGTAATTGCCTTGTTTAAAAATACATCAGGAGTCACGAGTACTCTGAAATAACACGAATCTGTCTTTCACGCTTCAACATTCATCTTTCAACTACTCTTAAAGAGAATAGGAAAAATCTCTTGCACAGCATTTAATTAAAATGTGAAGTTAAGATATAAAATCACAAACATGAAAATATCCATATCACATGAAAAACCCATGTGCTATTATAACTTTCTGTGATTCAACAGATAGAAAATAGTGTAGTATAAAATTAACTTAATGCTGCCACATAAATCAGCATGTGTCATACTCACATGCTACTACATCTTCTATTACTACAGTTCAGCAAATGTTCGCTTGAAACAAAGTATCTGCTACATTAAAAAAATCTGTATATACAAATGCATGTATATAAATTACGGTGGCATTAGTCATAGCTCTAGAACTAAAACTGAGCTGAATTTTGCATGAAAAGCAGGAACTCACTTAGCCTTCAATATCCTACAACAGTAATTTCAGCCTGAAAACATCAGCCCCATAATCAAGCACTCACAGGAGAACATTCTATCGGGCGCTCAGTTGGCCCATCACTTATTTTCCCTTTATTAGAAGTTTTTTCTTAATTTGCAGTAACCATCCAAACCAAAGAGATATCTATTTCCAAACAAACCAACAAAACTCTGTTTTCCAGCTATCTTCTTTTTACCAGCTATCTTCTATTGTGACATGCATTGCTAAAGACGGCCTTCTAGTGTAAGATTGTTTTCACTAATCATTAACAAATGGCATCCTACCTAAGCCCTTACTCACCAAGCATCTACTTCAGAGTTTTCTAGGGAATGTTTACAGGAAAATTTATGCTTTTCAGTAACTCTTACTGAAATGTACATCAATGAATTCAAGACTAACAAAGAATATTCAGCTTCAGTTTGTTCCAGTTTTCATTATCTTTTTAAACTTTTGCCTATTAGTCCGCTTTTATTCCCAAATACATTAAAGCAATCTACTGAGTCATTGTTTATACATTCCAGATCAGCTTGTATTCCCTTATCTCCTTTTGGATAAAAGTTTGTTTTCCTTACCCTTTTCATATTCAATGGAGTTCTTAAATTTTAAGTTTACTGTAATTGTTCTTTTCAAATTTTCAGATGACTTGCATTTAGTGTTATTACCTGTATTCAGTTTTCATGCACTTTTATGCCACGCAGTCAAACCCCAATAGCTTTGGAAAGTTTTCAATTGTATCAACATCATTGGCAGGTATTGAAGTCCCATCTGTTATCACAATGCTCGTTATTAGTTTGTACTATTCCTGTGAAAAATCCTGGAAGAAGCCCAGATGCTTCTGTTCCTGTTCACAGAGAAAAGAGAGGGGCTTTTCTGCTGTAGATCAAGGATAGTTCTCAAAGAGTTCACCAGTTTCAGTGTACAGACAAGATATTCTTTTAAACTCCCTTTCAGCCTTAATTTCTGTGGTTCTGTGAGTTAGCATGCGACTTTATGTAGGTATGTATATACATGTTCATAAATAACGCATACAGGCATTGCTTGGTATTTGGTTATTATTGTCTTATAAAGATAGATTATTTTACTTCAAATCCTGAACTTCTCTCACATCATATAACCACACATGACTGCACTGCAATGTAACTGTTTGTTAATAAATCTGTTTCCCTGGAAGGTAAACTGAGATAAATATTTTTTAATTCATCTATCTTTATACAGCAATGATGTTTTCCCCGCCAAATAATTTGCTTGTGGTAAGCTAACCATATGGGCTCTGAACAGTCAGTTCCTAAATTCTAATTGCTAAAAGGCACTAAATTTACACCATCAACAGGCACCACCATGAAATCTATTCGCAACAGTATATATTTATTTTCTTTAGGAAATACAGAGCTTCAGCTAAGTAGGCTCTTTGCAAATCCGTATCACCACAGGATTATGTACAGAAACACGGCGTATTCTAGCAATGGGATATGCTGGGGGCTATAATGTAAGGCTCTATGCAGCAACATCACGAAAAGTTTGCCCAAAATTTACATTGCAGTTGCACTGGCCTTCCACTAGATGCCAATCTATTACAGCAGATACTATAATGGAGGTCAATTCATACTAACTCAAGAATAAGGAGAATAACATCCATTTTTTCATGTATGGTCTTGGCCTGATCTGGGTTAAAACTTCTACAGCTAACATTCCATCAGATTTTTATTAGCTGCCAGTCCTTGCCACGGTCTTAACTGGAGACCATTATGACCAAGTATAATTTAAAGATTCTCTAAATTAACTAAGTCTGGTTCTGTAAATTCAGCAGACACCAAGCCAGATGATGCTCTCGAGCCTTCTGAACCACCATCAACCTGCTTAGTGAGCCTGGGCAGAACTGGCACAGGCAACCATATTTCCATTCCGCCCGAGGTTTAGGCACCATTTGATCTGGTGTGATTGCTGGTGTGCCATGCAAATCATGCTGAACTGTATCACACAGGTAAACAGTGAATCGATGTTTGCCCAACACTACACGCCTCACCACTGAGGGAACCTAAGACATTTTATACTTAGCATGAAATATATTGTGGCAGTGACTATAGGCTTTGGTTCCACAATATTTCATTGTATGTAATTTAAGTACAACTCATAACCAGTCCTGAGGAGCCCACACACATGAAAGAAAGACAATATCCCTTAGCAACTTGAAGCTTCCCGTTTGTGTTATAAAACCACACAGCTGCCCTGTTCTACAAACTGGATTTTAGTTCTGCTACGCTACTGGCGATAAACAGGCTGGGAACTACACTTTTGTTACAGACCAACCTCTGAAAGCTGTGATGTAACCTTTACATTGGCTCTGTCTGAAGACCTCAAAGAGCATAGTGCATGGCAAAGGCTCCGAAGGATTTGCTTGTTGATTGCCATCTCCTGGGGAAGTTACGTTGACGCTATCTAACCACCAGGACATCAACACTTCACAACACTTAGCTATATTCAGCTGCCACGTTCTCAGCCTCTGGCTCATCTTTGATTTCTGACTCGTTTCCTCTGGCTGAGACACTGGTCGGCAGTGCCCAGACTCCTGCAGCAGCCAGCTCCCCGGTTGCTGGTGACCAGGAGCAGCGTGGGGTCCATAAGGAGGACCATGTACTGCAGGGCCTCGCTTCAGGGCAAGCGACAGCTCATCCCACCGACCCCACCCCCAGCCCGACGCCAACGGAGAAGTCACAGCATGTGAACTAGAGTGAGCTCCCAGGCACTGGATGTGTGACACATGGGATGCTCTACAGACATCAGAATGATCTGTACCAAAACACCTTTAACAGACTACTTCACTGGAATTTTTAAGTCCATGCTTCAGCTTCACAGAAGAACGCGCTGTTTAGTCACATTTCAAAGTCAGCATGGGATAGCCAGGCTACCTTCCTTCTTTGTCTTCTGTCCACTGTGCTGGGTATTTTGGCATTGCAATTTCATTTTTATATCGATCCAGCTATTTTATTGGGAGTTTGCTTCTTCTTAAGTAGCACTATTGCCCCTTCGGCTTTACATGAGTTTCATTTGAATTCCTTTGAATGAGACCACTGCATAACATAAATGAAACCACTGCCTCATAAATACTTTTAAAAATAATAACTTTTTGCAACCACGGTGTTTTGGCTGGCTTTATAAGAGAAGTTTTAACAAACAAAAGAGAAAAATCTGTAGTCACGCAATCTATTGTAAGGAAAACCAAGGAAGAGACACAAGCTGCCAACAGGTAGATATGACTCTGGAAGTTTTCTCTCTCGTTGTATAAAGTTAGGATGCCTTTTTTATATCATATGTATTTTCTTTATATA